>JACYYJ010018269.1_pt1 | contig 26229 bp, 42 predicted proteins | sample 8236861 | NCBI WGS metagenome assembly JACYYJ01 (sample SAMN14103086, study PRJNA606662) | landfill metagenome | isolation source: landfill solid waste | place: India:New Delhi, Okhla landfill site | collected 2017-11-05
CGCGTGTACGCGTGCATACGCGTGTACGCGTGCATACGCGTGTACGCATGCGCGCGAGTAGTCGCGATTCGCTGCGACGACAAGCGATAACGACTCTCAAGTCGCATTTTCTCGCGTTTCGCGCTGAATCGTTGCTCAAATGTCACGATCTGCGCTAGCTCGCACGATTCGTGCGTCAAACTCGATCGACGCGCAACAATGTTGCGTGAGCAGGAATCTGTCACACATGACTAAATCTTCGCAAGAATCTTGCGTCGATTTTTCTTTGCGTGTCTGTCTGTCAGAGACTAAGTTTCTGTCTGTCAGCGCAACGACGCTGACGTGACACAAACGAGACAGAGAGAGACAGAGACATGACGAAGAAGCTCACGAAGCGCGACGCACAGATTGTCAGCATGATCGACGTTGCTGACGTGTCGCACAACGAAGCGAGCGAGACTCGCGACATGATCGAGATTGTCGCGCATGACTTCGCAGAGACAAGCGAGACTGACGATCTTGAAGCAAAGATCGACGCATTTATCGAGCGCGCTAACGTAATCTTTGACGCACGCGTCGCTTTTGAGACTGCGCACAAGAGCGCTGCAAGTCTTTTCGACAAGCTCGCGAAGTCGCGCAAGTTTTTCACTAATCGTCACGTCGCGAAGTTCTGCGTTGATTACGCAATCACGCTAGACTTTGTGAACAGACAAGAAACAAGCGCGAAGCGCTTCAACATCTACGCGATCAATAAAGTTGAAGACGTAATTTCGTCTTGTCGCATGCACAGTGCATGCAAGAATGCGATTAACTTCGCGATTGTCTCGACTCTCTTCGCGCTAGATGCTGCGAAGCTTCGCGACAAGATGACTCATGTTCTCGCGAAAGTCTGCGCGAGTGACAAAGAAACTCTCGCTGATATCTCGCTGCGACGTTATTTGACGCGTCACACTGTTTCGACGTCGACTAGTTCAACGCAAGCGAGTTCTACGATTAACGCGCTGCAAGTCTTGAACGTCGTGAAGTCGTCGCGTGACGCAAACAACGTCGAATGCTTCAATCTGCAAGACAACGCGCTTGTTTCTCTTATGCGCGAGTGTCACGCGACAGACTAACGATTGAGCAAGCTAGAGCGCTGCATAGCGCTCTAGCAGTCTCGCAACAGACAAAACAGAGATACGACAATGCAAGACAACGTGATTAGCTTCGACGTGCTAGACGACTTCGACGAAGCACTAGACGCGCTAGACGACTTCGACGAATACGAAATTGCGCGCATGCACAACGCGCGTGAACTACTAGACGAAAGTTTCTGATATGCGACGCATGACATACGCAGCACAACGCAAGCGTGAACAAATGCGAGCAAACTGCGTCGATATTCTCTGCGTTTCTTTGACTGCATGTCTTGTCGTCGCACTACTCTCGCTTATGACTTTCGTTCATATCGAGAATCAGCGTCACGACTATCAGCAAAGCGTCGCAGACTATCAGAGTTCACGATATCGCTAGAACGCTCTAGCAGCGCTCTACAGCAACGAACGTCACAACGCGCTAGTGCAACATGCTCTAGCGCGTTTCGCTTATCTGCGTCGCTCTAAAGCGCGTTCTAGCGCTATACGTCGCACGACACGTCGACGCGCTCGACTCTCTGTCACGCTCGCATGCTACGCGTCAGATATGCTCTACAATCGACAGAGAGCGACGCAGAGAGCGTTCGATAGCGTGAGCTATGTCACGCTGCATCTGACGCTCAATCGCGCTCTGCGACGCTCTAAAGCGCTTCTAGAGCTATGTGTCTTTGACGATACATCTGTTGCAAAAAAGACACGAAGTCTTAGAACGGTTCGCAAAAGCGCGAGGGGGATCCCTCCACTGCGGCACCCAAAATATCATCCCCCTCCTAGAGCCAGGCCGGCCCCCGAAAAACCATCCGGTCACTACCAGAAAATCATCCGGTCAGCGCCGTAAAATCAGCGCCGGTGCTCGCCCTTGGACAAATCCGACATGATGTTTGCCAGGTTCCGCAGTGCCCGATTGAGCTCCGCGAGCGCCTCATTCAGATCCCGCGGCGCCTTCTCGGGCGAGCCCTCGCGCGGCTTGCTGGATTGGCTGGGCTTGATGTCGCGGACGCTCCACCAAACGAACCACGCCGCGATGGCAATCATCACGAAGGGCAGGATCAGCGCCGCGATCTCGTAGCCGTTCAGATCGTTCATTCGTACCTCCCGAAGAGGTGCTGTGCCAGCGCAGTTGTGAACATGAACGCTGCCAGACCAAAGATAAGCACCAGGATCAGCGCCAGAAAGCCCCTGCCGTCGAGTTTGATGATCCCGAGCGCCACGCCGACGATCGGCGAGATGAACGTAGTGATCAACACGCCGCTTGCGACTGAGTTCGTCAGTGCGGCCGCGCCTTTAACGCGCTCCTTGTTCTTCTCTTCCATGCTATGTAAGACCCCTGGATGATTGGCTAGGGGAGGGGAGCATCATGTCCGCGCTGGTATCAACCAAGCATCTGCAGATTCTATACAGGCGCTTCCCGAAGTCCGTGCCGCTCGATGATCTGGTGCGCATCCTGCCGATGATCCCCGACAAGGAACTCCCTAAGTTCCTGTGCGTGGCAGCCAACAAGAAGATCGACAGTGAGCGTGCCGCCTATGTGGCGCTGACGTTGGTGCAGCAGCTTCCTGCAGAGGCGCGTAAACAGCCTGCTGCGCTGTCTCTTTTGGATCGGGCCTTCCAAGCGCTACGCAAGTACAGGCCCGTTACCATTCATTAGCGGGTTGTTAGCGCTGATTCAGCGCGTGCCGCGGATCGTTCACATGCAGCCAGTTGGGGTCTTCGCGCCGCATAATCTCGGTTAGCGCCACGCAGCCTTCCATCTCCTTAAAGTTGAAACGCAGCGTGAAGGTTGCGCACTCCTCCCAGAGCGAGGCGCCAGGGCCGCTTGGGTAGGCACGAGCGTAGATACCCGGGGCGAAGGCTGCACCGATCCCGGTGAGTACGATCACGATGCAGAGGATGACTAGCTGGTTCGTTTTCATGGACTCGTTATAGCAGGTGCCGGGTGCTACTCACCGTGTTCCTTGACATACAGGTCATAGGAACGCTTGAGCAGGTCCACCATGGACAGGTTGTGGCGCGTGGCGGTCATCTTGAAGCGATAGTGGAAAGCCGGGTCCACCTTGAAGCCCAGATCCTTGGTAGGGCCTTCGCCTGGCTTGAGGTTGTTGAGTGTCTCCGTGGGGCGCGGGGGTGGGCCGACGCGCGTGCGCGGGGGTTTGATCGTGGTGCTCATGCTGCCTCCGTAATCTCCTGGAGCCGATCGACAACAGATTGCGCAAGCTCGGCCGCACGCTCATTGAGCGAAGGGTAATGCGTTTCGGTGGCGGCCCGCCCCATGTTCTGCGCCATGCGATAGCCCAGCCTTTCGGGGAGGGCGCCCTTGAGGACCGCGAAGCCCGCTTCCTGGAAGAAGATCCTGGCGTCTTCCTCCTCGACGTCGCTGGCGATCTTCACCAAGGCGCCGGTGATGCGATTCTTGGGGATGCCCGCTGCCACTAATTCGTGCGCGAGCTTGATGGTGGGGACCAGATCCGCGCGGGAGCCGCCACTGGGGAGCACGATAAGGTCGGATACCTGCGCCATGGCGAGCGTGTCGCTGCTCGAGTGTGGCGCACCGTCGAAGACGATCAGATCATAGGCGACGCCGGCGGCTTGCGCCGGGCGCTTGAAGGGCTGCGCTGCGATCTCGGGCTGTAGGTTCTTCTGCAGGCGCTGCGCGACCCAGTCGGTCGCGGTGAGCTGCTTGGTGTCCATATCAGCGATGAGAACGCGCCACTCGGCTGCGGCGTATTCGCGTGCAATGAGTTCGACGAGCGTGGATTTGCCCACGCCGCCCTTCTGGCTCACCACCGCTATCCGTACCGCCATGCGCTGCCTCGCGAATTAGGTAAATACCTAACCTGGGATTTCGCGCTAGGCTACACAAAAATAGGGGCGCCACAAGGGCGCCCCCGAACGGAGAGACGGATATGAGCCAGGACCTACCGCCTGACGTTGTTCATGCCTGCAAGACGATCATTGCGTACTGTCACAACAATCAGCTTGAGGGGCTGAATGTGGATCTGAAGGGAAATGTGGTGTTTGAGGTGGGGAAGCTGATAAGGGTGGGCGACTGGCGCTTTGAGGTTCGGAAAACGGGGTCGTGATGCGCTGTTCGGGGTCGCCCAGGGTGACGTGCTGTACCGAAGTATGAAGAGTAATCGGCATCATCGAGGCGCCGGCCTCAATCTTGTCGATCTTGTCGATCGAGATAGCGTCGGTATCCAGCTTGATCTTATCGGTCTTGATCGTCTGCGCGGCGATCTTGTCCGTCTCGATGACGATTTTGTTGGTTGAGATCTGATCAGCAGTGATCGTGCCGACAGGGATCCCACCAAGCCCACCGATCTCTTCCATAAGCGCGTCCCAGCGCCTATTGAATCTCGCCGCACGCCTAGCATCGAGCCAAGTGCGAACCTTCGTCACCACGCCGAGCATCAGCAGCGTGAAACAGATGCCCGCCAGCGTGATCAGCACGACCTCGAGTGTGATCATCACAGCGCCACCGCCAGAATCAGCGCAAAGCTGAGCCACCAGACCAGGAACCGGGCGAGCTTCGACCACCATTGCGCGTCTGCGCGGAAGGCTTCGGTCCACCAGTCCTTGCCCGAGTGATGCCAGTTGCCGTCGCGACCGCGGTTGAGCTCCGCGTCGGTCGGGAGCTCCGGCAGCGGCTCGTCGAAGAGCTCCAGCAGGAAGTCGACCGGGCTCGTCAGGAACAGCACGAAGAAGGAGTTGAAAGCGTCACGATTCATGTATCGCTCCAGAAGTCGGCCGGCTTCACCTTCGCGTGGCGTAATCCCCGGACGAACAGTTTGTGGTTGGCATAGTCGTGGGCGACGACACGGCCGTTGAGCATGCCGAAGTTGGCGCGCTTCAGATCGGCCATGAACTCGGGCAGCTCTTTGGGGATGCGCTTGAGCGGCTGTGTGCGCTCCTGCAGCAGGACCGAGCCGCTGGCGCTGATGCCCCAGATGGGTGCGAACCAGCGCTCCCACTGAGTGCCGACGATCTCCTGCCAGACTTCCCACTCCGCGATGTTGGAGAAGCTGCAGGCCTTGTCTTCGACCTTGATGACGAGCTTGGGGTTGATCAAGCACGCATAGACCGAGCGATAGACGCCGGAGCCCAGATGCTCGCCGAAGAGCAGCCCGTTGACTTCGTTCTGCACCGACGGGCTGAGCCCCATCGTCTTGGACGTGTCGGGCTCGATCGTGCTGTCGATGATCGTCTTCAACATGGCTCGAAGATGTCCATGTCGAAGAGCGCCTCCGCGTCTTTCTCCGACACCCTGAGCACTTGCTGCGTGCGCTGGCACATATAAGGCGGCGCCGCGAAGTTGGTTTTCAGAAAGTCGACCGTAAGTATGACCTCCTCGAACGGCTCCTCCGCGTATCGTCCGATTTCAAACGGCGTATGAAGAGCAATACAGAGCATTTTTCCATGCAGGCGTCCGTCGTGATGGAAATACCGACTGCATTCCAGAGTGCCGTAGCGCTCATTCCCCAGATACACATCGACCAGAGCGTTCGGATCGGACCACTCGATACGGTGGTTCTCCATCCTCTCGCCTGAGACCATGCTCGCTGGCATCAGCATCGTGTGCATGTGCCGCGTGGCTTCGAGCGGGCAGCCCATCTTGTGAAGCAGCCTCTCGTCAATCGGCGCACCGCGCGGGGCCATTATGTTAAGAATGTTCGTCATGGCTGACTGATTACGCGGCGCGTGCGTTATGCTGCAGGCCGATCACGCGGATCATCAGGTCGATGCTCTCATGCAGCAGTATGAGCGATCCCTGTGTCGGCTCCGCACCCAGCGGCAGCGGGTTCACAAGCTGATAGTGAGCAGCGCCTCGATCGTAGCGATCGAAGTCGAAGCGCGGGTACGTTCCTTCACGTACAACCTCGATGAGGAGGCCGCCATGCTTTCTGTAGGTGTGCCCCTGAATCTTGCGCACAGAGCCGAAGCTGAAATGCTCGACGCTCGAGCCGCCCCACTCGCGTTCTGCGGCCGCGATCGCCAGCTCCGGCAGGATCTGCTGACCGTAGGTCTCCTCGAGCCGATTGCCCAGCGTACCGAGCAGGTCGCGTACCTCGTATTCCTGACCGCAGAGCGTGATCTTGCGGCGCTTGCCCTCTTGCGTGGTCACGTCGTCTTCGCTGAGCCCATAGAGCGCCTTGCAGGCGTCGCGCAGCGGGCGGCCATCGTCGATCGGCTGAACGCAATAGCGGTCGAAGAGATATTTCTGGACCAGACTCTTGCCGCTTTCGGGATAGCCGCAGAGACCGATGTAGCGTGGCAGCATTGTCCATCTCCTGTTCGTTATGTCACATATGACTGATTATAGCGGGCGTGACAAGAGATTTGATCGCTCCCGTGCGGGTTAGTGGATCACACGCTCGGGAAAGACGGCGCCGGCGATGTCTTCGCGCATCTTCTGACGCTTGAGCATGCGTGCAGCACGCCGGAGACCCTCTTCGAGCTCCTTCACGCGCCGCTCGAGTTGCCGGCGCTCCAGCACCGACCGTCCGTCATAGTCGAATAGATGAACCGGATCCCGGGTCCATGCAGTCTTACGCTTCATGCTCGTCAGCCCTTGTTCTTCTGTAGGTCGCGCAGAAGCGCCTTGCGCTCCTTGTCGGATAGCGTTTTCAGCTTGCGCATGATGGTGCGCATCGACTTGGTGGGGTTGCTGGCGTGATACTCCTCCGCCCGCTTCTGGAAGGGCGTCACATCCTGGAGATCTTCGAGCATCCAGGTTAGAATCAGATTCTGCTCGACCCCCAGCTCGTCTGCGGCCTTGCGCAGATTGGCATGTGCCTCCTCGGAAACGCCGATCGAGAACCGTTTGGGGAAGTCTGCTGTCGCCATCTCTATCTCTGTGTCAGATCATTATATGACAGATGTTTGTCTGTCAGATTATAGTCTGTCAGACAGCTACATATCACGCTTTTCGCGACAGACCTACCTTTTCGTAAGGGAAGTCAGCCCCGTCGGGTAACACATTCTCGACGAAGCCGGGCGTGCCCTCGACATATTTGCGCCGCGTGAGCGCATGGCCCTGCAGGTGCAGGTTCCAGGGGTCGTTGAAGTCGACCACGAAGCACACGTTCGGGCCGACCTTCTTCTCCCGCAAGCCGCGCCCGATGCGCTGCCGATGGGAGACTTCAGCCTTACCGCCGGCGGCCAGGATCACCATGCCGACGGCCGGCACGTCGACGCCGACATCGAGAATGGTCGAGCCGATCAGGCAGTCGATCTCGCCTCGCTTGAGCCTGTTCAGAGCGCGCTGCCGGCGCTTCTGGTCATGCTCGCCGAAGATGAAGTCGGTGCGGACGCCGTGTGCGTTCAGATCGCGTTCGAGATTGCGCCCATGCTCCTTCTTGCGGACCAGGATCATCACGCTCAGCCCAAAGGCCTTAGCCTTGCGCGCCTCGTTACGAATATGCGCGTTGCGGAAGGGGTTGTTCTCGATCCCCAGATCGTAGGCCCGCAGCCAGCTCGAGGTGCGCTTCAGCTTGGGCGGGCAGGCGATCGTGACGAACTTGAAGTAGGGCTTCGCCAGGATGCCGCGGTCGATCAGCAGCTTCTCGGAGATCTCGATGCCGATCGGGCCGAACGCAGCCTGCAGCCGCATGTTCGACTCTTCGTCCTCCTTCATGAAGGGCGTGGCCGTCAGCGCCAGGCGATAGACCGCGTTCTTGCAGTGCCGCAGGATCTCGTAATAGCTCTGGCCTGACGCTTCGTGCGCCTCCTCGCCGATCACGAACTCGAAATAGGACAGAAGCGCGACCGTCTTCTTGCGGACGATCGCCTGCTCGCGAACACGCCGGTTCGCCTCGGCGATCATCTGCTCGCTTGTGAGCCCGACCCGCTCGATGCCGTCCTTGCGCGCCTTGGCATCGGCCTTGCGCTCGCGCTCCTGGATCTTCTCCAGCTCGGTAGCCGCGTCATACTCCTCGAGCCGCGCCACCAGCGTCTGCACCATGCCGACATTCACGCCCCGGCACGGGTTCCACTCGCCGTCACCCAGTACGCCGACATTGAAGCCGCACTCCTCGAAGCCGGCCTTCATCTGGTACATGAGCAGCCCGCGCGTGGTCAGGAACAGCGTGGGGCGCTTGATCCGGGCGACTGCCAGTTTCGCGATGCGGGATTTTCCACCGCCGGTAGCGACGCGCGCGATCATCGAGCGGTGCTTCAGCAGCCGCCGGACGGTCTCCATCTGATAGTCGTAGCGCGGGTCCTCGGGGAAGCTGTCGACCTTCGGGTTCTCCGGGCCGAGCGGCGCCGGCGCATGAGCGCGCAGGATCTGAACCTTGTGGCCCTCCTGCGAGAGCGTATCGCGCACCAAGGGCGCCAGGCCGGCGGGGAAGCGCCCATCCCGGAAGGTGAACATGCTCGATCGGCCGTTCCAGCCGGTCATCTTGAAAGCCGTCATGTGTTCGGCGCCAGCCACACTGTAGGAGACGATCTCCGACACCCTCTGCTTCAGGGCGCGGCTGTCTGTCATGAGCTTTGCGTTTACGACGCCTACGGCGAGCTGGACGGCTGTCATATTGCGGCTTGCCTTGCTGTCAGATGGAATATATGTTAGCCACATCCAAGGATATGACAGACAGACATATAACAGATTAAGGGAGTGTCAGACAAGTGGAATATCCTGTCATTCACGTCAACCCACGGATTTTGCAGGCAAACCCATGGAACACGAACATCGTGTCGCCTGATCGAGAGGCGAAGCTCGACGAGAGCATCAAGCGGCTCGGCATGTTCAAGCCGATCGTCTGCCGACGGCTCGAGGACGACACGCTGCAGATCCTGGGCGGGCAGCATCGAAACGAGGCTGCGATCCGATTGGGGCACGAAACGGTGCCGGTGTTCGATCTGGGTCATGTCGATGAGAAGCGGGCCAAGGAGATCGGCCTGGTCGACAACAGCCGCTATGGCGACGACGACAGCCTGGCCCTGTCCGATCTGCTCGAAGATCTGGGCTCCAGTGCTGCGGAGCTGGCGAGCTTTATGCCCTTCGCCGAAGAGGATCTGACCTCGATCTTTCGCTCCAGCGAGGTTGATCTCAGTAATCTCGACGATGACGAAGACGAAGATGACGAAGTCCCGGAGTTGCCGGCGACTAAAGCGGCCAAGACCCATGCAGTCATGCGCTTCAGGGTCGCAAATGCAGACGCAGAGCGCGTCACCGCCGTCATAGAAGCGATACAGCGCACCCAGGGCTTCACCGAAGCTGACGAACTTACGAACGCGGGCGACGCGCTGGTTTTTCTTTGCTCCGCTTCTTCAGTCACGAGTGACTGAACATGAAGCGCAAGAACCTTCTCGAAGAGCCCCGGCAGCGCGACGAGTGCGAGTGCGCCCGTATCCGCTTCGCCGACTACACCTGCCCGCGCTGCGAGCGCCTGGCAAACCGCCGTAACCGCAACACTGACAGCGAGCGCGTGCCGGACCTGGTCGAGCTGCTGGGAGGCACCCGATGAGCGTATCCGTCGTGCAGATGCCCGTAGAGGATGTGAAGCCCTACGAGCAGAACGCCAAGAAGCACTCCGATCGACAGATCGAGGAGTTGGCGAAGGTCATCGAAGAGTTCGGCATGGACCAGCCGATCGTCGTCGATGCCAACAACATCATCATCAAAGGCCACGGCCGCTGGCTGGCACACAAGCATCTCGGCCGAAAGTTCATCCCGACCATCGTGCGCAGCGACCTCTCGCCCCTTCAGGTGCGCGCCGCGCGGCTCTCAGACAATCGCGTCACCTCCACCGAGTACGACATCGAGCTTGAGCAGGCGGAGATGGCCGACCTGGTTGCGGAGGATTTCGACCTCACGGGCATGGGCTGGACCGACAAGGAGCTCGATTTCCTCACCGGCGATATCAGCACCATGAACGAAGACGCCTTCGTCGAAGACGTCGCCGGCGAGGTGGAGCGTCAGCAGCGCGAGAACGAAGAGAAGGCCGCCGAGGTCGACGAGAGCGGCGTGCCTGTCTCGAAGGTGCTCGGCTTCAAGACCGTGCCGACGGCCAAGGTGCCCTCGCTGGAGCGCTTCATGGCGCGGCTCGAGGAAGAGAGCGGCAAGAAGGGTGCGGACGCTCTGGTGGACTTCATCGAGCAACTGGAGAGCGCAGCATGAGCGACAAGCCCGAGATCAACGTCATCGAGACCGCGGAGCCGGCCGACGATCCCTGGAAGATCGTCGACATCCGCACGAAGCGCCCCTGGGTCAACCCCAACCCGCCGACGACGGACGAGCTACCTAAGCCCAACAAGCAGCTCATCCGCGCGCTGAAGGACATGCTGGGGCATGCAGAGGCGGGCAGGGTGCAGGGTATGGCCGTTGTGCTCTTCTCCGAGGAGCATGGCTGGGCGACTTACATGACCGACACCATGCTCGACGTCGCCGGCGCGGCCGCAACCGAAGTCGAACTGATGCGCGAGTTCCTGCTGGATGCGCATGCCAATGTCGACTTCGACGAAGACGGCGAGCCGATCCCGAGCCGCGTCCCGGCCCTGATGATCGACGATGGCGAAGATGACGAGGAGGGTTCTGACGAACCCCCGCCGGTGCCGGCATGAAACATACCATGCTAGGCACAAAGTTCATCATCGACGCCCGCTTCACCTCGCGTGTGGAGCGCACGGAGCGCGTGCTCGAGGTCGCCGAGGCCTTCGGGTTGGGGCTCACCGAGAAGGAGTTCGTCATCTATGACGGACTCGAGGTCGAGGTGAAAGACGGCGACGTCGTCTACATCACCGGGCAGTCCGGCTCCGGCAAGTCACTGATGCTGCGCGAGCTTGCCCGCCAGATGGCTGAAGCGGGCGAGAAGGTCATGGCGATCGAGGATGTGGTCCTCGAGCCGAAGCCTCTCGTGGACCAGGTCGGCGAGAACATGAACCGCGCCACCATGCTGCTGGCGACCGCGGGCATCAACGACGCCTACCTGCTGATCCGCAAGCCGGAGGAGCTGTCCGACGGGCAACGCTACCGCTTGCGCCTGGCGAAGCTGATGGAGAGCGACGCGAACGTGTGGGTGGCCGACGAGTTCGGCGCCGTGCTCGATCGCGAGACCGCAAAAGTGGTCGCGTTCAATCTTCAGAAAGCCGCCCGCCGGCTCGGCAAGACCCTCATCGTCGCCACGACCCATACCGACCTCGAGCAGGAGCTCGGGCCGGATCTCGTCATCACCAAGCTCTACAAGGCCCGCGTCGAGATGCGTCGGCCGAAGGAGGCCGCATGATCCCCTGTGCCATATTCGACATAGATGGAACGCTCGCCGACGCCAGCCACAGGCTGCATCTGCTGCCCAAGGGCAATCGCGAGAAGGACGGCATCACGCCCTCCTGGGAAGCGTTCTTCGCGGCTGCCGTCGACGATGTTCCGATACCCGCGGTGCGCGAGCTGTGCAACATCGTGGCGCATGCCATGCCCGTGTTTCTCGTCACTGGGCGGCCTGAGAAGGACCGTGAGCTGACGCAGACCTGGCTGGAGAAGCATGGCATCCGCTATGCGGCGCTGTTCATGCGCCCCGACGGCGATCGGCGCCCGGATACCGAGGTGAAGTTCGAGGAGTTCCAGCGGATCGTCGACATGGGCTACACGCCCGCCTTCGCGGTCGAGGATCGTCTCAGCGTCACCCGCATGTGGCGCGAGAAGGCCGGCATCGTGTGCCTGCAGGTCTGCGAGGGCAACTACTGATGGCCGCGACCCTGAAGGTGCGCAAGAGCGCCGTGGTGGGCGAGACGGGCTTCAAGCGCATCGCCAACGACGCCTACTTCACCGAGCCCTGTGTGACGGAAGCGCTGCTGAACACGATCTGTTTACCGCAGAACGTCTGGGAGCCGGCCTGCGGTGACGGAAGTGGCATCGTGGCCCCGCTGCGATCGTTCGGGCACTCGGTTTTCGCCAGCGATCTGCATGAATATCCCTGGCGCGGCCCCGCGGAGGTGCGTCCTGACGTCGGGCGGGACTTCCTGAAGAGCGATCTGCCCTTCGAGAGCATCGAGGCGATCGTCACCAATCCTCCCTTCGGCGATATGTCGGAAGCCTTCATCTGGCACGCCATCGAGTTGATGACGCCGGTAAGGGGTAAGATCGCGATCCTGCAGCGCACGGACTATGACGCGGCGAAGAGCCGACGGGGCCTGTTCGCGACCCATCCGGCATTCTCCCACAAGCTCGTGCTGCACCGGCGGCCCCGCTGGATCCACGACAAGCCGAAAAGCGAGCAGAAGGCGCCGAGGTTTCAGTACGCCTGGTTTCTTTGGGACCTCGCAAAGGACGCCTCTCAGCCGCCCGTCATTCTCTACACCTGACGAAAGAGACCCGAAATGACATCGCAACGCCCGAGTTACGCCCGGGTTATTCAGTCATGTATGAGAGGAATAGCCCAGGGAAGCGCAGAGAGCGTCGCTGGTAAGCGGGAAGGGGTCGTGGGGCATCTTTGCTCGTCTCTGATCCCGATCCCACTCTACGCGCTTCTAAACGCGATTTTGCGACACAACTGGTTGGACCGCCTGCCCGTCGTGGAGCATCAGGCGCTGACCGTCTGGATCTGGTCGACCGAGACCGAGCGGGAGCTGGTCATCCGGCTGACCTATCTCACCCGCGATCTCGAAGATACGGCGCGTAAGCTGGGGCGCGTCATCGCCCAGGAGATCTCCCGGCGCCGCAGAATGGGGCTGCCCCTATGAGCGATGTGCTCATAGAGCGGCGTTCCGAGGCCCGGGGCAGCTTCCCGCTGCTGGCCGAGATGATCGTCGAGCGTGGCACGCGTGACGATTGGCATCTGCTGCATGATCTCCACTACAAGGCGGAGGGGACACCGGCGGCCGCACGTTACTGGCGCCTGGTTCTGCATGGCCGCACGATCGGCGTGATCGTCACCGCGAGCCCGAAGCTCTTGCTGAAGGAGCGGCACCAGGCCTTCCCGAAGCTGAAGCCCGGCGGTGACGAGACCAAGAAGACCAACACCTACCGCGCGCAGTTCCTGAACCGCAACTTTCGAGTCATTTCGAGGTTCGTTCTGGACACGATGTTTCGTGGGGTGGGGGCAGCCTATCGCTTTCAGAACCTAGCGAGCCGCATGGAGGGTGTGCAGTTCATGGAGATCCAGAGCTCCATGAGCAAGTACAACCTGTTCGGGCAGAAGGCTGGCTTCAGCTTCGTGCAGCCGTCGAACTCCAACAAGTACGACGTCGGCATCAAGTTCTTCCGATCGACCTACCTGTCGAACCCGGGCGACCATGAGGAGATCTTGCGCGAGCTGGACGCGATGGAGCCGGCGGTACGCGAGCATGTGATCGCCAAGACCCGCAGCTTCTACTACCGGCATTCGGCGCTGGAGAAGACCGGGAAGAACCGGGACCGGGGAACCTCGCGCGTGGATGCGATGCCCGTGCCGGACCTCATCCGAAACCTGCAGCAGATGACTTTGGCGAGCCCGCTCTACGGGGTCTACCGCAACCCGGATGTGGGGCGGGAGCTGCCGGAGAGGCTTCCTCTGACCGCATTCGACAATCAGGGGCCGAAGGAGCCCCTCAAGCTGGAGTTGCTGTGATGACTACGTTCCACATGTCTGAGAAGCAGTATGTGATTCTGGCTGCCCTGAGAAAAGGGAACCCGGATGGGAGTTTCATGGACCTGGATCAGCTTCATGCGGTGATCCCCTACAAACCGAGCCGGCAGTCTCTGGGACTCTCTACCCGGATCCTGATGGGGCATGGGTTGGTGGAGCGGAAACCGAAGGAGAACCGGGGAGGGCGTATGAAGAGGCCGCTGGGGCTGACAGAGAAGGGTTATGCGGTTCTGGGTTTGGCTGGAGAGGGGAACAGCTTCGGTCCCGAGGTGTGAGTCTTCTGGAACCGCAGACCTCTGGTACCGGAGAGTTTCCTTCAGAACCGGGGATTTCTCTGGTACCGGAGCGTCTCAACGGTACCGCGGAGGGTTCAGACAGCGAATTTTCTCAATGATTTCAAACACATGGATACGGCGCGATCGCAAAGATTCTAAGAAACCTAGGTTATAGAGTCTGAGTCTAAGAGAGAGAGTATATATATAATATTATTATGATTCTTTACGTAGAAACATGGCTGAGAGTGTCAAGGGTAGCTGATGAAAAATTTTGCGGCCGCGCCCGTTTTGCAACACGGCTGACCCCTGGGGGAACCGTGCCATCCCATGACCCTCTCCGGTACCGTAGGAAGAAATTGCGCTGCCAAGTGAATACAGTCATATATGATTGACTCTTGACCCGGTTCCGATGGATAATAATGGCGCTGTGGTAAAGGCGGGTCTTCCCGCTCGTCATCTCCGTTCACCCTGAAGGGGGCGCCCTACAGCGTCCCCTTTTTCTTGAGGCAGACTTTTGACCGAAGAGAAACGCAAGACGGCAACGGTACTCACCCCGGCGCAATGGGCCGAGGCCGAAGCGCTGTGGCGTTCCGGCGAGGTGACGCTCGAAGATCTGGCCCGTCGCTTCGACATCCGTCGCGAGACCCTGTCCCGGCACTTCGCGCGCAACAAGGTCGTGAAGGGCTCTGAAGCGGCCGAGCACGCCCGGCATGTCGCCGACAAGCTGCGCGAGAAGGCCCTGGGCGATCGCATGGTCATCGTGGATCGCATCCGCGAGACCAAGGAGAGCCACTACAAGTGGTCCGACGCCCTAGCCAAGCTGGCGATGCAGGCCCTGGTGACGGCCCAGAAGAAGGGCATGCCGCTCTCCACCACGCTCAACGACCTCAAGGCTGTCCATCGGGCCGCCGCCATCGTGCAGATCGCGCGTAACGAGCGCTGGGCGGTGCTGGGGCTCGACAAGGATGTGGTCGACGAAGACTCGCTCCCTGACCTGATCATTCACGAGCTGACGCCGGAACAGATCAAGGCGATGCAGGAGGCCCACGACGCCGACGATCTCGGCTTCGACCTGGCTGGGGTCGAAGACACGACCGGCGACGAAGAGGCTGACGGAGACGATGTGTAGCGTCGTAGCGTCCGGTTCTTCCCTCGCAGCTACGACACTCGCTCCCACGCTGGCCCTGCATGCGGGGCAGGCGGAGGTGCTCGCCTTTCCGTCGCGCTTCAAGGTGGTGGTCGCGGGCCGGCGCTGGGGCAAGACGCAGCTCGCCAAGGTCTCGCTGATCCGTGCGGCGTCGAAGGCCAACCGCCTGGTCTGGTACGTGGCGCCGACCTATCGGATGGCGAAGCAGATCATGTGGCATGAGCTGCTGAAGTCGATCCCGCGCGCCTGGATGGCCGGCAAGCCGAACGAAACCTACCTGATCATCAATCTGAAGAACGGCTCGCGGATCGAGCTCAAGGGCGCCGACAAGCCCGACACGCTCCGCGGCGTCGGCCTGCATTACATCTGCTGCGACGAGTTCCAGGACTTCAAGCCGGACACCTGGGAGAAGGTGCTGCGGCCGACGCTGGCCTCGACGCGCGGCCATGCGCTGTTCATCGGCACGCCCAAATCCTTCAACCTGCTGCACAGCATCTATGTGAAGGGGCTGGATCCGCTGCTGCGCTCTCGCGGCATCTGGGCTTCCTGGCAGTTCCCGACGATCACCTCGCCCTTCATCCCGCTGTCCGAGATCGAGGCAGCGCGCGCCGACATGACCGAGCGTGCCTTCCGACAGGAGTTCGAGGCGAGCTTCGAGACGATGGCGGGGCGCGTCTATCACGCCTTCGATCGCCATACCCACGTCTCCGACGAGATCGTGTTCAATCCGAAGCTGCCGATCTGGGTGGGCATGGACTTCAACATCGACCCGATGAGTGCGGTGATCCTGCAGCCGCAGCGCAACGGGCAGCTCTGGGCGGTCGACGAGGCGATTCTGTTCGGCTCCAACACGCAGGAGATGGCCGAGGAGCTCGATCGACGTTTCCACAGGTTCGATCGCCGGCAGATCACGCTCTATCCCGACCCCGCCGGCAACAACCGCCAGCACGGGCGAGGGGAGTCCGACCTCGACATTCTGCGTGAGCGCGGCTTCCGGCGCATGAAGTTCCGGCGCAAGCATCCGAAGGTCGCCGACCGAATCAACGCCGTGAACAAGCTGCTGCGCGCGGCCAATGGCGACGTTCGATTCATGATCTCGCCGAAGTGCAAGCACCTGATCGACGCGTTCGAGCAGGTAATCTATCGCCCGGGTACTTCGGAGCCTGACAAATCACTTGGGCTCGAGCATCCGGCCGACGGCGTCGGCTACTGCATCGAGATCGAGCATCCTACGCGGCGCGTCAAGGTACTTGGCGTTTCGGTTTGATCTTCAGTCACATATGATTTATCATAGTGCCTGACTGACATTCGGGAAAACTCATGCCGTACACTGTTCCGACCGATAAGGAGGAGCTGAAGCGCTTCATCAAGCGCCGGCACCCCGAATATGCCGACAACCTGACGCACTGGGAGTTCCTGGAGTCCTGCTATCGCGGCGGGCGCGACTGGTTCGAGAAGAACATCTTCCGCTACCACAAGGAAGGCAACGAAGAGTTCGACAAGCGCAAGGAGCGGGCCTACCGCTTCAACCACACGCGCGAAGCGGTCGACCTGGTCGTCAAATACATCTTCAAGGGCGAGATCCATCGCAACTGGAAGGACGCCCCTGACTCCGTAAAGAAGTTCTGGAAGGGCGCCACTCGTCGTGGTGCGCCGATCGAGCAGTTCTCGATCAACCTCGCCGCCAAGGCCTCCATGCTCGGCCGCATCTGGGTCGTCGTCGACTCCACGCTGCGCCAGCCGGTGAAGACCCGGGCCGAAGAGAAGCGCGCCAAGGCGCGCGTCTACGCCTATGTCGTGCCGCCGCAGGACGCCTGGGACTTCGCCTATGACGAGAATGGCGTGCTGTCCTGGATCCTGATCCACGAGACGAAGCGCGACGACAGCGATCCCTTCTCCGCCACCGGTGACGTCAAGCACCGCGCCCGGCTGTGGACGCGCGAATCCTGGTTCCTGTTCGACATCAAGGAGACCAAGGACAACGACATCGAGGTGACGCTCGCAGAGCAGGGCGATCATAACCTGGGCGTGGTCCCGGTCTTCAGCGTCGACAGCCAGGAGACCGACAGCAACTACACCGCGCCGGCACTCATCGCCGACATCGCCTATCTCGATCGCGCGGTCGCCAACTATCTGTCGAACCTGGACGCGATCATCCAGGACCAGACCTTCTCGCAGCTCGCCATCCCCGCGCAGAACCTGCTGCCCGGGACCAATGCGGGCTCCGGCGCCGAGACCGAAGACGACATCAGCGGCGATCGCGAGTCCTATGAGCGCATCCTCGAGATGGGGACCAAGCGCATCTTCACCTATGACGGCGAGGGTGGCGGGAAGCCCGAATATCTCTCGCCCGATCCGAAGCAGGCCGGCGTCATCATTTCGGTGATCAACAAGATCATCGCCGAAATCTACCACACGATCGGCATGGCCGGCGAGCGCACCAAGCAGGACAACGCTGCCGGCATCGACAACAGCTCGGGCGTCGCCAAGGCCTATGACTTCGAGCGCATGAACGCGCTGCTGGTCTCCAAGGCCGCCACGCTGGACAGCGCCGAGCAGCGGCTCATCGAGCTGGTCGCGCTCTGGAGCGGCGAGAAGTTCGATCCCGAGCAAGACCTCGTGAAATACCCCGACAGTTTCGACGTGCGCGGCATCTACGACGAGTTCGAGATCGCCGAGCGCCTGACCCTGATCTCAGCGCCCGACGAGGTGCGGCGCGAGCAGATGAAGACGCTGGTGGACAAGATGTTCCCGCGCCTCGCCAAGGAACTGAAGGAGAAGATCCGCAAGTCGATCGAGGATTGGCCGCCGGATCCGACAGAGCTGATGGGTGCCACGCCGCCCCTTGCCGGAAAGCCCTCGCTGCTGCCGAAGGAAAATCGGCAGGGGCAGGTGACGGACAAGGATCAGCGCGCCAAGGCAGCCTGACGAGAAGCGACGGGATGGTCCCGTCGTCTGGAGCCGAGAGACTGGCTCCGCAGACATGACCGAGAGACTGGTCACATAGAGAGGTTTGAGAATGCGTATCCGTAATTTCGGCATCCCGGGTCGGGAATATTCGACGTTTCTGCGCGAAGCGGACAAGGGAAGCGGCACCGGCGGTAGCGATCCCGCGACGACCGAAGCCAAGACCGATCCCGCGACGACACAGACCAAGACGACGACCGAGCCGAAGATCAGCGACAGCGAGGCTGAGCTGGTCCGCGAGGTGATGCAGAAGAAGGAGAAGCTGAACCAGACCACGGAACAGCTCAAGCAGGCGAACGATCGCCTGGCAGCCTATGAGGGCGTCGATCCCGAGGAGTATCGCAAGCTCAAGGCGGCCCAGGCGGATGCAGAGCGCAAGGAGCTGGAAGCCAAGGGCGACTGGGAGCGACTTCGGCAGACGATGGCCGAGCAGCACCAGAAGGAGCTCGAAGAGGTCAAGACCAAGAGCCAGAAGGAACTCGAGGCCCTTCAGGCGCAGCTCGCCAACATGAACGGCACGCTGCAGGAACTGACCGTCGGCCAGAGCTTCGCCACGTCGTCCTACATCAAGGAAGAGCTGGTCCTGACCCCGCTCAAGGCTCGTCGGGTCTATGGCGAGCATTTCGAGATCGAAGACGGCAAGGTCGTCGCGTTCGACAAGCCCCGCGGTGCCAAAGAGCGCACCAAGCTGGTCGATAGCCGCGGCATGCCGCTACCCTTCGACGACGCGATCAAGCGTCTCGTCGACGCCGATCCCGACAAAGAGGAGATGCTGCGCTCCAAGGCCAAGCCTGGCGCAGGCAGCGAGACGACCACCACCAAGCAACCGGAAGTTCAGCAGAAGCTGCGGGGCGTATCGAAGATCGCCGCTGCTCTCGCTGCTCGCAAATAACAGGTCGGAGATTATCAGTCATACATGACGGAGATTCTGCTCGACTCTGCCTACGTGCAGGCGGTAGAATATATGTCATGGCTGATTGAATAAACCGGCCTTTCAGATTTGAACAAGGAGTCACTGGAATGCCCCTTCTTCGGGTCGAGGCTGAAAAGCTCTCGAACAATCTGCTGGAGGCCGGGATTATCGAGGAGATCATCGACCGTGATGATCTCTTCTCCGTCCTTCCGTTCATGCGCGTGGTTGGTAAGGCCTATGTCTACAACCGCGAGCTGACCATTTCCGAGGCGTCGTTCATCGACGTCGACGACGAGGTGCCGGAAGGCGCCGCGACCTTCGAGGAGGTCATTGCGCGCCTGTCCCGCCTCGCTGGCGACGTGGACGTCGACAAGTTCCTCGACGAAACGATGGACGATCACAACGATCAGAAGTCCGTTCAGATCGCTTCCAAGGCCAAGGGTCTTGCGCGGGCGTTCCAGCGGACCCTGGCGACCGGCGATCGCACCGTCAACGCGAAGTCCTTCGACGGCCTGCAGAAACTGGTCAGTGCCGATCGGACCATCGTAGCCGGTGAGAACGGCAACGCACTCACCTTCTCCATGCTGGACGAGCTGCTCGACGCGGTGCCCCTGGGCGCCGACGCGATCATCATGCGCTCCGGCACGGTTCGCGCCTATCGTGCGCTCCTGCGCGCCTCGGGTGGCATCGAGCCGGCGATGGTCATGATGGAGAACTTCGGTCGCCCGATGCTGACGCATAACGGCGTGCCGATCATCGTCAACGACTTCCTCCCGGCGAACGAGACCCTCGGCACCGGCGAGAACCTCTGCTCCATCTATGCCGCGCGCTTCAACGAAGCCGATGGCCTGCATGGCATCTACGGTGGCCCGACTGCGGGTATCCGCATCGAAGACATCGGCACCGTGCAGAACAAGGACGCCAGCCGGACCCGCGTGAAGTGGTATTCGGGCGTCGCCCTGAAGGCCTCGCACGCGCTGGCCCGGGTCAAGGGTGTCACCAACAGCGGCGGCCAGAACCAGAGCGTTGCTGGCGCGCGCAACACGGGCTTCTGATCGGTCGAAAGATCAATCATAGCTGACAGAAAGGCGGGGGCGGGGTAAACTCGCCCCCGTTTTTCGTGAGAGGAGAAAACATGGCACCCAAGGCACCACGGGTCATCGGTGGGCGAGCGCGCAACGCGCCGGCACCGACAGTTCAATCGGTTTCACAGTCGAGCAAGAACGGCGAATACGTTCATGTGAGCGTGCGTCAAATCGACAATGGCTACATCGTCCGCCGCGAGGTCGAGAGTAAAGACGGCTACAAGACCAGCGAGGTCTTCGCCAAGAATCCTCCGAAGCTGGTGGTGAAGTGATGTCGCGCTCCGTCATCGTCTACACGCTGCCGACCTGCACCTGGTGCGACGTCGCCAAGCGCATGCTCGAGAATGCCGGCATCGCCTATGAGGCGGTCGATCTAAAGACGGGCGGCACTGCGCTGCGCGACGAGTTCAATCGGCGCACCGACAATGCCAAGACAGTCCCGCAGGTCGTTCTCGTCGCCGGTGAAGAGACGCGCTGCATCGGCGGCTCCGACAGCCTCGACGCCGAAACGCTGCACCAAATTCGTCAATTCCTGAGTGGAGAGGTCGATCTATGAGGCAGCTTCGCATCACAGAGCGTGGCTGGGAGACGTATACGGGTCTTCTGGGGCGCATCATGTTCGAGAATGGGCTCTCGGTAGGCCCGGTCACGGACATGGATATGGAGCGCGTTGGCGCGGTTGTATCGGTGGTCGACGCCGGCACCAATCGCCAGGTCGGTGCTGCACAGAGCGTCAACGACACCTACAACTCACCGGCACCGGTGGTCGAGCCCATGAAGGTCAGCGAGGGCACCGGTGGGGAAGGGGCGTCCGAAGAGCAGGTCGCGCCGAACGCCAAGCGCGTGAAGATCTGGACCGAGCAGGAGCTCTACGAGGTCGCCGACAAGGGTGGCATCAATGCCGTCCGCGAGATCGCCGAACCCATGAAGGTGAAGGCAGTTGCCATTCGCGATCTGGTGAAGCGCATCGTGGCGCATCAGGCCGTCCAGCTCGCCAAGGGTGAGATCGCGCCGGAGACGAAAGAGAACCCTGCAGAGCCTGAGCCCAGCCCCGAAGAGGTGGTGGTTGAGGGTGAAGAGGTCGATGCAGTAACCCAGGCCGAAGAGGTCTGACGTGCGCGGCTACCGGCAGGGCAATGACGTCACCGTCAACGTAGCGCTGCGGGATCGCGCGGGGAACACCGTCTCGCCGGTCTCCATCACCTACCGCGTGACCGACGAGAGCGACGCGGATCTCATTCCCGAGATGCCCTATACCGGGGCGATCGACGGAAGCGCTGTCATTACCGTGCCGGCCGCACACAACACGCTCCCCGACGGCATCATACGCGGCGTGCGGCAGGTGTGGGTCTATATGACCGACGCGGCCGGCAATGTCTCCATGAACACCGAGAGCTATTTCGTCGAGGCCGACGAAGTGCTGCGGGTCATGGAGAACACCTACCAGACGTTCGCCACGGCGAAGCTCACCGCGTTCGACATGAAGCTGGAGTGCTGGCACGAAGCGAGCGACGCGGAGCGCCTGGTGGGCCTGGTCGAGGCCTTTCATCGCCTGGGCACGCTCAGCTATCGCATCCCGGGCGTGGTCAGCCAGAGCCGGCTGAACTCGGGCGCCATCCGGCGCACCTCGCGGCTCAATGAACAGAGTCTCGAGACCTTCCTGTCCTATCCGAGCCAGTTCAGGAACGCCCTGCGGCGCGCACAGATCATCGAAGCCGACGTGGTCCTGGGCGGTGACGAGATGCAGAGCATGCGGGACGCCGGGCTGATGAGTAAGTCCGTCGGCGAGGTCACGCTCTTCTTCCGATCGGGCAAGCCGTTCCAGGGCGCCGTCAACCGACGCACCTACATGGCGCTCACCGGCTATGTCGATTTCTCGCTCCGGGTGGGTCGATGATCCTGCATGAGAACTGGGCTGCCGCTGATCTGGCGGCCCAGCGTTACCTCACCACGGCGGGCGCCTTCCGGGGCGCCTTCGACAGTATCGTCGGTTCGACCAGCCTCAGCGCCCTTTCCCGCACCAATCTGCGCCTCGCGCTCTATGACATCGCCCGCACCTACACCGAGAGCGAAGCGGTGCTGATTGCCGACGAGACCGAGCGTGTAGCGTCACAGAGCGTCGCTGATGCGCGCAAAGCGCTTGGGGTAGTCACTGATGCACCCGCACTGTCGGACGCACTCACAGAGCATCTGAGCGGGTCTGGGGAGCATCTGCGCACAGAGATTGCGATACAGCTTGAGCGGGACATCGTCACCGTCGAGCAGCGACTGCAGAATATGGCGCTGCGCGCGCGTCTCCTGCGCAACGCCACGGGTATCTCTGAGAGCGCGGCCGCAATCAAGGTCCGCATTGGCGAGAAGGAGGATCTGAAGTTCTTCTTCAGGGACCGCGCCGGCCGCCGGCTGCCCACGCAGAAATACATCCGCATGCTGTGGCGCCACCATCTGCTGACCACCTACAACGAAGTCTACCTGCACGAGATGGCCGAACGCGGCGCGGAGACGGCCTATGTCGTCCACATAGACCCGCGGCATCGCTGGCACGGGCGAAAGATCAGCCTGGCTGCGGATAGCGACGAGCCGGGCTATCACGACATCGCCGACGAAGTGTTTCATCCGAACAGTGAGGCGATCGTGTCTGCTCGCCTTTCAGTCATAGATGATGTATAATCGTCGTCATGCGATTTCGAGGCAACATTCCGTGCGAACTGTCGCAGCCGGCCGGCTTCACTTCTAGGGGTGAGGCCCTTTTCAGCGCGCCTATTCGCACGCGTTGCAGCATCGTCAAGCTGGACGTCGGAACCGACAAGACCACGGTGCGTGCCGACAGCTCGGCGACCCGGGGTTCTGCTCGCGAAATGCTGGCTGACGCAAAGGTGCTGCTGGAGGTCTCGGCCAAGCCGCAGATCGAAGCGCGTTTGGTGCTCATCGACTTCGGCGTCGATGCCGTCTACCGCATCGTCGGCATCTTCCCGCGCCATGACCTACTCGGCAAGCTCGATCACTACGAGGTGACGGTCGACCTGCTGGAGGCGCCGTCATGAAGCTGCGGATGAAGGGCGCGGCCGCAGAGATCGCGGCGCTGTTGAAGAACAAGGGCGATGCGGCGGTCGAGGCTGCACAGGTCGAGCTGCACGCGCAGGCACGCCGGATCATCGAGCTGAGTCGCGAAGGTGCGCCGGTCGACGATCACGACCTGGAGAAGGCGCACCGTATGCGCACGCGCGAGCGTGGCAAGCGGATCGAGATCAGCGTCGAACTGAACAGACTCGACAGCGATGGGCGCCCGATCGGTCGCTACGCGGAGCGCATGCACGAAGGCATCTACAATCTCGGCCCCAACTCGCTGAAGAAGCAGGCGGGGCAGCAGCGCCTGGTCGGTCGGAAGTATCTGCAGCGTGCGTCCGACGAAGTGTCGCCTGAGATCGTGCCGGCCGTCGCCCGCGCCATCAAGGAGGCGCTGTGATGGCAACCTTTCTCGACACGCTGCTGGCGAAGCTCGAGACGGACGGTCTCGGCACGCAGGGCGTGGATCTGTTCATCAACAACATCCCGGCGCGCGTCGAGGAAGCTACGGCGCTGATGTCCGACCTTATGCCGATTGATCCGGAGCTCCCGAACTATCGGAAAGGTCGATTTCAAGTCGTCGTGCGGTCACGAACCCACGCGGCGGGTTATGGGCGAGCACAGTCGGTGACGGCGGCGCTCACAATGGAGAACAGGGCTCTGACGGGGTACAAAATCAACTACTCTCGGCCGCAGCATGAGCCGTTCGACTTCCCGAGATCAGAAGGAAATGGTCTCGAGTTCTCTGTGAATTTCGATGTGAACTACGTCATCACTGGCTAGGAGTAAGCAACAATGGCCTCTTCGACGGAAAATGTTAAGCTGGGCGTCTGCACCGTGACGTTCGGCGGCGAGGATCTCGGCTACACCAAGGGCGGTGTCGAGGTGGAAGTCACCACGACCACGCACAAGGTCATGGTCGATCAGTTCGGCGACACCGAGATCGACGAAAACATCATGGGCCGGACGGTCAAGGCGACCGTACCGCTGGCCGAGACCACCCTGGAGAACCTGGTCGCGATCATGCCGGGTGCCACGCTCGTCGACAGCGGTGCGACCGCCAAGCGTGTCGATGTCTCCACCGGCGTCGGTATCTCGCTGGCGAAGATCGCGCAGGAGCTCGTTCTGCACCCGATCAACGCCGACGACGAGAACGACGACTTCATCATCTTCAAGGCCGCGACCCGCGGTGAGGTGCGCTTCGCCTACAAGAAGGACGAAGAGCGCATCTGGGCGGTTGAGTTCACCGGCTATGCCGATGAGACCGGCAAGCTCTTCGCGGTGGGCGACAAGACCGCAACTGCCGGCCCGTAATATCAATCATATGTGACTGGCGGCCCATGAGAGGCCGTCAGCACCAACTCGCAAAGGACCAGAGATGACAAAGCTGCTGAACCTCGACGCCCTGCCGACGAACAAGGACTCGATCGGTCTCTCCATCAAGCTGAAGGGCGAGACCTACGAGATGCGCCCCCTCTCGGTGCGTCGCTTCATCGAGACGGTGAAGGTGCTGGACGGCCTGGACAAGAAGCCGGTCGAGGAGGGTGCAGGTATCATGCTCGGTATGATCGCGGACACGTTCCCGACCATGCCGAAGGAGGTTCTGGACGACCTCAGCTTCGACCAGATGACGGCGATCCTTGAGTTCGTCAATTCGGTGGGTCAGACCGGCTCGGAAGACGCCGGTGAGGCCGGCGAAGATGAGGGAAACGCTCCGGCGGCATAGCAGAGGTCGACTTCGCCTTCCTGCTCTGCCGCGTCATGCGAACCTACGGGATGGGCTACTGGGAGATCCTGGATCTCCCCGTCAGCCTGTTCTGGATCGTCAACCGCAACATAAGCCGGCTGCAGGCCGAAGAAGACCTACGACGCTTCGACGCAACTCGGGCGGCGCAGTCTTCCGACGAGCATGCGGCTAAGGAAATACGTCAATCATATGTGAAAGAACTTAGCGGCACGTTCGTTCAGGCTGAAGAGCTGGATCGGAACGCGCTGTATGCACTGAAGGCGAAGCTCTGATGGCGCTCAATCTCGACGGTATCACGATCGAGCTGGATCTCGACGATCGGCGGTTCCTCGCCAATCTGATGCGATCCGGCGCGCGCCTTCAGACCTTTGAGGGCACGATCAAGGACGGCAAGGCAGCGGCCGACGCCCTTGCTCAAGCCCTCAACAGCGCGTCTGCAGCGGCCGACAAGAAGGGCGCCAGCACGGCGAAGGCTGCGGCCTCCGAACAACGTGCCGCCGGTGCCCAGGATCGCGAGACAGCCGCGGTCAATCGCACGACAGCCGCTCTGCGGGCCTTCGCTGCACAGCGCGATGCGATGCAACGGAAGGCTACGGACGTAGCAGCCGCCGGCATCGGTGCATTCAAGGCGCGCCAGGACACGGTGCTGCGAGGTGCTCTGGCGTCCGTGCAGGCGCATCTGGACTCCGTCAACGCGGCTATCACCAGCCACAACCGCAAGCTGGCGACTGCGCACGAGATCGCCGGGTTGATGGTCGATCGCTATCAGCGCAAGCACCGCGATAACATTCAGCAGATCATCGCGCGCGACAAGGAACAGCTCGAGCAGCAGCGCGCCAATACCCGCGAAGCGCAACGACTGAGCGAGTCGGTCGCAGCGACAGCCATCCTCGGGTATCAGCAGCAGCGCACCGCCCACCTTCAGAACATCCTGGCCGAAGACAATGCGCGGCGCGAGCAACACAAGCGCACGCTTGTCGAGGCACAGCAGGTCGCGAACGACTCAATCGCGCGGTATCGCCAGCAGCGGGAGGCTCGCCTTCGAGCCATTCTCGACGAAGATCGCCTGGGTGTATCGCGCCGTAAGGATATGGCCGTCGAGGCGCAGCAGATCGCAGCGCGTGCGATCGCCGCCTATAGGGCACAGGGCGACGCTGCATCCCAAGCCGCGTCCCGTATCGAAGCAGCTTCTCGGCGCGTCGCTGCGTCACAGATGGGTGTCTCGGGCTTCTTCGGCGGGACCGGGTTCGGTGGAGCCTGGTCGCCGGGCAGGCCGACCCGCTATGGCGGCACGGGCTTCGGTGGCTATTGGGGTGGTCAGGCCTTTGGTGGGCCTGGTGGTCCCGCCGGTGGG
>JACYYJ010088561.1_pt1 | contig 26209 bp, 28 predicted proteins | sample 8236861 | NCBI WGS metagenome assembly JACYYJ01 (sample SAMN14103086, study PRJNA606662) | landfill metagenome | isolation source: landfill solid waste | place: India:New Delhi, Okhla landfill site | collected 2017-11-05
CGCAGGCCGCCGAGGCCGCGCCCGCCGAGGAAGCCGCGAGCGACGCGCCCGCCGCGTCGCAGGACTGAGGACCCGAGCATGAGCACGATTACCGCCGCTGACGTCAAGGCGCTCCGGCAGAAGACCGGCGCCGGCATGATGGACTGCAAGAAGGCGCTGCAGGAGGCCGAGGGCGACCTCGACAAGGCCGTCGAGATCCTCCGGGTCAAGCTCGGCAACAAGGTCGGCAAGCTGGCCGACCGCGAGGTGTCCGAAGGCACCGTCCAGGCCGCGACGGTCGCCGACGGAACCCGCGGCGCGCTGGTCGAGGTCGACTGCAACACCGACTTCGTGGCGCGCAACGACGACTTCGTCGCGTTCGCCCAGCAGCTCGCCGCGGTGATCGCGGCCGACGGCGAGGCCGGCCCCGTCGACGTTGAGGCGCTGCTGCAGACCGAGTTCAAGGCCGGTCAGACGGTCGAGGCCGCGCGCGCCGACCTGTCGGGCACGATGGGCGAGAACGTCGTGATCGGTCGCGCCGAGCGCTTCGTGGTTCCGGGCGAGGGCACCGTCGCCAGCTACATCCACGCCACCGGTCGCGTCGGCGTGGCCGTCCAGATCGACGGCGCCGCCGACGCCGCCGCCCGCGAGACCTTCGCCAAGGAGGTCGCCCTGCACGTCGCCGCGACCCCCGCGACGAAGTACGTCTCCGGCGACGACGTCCCGCAGGCCGAGAAGGACGCCGAGCTGCGCGTCTACATCCAGCAGGCCGAAGCCGAGGGCAAGCCGGAGCAGATCCGCGAGAAGATCTCCGCGGGCAAGCTCGAGAAGTGGCTCAAGGAGATCGCGCTGCTGCCGCAGGAGCACATCAACCCGGACAAGCACGGCGGCAAGACGATCGACCAGCTGCGCCAGGCCGTCGGCGACGTCACCGTCGCCCGCTTCGTGCGGTTCCAGGTCGGCGAGTAGCCGGGAACCAGACCCCGCCCGCCCCGCCCGCGCCGATGCCATCGGATCCCAAGCCGGCCGCGTTCCAGCGCGTCCTGATCAAGCTGTCCGGCGAGTCCCTGATGGGCGAGCAGGACTACGGCACGGATCCGGACCGGGTCGCCGCGGTCGCCGCGGCGATCCGCGGCGTCCACGACCTCGGCGTCCAGGTGGCGATCGTGGTCGGGGCCGGCAACATCTACCGCGGGATGGCGGGCGCGGCGGCCGGGATGGACCGTGCCACCGCCGACTACATGGGGATGCTGGCGACGGTGCTCAACGCGCTGCCGCTGCAGGACGCGCTCGAGAAGCTCGGGGTCACCACCCGGGTCCAGAGCGCGCTCGACATCACCGAGGTCGCCGAGCCGTACATCCGCCGTCGGGCGGACCGGCACCTGGAGAAGCACCGCGTGGTGATCTTCGCGGCCGGGACCGGCAATCCGTTCTTCACCACCGACACCGCCGCCGCGCTGCGGGCCGCCGAGGTCCACTGCGACGCGATCCTGATGGCCAAGAACGGGGTCGAGGGCGTCTACACCGCGGACCCGCGGACGGACCCCGACGCGCGCCTGATCGACGAGATCACCCACATGGCGGCGATCGAGCAGCGGCTGCGCGTGATGGATTCGACGGCGCTCACGCTCTGCATGGAGAATCGCCTGCCGATCCACGTCTTCAACATGGACGACGAGCGCAACATCGTCCGGATAGTGTCAGGCGAGCGGATCGGCACCCTGGTCCGCACGCCGGCGTGATCAGCGCCGGCTGATCCCGTTACCCGCGCACCGTCGCCCACCACCGAAAGGTCTCCCATGTCCGACGATTCGATGATCGACGAGCTGCTCACCGACGCCAAGGAGCGGATGGCCAAGGCCATCGACCAGACGTCTTCGGAGTTCGCGACGGTGCGTACCGGGCGGGCCAGCCCGCACCTGCTGGACCGCGTCGTCGTCGACTACCACGGCGTGCCGACCGCGCTGCGTCAACTTTCGACGATCGGCGCGCCGGAGGCCCGGCTGCTGACCGTCCAGCCGTACGACCCGTCGTCGATCAAGCTGATCGAGAAGGCGATCTCGGACAGTGACCTGGGCGTGACCCCGTCCAACGACGGCAAGATCATCCGCCTCGGCATCCCGGAGATGACGGAGGAGCGCCGCCGCGAGATGGTCAAGGTCGCCCGCCAGATCGCCGAGGAGGGCCGGATCCGCGTGCGCAACGTGCGCCGCGACGTGCTCCAGGACCTGCGGTCGCTGAAGGACGACGGCGACGTCGGCGAGGACGAGGAGCGGCGCGCGGAGGGCGAGCTGCAGAAGATCACCGACGCCACGATCACCGGCCTCGACGGGCAGCTGAAGGCCAAAGAGGCCGACATCCTCGAGGTCTGACCTCTTGTCGGACTCGGCTTCCCAGGACGACGCGCCCGCGGTACCGCGGCACGTCGCGATCATCACCGACGGCAACGGCCGCTGGGCGCAGCGGCAGGGCCGGCCCGTGATCGACGGTCACCGTGCGGGGGCGGACGTGGTTCGCGCCCGGTTGCGTGACGCCGCCGAGCTGGGAGTCGAGGAGCTGACCGTCTTCTCGTTCTCGACCGAGAACTGGTCGCGGCCCGAGCCCGAGGTCCGGGGCCTGATGGCGATGTTCGCCGAGCGGATCGAGCGCGAGACGCCCGAGCTCAAGTCCGAGGGCGCGCGGATGCGGTTCATCGGCCGCCGCGAGGGCGTCGATCCCGCGCTGGTCGAGCGGATGGAGTGGGCCGAGGCGGAGACCGCCGGCGGCGACGCGATCACGTTGGTGGTCGCGTTCAACTACGGCGGCCGGGCCGAGATCCTCGACGCCGCCGAGCGGTACCAGGGCGGGGGTGAGGACGCCTTCCGTTCGCTGCTCTACGCCCCGGACCTGAGCGATCCGGACCTGCTGATCCGGACGTCGGGCGAGCAGCGGATCAGCAACTACCTGCTGTGGCAGTGCGCCTACAGCGAGATCATCTTCGCACCGGAGCTGTGGCCGGACTTCGACCGGGCGGCGTTCGAGCGCTGCCTGGACGCCTACGCCACGCGCGACCGTCGATTTGGGGGGCGAATCGCCTGATGAGCGGGATCCGGGAACGCGACCCGCGGGACGACGCGGACGACGACGCCGAACGGACCGGCGACGCGCCCGCTCCCGCCGGTCCCCGCGGCCGGCGCCGCGAGGCCCGCTTCGAGCTGGAGTTCGGGGACTTCGAGCCGGCCGAGCGCGAGACCACGCTGACCGGCCAGGCGACCGGCGCGGGCCGACGCACCGGCACCGGCGGGGAGCGGACCCGCGGCGAACGCACGAGCGGCACGCGCGGGGACATCACCCGTGACCGGACCGCCGGCACGCGCGGGGACACGACGCGCGGCGACCGCACCGGCAGCCACGGCGAGCCGTCGGCCGACCCGGTCGCCGACGAGATCGAGGCGCTGGAGCGGTTCGAGGACGCGATCGAGAGCGTCCGCTCGACGTCCAAGCGCAGCGGCAGCGACCTCGGCGCGCGGGTGCTGGTGGCGATCCCGGCCGCGATCCTGGCGATCTTCCTGGTCGCCCAGGGCGGCCCGATCTTCGTCGCAGCGGTCGCGATCTTCGCCGCGATCGGCGTCTGGGAGCTGTCGCGGATGTTCGCCAAGACGCGGCCGTCGCTGGTCGCCGGCACCGTCGGCGCGGTCGCGCTGATCGTGCTCGCCGCGGTCGAGGGCCGCGAGGCGATGCTGACCGCGCTGACCGCGATGGTCCCGATCGTCTTCCTCTCGGTCGCGCTGGCCCGCAATCGCGGGGGCATGCCCGGCGTGGCGGTGACCCTGCTCGGGATCGTCTGGATCGGGCTGGCGCTCGGGCACGCGGTGCTGCTGCGCGAGTCCGACCACGGCGGCGGGATCCTGCTCAACGTGCTGATCGGCACGTTCATCGGCGACACCGGGGCGTACCTCGGCGGGCGGATGTTCGGCAGCCGCAAGCTCGCGCCGCGGATCTCGCCGAACAAGACGATCGAGGGCCTGCTGATCGGCATCGTCACGGCGGTCGTGGCGGTCTGGTTCGCCGGGCTCTACCAGGACTGGTTCAGCGGCACCGACGCGCTGCTGCTGGGGCTCGCGGTCGCGGTCGCCGCGCCGCTCGGCGACCTGTTCGAGAGCTTCCTCAAGCGCGACGCCGGGACCAAGGATGCCGGCGGGCTGTTCGGCGTCCACGGCGGCGTGCTCGACCGGCTCGACGCGGCGATGTTCGCGGTCGTCGCCGGCTACTACGTCTGGCTCGCGATGGGGATGGCGTAGCCCGGTGCGCTCGCTCGTCGCGGGACCGCGCGGGGTGCGTGCCTGATGGCCGCCAAGCGCGTTCTGATCCTCGGCTCGACCGGGTCGATCGGCACCCAGGCGCTCGACGTCGTGGACGCGGCGCCCGCGGGCGCGTTCGAGATCGTCGGTCTCGCGGCGGGACGCAACTGGGCGCCGCTCGTCGCCCAGGCCGAGCGCTACGGGGTCGAGCGGATCGTCGTCGGCGACCCGGACGCGGCCGCGCAGGCGGCGGAGGCGTGGACCGCCGGCGACGTTCTCAGCGGGCCCGAGGGCCTGGTCCGGCTCGTGCTCGAGTCCGACGCCGACCTGGTGCTCAACGCGCTGGTCGGGGCGGCGGGGCTGGGCCCGACGATCGCCGCGCTCGGCGAGGGAATCGACCTGGCACTCGCCAACAAGGAGTCGCTGGTCGTCGGCGGCGAGCTGGTGATGCAGCTCGCCGAGGCGACCGGGGCGCGGATCCTGCCGGTCGACAGCGAGCACTCGGCGCTCTGGCAGCTGATCCACGCCGAGGGGCAGACCCGCGCCGGGACCGGCCACGGATCGATCGAGCGGCTCGTGCTGACCGCGTCGGGCGGACCGTTCCGGGGCCGCGCGGCCGCCGACCTGGCCGACGTCGGGGTCGAGCAGGCGCTCGCCCACCCGACCTGGGCGATGGGCGGCAAGATCACGATCGACTCGGCCACGTTGATGAACAAGGGTCTCGAGGTGATCGAGGCGCACCACCTGTTCGGCACGCCCTACGAGCGGATCGACGTCGTCGTCCACCCGCAGTCGATCGTCCACTCGTACGTCACGCTCAACGACGGCGCCGCGCTCGCCCACCTCGGGCACCCGGACATGCGCGCCCCGATCGCCTACGCGCTGCACCATCCGGACCGCGTATCGCTGACGATGCGCCCGCTCGACCTCGCCGAGGTCGGTGCGCTGACCTTCGAACGGCCCGACGAGACGACGTTCCGCTGCCTGCACCTGGCCCGCGAGGCCGGCCGGGCGGGCGGCACGGCGCCGTGCGTGCTCAACGCCGCCAACGAGGTCGCGGTGCACGCGTTCCTGAACGGCCGAATCGGCTTCCTCGAGATCGCCGCCGTGGTGGCGTCGACGCTCGATGCGGTCGACACCGGAGCGGTCCACGCCTTCGAGACGCTGTACTCCGCGGACCGCGAGGCCCGCGAGACCGCGGCGGCGCTGGTCGACCAGCGCGGCTGACGCCACCGCCGCAGGTCGTCACCGCGAAGGCGGAGGCCTTACGCGGAACCGACACGGGTTGTGGCACCCTTCGTCGCCGTGTCGTGGGTACTTGCCTTCCTGGGCTTCGTCGTTCTGATCGTCCTGCACGAGGCCGGGCACTTCGCCGCGGCCAAGGCCGTCGGGATGCGCGTCGAGAAGTTCTCGCTGTTCTTCGGCAAGCCGCTGGTCAAGGCCCGGCGCGGCGAGACCGAGTACGCGATCGGCTGGATCCCGCTCGGCGGCTACGTGCGGATCACCGGCATGGACCCTCGCGAGGAGCTGCCCGCCGACGTCCAGCCGCGGGCGTACTACGCGCAGAAGGTCTGGAAGCGGATCGTGGTGATCGCCGCCGGCCCGGCGGTCAACATCGTCCTTGCGTTCCTGATCATCTTCGTCGTCTACGCCGCGATCGGCATGCCGCGGCTCGCCCCGTTGGTCGGGACGGTGCAGAGCGGCAGCGCATCCGCGGGGGTGCTCGAGGTCAACGACAAGATCGTCAGCGTCGACCGGGTTCCCGGGTTCACCGCCGACCTCGGCTACGACAACGCGACCGAGCGGCTGGCGCCGCTGCGCGACGCGATCTCCGCGCACACCTGCCCGGGCACGCCGACCGAGGGCTGCGTCGCCGCGACGGCCGCGAAGGTCGTCGTCGATCGCGACGGGGAGCGGCGGACGTTCGAGATCGCCCCGCGGACGACCGAGCTGGTGGACCCCGAGACCGGCGCCAAGGAGCTGCGCCCGCTGCTCGGGATCAGCTACGGCGTCGACTTCTTCACCGTGCCGTTCGGCACCGCGGTCCGCGAGACGCCGGCGTACATCTGGTACGTGGTCTCGACGACGGCCGAGGCGTTCGTGAAGATCTTCTACGACGCCGAGGCGCGCAAGGAGATCTCCAGCGTCGCGGGCGCCTACGACACGACCCGCCAGACGATCGAGATCAGCCCGACCCAGGCGCTGATCATCCTCGCCGTGGTCAGCCTCTCGCTGGCGATCATCAACCTGGCGCCGTTCCTGCCGCTCGACGGCGGGCACATCTTCTGGGCGATCGCCGAGAAGCTGCGGGGCAAGCCGATCCCGTTCGCCTGGTTGGAGCGCGCCAGCATGGTCGGGTTCGTGCTCGTGATCATGCTGTTCGCGCTCGGGCTCTCGAACGACGTCGGACGCTGGACCGACGGCACCGCCGGGGTCCGCTGAGCGCGCACGCGGGGTTGCGCGGTGCGCCCCCGGGCTTGCGCCCGGGCACCCTCGGGTACGAGACTGCCCGCAAAGCAGATCCGACCCGAGGAACGAGCGCCGATGTCCACCGCCAGCCCTGCCGTACCGGCCCCACCCGGCAACCCACCGCTGAAGCGCGCGATCTCGCGCAACATGCTGCTGCTGTTCGTGGTCGGCGACGTGGTCGGCGGCGGCATCTACACGCTGGTCGGCACGATCGGGGCCGAGGTCGGCGGCGTGGTGTGGCTGCCGTTCGCGGTCGCACTGGCGCTGGCGGTCCTGACGGCGACCGCCTACGCCGAGCTGGTCACGAAGTACCCGCAGGCGGCGGGGGCGGCGCTCTACGTCAACAAGGCGTTCCGCAAGCCGTTCTTCACGTTCATGGTGGCGTTCGCGGTGATGTGCTCCGGAATCGCGTCGGCGTCGACGCTCTCGCGCGGCGTCGCCGAGACCTACCTGCCGCAGCTGTTCAACTGGACGCTCGGCGAGGGCGCGACGGTCGGGATCGCGCTCGGGTTCCTGCTGGTCGTCGCGGCGGTCAACTTCCGCGGGATCAGCGAGTCGGTCAAGGTCAACGTCGTCCTGACGATCATCGAGGTGCTCGGGCTGGTGCTGATCGTGGTGATCGGCACGGCGGCGCTGCTCGACGGGATCGGCGACGTCGGCAACGCGTTCAGCACCGCCGACGCCAAGGCGGCGGGCCACGACGTCAACCTGATCCCGGCGGTGCTCGCCGGGACGGCCCTGGCGTTCTACGCGCTGATCGGCTTCGAGGACTCGGTCAACGTGGCCGAGGAGGCGAAGGACCCCGGCCGCGACTACCCCCGGGCGCTGTTCGGCGGACTGCTGATCGCCGGCGCGCTCTACATCGTGATCGGGATCATCGCGCCCGCGGTGCTCTCGTACACGGACCTGATCGACGAGAGCACCACGCCGCTGCTCTCGATCGTCGAGCTCGGACCGCTGTCGATCGACGTGCGGATCTTCGCGGCGATCGGGGTGCTGGCCCTGATCAACGGTGCGCTGATCAACATGATCATGGCGTCGCGCCTGACCTACGGCATGGCGCGGCAGCGGATCGTGCCGCGGGTCTTCGGCCGCGTGCACCGCGGACGTCAGACCCCGTGGGCGGCGATCCTCTTCACCACCGGCCTCGCGGTGATCCTGACGGCGACCGGCGACATCTCCGACCTGGCGACCACCACGACGACGCTGCTGCTGGTCGTCTTCATCACCGTCAACATCAGCGTGCTGGTGCTGCGCCGCGACCCGGTCGACCACGACCACTTCGTCGCGCCCACGCTGCTGCCGGCGATCGGCGCGGTCGCGGCGCTGGCGTTGCTCGTCCACCGGATCGCCGACGACCCCGAGCAGATCACGCGCGCGCTGCTCCTGCTGGCGCTCGGCCTGGTCTTCTGGCTCGCCAACTACGTCGCGACCCGCGATCAGCACGACGAGTTCGACACCGGCATGCTCGAGAAGATCGAGAACCCGGATCGCGACCAGCTGCGCTGACCAGGGACACGGGACACGCGCACCCGGGGCCGTGGCGGTCCCCGTGGCCTGCCGCTCCGGTGCTCAGGCGGCCGAGCGGACCGCGATCCAGCTCTTGGTCAGCGGTCCGATCCGCTCCGGCACGATCGTCGCGCCGGGGAAGAGCGCCGCGACCTCGCGGCGGCGCAGCAGGTGGACGTCTTCCCAGTGGCCCTGGGCGCCGAGCCGCCAGTACGGCCGCCGGGCCGCGGACGGCAGCCAGTGGGCGAACGGCAGCAGCGCGTGCGGCTCGAGCGGGAACGAGTACGCCGGGGTCTGGACGTAGAGCCCGCGCCCGACCCGCAGCAGCTCGCGCGCGAACGCGGCGCGTTGCGCCGGTGGGATGTGCTCGACGACCGAGCTCGAGTAGACGAGGTCGAACGCCCCGTCGTCGAACGGCAGGTGCACCGTCGCGTCGGCGCGCACGAACGGGCCGGGGTAGGTCGGGCGGTCGACGAGGTCGACGCCGGTGATGTCGAGGTCCGGCTCCTGGGCGCGCAGTCCGAGCGTCCCGCAGCCGACGTCGAGGATCCGGGCGCCCGCGCCGGTCCCCGTCAGCCGGAACAGCTGGGCGTGGCGCCGGGCCCGCAGGCGGGACGCCATCGGACCGGCCAGACCGGCGAGCGGCCCGCGGGCGGTCGCGTAGACGTCGGTCGTCGGGCGGATCGGCACGGCGTAGGAGGCTAGATGATCGGTCCGGCGGCAGCGCCGCGCGGGACCGGCTACCGGCGCGGGGACGGTGCATGCGCCCGGTCGCGGGTCCTCGATCGTCGCCGGCTACGGGCGGGCGGGAGCGGTCCCGTCGGCCGCCTGCTCGACCGCCGCGACCACGTCGGCCACCAGGTCCGCCGGATCCTCGATCCCGACCGCCAGCCGGACCAGTCCGGGGGTGATCCCGGCGCGTCGAAGCGCGTCGTCGTCGGTGCCCGACGGCCACATCGACGCCGGGCGGACGACCAGCGACTCGACGCCGCCGAGGCTGACCGCGCGGCGGGCCAGCCGCATCGCGTCGATCGTCCGCTCCGCCGTCGCGGCGTCGCCGACGTCGAAGCAGAGCACGCCGCCGAAGCCGCCGCGCATCTGGCGGGTCGCGACGGCGTGGCCCGGATCGTCCGGCAGGCTCGGGTGGTCGACCGCGAGCACCGCGGGGTGCTCGTCCAGCGCGGCGGCGATCGCGGCGGCGCCCGCCGAGTGCCGCGCCATCCGCATCCCCAGGGTGCGCAGCCCGCGCAGCAGTAGCCAGGCGTCGATCGGCCCGAGCGTGCCGCCGGTGACGATCGCCGTCCGCCAGATCCGCTCGAGCAGCTCGTCCGGACCGGCGACGACTCCGGCGATCAGGTCGGAGTGGCCGCCCAGGTACTTGGTCGCGCTGTGGATCACCAGGTCGGCGCCGTGGTCGGCCGGGCGCTGGTGGACCGGGCTGGCGAAGGTGCTGTCGACCGCGACGATCGCGCCGTGGGCGTGGGCGAGCGCGCTGACCGCCGCGATGTCGGTGATCCCGGTCCGCGGGTTGCTCGGCGTCTCGATCAGCACCAGCCGGGTGCGGTCGCCGATCGCCGCGTCCCAGGCGGACAGGTCGGACTGGTCGACGGCGGTGTGGTCGATCCCGAGCCGGGCCAGCAGCTCGGTCGCCAGGGAGGCGGTTCCGCCGTAGACGCCGCGCTGGAGCACGACGTGATCGCCCGGGGACAGCAACGCGAGCGCGGTGGTGCTGATCGCGGCCATCCCCGACGCCGTCAGCAGCGCGCCGTCGGTGCCCTCCAGGCGCGAGACCACGGCGGCGACCTCGTCGTGGTTGGGGTTGCCGTAGCGGGTGTAGAAGCCGGCGTGCCGCGGCGTCGAGGCGGCGGCGCCGATCGCGTGCTCGGCGACGACGAAGGTCGATGTCGGGTGGATCGGAGGCGTGACGTCCCCGCCCGGTCCGCGGACCGGGCGGTCGGCGTGGACCAGCAGCGAATCGAACCGGAGGTCGTCGGCGGACATCGGGTCATTCTGGCGGACGCGGACGAGGTTCACACGCGGGTGGCCCGAACCGGCTGCGTAGCCCCGTACAATCGCTCTGTGTCCTCACAGCGTCAGATTCGCGTCGGTGACGTCCTGATCGGCGGCGGCGCCCCGGTCGCCGTCCAGACGATGACCAAGACCGAGACGGCCAACCTGCCGGAGACGATGGCGCAGATCCATCGCGTCGCCGAGGCCGGGGCCGACCTGGTCCGCGTGGCCGTGCCGCGCAACGAGGACGTCGAGGCGCTGAAGACGATCGTCGCGCAGTCGCCGATCCCGATCATCGCCGACATCCACTTCAACCACACGCTGGCGATCAAGGCGATCGAGGCGGGCGCCCACTGCATCCGCCTCAACCCCGGCAACATCGGCGGACCCGAGAAGGTCGCCGAGGTCGTCGCGGTCGCCAAGCGCCACGAGACGCCGATCCGCGTCGGCGTCAACTCGGGATCGCTGCCCAAGCACCTGCGCGACATGGAGTTCACCGACCCGGTCGGCGCGCTCGTCGCCGCCGCCGAGGAGACCGTCGGACTGATGGAGTCGCTCGACTTCGAGAACTTCAAGGTCTCGATGAAGTCGACCTCGGTGCCGAACACGATCGCGTCGAACCGCCTGCTCAGCGAGCGGATCCCGTACCCGCTGCACCTCGGTGTGACCGAGGCGGGGACCAAGTGGACCGGCTCGCTGAAGAGCGCGGTCGGACTGGGCACGCTGCTCGCCGACGGGATCGGCGACACGGTCCGGATCAGCCTCTCGACCTTCCACGCGGAGGAGGAGGTCAAGGTCGCCTGGGAGATCCTCAAGGCGCTCAAGCTGCGCGAGAAGGGCCCGGTGCTGATCGCCTGCCCGACCTGCGGCCGGCTGCAGTTCGACATGGACTCGGTGGTCCAGGAGGTCGAGCAGCGGCTGCAGGCCTACGACGACCCGATCGAGGTCTCGGTCCTCGGCTGCGCGGTCAACGGGATCGGCGAGGCCCGCCACGCGGACTTCGGGATCACCGGGGCCAAGGACGCCGGGATGATCTTCTCCAAGGGCGAGCCGCTGAAGAAGGTCCCGACGGGCGACCTGGTCGACGAGCTGTTCAAGGAGATCGACCGCTACTACGCGTCGGGCAAGCAGGTCGTGCGCGACGAGCGCGAGGCCGCCGAGGCGACCCAGTGGCTGTCGGAGAACGAGGACCTGTCCGCGATGACCCCCGAGCGCCTGGCGGCGCTCGAGAAGGAGAAGACGCGGGAAGAGCAGGACCGCCTGGCCGCCGAGGCCGAGGCGGGGGGCGGGGCCAAGAAGGCCTTCGCCGACGAGACCTCGTCGCCGACGGCCGGCCGGCGCTTCACCCGCGCGGGGTAGGCCCCGGCGCCCGCCGCATCCGCGCGGGCGCGATCAGTCCTTGCGCAGCGGGGTGACGCCGCTGGTCTTCGTCTGGCCGTCGGCGTCCGTGTACTGGAAGCGGTAGCGCGCCTTCGACGAGCGGGGGACCCGGACCTTGAAGATGCCGTTGCGGTTGGTCTTCACGGTCTTGTAGTCGCGGTAGCTGCGGCCCGAGCGGCGCTGCAGCTGGACCGTCGTGGCCCCGGACGCCGTGCGGACCTGGCCCCAGACGTAGGCGGACTTCGACGTCCGCCAGCCGAAGATCGGGTGGCTGAAGACGCGCGACAGCGGCTTGGCTTCGTCGTCGACGGTGAACAGGCCGGACTGCCAGCGGTCGTAGCGCGACGCCTCGTCGTCGGTCGGCTCCTCGTCGAACCAGCCGTACTGCGTGACCATCTGGACGCGTCGGTTGCGGGCGGCGATCGACCAGCCCCACTGCGACCAGGTGGCGGCGGTGGACTGCGACGGCAGCGACTTGTTCGGGTCCGGCGGGTTGGTCTCGTAGGCGTACTCGTCGAGCCAGAGCGGCAGCTTCTTGGCGCCCTTGACCTTGATCCGGCCCTTCTTGGCCAGCTTGTCGATCACCTTGGTGAGCCGCGAGAGGTCGGCCATCCGCGCGTTGTTGGTGTCGCGGTCCCGCTTGCCGGGCGAGTAGGCCTGCGAGTGCGGGTGGTACGACAGCGCCTCGGCGGAGAGCGGCTTGAAGTTCTTGCAGCGGCCCTTCTTGATCTTCCGGTACTTGCGGTCGACGCAGGCCATCGTCCGCAGGAACGTCAGCGGCTGCGCGGTCGTGTTCGCGCTGCTGCGGGTCCGGTTGCCGAGCGACGAGGTGCCGCCGATCGCCACGCGGGCGTCGTCGTCGCCGGCGTGGATCGCCGCGTAGCCCTCGCGGGCCAGCTCGCGGTACAGGTGAGCCGCGTAGGCCGAGCAGTTGCCCGCGCTGCTGCAGATGTTCTGCGGCTTCAGCCAGGTCGCGACGTTCGGCTCGTTCCAGACGATGTAGCGCTCGACGCGGTCGGCGACGTGGGTGGCGACCGCCTTGGCGAACTCTCCGAACTTCTCGGGGTCGGGATACATGTCGCGCTTGCGGCGGGCGGGCTGCGACGAGCCCCAGACCGGACCGGGTCCGGAGATCACCAGCGTCGGGGTCATCCCGTTGCGGATGATCAGGTCGAGCTTGTCGTCGAGCATCGAGAAGTTGTAGGACTTCGGGTTGCTGGCGTCGAAGCCCTCGGGGGCCCGGATGTCGTCGGGGTTCGGCGCGAGCTTGTCCCACTGGGCGAACGTCCGTACGTCCTGGGCCCCGGCCGCCTTCCACTGCCGGACGACGCCGTTGATCCCGTTCGGCAGCTTCTCCAGCAGCGACGCGGGCAACGTGCCTTCGAGCACTCTCTCGTCGGCGATCCCGGTCAGCTGGGTCGGCGACGCGGACGCGACGGCGGGCACGGCGGGCGCGGCGAGCAGCGCGACCGAGGCGGTCGCGAGCAGGGCGCGAACGGAACGAGTGCTCATCGAAGAGATTCTCCTGGGGCCGGGTACGGAACGGGCTGACCTCGGACGGCGTCAGCACGGTCGGCGCGATCAACCTACAGAACCCCCGGGATTGCGGGTTGTTGCGGTTCGGCAACATCACCACGCGCCCGGCGGGCGTGTTTCGAACCGATTAGATTGCACGGCGTGACCCGCCTGTCCCGACTGCTGCTGCCGACCGAACGCCAACCGCCGGCGGACGCCGAGGCCGTGTCGCACCAGCTGATGGTCCGGGCCGGACTGGTGCGGCAGATGGGGGCGGGGCTCTGGAGCTGGCTGCCCGCCGGATGGCGCGCCCACCAGAAGGTCGTCGCGATCATCCGCGAGGAGATGGAGCGGATCGGCGCGCAGGAGACGCTGATGCCGGTGCTGCAGCCGGCGGAGCTGTGGCGCAAGACCGGACGCTACGACGCGATCGGCGGCGAGCTGTTCCGGCTGAACGACCGCCGCGACGCCGACATGGTGCTGGCGATGACGCACGAGGAGGCGATGACCCACCACGTCGCCCAGGTCGTCCGCAGCTACCGCGACCTGCCGTTCAGCCTGTTCCAGTTCCAGATCAAGGAGCGCGACGAGCCCCGTCCGCGCGCCGGCGTGCTGCGGACCCGCGAGTTCGTGATGAAGGACGCCTACTCGTTCGACCGCGACGAGGCCGGACTGCAGGCACAGTACGAGCAGTACCGCCACGCCTACGCCCGGGTCTACGACCGCAGCGGGCTGCGCTGGTTCGAGGTCGAGTCGGACACCGGGATGATGGGCGGCAAGCGCGCCCACGAGTACATGGCGCCGTGCCCGGCGGGGGAGGACGACGTCGTGCTGGCCGGGTCCGACCCCGCTCGTCCGGTCTACGCGGCCAACGTCGAGGTCGCGACCGCCGACGCCGCTCCGGTCGCGTTGCCGGCCGCGGGGGACGCGCCGGTCGCCGTGGCGACCCCTGGGGCGACCACGATCGACGAGCTGGTCGCGAGCCTCGAGCGGCCCGCCGGCACGATGCTCAAGGCGTACCCCGTGGTCGTCGGCGACGATCCGGCCGATCTGCGGCTGGTGATCGTGCGCGGCGACCACAACGTCGTCGACGTCAAGCTGGGCAAGGCGCTCGGCGCGCCGTTCCGCCCGGCGGGGGCCGAGGAGATCGCCGCCCGGATCGGCCCGGTCGGCTTCATCGGCCCGGTCGGCAGCGACGTGCCCGTGCTGCTCGACGCCGCGGTGCTCGCCACCGGCGACGCCAACCCCGGTGGCGGCTGGCTGGCCGGGGCCAACGCCGCCGACCGTCACCTCGACGGGGTCGTTCCGGGACGCGACTTCGCCTACGAGGCGGTGGACGTCCGCGAGGTGGTCGTCGGCGACACCGTCGACGGCACGCCGGTGACGATCGAGCCGGCGATCGAGGTCGGCAACATCTTCCAGCTGCTGACGCGCTACTCCGAGCCGCTCGGTGCGCGCTTCCTCGACGAGGACGGCCACGAGCAGCCGATCGTGATGGGGTCCTACGGGATCGGTCCGGCGCGGATCGTGGCCGCCGCGGTCGAGCAGTTCCACGACGAGCGCGGGATCGCCTGGCCGAAGGCGATCGCGCCGTTCGAGATCGAGGTCGTCGCGCTCGGCAAGCCCGGCGGACCCGAGCTCGAGGCGGCGGAGAAGGTCTACGCCGAGCTGCAGGCCGCGGGCTTCGACGTGCTGCTCGAGGACCGCGCCGGCGGCACCGGACAGAAGCTGACCGACGCCGAGCTGCTCGGGGCGCCGCTGCGGCTGACGGTCGGCAAGCGCGGGCTCGCCGACGGTCGGGTCGAGGCGCAGATCCGCCGCGGATCCGAGGACGTCGCGGACGGTCTGCCGCTCGACGGTCTGGTCGACGCGGTGCGCGACCTGTGGGAGCGGGTGCCCTGAACCTCCGCGAGCAGACGGAGCGCGTTCGCGACCGGACCCGGGAGCAGACCGAGCGGGCGCGGATGACCGTGTACCGGCTGTTCGGGATCGACCGCTCCGGACCGCCGCCGCCCGAGACGCTCGACGGCGAGCCGCTGCGCGTCTGGACGCTGCCGAACATGGTCGGCCTGCTGCGGCTGGCCTGCATCCCGCTGTTCCTGGTGCTCGCGCTGCGGACCGACAGCGGGACCGAGCCGCTGCCGGCGATCGTCTTCTGCGCGATCGCCTGGTCCGACTACCTGGACGGGTTCCTCGCGCGCGCGACCGGCCAGTACAGCCGCTTCGGGGCGCTGCTCGATCCGGTCACCGACCGCTCGCTGGTGCTGGCGGGCGGGATCGTCTGCTGGCACTTCGACCTGCTGCCGCGGTGGGCGCTGGCGGTGCTGGTCGCCCGCGAGCTGTACATGCTGCTCGCCGGCCGCGCGGCGCTCGCCCGCGGGATCACGCTCGAGGTCAACTGGTGGGGGAGGCTCGCGGTCTGGCCGACGATGTCCGGGCTGTTCGCCGGGCTGGTCGGCCTGACGACGGCCGGCGCGGTGCTCGTCGTGCTCGGGCTCGCGATGGCGCTGGTGGCGGCCGGGCGGTACACGCTCGACGCGCGGCGGATCCAGCGTGAGCGGCGCGCCGCCGCTCCGTAGCCGTCACCGGTCCCGGCGTCGTCGCGGCCCGGCCGAACGGCCCGTTCCGCCGCCACCTCGACCCTCAACCGTAGGTTGAGAGCTGTGCGGAAACGCTGGTATGCTCGGCGGAGATGGTCCACCCGACCCGGAGCTCCGCACCATGGACGAGACGTTCTCTGACCTCGGCGGCCTGGCCGACGAGGAGCTCAAGGCGATGATCGATCGTCTCACCGCCGAGGAGACCGAGGTCAGCTACCGGCGGCGGATCCTCCACGGCCAGATCGACATCCTGCGGGCCGAGCTGGTCAGCCGTCTACGCGCGCGTCACCACGACGGCGACGCGATCATCGGCGACACCGACGTCGCCCGGCTGACCGAGATCCTCGCCAACCGCGCCTCGACGCTGCGGCTGGTGCCCGACCCGGATCCCGACCCCGACCGGTCGAACGATCCGTCCTCCCCCGGACCGAAAGCAGCGAGCTGATGGCCGTCCACTGCCCCGAGTGCGGGTTCGCCGCGGGCGCCGCCGCCAACTTCTGCCCGAAGTGCGGCGCCTACCTCGCCGACATCGGTCAGGGCGACGGGCCGAGCACCGCCACCTACCAGCTCCAGGAGTCCGGGGAGCAGACGCCGGTCGACCTCGGCGCCGTGCGGCAGTCGGGCGGCGCGGCGCTGGTGGTCCGCACCGGCGGGGGCCTCGAGGGCGAGAGCCTCGCGCTCGAGGGCGACCGCGTGTCGATCGGGCGCCGGCCGGACAGCACGCTGTTCCTCGACGACGTGACCGTCTCGCGGGACCACGCGCTGCTCGTCTCGCGCAGCGACGGCTGGCACATCGACGACCTCGGATCGCTCAACGGCACCTACGTCAACCGTCACCGGATCGACAGCACGCTGCTCCGCGACGGCGACGAGGTCCAGGTCGGCAAGTTCAAGCTCACGTTCCTCGGCCGGTGAGGACCGACCGTGTCCGGCGAGTCGACAGCGCAGGGCGCGTCACCGGAGGCGGTCGATGAGCCGCCGGCCGCCCGCGCGGTGGGGCGGAGCGGTCGTCCGCTGACGATCGGCCAGGTCAGCAAGCTGCTGGTCGGCGAGTTCCCCGACATCTCGATCTCGAAGATCCGCTACCTGGAGGAGCAGAAGCTGCTCCAGCCCCGGCGGACCACGGGCGGCTACCGGCTGTTCAGCAGCGAGGACGTCGACCGGCTGCGGACGATCCTACGGCTGCAGCGCGACGAGTTCCTGCCGCTGCGCGTGATCCGTCAGGAGCTGGCGGCCGGTCGTGGGCAGGACGCGCCGCGCGTCGTGCACGGAGAGGCCGAAGGCGACCTGCCCGCCGAGTCCCCGGGTCCGCGGGCGATCGCGTTGCGGCCGGGCGGCAGCGGCGCGCCGATCCACACGGTCGAGCAGCTCTGCGAGGACACGCGGGCGACGCCGGAGCTGGTCAAGGAGCTCCGCGACTACGGCGTGATCGAGGGAACGGCCGTGTCGGGGGCGATCGTCTTCGACGACGACGAGCGCGAGATCGTGCGCGCCGCCGTCGAGCTGTCGCGCTACGGGGTCGGCGGGCGGCACCTGCGGGTGCTGCGCAGCTCGGCCGACCGCGAGGGCGCGCTGCTCGAGCAGCTGCTCGGCCCCGCGCTGCGCTCGCGCAGCACCGAGCGGCGGACCGAGGCGGTCACCGCGCTGGAGACGCTGGCGTCGACGACGATGCGACTCAAGCACCTGCTGCTGGTCCGCGACCTGCGACGGCTGATCCCGTGACCGGCCCGGGGGCTCGCTCGTGACGGCCGCCCACGCGGCGGTCGGCGGCCGCGTCGCCGCGTCGCCCGCCGACGTCTGGCACCTGATCTCGGATCCCGGCCGGGCCGTCGCCTGGTGGCCGCACGCCGAGCGGGCCGAGGACGTCACCGGCGGCCGGTTCACCTTCGTCGTGCGCAGCTCGCGCGGCGTGCCGGTGCGGATGGACTGGCGGGTCGCCGCGTCGCGGCGCGAGCGCCTCCAGCGCTGGGAGCAGGACCTGGCCGGCACCCCGTTCGCCCGCGTGCTCGAGGCGAGCGCGGTCGAGATCCGCATCGAGCCGGCCGGCGACGGCTGCGCGATCACCGTCGCGGTCGAGCGCGAGCTGACCAACCGCGGGGTGATCGCGGGCTGGTTCGGCCGCCGGGCGTCCCGCCGCCACGCCGGGGACGCGCTCGCCCGGCTGACGCGGGTGGCGAACGCGTCCGCTCGCGCGCGCTGACTACTCGGACGCGTCCTTCTTCAGCGAGCCGCTGAGCAGCGTCGTGCCGGGCCGGGTGGACTTCGGGCTCTCCCGGGTCACGCGGATCCGGGTGTACGGGCGGACGTCGATCACCCGCGTGGTCGATCCGTCGAGGGTCGCGAACGGGACGAAGACCGGCTCGACCGTGCCGTCGGCGTCGACGAGCGGGTCGCCGGTCTCGGCGATCTTGTCGAGGCGACCGAGCAGCGCGGCGGGCTGGCCGCCGCCGTCGACCCAGATCGAGTAGACGCGGTCGCTCGGCAGCTTCGGCAGGTTCTCGGCCTGGAAGACGAGCCCCGGCACGTTGTCGTTGATGTTCGTGAAGCCCACCGCTTGGGCCTTCGCCGCGGCCCCGGTCGCGTTCGACGGCGGCGTGAAGTTCACCTGCTGCGGCAGCGCAGAGGCCACCGCTGTCGCCAGCGCGGCCTCGCTCGGCGGCTCGGTCGCGGTCGTCGCCGTCTCGGCGGTCCGGCCGTCCTCGGCGTCGCCGCCCCCGAGGACGCCGGTGGCGAGCAGCACCACGAGCACCAGGACGACCAGGGCCACGACCGCGGCGGCGATCCGGCCGTTGCGGCTCGCGGCGGCCGAGCGCACGCCTTCGGGGATCCAGCCGGGACCGCGCGCCGACGCCGGCTCCGGCGCGTCGAGCGCGGCGAACGCCGCCGTGATCCCGGCGCTGGGCGTCGGCTCGGCGTCGTCGGCGTCCGCGGCGGGCTGCGGATCGGGGATCGACAGCGCGTCGCCCGACAGCGCGCTCAGCTCCGGGGTCAGCCGGCCGAGCCACTCGCGGGCCGGTGCGCTCTCCGCGATCAGCCGCTCGGTCGCCGTGCGCTCGTCGTCGTCCTGCTGACCCAGCAGATAGTCGGCGATCCGGTCCCGCTGCTCGAGCTCCAGCCCCTCGACGTCGTCCGGCGCCAGGCCGTCCACCGCGTCCAGCGCCCGCTCCCGCACCCGATCGCGGGACAGGCCCAGCACGTCGGCCAGCTCGGCATAGCGCATGCGGCGTCCCAGCAGCAGACGGAGAACGGCTTGTTGATCGGGGTGAAGTTCCTGCAAACGAGCCATCGGCGCGCAAGCCTACCGACGTTCAGGTTACGAACGTGTAAGGACGGAAGCCGCCGACCGCGACCCGTACGATGAGCGGATGGACTTGGAAACCCTCATTCCGCACGAAGAGACCCTCGACGGGACGATCGGCCTGCGGATCGGCGATCACGGCGACGGCTGGATCGAGGCGACGCTGCCGGTCGGCAACCACGTCAAGCAGCCGATGGGCCTCGTCCACGGCGGCGTCTACGCGGCGATCGCGGAGTCGCTGACGTCGATGTCCACGATGGCCGGCGTCTACGAGGCGGGGATGGCGGCGCAGGGGCTCTCCAACAGCACGAACTTCCTGCGACCGATCCTCGACGGCACGATCCACGCGCGCGCGGAACGGGTCCACAAGGGCCGGACGACCTGGGTCTGGGACGTGCGGATCACCGACGACGAGGATCGCCTGTGCGCGGTCACGCGGATGGTGATCGCCGTCCGACCGCGCCAGTAGTCGCACGGCGGGGCGGGCGCCGGCGACCGCGGGGCGGGCTCAGCGGCGTTCGCGGGTGCGGGGCCCGGTGAGCGCCCGACGCGCCCTCCGACGGTCGGGGGGAATGTGCGCCACCGCACGGGACGGGGCGACCCGGTGCGTTAGCGTTCGACGTCTTCCGACGCCGAGTCGGTGCCACGTCCGCGTGCACCGAACGGGGGACCCACTGCCGCGCGACGCTCGTTCGTCCGCGGCCGGGGCGAATCGGGCGCGCCGTCGCCCGTAGCGGTCGAGACGCGCCGCGCACCGGATGTGCGCGGAGCGGATCGCTCGCGAGCCCGTCAGCTAACTCCGTAGGCGTCACGAACAAGGAGTCAGTTCCGTGATTCGCGATGCCGTTGCTTCGTCATCCCGTGCCGTGCTCGTGGCCGGTGCCACCGCTGCCCTGACGGCGGTCACGCCCGCCGTCGCGGCCGCCCCCGCCACCGGCGGCCTCGCCGCTTCGAGCGGCACGTCCGCCCCGTCGAACGCCCCCGCCGAGGATCGCGGGACCGCGACCACCACCGCGAAGGCGCCGCGCCGGGTTCGCCCGGAGATCCGCGTGACGACCGCCCGCGCGGCCGGCCTGGTCGGCAACCGTGCGGTCTACGCCGGCCGGATCGTCGGCGCCCGGAAGGGCGACCGCGTCCGGCTCGACCTCCGGGGGAAGCGCTCGTGGTCGCCCGTCGCCACCGCGCGCGTCTCGTCCAACGGCCGCTTCCGCGTGGCCAAGGAGATCTCCGCGGTCGGCGACCGGGCCGCGCGCGTCCGCGTGGTGGCCAGCGAGCACGTCAAGAGCGCCCACCGGCGCGTCAAGCGCGTGCACGGCTTCCGCAAGGCGCACGCGTCGTACTTCGGGCCGGGGCTCTACGGCTCGGCGCTCGCCTGCGGTGGACGGCTCTCGCCGAGCACCAAGGGCGTGGCGCACAAGACGCTGCCCTGTGGCAGCCGCGTCACCCTCCGCTACGGCGGTCGCCAGGTGACCACCCGCGTCGTCGATCGCGGCCCGTACATCGCCGGTCGCGACTGGGACCTGACCACGGCGACCCGCAACCAGCTCGGCTTCGGCGACGTCGGTCAGGTCTGGGTCGACCGGTAGCGGCGCACCGCGCCGCTGCGCACGCGACGCCATCCCCGGCGATCCCGTGCGGGCGCACGGCGGCGATGCGAATGCGAACGCTCGTTCGACGTGGCCGCCGCTCCTCGCACTACGCTGGTGGAGGTGGAGCGGTGCATCGGACATCTCGACTGCGACGCGTTCTTCGCGGCGGTCGAGCTGCTGCGTCGCCCGGAGCTGCGCGGCAAGCCGGTGATCGTCGCCCACGACGGGCCGCGGTCGGTGGTCACCACCGCGACCTACGAGGCGCGGAAGTTCGGCGTCGGGTCGGCGATCCCGCTCGCCGTCGCCCGGCGCCGCTGTCCCGACGCGATCCTCGTGCCGCCCGACTTCGAGGCCTACCGCGAGGCGTCCGACGCGGTGATGGCGGTGATCCGCGACGAGGTCGACGCGGTCCAGCAGATGAGCCTCGACGAGGCCTACGTCGACCTGACGGGGCTGGTCGCGCCGCGCGCGGCGATGCGCCGGGTGGTGGCGCGGGTCGCGCGCGAGACGTCGCTGCACGTGTCGGTCGGGATCGGCCCCAGCAAGCTCGTCGCGAAGCTCGCCTCGGACGCCGAGAAGCCCCAGGGGTTCGTCGTGCTCGACCGGCGTCAGGCGTGGCGGCGCTGGGCGGACGCCTCGCCGGGCCTGCTCCCCGGGATCGGACCGCGGACGACCGAGCAGCTGGCCGGACGCGGGATCGCCACGATCCGCGCGCTGGCCGGCGTGTCCGAGGAGCAGCTGACGGCGTGGTTCGGTCCCCGGACCGGGCCGTGGCTCTGGCGGCGCTGCCGGTTCGACGACCACGATCCCGTCGAGCCGGTCCGCGAGCCGGTCTCGGAGAGCCGTGAGACGACGTTCCCGCAGGACCTCAGCGACCCCGAGGACCAGGAGCGCGAGCTGGAGCGGCTCGCGGTGCGGTTGTTCGGCGCGCTGGAGGACCAGGGACGACGGGGCCGCACGGTCGGGATCAAGGTCCGGCTCGCGGACTTCTCGACCGTCTCGCGGGCGCGCACGCTCGCGACGCCGGTCGAGGACGCCGAGCAGCTGGCGGAGACGGCGGTCGCGATGCTCCGCGAGTACGGGCCGGAGCAGCCGGTGCGGCTGCTCGGCGTGCGCGTCTCGTCGCTGGAGCTGGTCGACGGCCCGGGCGTGCAGCTGACCCTGCCGTGGGGACGCTGACCCGGGGGACGTTGCCTCCTTGCGGGTGGGCGCTGCGTCGCCGCCGGGCCGTCCGCCGTCCGCGGGGACGGCCCGACGTCGCTCGTCGAGGGGCAGGGGCGGTGGACCCCGCCGCCTGCTAGTACATCGACGATGGAACTGCATGTCGAGGTCGCCGGCGAAGGACCCCCGATCGTGCTGCTGCACGGGCTGACGGCGAACCATCGCTACGTGGTGATGGGCAGCCGCAAGCTCGAGCGCTCCGGCTACCGCGTGGTGACGTACGACGCGCGCGGGCACGGCGCCTCGCCGGCGCCCGCCGACGGACGCTTCGACTACGACGCGCTGGCCGACGACCTCGAGGCGGTGCTCGCCGCCCAGGGGATCGACCGGGCGGTGCTGGTCGGCGCGTCGATGGGCGCGCACACGGCGGTCCGCCTGGCGTTGCGCGACCCCGCGCGGGTCGCCGGCCTGGTGCTCGTGACGCCGGCGTTCGTTCCGGGCAACGAGCGCGACGCCACGTCGCTGGAGCGCTGGGACCGCCTGGCCGCCGGGATGGAGCAGGGCGGGGCCGACGGCTTCGTCGCGGCGTACCGGTTCGGCGACGTTCCGGAGGCGTGGCGCGAGACGGTGCGCAAGGTGACGCACCAGCGGCTGTCCGTCCACGACGATCCGGCCGCGGTCGCCGCCGCGTTGCGCGGCGTCCCGCGCAGCGCGCCGTTCTCGGACTTCGCCGAGCTGGCGGCGATCACCGCGCCGACCGTCGTCGTCGGCGACCGCGACGAGGCCGATCCCGGGCATCCGCTCGCGGTCGCGGAGCGCTACGCCGCGGCGATCCCCGGCGCCGAGCTGGTCGTCGAGGAGGAAGGCAGGTCGCCGATCGCCTGGCAGGGCGGGCAGCTGTCGCAGGTGATCGCGGACCTGGCCGCGCGGGCCGGGGCGGACCGATGAGCGGCGACGCGCCCGCGACCGTCGCGCTGACCGGCGCCACGCTGCCCAACGACTCGGGGGGCGTGGTCACCGAGCACATGACCCTGACCGCGGCCGCCCGCGGGCCGTGGGACGCGGCGATGGCCCACGGCGGCGCGCCGGCCGCGCTGCTGACCCGCGCGGTCGAGCACCGCGCCGCGTCGGACGACCAGCGGGTCAGCTCGCTGGCGTTCACGTTCCTCGGGCCCGTGCCGCTGGGGCCGGTCACGATCCGGACGACGGTGCGCAAGCCGGGGCGGCGGCTGCAGATCGTCCACGGCGAGCTGATCGCCGACGACCGGGTCGTGATGGAGGTCCGCGCGGTGCTGCTGCGGCGGGGCCGGGTCGCGCTGCCGAGCGGGGTCGGGATGCCGTGGCCGGAGCTCGCGCCGCCCGAGGGGCTCGAGGCCGCGACCGAGCGGCTGGTCGCGCCGGGGGCGGACGGCGCCGAGGTCGGCTTCTACCCGACGGCGATCGAGATCCGGCCGATCGACGGCACGCTGTGGTCGGTCCGCGAGCAGGCGGCGGCGTGGTTGCGCCTGCGGCGGCCGCTGCTCGAAGGCGATGCCCCGTCCGGGGCTCAGCGCGCCGTCGCGGCGGCGGACTTCGGCAACGGGCTCGCGCACCCGGTGAGCTTCGACGACTACCTGTTCGTCAACTGCGACCTGACGGTCAGCCTGCACCGCGATCCGGCCGGGGAGTGGATCGGCATCCGTCCGCGGACCGAGATCGACCCGGCCGGCACGGGGCTGACCACCACCGCGCTGCACGACGCGGCGGGCCGGTTCGGCACCGCGACCCAGACGCTGTTCGTCGAGCGGCGACCGTCGTAGCGGCCGGGCGCCGTCAGGTACGGTGGACGCACGGTGGATACCGCGACCGCCATCCAGAACGACGACGGCACCTGGATGCTCGATCCGGCGGGGATGCTGTTCGTCTACGAGCAGGGCGCGTTCCCGATGGACACCTGCGACGACGACGGCGTCTTCCGGGTCGCGGCCTACCACGCCGATCCGCGCGCGGTGCTCGAGCTGGACGCGCTGCGGCTGCCGCGGACGCTGCGGCGGACCCTCGGACCGCGCGGCTACCGACTGTCGGTCGACGAGGCGTTCTCCGACGTCGTCGCGCGCTGCGCGCTGCGGCCGGACCTGGACTCCGGCGACGTCTGGCTGACGCCGCGGCTCGAGGAGGCCTACCGGGCGCTGCAACGCTGGGGGCACGCCCGCAGCTTCGAGGTCTGGGACGGCGACGAGCTGGTCGGCGGGACCTTCGGCGTGACGATGGGGCGGGGGCACACGCTGGAGTCGATGTTCCACACCGCGCCCGACGCGGGCACGGCGGCGGTGCTCGGCGCGGCCGTCCGGCTGCTCGACGCGGGCTACCGCGTGCTCGACGTCCAGCAGTGCACGCCCCACACCGCCCGGCTCGGCGCTCGCGAGGTCTCGGAGGCGGTCTACATCCGACGCTTCCGCGCGTCGTTGCTCGGCGGGCTGCAGCCGCTGGCCGTGCCGCGGGGGGCCGCGCCCGGGAACGCCGACGAGCTGGTCGACCGGTTCCGGGTGGCGGCCGGCGCCGCGCCGGAGCGGCCCGGAGCGGCGTGGGGGACGCCTGCTCCACAGGACGGCGCGGCGTGACGCTCGTCGCCGCGGGCATGGCGGAAACCATGTACGTCGCGCACGCGCGCTCCGCGCCCTGACGGCGATCGGGCAAATTCGAACTGCCGATCGTTTGAAGTTCCCGGTAGGGTTCCCGACGTGCCTCACGTCGTACCGCCGCGATGTTCGACATACTCCGCGTTCTTCGGCGTGACCTGGACGCGGTACGCCCTCCCTCGGCGGGGGCGTGCGTGCCGAATCGACGTCGATCCGCGCCCCGCGCGCGGTGCCGCCAAGTCACCTACACGATGATGGAGATCAGCCTGTGTCCCTGCGAATCGCACGCGATCTGAGCGTGGTGAGCCCATGAGCCTGACGTTGGGTATCCCCAAGGAGACCGCGGAGGGGGAGCGCCGGGTCGCGCTCGTTCCGGACGTGGTGAAGCGCCTCGCGTCGAAGGGCGTGTCGGTCGTGATCGAGCCGGGCGCCGGCGATCACGCGCTGATCCCCGACGCGCTGTTCGAGGAGGCGGGGGCCACGGTCTCCGCCGACGTCTGGTCGCGGGACGTGGTCGTCAAGGTCGCGCCGCCGACCGCCGACGAGGTCGCCAAGCTCGGCGCCGACTCGGTCCTGGTCGGGTTCCTCGCGCCGCTCAGCTCGCCGGCCACCGCGACCGCGCTGCGCGACAAGGGCACGACGGCGTTCGCGATGGAGGCGATTCCGCGGATCTCCCGGGCGCAGGCGATGGACGCGCTGTCGTCGCAGTCCAACGTCGCGGGCTACAAGGCGGTGCTCGCCGGCGCTGATCTGTCGACGCGCTTCTTCCCGATGCTGATGACGGCCGCCGGGACGATCCCGCCGGCCAAGGTACTGGTGCTGGGGATCGGCGTCGCCGGCCTGCAGGCGCTGGCGACCGCCCGCCGGCTGGGCGCCAAGACGACCGGCTACGACGTGCGGCCCGAGACGGCCGAGCAGGTCGAGTCGCTGGGTGCGACCTGGCTGGACCTGGGCATCGACGCTGCCGGCGAGGGCGGCTACGCCCGCGAGCTGACCGCCGAGGAGCGGGCCCAGCAGCAGCAGGCGCTGACCGACGCGACCAAGGGCTTCGACGTCGTGATCACCACGGCGCTCGTCCCGGGCCGCCCGGCGCCGCGCCTGGTGACCGCCGAGGCCGTCGAGGGCATGCGCCCCGGCTCGGTGATCATCGACCTGGCCGGCGAGACCGGCGGCAACTGCGAGCTGACCGAGCCCGGTCAGACCGTCGTCAAGCACGACGTCACCATCTGCTCGCCGCTCAACCTGCCCGCGACGATGCCGGAGCATGCCTCCGAGCTCTACTCGAAGAACGTGTACGCGCTGATCGAGCTGCTCCTCGACGAGTCCGGTGCCCTGGCCCCGGACTTCTCGGACGAGATCCTCGAAGCCGCCTGCGTGACGCGTTCGAAGGAGAACTCCTAGATGTACAACGAACTACTCGCGAACATCGCGATTCTGGTCCTGGCCGGATTCGTCGGTTTCGCCGTCATCTCCAAGGTGCCGAACACGCTGCACACGCCGCTGATGTCGGGCACCAACGCGATCCACGGCATCGTCGTGCTCGGCGCACTCGTCGTGCTCGGTCATCTGCCCGGTGATGCCCACTGGGGCATCAAGATCATCCTGTTCGTCGCTCTGGTCTTCGGCACCCTGAACGTCGTCGGCGGCTTCGTCGTCACCGACCGCATGCTCGGGATGTTCAAGCAGCGCAAGGACTCCCCGGCTGCACAGAAGAAGGGGGCTGACGCCTGATGGGCTACCTCGTCTCGGTCCTGTACATCATCGCCTTCGCGATGTTCATCTACGGTCTGTCGGGTCTGAC
>JACYYJ010092143.1_pt5 | contig 25965 bp, 20 predicted proteins | sample 8236861 | NCBI WGS metagenome assembly JACYYJ01 (sample SAMN14103086, study PRJNA606662) | landfill metagenome | isolation source: landfill solid waste | place: India:New Delhi, Okhla landfill site | collected 2017-11-05
GTCGGCGGTCTTGGCGATCGAGACGTCGGCCTTCGGGTCGACCGGGACCGTGACGTCGTCCTCGTTGTTCTCCGGCTTGGGGTCGGGCGTCGTCGTGGTCACGGTGACCGCGTTGATGATCGACTCGGTGCGGGCCGGATCGACCTTGGCGACGACGACCAGCTCACGCTCGTCGCCGGGCTTCAGCGTGCCGTAGTCGCAGCTGATCGCCTGAGCGACCGCCGCGCAGGCGTCCTCGTCGCTCAGCGAGACCAGCGTCAGGTAGGACGGCAGCGTGTCGTGCAACGTGCTGTCGTGGGCGTCCGACGGACCGTTGTTCTTCGTCTTCAGCGTGAACGTGACGTTCTGCCCCGGGATCACCGGCGACGGGCTCGCCGTCTTGATCACCTGCAGGTCGGCCTTCGCCTCGACCTCCAGATCGCCGGTGTCCTCCTTCTCCTCCGGGACCTCGTCGGCGTTCGTCGTGGCGACGTTCGTCAGCGTGGTGCCGTCGATCACGCTGCTGGCGACGTGGACCGGCAGCGTGATCGTGACCGACTGGTTGGGGCCGAGCGAGCTGATCTTCCAGCCGAGCTCGGGTCCGTCGCCGTCGGTCTCGCTGAACCCGGTGGCCGGAGCGGCGGTGGCCGTCCCGGCGGTGTAGCTCAGGCCCTCCGGCAGCTCGTCCCGCACCATCACGTTGTGCGCGGTGGCACGGCTGTCGGTGTTCTTGACCGTGATCTTGAAGCTGGCGTCGGTGCCCGCGACGGCCTTCGCCCCCGCGTCACCGGCGTCCGGCGTCTTGACGATCGTCAGCTTCGGCTTGACGACGACCAGCTCGACCTCGTCGGACGGACCGGTGTACTTGCGGTACTTCCACGGCTTGCTGTCGCGGTCGAGCTTCTTCAGACCCCAGTACTCGTCGATGTCCGCGACGTTCTCGACGACGTCACCGGCGGCCAGGTCCTTGGCGGCCTTGACGTCGGCGGTGTAGGTGAAGGTCACCGTCTCGCCGACCGCGATCGCCGGGACCTTCCACTCGAGCGCGCGGTCGTCGGCCGACCACATGTTGGTGTTCAGGCTGCTGCTGACGCCCGGCGAGAGCTGCACGTTGGTCAGCTCGACGTCGGGCTCGTCGCGGACGACCACGTCGTGCGCGGTCGAGGTCCCGGTGTTCTTCAGCGTGACCGTGTAGGTGACGCGCTGGCCCCCCTCGACGTAGCCGTCCGCGTCGTTGACGGTCTTGGTCAGCGTCAGCTTCGGCTCCTTGACCAGCACCGTCGCCCGAGCCGGCCCGACGACGTCGTCGAACGTGCCGGGAACCGTGCTCGGGTCGACCGGGAGCTTGTCGCTGCGGTTGGTCTTGACCGACGCGTGGTTGGTCAGGTTGGTGCCGTCGAGCACCTTGCCCTGCGGAGCGTTGCGGTAGGTGTCGCGGACGTGGCCCTCGACGACCAACGTGTAGGTCCGCTCGGCGGGCGCCGGCGCCAGATCCCCGAGGAACCAGGCCGTCTGCAGCTTGCCGCTGCCCGCATCCGTGACGTCGAACTCTGCGACGTCGGGCTCGAGGCCGGTGCAGTTGGACGTGCAGCCGGCGGACAGGTAGCGGTCGACGTCGAAGCCGTCGGGAACCGTGTCGACGACCGTGGTGTCGAAGTAGCGGACGTCCTTGGGCAGCGTGACCGTGATCGTCCAGGTGACCGGCGAGCCGATCGTGCCGACGGTCGGCGTGACCGCCTTCTCGATGGCCGGGAGCACCACCGCGATCGTGTCCTCGACCGCGGCGTCGTAGTCCGGGGCGGTCGGCGACGGCGAGTCGGACGTCCGGGTACCGCTGATGGAGCCGTCGAGGCTGCGGACGTCCAGGGCGACCGTGTTCGTGTAGGTCGCACCCGCGGTGGCCGGGTTCTCCAGCCGGACCCGGTACTTCAGTGCGACGGCGGCGCCGGGCGCCAGCGAGGCCAGCGCCGGCGTGGTCGCCGTCCGCCAGGTGATCGTGCGCGTGTCGGCGTCCCAGATGCCACCGTGGTCGGGCACGGCCGCGCCGTCGACGATCGGGTTGCCGTCGGCGTCGACCGGGTCGGTGCCGACCGGCAGCGTGTCGACGACGACGGCGTCGTGGGCGGTCGAGACGTTCGACCCGGTGGCGTTGCGGGCCGTGACCTTGAAGTCGACGATCTGGCCCGGCCTGATCCGGCCGCTCGGCGTGTGGCTCTTCGTGATCGCGACCTGCGGCTCGACGATCGTCGTGCTGGTCGTACCGTCGAGCTTCTTCGTGTCGCCGGTCGGCGTCTCGTAGGTCAGCGTCGCCGTGTTGGGCAGCGACGTGCCGCGGGCGTTCGCCGCGACGTCGAGCACGGTGACGTCGAACGTCAGCACGAGGACGACGTCGTCGTCGTCCGTCGTGAAGGTCTCGGGGAAGCTCGCCGTGACGGTGTTGCCCGCCACCGTGGCCGAGACGTCGGCGGTCGGCAGGTCCACGCCGTCGAGCGTCCCGCTCAGGCTGCCCGCGACGTAGCGCTGACGGTCGCCGAGCGCGTCGACGACGGTCGGCGTGCCGTAGATCGTGGTCCCGGCCGGGATCGTCGTGGTGACCGTGTACGAGATCGTCTCGCCGATCGTGGCCTGCTTGTCGTCGTTGCCGCCCTCCGTGACCGACGTGGTCCCGATCTTGGCGACCTTGGCGGCGGGCGTGTAGACGTCCGACGGATCCTCGGCCGGCGGCGCGTTCGGCGTCAGCGCCGGGTCCTTGACCGTCGGGTTGTCGGGGACCATGACGTACGGGACGCCGTCGTTGGCGACGTACGTCGCCTGGGTCACGCCGGCCGTGTTGACGAAGGTCGTGCCGGGGCTGATGCCGTCGGGCATCGTCACCGCGTAGGTCAGCGTCTTCGTCGCGGGCGACGCCACGGTGCCCGCGTCCAGCGCGATCGTCGTCCACTCGATCCGGTTGGTCAGCGCGTTGCAGGTGCCGGCGTCGCTGATCGACACCGGGTTGACCTGGGCGCAGCTGATCCCGATCGGCAGCACGTCCCAGACGTGGCCCTGCTGGACCGGAGCGGCGCCGGCGTTCGCGATGTCGACCCGGTACTCGACCTCGTCGCCCTCGTGGACGCGCTGGTGATCGACGTCGGGACCGTTGACCGGGCTCGCGTCGTTGATCGTCCGAACGCCCTTGACCAGGGAGAGCTGCGGCAGCTTGAGCGCGAAGTCGGTGCGATCGCGCAACGTGAAGGCGGTGCCCGCCGTGTTCTCGTAGGAGAACTTGAGCAGGTTGCCCTCGACGTCCCCGGACGCGTGGCCGTCTACCGAGCCGACCGTCGATTGGAAGGTGACCTCGAAGACCTGGCCGCCGGCGTCGACCAGGTCGCCGTCGCCGATCGCCCAGCGGATCCGGCCCGCGACCGCGTCGTCGACCGCGGTGATCTCCACGGTGTTGGCCACCGTCGGCTGGGACGAGCCCGCGACGTACTCGAGCCCGTGCGGCAGCAGGTCGAAGACGTCCTGGCTCCGGGTGTCCAGGTGCTCGGGGAACGCGATCCGCAGCTTCCAGCAGACCTGGTCGCCGGGGCCGTAGACCGGGACGGTCTTGCCGTACTGCGCGGCCGCGAGGTTCGAGCACTGGCCGTCGCCGGGGAAGACCGCGGCGACCTGCTTGTCCAGCACCGGTCCGGACGCGGCCTTGCCGGACTCCGACACGTCGAAGTCGAGCTCGCCGTCGGCTTCCTCGTGCCAGATCTTGGTGCCGACCCCCGTGCCCACGCAGTCGTTCGGCGTGCTGGAGCAGCGCACCCAGTCGACGCCCTGGACGCGCAGCTCGTTGGTCACCGCGTCCCTCGAGAGGACCGGGCCCGCGTCGCCGAAGCCCTCCTGGTAGTTCTTGCGCGTGCGGGTCTGGAAGGTCAGCTGGCGGGTCGCACTCGGCTTCAGGTGCGCCAGTTCCGGGAACGTCGTCTGGTCCCAGGTCACGACGAACGTCCCGTCCGCCTGCTCGGTGACGTCGGTGTAGGGCTGACTGGGCAGCGCCCCGTCGCCGAGCTCGCACTCGTCGTTGCGCTCGCCCTGCTCATAGTTGTCCGGCCCGAGCGGACAGAGGCCGTCCGGCACCGTGTCGGTGATCACCACGTCGTCGAGCGAGCGGTACTCGGAGACCTGCAGGTCGATCTTCCAGGTGGTCAGGTCGCCCTGCTCCAGCGTGCCCTTGTCGTTGGACTTCTGGATCGCGATGTCCTCGGCGGTGCGGTCCAGCACGTCCCAGTCCTCGACGTCACGCCCGGCCTTGCCCGGCGCGCGGTAGACGCCCGCGGCGCGCGCGCCGTTGCGCAGCAACTGCTCGTCGTGCGTCTCGGGACCGGCGTTGTTGTCCAGGTTGGCGGTCTGCTGGCCGGTAGGGCCCGGCGTCGCACCGGTCCAGTCGAGGGTGTTCTCGCGCAGCGGGATCGCCGCGGCGTACTGCAGCGTCCTCGTACCGTCCGCGAGCAGCGAGGCGTCGAGGTTCCAGGTGACGTGGGTGTAGACGCCGAGCGGCAGCGGCCCGTCCTCGTCGGGATCGAGCCGCACCGTCACGACGCGGTCCGGGACGATGCAGTCCGCCGTCGGCGCGTCCACGACGATCGGCCCCGACCCCGGGTACTCGTCGGTCGATCCGGGGTTCGTCGTCGTGTTGGTGGTGTTGTCCACCTGGGTCGCGCAGCCGAGGAACTCGAGGCCGGCGGGGACGAAGTCCTCCACCGTGATTCCCGTGGAGGGGTTCACGCTGTTGTTGTGGACCTCCAGCGTGTAGACGGTTTGGTGGTGGTGCACACCACGGGGGATCTCACCCTCGGGATGGGGCTCCGACTTGCGGATCTCGATCGCGCTCAACTCGACGGCACGGGAGCGGTCGGCACGGGACGAGAAGCTGCCGCTACGCGGGCCGATCGGCTCACCGGCGGCCGAGAAGTCGGCCTCGTCGCGGGCGTCGGCCGAGAGCAACGCGGTGCTCTCGATCGTGACGTCGTCGCCGACGTCGAAGTGGGTGTCGGGTGCGTCGTCGGTCGTGGCGTAGGCGACGCGGAACGCCAGCGTATGGGACGAGTCCGCCACCAGGTCGTCGACGTTGCCCCAGATCAGCGTGGTCCGCTTGGTCACCGGGTCGAGAATCTGTCGCGGGTCGCCGTCCTGCGCGCCCGCCGACCCGGCGACGTAGCGTGCGCCGGCCGGGATCACCACCCGGTAGGCGAGGTTGTAGCCCTTCGTCGAGCCGGTCGGCAGCGACGCAGTCAGCTCGACCGGGACGGTGCCACCGTAGAGCACCTGCGCCGGCGTGCCGTCGTGCAGCTCGAGCACCGGATCGGCCGCCGACGCGGCAGCCGGGCCGACGAGCGCGAGGCCCGCCAGCACCGCCAGCACGAGGCTGCAGAGGCGGACCACCGCGCCTGGACGTGGGCGCACGTCTCCCGCGGACCACCGGGGATCACCCGGTATTTGACGACCGCCGTTCGTGGGCTCCTCCCCCCGCCGATCAGCACGCACAACCGTTCCACACGCGAACATGAGGGGCGAAACCTATCGGTTACCGCCAAGAGATGCCACACGTGTGCGCTGGATCACGTATCCCATCGGGTGTGTCGTCCCGGCGGAACGGATGGCGGGCCGCCGGTCCGGCCTGGGATGCTTGGTCCGTGCCCACGCCGTCGTCGCACCTGCTCGCCGTCGCCCGCGGGGACGCCGCGCCCGACCTGCTGATCACCGGAGCGCGGGTCTTCAGCGCGTTCACCCGCGACTGGCTCGACGGCGACGTCGCGGTCGCCGACGGCCGGATCGCGGGGGTGCTCCCGCGCGCCGCGGACGGCGGCGCGACGGACGCCGGCGACGTTCCCGCGACGACGACGGTGATCGATGCCGCGGGTCGGTACCTGGTCCCCGGGTTCGTCGACGCGCACATGCACATCGAGTCGTCGAAGCTGCTGCCGGTCGAGCTGGCGCGGACGATCGTGCCGCGCGGCACGACCACGATCGTGGTCGATCCCCACGAGATCGCCGGCGTGCTCGGGATCGCGGGCGTGCGGTGGATGCTCGACGCCTGCGACGGCCTGCCGCTCGGCGTCCACGCGATGGTCCCCTCGACCGTGCCGGCGAGCCACCTGGAGTCCCCGCGCGAGGCGATCGACGCCGACGCGCTGCGCGCGTTGCTCGCGCACCCGCGGATGCGCGGCATCGGCGAGATGATGAACGCGCCCGGCGTCGCGAACGGCGATCCGCACGCGCTGGCGACGCTGGCCCTGGTCGAGACCGCCGACCGCGTCGACGGCCACGCGCCCGGGGTCACCGGCCGGGCGCTCGACGCCTACCTGGCGGCCGGGATCAGCAGCGACCACGAGGCGACCCACGTCGCCGAGGCGGAGGAGAAGCTGCGCAAGGGCGCCTGGGTGCTGCTGCGCGAGGCGTCGAACGCCCGCAACCTGCGCGACCTGCTGCCGCTGGTGCGGCGGTTCGGGCCGACCCGCATGGCGTTCTGCACCGACGACCGCGAGCCCGGGACGCTGCTCGAGGAGGGCCACATCGACCAGATGTGCCGGCTGGCGGTCGCCGAGGGCATCCCGGCCGAGGACGTCCTGCTGCTGGCGTCGCTGCACGGCGCGCTCTGCCACGGACTCGATCGGGTCGGCGCGATCGCGCCGGGCTGGGCCGCCGACCTGCTGCTGCTCGACGACCTCGTCGCGTTCCGCCCCTCGCTCGTCGTCCACGGCGGCCGGGTCGTCGCCCGCGACGGCGCGCCGTGCCCCGAGGCGGCCGACGCCTGGCCGACGCAGCCGCTGCCCGGCAACCCCCACCCGACCCCGGAGCGGGTCCGTCGGACGGTCAACCTGGCGCCGGTGACGCGGGACGACCTGGCGCTCGCCGCCCCGCTGACCGCCGACGGCTCGCCGTCGCGCGTGCGGGTGATCGAGGCGATCCCGCACCAGCTGCTGACCGGCGAGCAGCAGGTCGCTCCGACGGTGCGGGACGGGACGATCGTCGCCGACCCGGCCCGCGACCTGGCGAAGATCGTCGTGCTCGAGCGGCACCACGCGACCGGGCGGATCGGGCGCGGCCTGGTCACCGGCTTCGGGCTCCAGGCCGGCGCCTTCGCCGGGACGATCGCCCACGACGCCCACAACGTGATCGCGGTCGGGACGAACGACGACGACCTGCTGGCGTGCGTCGAGCGACTGCGCGAGCTCGGCGGCGGGCTCGTGGTCTGCGACCGCGGCCGTACGATCGCCGAGATGCCGCTGGCCGTCGCCGGTCTGCTGTCGGACCGCAGCGCCCGCGACGTCCACGTCGAGCAGGAACGGCTCGACGCGGCGCTGGTCGCCCGCGGCGTCACGCTGCCGTCGCCGTTCATGGCGCTGAGCTTCCTCGGTCTCTCGGTGATCCCGGCGCTGAAGATCACCGACCGCGGCCTGGTCGACGCCGCGAACCTGCAGCCGGTGCCGCTGGCCTGTGACTGAGCGCACGATCGCGTGAGAGATCGCCGTCGCGGGGTACTTCGCCGGTATGGACCACGCCTTCCGCGCGGCCGACGGGCGCACGCCCTTCTCGATCGGGATCGAGGAGGAGCTGATGATCGTCGACGGTGATTCGTTCGACCTGGTCAACGGCGTCGAGGCGCTGCTCGGCGAGAGCCCGGTCGGCGAGGTCAAGCCGGAGCTGATGGAGTCGGTGCTGGAGATCGCCACCGACCCGGTCGCCAACACCGCCGAGGCCGGCGAGCAGCTGCGCACCCTGCGGACGCTCGTCGCCGGGCGGGCCGCCGACCAGGGCTGGAGCATCGGATCCGCCGGCACCCATCCCTTCGCGCTGTGGGAGCACCAGCGGATCGCCAAGCGCGACCGCTACCGCGACCTCGTCCGCGAGCTGCGGTTCATCGCCCGTCAGGAGCTGCTGTTCGGGCTCCACGTCCATGTCGGGATCGACGATCCCGACCAGGCGATCCACGTCGCCGACGGGATGCGCGTCCACCTGCCGATCCTGCTGGCGCTGAGCGCCAACTCGCCGTTCTGGCGCGGCGACCGAACGGGGCTGATGTCGACGCGGACCGCGATCTTCCGCGCGTTCCCGCGGGTCGGCGTGCCGACCGCCTACGGGTCATGGGACCGCTACGACCGCGAGATCGAGTTCATGATGCGGTCCGGGGTGATGAGCGACCCGACCTACGTCTGGCACGACGTGCGCCCGCATCCCAAGTTCGGCACCGTCGAGATCCGCGTCTGCGACGGCCAGACCCGGGTCGAGCACACGCTGGCGCTCGCCGCGCTGATCCAGGCGATGGTCCACGAGCTCGCCGCGCACTACGACGCCGGCGAGCAGCTCGGCGACAACCCGTGGCAGATCCTCGACGAGAACAAGTACCTCGCTGCGATCCACGGGCTCGACGGCGAGCTGGTGGACCTGCCGACCAGCGACCGCGTGAGCACGCGCGTGCTGGCCCGCCGACTGCTCGACCGGCTGCGCCCGCACGCCGAGCAGCTCGGGTCGGCGGACGCGCTGGCGGGGATCGCCGACCTGATCGAGCGCGGGACCGGCGGCGACCGGCAGATCCTGGTCCACGACACCAACCACGACCTGCACGAGGTCATGGGCGAGGTCGTGGCCAAGACGTCCGGCGCAGCGGTCTGAGGGCGCGCCGAGCGCGAACCCGATGCGTCGGGTTCGCCGCAATGGTTCGGGAGGACCCGACGCGCTCGGCCGGGCGGTCAGTCCTTCGCGGCGCCGTCCGGGCGGTCGGCGGTCAGCAGCCACGCGGCGAGCACGCCGCCGATCGCCCCGAACAGGTGCGCCTGCCAGGAGACGCCGTCGGTCGGGGTCAGGCTGGTCAGCACCATGCCGCCCCAGACCACGGCGATCACGACGCCGACGAGCAGCTCGAACGCGCGACGGCTGAAGACCCCGCGCGAGATCAGGTACGTCGCGTAGCCCATGACGATCCCGCTCGCCCCGACGGTGATCGTGTTGGCCCCGGCGAACAGCCAGACCCCGACGCCGGCGACGAGACCGACGATCACCGTCACCTGGAGCACCCGGATCGCGCCGTTCAGCGCGATCACGAAGCCGAGGATCAGGAAGGGGATCGTGTTGGCGACCAGGTGGCCGAAGCCGCTGTGGAGGAACGGGCTGAAGACGATCCCGTCGAGGCCGCTGATCTGCCGCGGGATGATCCCGAAGCGGTCGAGGTCGCCGCCGGCGATCGCGTCGATCACCTCGACGATCCACATCAGCGCCGCCATCGCCGCGACCAGCAGCAGGCCGTTGGTCCGCGGGTCGCGTCGGGCGACCTCGCGGCTGCGGGAGGGCTCCAGGGACGTCGCGCTCATGGGATGCACTCTGCCGGATCGGGCGGCGGTTGGGCGATCGATGCCCGCACCCGCGGTCCGGCGGCGTGCACCGCAACGCCGGGCCGGGCGGCATGCCGCACCGGGTCAGAGGCCGCCCCGCGTCGGGTCAGGCGATACGTCGGCACCGGGTCACCCGGCGCAGCGAACCGGGTCAGGCGCCACGCGGATCGGCGCGGATCGCGGCCGACAGCGCGCCGAGGATCGGGTCGTCGCCGCCGATCACCGAGAGCACGCGGCCGACGGCCAGCGGCTCGTGGACGACCGCCGCCAACGTCGCCGCGACGTCGTCGCGGGCGACGTCCCCGTGCGGCAGCCGCCGCGCGATCCGCACCCGTCCGGTGCCCGGGGCGTCGGTCAGCCGGCCGGGCCGCACGATCGCCCACTGCCGGTCGCTGTCCATCAGCGCCTTGTCGGCGTCGGCCTTGGCGCGCAGGTAGACGCTGAAGACGTCGTGCCCGCTCGGCGGGACCTCGGTCCCCATCGCGCTGACCATCACGTAGCCCGCGACCTCGGCGCTGACCGCGGCCTCGAGCAGCTTGATCGCGCCGTCGCGGTCCATCGTCGCCTTGCGCTCGACACCGCTGCCCGGTCCCGCGCCGGCCGCGAAGACCACGCTGTCGCAGCCCTCGATCGCCATCGCGATCTCGGGCAGGGTCGCCGTCTCGAGGTCGCAGACCGTCGGCTCGCCGCCGTCGGCGCGCACGTCGTCGGCGTGGTCCGGGTTGCGGATCAGGCCGCAGACCTCGTCACCGTGCGCCACCAGTAGCCGGGTCAGACGGCGCCCGATCTGGCCGTGGGCACCCGCGATCGCGATCCGCATGGCAGCGAACGTATCGGGTCGCCGCGGCCACCACGGGGTTCTTCTCGTTCGTACGTCCGTCCGCCGACGCGAACCGTCGGCGTCCGCCCCGCTCCGCGCGCCCTCCACGACCCGCGGGGTACGGCGCTCATCCAGGCTCAGTCGCGACCCGCGCCCTGCGGCAGGCCCTGCCCGAACCGCTGCCAGTCGAGCAGCGTGCCGTTCTCGCGCGCGGTCCGGCCGGAGAGGTCCTCGTACTCGCGGAACATCCGCTTGAGCCGGCGCATGCCGTCCGCCGGGCGCGCGGCCAGCGTGCGTGCCAGCTCGATCGCGCTCGCCTCGGCCTCGGTCGCCGGCACGACGCGCTCCGCCAGCCCGATCCGCTCGGCCTCGTCGGCGGTCACCACCCGACCGCTGAAGATCAGCTCCTTGGCCCGCGACAGTCCGACCAGCGGCACCAGCCGGGCGGGACCGACCGGCACGCCGAGCTTGGCGCCCGCCCACGCGAAGCGGACGTTGTCGCCGACCACGCGCAGGTCGCAGGCCGCAGCCAGCTCCGCGCCGGCACCGACGACGTTGCCGACGCAGACCGCGACGGTCGGAACGGGCAGGTCGGTGACGGCCTGGTAGAGCTGCGCGAACAGCTCCATCCGCTCGATCCCGCCGGACCGGTCGAGCTCCTCGCCGACGTCGGCGCCGGCGCAGAGCGCGGCGGTCGAGGTCGTCGACAGGACGACCACGCGCAGCTCCGGATCGGCCGCCAGCTCGTGCAGCGCGGCCAGCAGCGACCGGAGGGTGCCGCGGTCCAGCGCGTTGCGCCGGTCGGGGCGATCGAGCCGCAGGACCTCGGCCCCGTCGGCGATCCGTTCCCGCTGCAATCCGTGCATCGGGAGGGTTCTATACGATTGCCCTCCTATGCGCCGGATCCTCGTTCTGCTCGGGACCATTCTCTCGACCCTCACGGTCACCGCCGGCACGGCGATGGCGGCCGCTCCGAAGCTGGACGGCGCGCAGGGCACGCTCGGCGAGAACAACGACCTCCAGGTCACCCTCTTCGGCTTCGCCGTGCTCGTCGGCCTGACCGCGTTCGTCACCGTGATGTCGCTGCTGCAGTGGCGCCTGGACAAGCGCAAGTACGCGCGGATGGCCGCCGCCAAGGGCCGCGCGGCGACCGCCGACAAGCGCCTCGGCTGGTAGCGCCTCGCAGGTCGGGCCCGCGTTCGCGGGCCACTCGTTGCCGCCGTACGCCACATCCGCGCTCACGGCCATGGCCGCCCGCGATTCACCCCTTCCCCTGCCTTCGCGCCTGGGATAGCCTCCTCCCCGACCGGGCGGCACACGGACCGTCCGGAACGAGCCCGACGCGGGCGGGCTCGACGACGGAGGACGCGCATGAGCTACGTGGTCACGGGAGCAACGGGTTTCATCGGTCGGCACCTTGTCCACACGCTGCTCAGCGAGCGCGACGGGGACGTCCACATCGTCGTCCGCGACGGCTCGCTGCCGAAGATCGACCGGCTGATCGCGGAGTGGCCCGAGGGCGCCGCGGATCGCATCAAGGTCGTGGTCGGCGACCTCGAGTCCCCCGCGCTCGGCGTCGACCACCGCTGGGTCGACGAGCACCGCGGGAGGATCTCGCACCTCTTCCACCTGGCGGCGATCTACGACATGACCGCCGACGAGGAGCGCAACCAGACGCTCAACGTCGAGGGCACCCGTCACGCCGTCGAGCTCGCCAACATCCTCGAGGTCGGCTGCCTGCACCACGTCTCGTCGGTCGCCGTCGCCGGCAACTTCGAGGGCGTCTTCCGCGAGGACATGTTCGACGAGGGCCAGCCGCTGCCCGCGCCGTACCACCGGACCAAGTTCGAGTCGGAGCGGGTCGCCCGGGGCGAGAGCCTGGTGCCGTGGCGGATCTACCGTCCGTCGATCGTCGTCGGCCACTCCGAGACCGGGGCGATGGACAAGGTCGACGGGCCGTACTACACGTTCGGGTTGATCAAGCAGCTGCGCAAGCTGCCGTCGTGGATCCCGCTCGTCTCGCCCGACCTCGGCGCGACCAACATCGTGCCGGTCGATTACGTCGCCGCCGCGATGGACCACATCGCGCACGTCGAGGGCCTCGACCACCAGGCGTTCCACCTGACCGCGCCGCGGCCCCAGCCGGTCGTCGACGTGGTCAACGCGGTCGCCCGCGCCGCCCGCGCGCCGCGGCTGGCGATCCGCCCGCCCGGCGTTCCCGCGATCAACGTCAACAAGGGGGCGCTGGCCGCCGCTCTGCGGGCGCCCCAGCTCGCGCCGCTGCGACGGCTGCTGCTGTCGCCGACGGGGATCCCGGACGAGATCGTCCCCCACCTCTCGTTCGCCCCGGTCTTCGACGCCCGGCGGGCGGAGCAGGCGCTCAACGGCAGCGGGATCGGCGTGCCGCGGCTGCGCGACTACGCGGCCACGCTCTGGGACTTCTGGGAGCGCAACCTCGACCCGGCGCTGCACAACGACGCCCGCCTGCGCGAGGCCGTGGTCGGCCGCACCGTGCTGATCACCGGCGCCTCGTCGGGGATCGGCGAGGCGACCGCGCTGAAGGTCGCGCTCTCCGGCGGCACGCCCCTGCTGGTCGCCCGCACGCGCTCCAAGCTCGAGGCGCTCCAGCGGCAGATCGAGGCGCACGGCGGCACCGCGTACGTCTACCCGTGCGACCTCAACGACATGGAGGCGATCGACGAGCTGGCCCGGACGGTCACCCGCGAGCACCGCGTCGACGTCGTGATCAACAACGCCGGGCGCTCGATCCGCCGCTCGATCAAGCTCAGCCTCAACCGCTTCCACGACTTCGAGCGGACGATGCAGCTCAACTACTACGGCGCGATCCGCCTGGTGATGGGCGTGCTGCCGCACATGGTCGAGCACGGCGGCGGGCACATCATCAACATCAGCTCGATCGGCGCCCAGACCTGGCCGCCGCGGTTCAGCGCCTACGTGGCCAGCAAGACCGCGCTCGACGCCTGGACGCGGATCGTCGCCGCCGAGCTGCTCGGCGCGAAGGTCTCGTTCACGACGATCCACATGCCGCTGGTGCGGACGCCGATGATCGCGCCGACCAAGCTCTACGACAAGATGCCGACGATCACGCCGGTCGAGGCGGCGGACATGATCGGTACGGCGATCGTCGATCATCCGAAGCAGATCAACACGCTGCTCGGCACCACCGGCGAGGTGCTCTACGCCGTCGCGCCGCGGGTCAGCGACTTCATCCTCAACATGGGCTTCCGGGTCTTCCCCGACTCGGCCGCCGCCCGCGGACAGGAGAACCCCGACGAGCGCGCCGGGGTCGAGATGCGGGTCCTGGCCGCGCTGACCCGCGGGATGTACTGGTAGCCCACGACGACCGGTCCGACCGCGGATTGGAGCCGCCGGCGGCTCTCACGGCTCCGCAGGGCCGGGCGGAGCCGCCGCGCACCCGGGTCGCCGAGCGGACGACCCGAGGATATTTTTGAGACAGACCGGCTAGTGGGAGAGCCCGCCGAGCAGCAGGCCGATGCCGGTGACGAGCAGATCCTCGGCCTGTCGATCGCCGAGGTCGCCGCGCCCGCTGCGCATGTTGGCGGACTCCTCCGGGCCCTCGGTGGCGATCTCCTCGAGCGCGTGGATCGTGGTGTTCCACTCGTCCGAGAGGCGCGTCGCGCCGCGCAGCAACCAGACCAGCGACGCGGTGAAGCCGGCGCGCGCGCCGGTCTCGATGCCGGCGTCGGCCAGCGGCTGGATCAGCGCCTCGAGCCACCGCACCACCACGGGACGCACCAGCGCCCGGCCGTGGAGATGGTCCGTAATCCCCGGAACCCCGAGGAATACGCGGTAACTGCGGACGGCCAGCTCCTCGACCTGCTTCTGCCACGCGGTCTCGGTGGTCTCGAGCGGGATCGTCTCGACGATCGCCTCGAGCACGTCGTCGACGAGCGTGTCCTTGCTCGCGACGTGCCGGTAGGCGGCCATCGTCGAGACGCCGAGCTCCTCGGCCAGACGCCGCATCGAAAGCGCGTTGAGACCGTCGCGGCGCGCGATCTCGATGGCGGCGTTCACCACCACCGCACGGCTCAGACGTTCATCCCGAGGAGAGCGTCCGGGCTTGATGTCCTGGGATCCCGATGCGTCGTACACCTGATCAAGACTAGCGATCAATTCGCGGTCAAGGGGGCTGCTTTCTCCGTACAAGCGTCACACGATCCGGACGGTCGTATGTCTGGCTCACTCGTCCGGATCGGCCTCGCGCGCCCGCTGGGCGTGGAGTTCCATCAGCGCGCGCTGCAGGCCGATCGGCGTATCCGAACCCGCGGGCCGGACGCGCCACCACTCCCCGTCACCGCCGAGCTCCCATGACCCCTCCTCGTCCGCGAACGCCAGATCGAGGGCCCGCAGAAGCTCGCGACGGGCGTCAGTATCGTCCACCGGGACGACCAGCTCGACGCGATTGTCGAGGTTGCGTTCCATCACATCGGACGACCCCATGAGGACCTCGGTGTCCTCGCCGCACTCGAACGCGAAGATCCGCGAGTGCTCCAGGAACCGCCCCAGCACGGACCGGACACGGATCGTCTCCGACAGTCCCGGGACACCGGGTCTCAGGCAGCAAGCGCCACGAACGTTGATCTCGATCGGAACGCCGGCCTGGGACGCCCGGTAGAGCGCGAGGATCGACTGCCGGTCGACGAGCGCGTTCATCTTCATCCGGATCCGCACGTCGCGGCCGGCGCGGTGCAGCTCGACCATCCGCGCGACCCGCTCGAGCAGCCCGTCCCGCAGGCCGTTCGGCGCGACCAGCGAGCGGCGGAAGCGTCCCGGCTTGGCGAACCCGGTCAGCTGGTTGAAGAGGTCGGCGACGTCGGCCCCGATCTCCGGGTCGCAGGTGAACAGGCCGAAGTCGGTGTAGAGCTTGGCCGTCTTGGCGTGGTAGTTGCCGGTCCCGACGTGCAGGTAGTGGCGGACCTTGCCGCCCTCGCGACGGACGACCAGGATGCACTTGGCGTGGGTCTTCATCGCCGGATGGCCGTAGACCACGTGGACGCCGGTGTCCTCGAGCACGCGCGCCCAGCGGATGTTCGCCTGCTCGTCGAAGCGCGCCTTGAGCTCGACCAGCGCGACCGTCTGCTTGCCCTGCTCCGACGCGCGGACCAGCGCCGGCAGCAGCGTGCTGTCGGCGTTGGTGCGGTAGACGGTCATCTTGATCGCGAGCACGTCGCGGTCGGCCACGGCCTGCTCGACGAACCGCTCGACCGACGTGTGGAAGCTGTCGTACGGGTGGTGGACGAGGACGTCGCCCCGCCGCATCGCCGCGAAGATGTCCGCCTGCTCGTCGTCGCCCTCGCGCAGCCGCGGGTGCGTGACCGGACGCCACGGCGGGGCCAGCAGGTCGCGGTGCCCGGGCGTGTTCACGATCTGGCCGAGCAGCGTCAGGTCGAGCGGACCGGGCAGGTCGTAGACCTGGCGCTCCTCGACGCCGAGCTGCTCGACGATCTCGCGGCGCAGCGCGGCGCTGATCGTCGCGCCGATCTCGACCCGCACGATCTCGCCGAAGCGGCGGTTGCGCAGCTCGGCCTCGAGCGCCCGCTTGACGTCGTCGGCCTCGTCGGAGATCTCGAAGTCGGCGTCGCGGGTGACCCGGAACATGCCGCTGTCGAGGATCTCCATCCCGGGGAACAGCCGGTCCAGGTGCGCCGCGACGATCTGCTCGAAGGGGACGTAGATCCGCTCCCGCTCGCCGTCCTCGCCCGGCTTGGAGGCGGGGTGGTGGGCGGGGTCTCCGATCACGACCTCGAGCCGGTCGATCACCTCGGTCGGCAGCTTGACCCGCGCGAACACCGTCTGGCCCGAGTCCGGGTCGCGAACGAGCACCGCCAGGTTGAGCGAGAGGTTCGAGATGTACGGGAACGGCCGGCCGAGCCCGACCGCCAGCGGCGTCAGCACCGGGTAGATCCGGTCGCGGAAGCGCTCGTCGAGCAGCGCCTGCTGCGGCGCCGTCAGCTCGCCGTAGCGGGCGACGCGGATCCCGTGCTCGAGCATCTCCGGCACCAGCACGTCCTGGACCAGCCGGGCGTGGCGGTCGACCAGCGGCGCCAGCTTCTCGCGCAGCGCGTCGAGCGCCTGATCGGCGGTCCGGCCGTCGGGCGAACGGCGGACGTTGTCGGCCCAGACCTTCGCGTGGAGGCCCGCCACGCGGATCATGAAGAACTCGTCGAGGTTCGACGCGAAGATCGCCGCGAACTTCGCCCGCTCGAGCAGCGGCTGGCTCCGGTCCTGGGCCAGTTCGAGGATCCGCTCGTCGAACGCGACCCACGACAGCTCGCGGTTGGTGAACCACTGCGGGTCCGCCGGATCCGGAGCGACCGGCGCCATCGTCGCGGCCGAGTCGGCCGGCGTCCCGCGGTCGTCGCCGTCGGGCGACGTCACCGGGACGGGATCACGCGACGGTTCGGACATCGTGGAACGAGCCTACGCCGGAGGGTCCTCCGACTCGTTGCCATCCGGTGAACGTCGCGTTATCGCGTCGGGACGCTCCGCCAGCGCGTAGCGCAGCCGGGGCGACACGCCGTCGCGCTCCCACGATCGCCACGCCGCGACGAACCGCCGGTGGAGCACCCGCCGCCGGGCCCGCAGGTAGGTCAGCAGCGTGACCAGCCCGCGGTGCTCGCCGGCGTGCGGCAGGTCGGCTGCGAGCCGCGGGGCGATATCGGGTGCGTCGCCCGCGCGCCGGACCAGTTGCTCCTCGTCGGCCGCCTCGACCGCGGTCAGCGCCTGCTCGACCCGCGGGATCGCGACGTCGCAGTCGTGGATCTCGCCGATCAGGTCCTGCAGCGCCCGGGTCCGCTTGGCGGCGGTGCGCGCGTAGCCGCCGAAGCAGGTCGCCGCCGTCGCCTCGAGCAGGTACCGCAGCCGCTTGGCCGCGATCCGCATGTCGTGCAGCGCGGTCACCTCGCGGGCGTCGAGCACCGCCGGCACGAAGCCCTCGAGCTCGTCGAGCCGGACCCGCGCGATCCGCTCGGCGTTGTCCGCCAGCCCGCCCTGCGGATCGAGGCCGGAGACCTTGCGCGGCTTCACGACGGATCCTCGGCGGTCGCACCCTGGACCGCGTCGATCAGCGCCTCGATCCGGGCGGCGAGCGCGGCCGGATCGAGGTCGCGCAGCACCGCGGCGAGCCGCTCGTTGCCGCGATCCTGGTCGGCGCGGGCGGTCGCCATGAACCGCAGCACGCCCCGCTGGTCGGCCTCGGGCAGCGCCGCGGCGAACCGTCCCAGGCCCTCGAGCTGGACGTCGGGATCGCGGCGGGCGCCGAGCGCGCCGGCCAGCGCCTTGACGTCGCGCAGCACGCGTTGATGCTCCCGCTTCGGGAAGCACGGCGCGTAGACCTCGAGCGCCGCCCGCAGCCGACGCGACGCGACGCGCATGTCGTGCACCCGCTCGATCTGCTCGACGTCGAGCACGCCGTCGGCGTGGGCCAGCAGCTCCTCGGTGCGGACCCGCACGGTGGCCACCGCGGCCGTGGCGAACGGCGTGTCTGCCGTGAGACCCGGGATCGGCCGTGCTCTCGCCACGGGCGCAGCGTATCCGTACCGGCGACCGGAACGCGTTCGCGGCGCGCGGCGACCGGCTCGGCGCGTCCGCCTACTCCCAGCGGAAGGTGGCGACCGCGGCGGTCAGCGTCACGACCGACCACAGCCCGAGCACGATCAGGTCCTGGAACGGCGCGACCTCGCCGTCCTGGAGGATCGACCGCAACCCGTCGGCGAGCGCGCCGCTGGGCAGCAGCTCGGCGAACCCCGCGAGCGCGCCGAGCTCCGACAGCGGGAAGATGATCCCGCCGAGCCCGAGCAGGACGAACCAGATGATGTTCGCCAGCGCCAGCGTGGTCATCGCCCGCAGCGCCCCGGCCATCAGGAATGCGAGCCCGCAGAACGCGGCCGTGCCGAACGCCAGGAACAGCAGCACCGAGAGCGGGTCGCCGCGCGGCTCCCAGCCGAGCGCCAGGCCGACCCCGACCAGCAGCACCATCTGCAGCGCCTCGACGACCAGCACTGCCCCCGTCTTGCCGATCAGCAGGATCGACCGCGGCAGCGGCGTCGCGCCGAGCCGCTTGAGCACCCCGTACTGGCGGTCGAAGCCGGTCGCGATCGCCTGTCCGGTGAAGGCGGTCGACATGATTCCCAGCGCCAGGATCCCGGGCACGAAGAAGTCCGCCCGCGAGCCCGCGACATCGACGTCGATGAACGCGACCTGGGTGCAGAGCACCAGCAGGCCGATCGGCACGATCAGGCTGAGCATCACCTGCTCGCCGTTGCGCAGCAGCAGCTTCAGCTCCATCCAGACCTGGGCCAGCGCCATCGAGCGGATCGACGCGCGTCCCGGGCGCGGCGCGAACTCGCCGACGTCCTCGGCGCGGGTCGGCGTGATCGCGCTCACGGGCGCAGCTCCCGTCCGGTCAGCTCGAGGAAGACGTCCTCGAGCGTGCGGTGCTTGACCTGCAGCCCCGACAGCAGCACGTCGCGCTCGGCGCACCAGACGGCGACGGCGGCGACGACGCCCGGATCGACCGGGCCGACCACCACGTAGACGCCGGGCGCCGGCTCGTGCACGGCCTCGCCGGCGGGCAGCGCCGCGATCAGGCCCGACGTGTCGAGCCCGGGCGGGGCCTGGAACCGCACCTCGCGCTCGGCGTCGCCGCGGATCAGCTCGTCGCAGGTGCCACGGGCGATCACCCGGCCGTGGTCGACGATCACGACGTCGTCGGCGAGCCGCTGGGCTTCCTCCATGTCGTGCGTGGTCAGCACGACCGTGACCCCGTCGCGGCGCAGCGCCTCGACGATCCGCCAGGTCTCGTGGCGGGCCTGCGGGTCGAGGCCGACCGTCGGCTCGTCGAGGAAGACCAGCTCGGGACGGCCGATGATCGCCATCGCCAGCGAGAGTCGCTGCTGCTGGCCGCCCGACAACCGGCGGTAGGGCGTGTTGGCGACCGACGTCAGCCCGAGCCGGTCGAGCAGCGCGTCGGGGTCCAGCGCGTGCGCGGAGTACGACGCGACCAGCCGCAGCATCTCGCGGCAGCGGGCCGCCTGGTACACCCCGCCGTTCTGGAGCATCACGCCGATCCGCGGCCGCAGCAGCGGGTTCTCCTTGACCGGATCGAGGCCGAGCACGCGGACGGTCCCCCGGTCCGGACGGCGGAACCCGATGCAGGTCTCGATCGTCGTCGTCTTGCCCGCGCCGTTGGGGCCGAGCAGCGCGAGCACCCGGGCGCGCGGCACCTGGAGCGAGACCCCGTCGACGGCGGTCCGCTCGCCGTAGCGCTTGACCAGCCCGTCGATCGCGACCGCGACCGTAGGGGACGCCGTAGACGTGCCGTCGGGATGGTCGGCGAGGGCGATCGGGAGATCAGGGGAGGGAGCGTGGCGGGGCGAGCGCAACCCGACCATGATGACCGATAGCGTCCCGCGCGGCCCTCACGCGGCGACGAAGGCCGCGGGCGGGCGACCGACGACCTCGATCCGACCCGCGTACTCGGCGCGCAGCGGCGACGCCTCCCATTCGTGCCGCAGCAGCCCGAGCACGTTGACGTCGAGCTGCTCGTCGCCGTGGCGGTGGAAGCCGCGCAGGACCCCCTCGTGGCGCAGGCCGACGCCGAGCAGCGCCCGGGTCGAGCGCTCGTTGCGCGGGTTCGAGTAGCTGCCGAAGCGCTCCATCCCGAGCGTCTCGAAGGCCAGGTGCTGGAGCAGCGCCTTCGACTCGCGGTTGGCCCCGGTCCCCCAGAACGCCTTCCCGAACCACGTCCCGCAGACGCAGCGGCGGTCGCGCGGGCTGCACTCGTAGAGCCCGGTGATCCCGGCGGCGCCGTGCTCGTGGTGGACGGCGAGCAGGTCGAGCTTGACCCCGGTCCGGCGCTCCTCCGCGAGCCCGGCCAGGAACCGCCGCGGCTGCGCGACGTCGGTGTAGGGCCCCCACGAGAACCAGCGGGTGACCTCGGGGTCGGATGCCAGCCGGAACAGATCCTCGGCGTCGTCCTCGGTGGGGATCCGCAGCGCGAGCGTCGGCCCGCGGACCTCCAGCGACGGTGACGGGTCGGCGGCGGTGGACGACATCGCCGGCGAGCCTACCGTCCGTCCCGGGCGCCGGCGGCGAACGGCGTACGGAGGTCGCGGCCGCGGGCGGACCACGAGCCGTCGTGCGGGTGTCGGCACACGCCGACCGCCGTTCGCCCTAGCATTCGCGGTGTGACCTCTTCTACCGACGACGGGTCGGCGAGTACCGAGCGTGCCTCGGAGCACGCCGACGACGACCGTCCTCCCGGTCCGGAGCGTGCCTTCGCGCGCGCTCACCACCTGCGAGCCCCGGCCCGCCTCCCCCGACGCGGCGTGACCGCCGGCGACGTCCGATGACCGAGCTGCTGCTGATCGGCGTGTCGCTGCTGCTGGTCGTCGCCTGCGGCGGCTTCGTCGCCGCCGAGTTCTCGCTGATCACCGTCGACCGCCAGAAGGTCGACGCGCTGGCCGAGACCGGCGACCGCGGCGCGAAGAGCATCGCGCACGCGCTGCGCAGCCTCTCGTCGCAGCTCTCCGGCGCCCAGCTGGGGATCACCATCACCAACCTCGCGATCGGCTTCCTCGCCGAGCCGGCGATCGCCCGGCTCGTCGACGGCCCGCTCGAGTCGCTCGGCGCCAACCCGACCGCGGTCTCCGGCATCGCCGTGGTGATCGCGCTGCTGCTGGCGACCGCGGTGACGATGATCTTCGGCGAGCTGGTGCCGAAGAACCTCGCGATCGCCAACCCGCTGGCGACCGCCCGCGCGGTCGCCGGCTTCCAGCGCGGCTTCACGCACGCGATGGCGTGGCCGCTGCGGGGCCTCAACGGCTCCGCCAACGGCCTGCTGCGGCGGATGGGCATCGAGCCCCAGGAAGAGCTGGCGTCGGCCCGCTCGCCGCAGGAGCTCTCGTCGCTGGTCCGCCGCTCGGCCGAGCAGGGCACGCTGGAGAGCAACACCGCCACGCTGCTGCAGCGCTCGCTCGCGTTCGGCGAGCGGCGCGCCGACGACGTGATGACCCCGCGCACGCGGATGAAGGCCGTCGAGGCCGACGACAGCGTCGCCGACGTGCTCGACCTGGCGCGCAGCTCCGGCCACTCGCGGTTCCCGGTCGAGCGCGAGGACTCCGAGGAGATCTGCGGGATCGTCCACATCCGCCACGCCGTGGCCGTGCCGTTCGACCGCCGCCACGCGGTCCGCGTCCACGAGGTGATGGACGAGCCGGTCGTCGTGCCCTCGACGCTGGAGCTCGATCCGCTGCTGGCGGTGCTCCGCAAGGGCGGCCTGCAGATCGCCGTCGTCGTCGACGAGTTCGGCGGGATCGACGGCATCGTCACGCTCGAGGATCTGATCGAGGAGATCGTCGGCGAGGTGCTCGACGAGCACGACGATCGCACGTCGGTCGCCCGCCGCCAGTTCGACGGCTCGTGGCTGGTCCCCGCGCTGCTGCGGCCGGACGAGGCCGAGGAGCTGTTCGAGGCCCACGTCCCCGAGGACGAGGACTACGAGACGCTCGGCGGGCTGATCCAGCTGCGGCTGGAGCGGATCCCCGACGTCGGCGACACCGTCGTCGTCGAGGGCCCCGACCCCGACCACCCGCACCACCGCGTGACCTTCACCGTCGAGTCGATGGACGGGTTGCGGATCGACCAGCTGCGGGCCGAGGTCGAGCACCTGCCGCGCAACGACGACGAGGACGAGCGATGAGCGATCTCGTCGCGATCGTCATCGGCGTGGTCCTGCTGGGACTGAACGCCTTCTTCGTCGGCGCGGAGTTCGCGCTGATCGCCGCGCGCCGCTCCGAGATCGAGCCGCGCGCCGAGGCCGGCTCGCGGACCGCCCGGATCACGATCGGCGCGATGGAGCACGTCTCGCTGATGATGGCCGGCGCGCAGCTCGGCATCACGATCTGCTCGCTCGGTCTCGGCTACATCGCCGAGCCCGCGATCGCCCACACGATCGAGCCGCTGTTCCAGACGCTCGGCGTCACCGACTCGCTGGTCCACCCGATCGCGTTCGTGATCGCGCTCTCGCTCGTGGTCTACCTGCACGTGGTGCTCGGCGAGATGGTGCCGAAGAACATCGCGCTGGCCGGACCGGAGCGCGCCGCGTTGGTCCTCGCCCCGCCGCTGGTGCTGATCGTGCGCGGGCTGCGACCGGCGATCGCCACCCTCAACTGGATCGCCAACGTCGTGCTGCGGGCCGTCGGCGTGCAGCCGAAGGACGAGGTGACCAGCGCCTTCACCCGCGACGAGGTCGCCGGGCTCGTCGCCGAGTCGCACCGCGAGGGGCTGCTCGAGCACGGCGAGGGGCAGCTGCTGCTCGACGCGCTGCAGTTCGAGGACCGCACGGCGCGCTCGGTGCTGCTGCCGATCGAGCAGCTCGTGACGGTGCCGCCGGACGTGACCCCGGCGACCGTCGAGGCGCTGTCGGGCCGGACCGGATTCTCGCGCTTCCCGGTCCGCACGGCCGACGGCACTCTGACCGGCTACCTGCACCTGAAGGACCTGCTGGCGCACGAGGAGGATCGCGACGTGCCGATCGCCCCGAGCCTGCACCGGGCGCTGCCGAACGTCGCCGTCACCGACCGGCTGCGACTGGTGCTGCAGACGATGCAGCGCTCGCAGGCGCACCTGGCGCGGGTCCGCGACGAGATGGGCACGGTGATCGGCGTGGTCGCGCTCGAGGACGTGCTCGAGGAGCTCGTCGGCGAGATCCGCGACGAGACCCGCCGCGTCGAGGCCTGACCGGGTCCGGCGCGGCCGGCGCGGTACCGTCCTGGAGTGCTCGCGCTGCTCTATGACGTGCACGGCAACCTCGCCGCGCTCGACGCCGTGCTCGACGACGCACGACGGCAGGGCGTCGACGACTGGCTGATCGGCGGCGACGTCAGCGCGTTCGGCCCGTGGCCGGAGGCGACCGTCTCCCGGCTGCGCACGCTCGACGGCGCTCGCTGGATCCGCGGCAACCACGAGCGCTGGGCGGTCGAGGACGACCAGGTCCCGGCCAACCGGTTCGCGCAGGACGGCGTCGCCGCCACGCGCGAAGCGCTCGGTCCGGCGATCGTCGCCGAGCTCTACGCCCTGCCGCGCTGGCAGCCGCTGCCGACCGGCGAGGCGTGGCACGCGTCCCCACGGTCCGACGTCGCGGGCCTGCTGCCCGACCCGCAGGCGCAGGACGCCGACCTGCTCGAGGGCCGGACGCCGGACCTGCTGGTCGTCGGGCACACCCACCTGCCGATGCAGCGCACGATCGCGCGCCCCGACGGCGGAACCACGCGCGTCGTCAACCCCGGCAGCGTCGGCCTGCCGTTCGACGGCGATCCGCGCGCGGCCTACGGGATCCTCCACGACGACGGCCGCGTCGAGGCCCGGCGCGTCGCGTACGACGTGGACGCCGCGGTCGTCGCGACGATCCGCCGCTGGGGCGAAGCCGGATGGGCCCGCACGATGGAGGCCACCTACCGCTCCGGCCGCCCCGCCAGCCTCTAGATCGCCCGTCCAGCAGCCCGTTTCCCCGCCCCCGATCCCGGACCGTCCATGACCGAACCCTCCGTCGATCTCGTCGCCACCGTCGGCCCGCTCGACCCCGTCGTCCACCTGCTCCGCGAGCTGCTGCACGCCGCCGGCGCCAACCGCGCGCTCGCCGTGATCGCGCGTCCGGGCGGCGACTTCGGCGACGACGAGCCGGCGATCGTCGACGTCGAGCGACTGAACCCGATCGAGGTCACGGTCGGCGAGCGGGTGTATCACCTGCCGCACAGCACCGAGATCGCGCCCGACGCGCCGCTGCCGTCGCTGCCCGCGTTCCAGGTGCTTCCGCCGTTCGACGCCGACCCGGAGACCGGGGACATCGCCGCGCCGCTCGGCGGGGTCGAGCGCTACGCGATCGACACCCGCGCGGCCGCGGCCCTGCTCGGCGGCGCGGACGTGCTGCAGCTGCACTGGGACACGACCCGGCCGCGGATCTCGTTCTCCGTCACGGCCCGCGCCGACGACGCCGAGCCGCTGGTGCTCGGGATCGGCGAGGAGACCTTCCCGATGCCGCCCGGCTGGCCCGAGAAGCCGGCCCTCGCGTAGCCACGCCCCGCGCCACCGGCCGGAGCGGTCCGCGGTCCGGGGCGCGGGATACTGTGGGGGCCATGTCGGTCGACCTCGCCGCCGCCGAGCGGTTCCTACGCACGAACGGCCGCGTGATCGAGCGTCACCGGCTCGCCGCGCTGCTCCACGACGGACCCGTCGATCGCGTGCTCGCCGCGCTCCGTGCCTACCGCAACCCCGACGGCGGGTTCGGCCACGCGCTCGAGCCGGACGCCCGCGGCGACCACAGCGAGCCGCTCTCCACCCAGGCCGCGCTCGACGTGCTCGCCGAGGCCGGCGCACTGCACGACCCGATGGTCGCCGACGCGCTGACCTGGGTCGCGTCGATCGCGCGCCCCGACGGCGGCGTGCCGTTCGCGCTGCCGGCGGTGCTCGACGCCCCCCACGCGCCGTGGGTCTCCCCGGGCGCGGACGGGTCGCACCTGACCTTCGCGTTCGCCGCCCTCGCCCGCCGCGCGCGCTGGTCGTTCGGCGCGGAGACCGAGACGCAGACCTGGATCGACCGGGCGGTCGCGTGGTCGTGGGAGCGGCTCGAGCGTCCCGCCGATCTGGCGGCCTACGACGTCAAGTTCGGGCTCGCGTTCCTCGACGCCACGCCCGACGACGACCGCGCGCGCGCCGCCATCGCCCGGATCGCGCCGGTGCTCCGCCCCGACGGCACGCTGCCGGTGGCCGGCGGCGCCGACGACGAGCAGCTGACGCCGCTGACGCTGTCGCCGCGCCCCGGGACACGCAGCCGCGCGCTGTTCTCCACCGCCGCGATCGACGCCGGGCTCGACCGGCTCGAGGCCGGACAGCAGCCGGACGGCGGCTGGAGCTTCGACTGGGGCACGTGGTGCCCGGCCCAGGCCGTCGAGTGGCGCGGCATCGTCACGCTGGCGGCGCTCGCCGCGCTGCGCGCCCACGACCGGATCTGAGCGACCGGCGCGCTGCGCGGTCACGAGATCCGAGCGACCGCCGGCGCCGGCGCGATCCGACCGCTGGGTGCCGCCCCGCCGCGCGGAGGCGGACCGCAGCGGGGTTCCGGGGTATGCCATCATTCCCCGCTCTATGGCTCGACCTTCCAGCAAGCCGGCGCGCGGCCGGCGTTCTCCCAAGGGTGGCCCGCGGCGCACGCCCAAGCTCACCAAGGAGCAGGTCTCGCAGATCGACCACCTCCACGTGGACGCCCTGCGCGCGCTGGTCACCGAGAAGGGCAAGATCCGCTCGCGTCGCGCGACCGGCCTCAACGCTCGCGACCAGGCCCACGCCGCGCGGGCCGTCAAGCAGGCCCGCGAGCTGGCGCTGCTCCCCTACCCGCACCCGCGGATGATCTCGATGCCCGGCCGCGAGGACCGCGGCGAGGAGCGTCCGGAGCGCGGCCGCGGCCGCCGCGACGACCGCTAACCGCAAGGCACTCTTTCGGGCGACGCTCCGACGTCGCCCCGCAGGACCAGACGGGCCCGGATCTTCCGGGCCCGTTCCGCGTTCCGAGGCCGTTCCGGAGGGCCCGACCTCGCCGCGAGGCCGACCGCACGAGGGCTGGGAGAGATTGGGCGGGTAGGACCTGTCGAATCTCTCCCAGGGGCTGCGACCAACCGAGGCTGGGAGAGATTGGGCGGGTAGGACCTGTCGAATCTCTCCCAGCGCCCCGGCGCCGGGCCGGAGCCGCCGTCCGCCAGCCGGAGCCGT
>JACYYJ010088729.1_pt1 | contig 25786 bp, 21 predicted proteins | sample 8236861 | NCBI WGS metagenome assembly JACYYJ01 (sample SAMN14103086, study PRJNA606662) | landfill metagenome | isolation source: landfill solid waste | place: India:New Delhi, Okhla landfill site | collected 2017-11-05
TGGCCGTCGCGAGGATCGCGGTGGGGTCGTCGAACCCGTCGCCCTGATAGCCGCGCACCATCGCGCTCGCGAGCTCGCCGATGAGGTGCGGGTCCTCGCCGAATGTCTCGTTCACGCGACCCCAGCGCAGGTCACGGGCGATGCAGAGCACCGGAGAGAAGGTCCAGTGGATGCCGGTCGCCGCCACCTCGACGGCAGTTGCGCGCGCGACCTTCTCCACGAGTGCCGAATCCCAGGATGCCGCCATGCCCAACTGGGTCGGATAGATCGTCCCGCCCGGCCAGAATGAGTGGCCGTGGATGCAGTCCTCGCCGACGATCAGCGGGATCTGCAGACGCGTTCGCAGAGTCAGCTCACGCGCGGCGACGATGCGCTCGGGTGAGGTGTGCAGGATCGAGCCGGCGTTCCGGCGCAGCACATGGTCGTCGAGATCGTCGCGGGCGTCGAGCTGCAGCATCTGCCCGACCTTCTCCTCGAGCGTCATGCGTCCGAGGAGGTCGGCGACGCGTTCGGGGATGGGAAGGGTGGCGTCTCGGTAGGGATGGAGGTCGACGAGCGTTTCAGTCATTTCCAGAATTCTTGAGATCGGCGCGGACAGCGGTCACGGCGTCGTTGACGTCGAGACCCTTCTTCTTCATGGCGCGGGCGCGCTCGCCGGCGGAGCGCAGGCGCGGGTTGACGTACTCGTCGATGCCGAAGTTGATCAGGGACAGGGCGACGCCGATTGCGGCGATGCACAGCCCCGGTGGCAGGTACCACCACCATTGGCTCTGACCGAACGCACCCTGGGCCGATGCCCAGTTGAGGATCGTGCCCCAGTTGTAGGTGGTCACCGGGATCACGCCGATGTACGAGAGCGTAGTGAGTCCCAGGATGGCAGCGGTCACCGTGCCGACGAAGCTCGCGGCGATGAGCGCCATGAGGTTCGGCAGCATCTCGACCGTGATGATGCGGCGCAGCGGCTCGCCGTTCGCGCGGGCGGCCTGGATGAAGTCCCGGTTGCGCAGCGACATGGTCTGCGCACGCAGCACGCGAGCACCCCACGCCCAGCCGGTGATGCCGAGCACCGCCGCGATCAGCACGAGCGGCGGGTCCTCGAACATCGCCGCGACGATGATGATCAGCGGGAGCCCTGGAATCACCAGAAACACGTTGGTCAGCGCCGAAAGCGCCTCGCTCTTCCAACCGGACAGGTACCCGGCGATCACCCCCACCGTGATCGCGATCAGCGTCGCGATGATCGCGGCGAGGAACCCGACGACGACGACACCGCGGGTGCCGTGGATGACCTGGCTCAGCACGTCTTCACCGATGTGAGTGGTGCCGAGCCAGTGGGCGGCGGACGGCGGCTGCAGGCGCGCGGCGTTGTCGATCTTCGTCGGCGAGTACGGTGCCAGCACGTCGGCGAAGATCGCGACGAGCACGAAGAATCCAAGGATGGCGAGTCCGGCGATCGACTTGCCGTTGCGGAACATCGCGAAGGCCCCGGCGACCTTCGCCCAGAAGCTCTGCTCCGGCCGGCCTCCGCCGCTTGTGCTCGTGCGGATGAGGAACGTCTCGGGGGTGCCTGCACCGGACTGGCGCTGGGCGGCGTCTGTGGTCGTCATGGCTCAGGCCTCCGTCTGGCGCGTGCGCGGATCGAGGAATGCGTAGGCGATGTCAGCGAGGATGTTCGCCACCAGCACGGACAGGGTGATGACGAGGAACACGCCCTGCATCAGCGCGTAGTCCTTGGCGTTGGTGGCATCCAGCAGCAACTTGCCGACCCCCGGGTAGCTGAAGACCATCTCCATCACGATCGTGCCGCCGACGATGAAGCCGATCGACAGCGCGAAGCTCTGGATCTGCGGCAGCACGGCGTTGCGGGCGGCGTAACCCCACAGCACGCGCCGGTTCGGCATCCCCTTGGCCTGCGCGACGGTGATGTAGTCCTCGTCGAGGACCGTGAGCATCATGTTGCGCATGCCCAGCATCCATCCGCCGAGCGACGCGATGACGATCGTCACGAGCGGAAGGGTGCCGTGGTGGACGACCTGGCCGATGAACTCGAGGTTCCAGCCTGGCGTCATCCCGACGCCGTAGGCCTTTCCGATCGGGAACCAGCCGAGGTTCACCGAGAAGGCCGCGATCGCCAGCAGGCCGAGCCAGAAGTAGGGGATGGTGCTGAGGAAAGTGGTGACCGGGATGAACACGTCGAGCCTGCTGCCACGACGCCACCCGATGAAGGCGCCGCCGATCGTGCCGATGGCGAACGACACGATCGTCGCCAGCCCCACCAGGCCGACCGTCCACGGCAGCGCCTGGCTGATCACCTCGGTGACGGGGCGCAGACCGTGCAGCAGCGAGACGCCCAGGTCGCCGCGCAGCAGCAGGGCCCAGTAGTCGAGATATTGCTGGAAGAGGCTTTTGTCGGTGTCCAGTCCCAGCAGTGATCGCAGCGCGTCGGCGGCCTCGGGCGAGACGTTGCGGTTGCGCGACAGGTACTGGCTGACCGCGTCGCCCTTCATCATGCGCGGCAGGAAGAAGTTGATCGTGAGCGCGGCCCACAGCGTGAAGAGGTAGAACGCCGCGCGTCCGCCGAGGAAGCGCCACGGGATGCGAGATCGACCGGCGACCGCCTTCGTCGCGGTCGTGCCGGTTTCGACAGCATCCGGCGCGATGCGCGTTTGTGCAGGTGGCAACTGGGGTTCGACGGCGGTCATCGTGCGCCTCCTGCAGTTGTCGCGAAGAATCGCTCCGGGTCTGGAGAGGCTGCGCGGAGCTCCTGCGTGTAGGGATCCTGGGGTCGGAGGATGACGTCATCCGCCGTGCCGTGCTCGACGATCCGTCCCTGGTTCAGCACGATGATCTCGTCGCTGAAGTGGCGGGCGGTGGCGAGGTCGTGCGTGATGTACAGCACGCCGAGTCCCTCCTCGCGCTGCAGGTCGGCGAGCAGGTTCAGCACGCCCAGCCGGATGGAGACGTCGAGCATCGAGACCGGCTCATCTGCGACGAGGATCCCAGGGCGGGATGCCAGGGCACGGGCGATGGCGATGCGCTGGCGCTGCCCGCCGGAGAGCTCATGCGGTCGGCGGTCGATCACGGCATCCGGTTCCAGGCGCACCCGCTCAAGCAGTCGGCGCACCTCGGCTTCTGTCTCGTCCTTCGGCACCACATGGTCCAGCTGCAGCGGACGTTCGAGGTGGTACCTGATCGAGTGGTACGGGTTCAGGGAGGCGAACGGATCCTGGAAGACCATGCGCAACTGCTGCCGGTATGTGCGAAGACCCCGCCCGTGGCGCGGAATCGGCCGGCCGTCGAGCAGCACCTCGCCGCGAGTGGGCCGCTCGAGCTGCGTCAGGATCTTCGCGATCGTCGACTTGCCACTGCCGGACTGGCCCACCAGGCCGATGGTCTGACCGGACCTCAGCGTGAAGCTCACGTCGTCGAGTGCGGTGAGCTGGCCGGCTCCGCGGACGTTGTAGACCTTGGTGATGTGGCGGACTTCGAGCGTGCTCATCGCACCAGCACCCCTTTCTCTCCCGTGAGGCGCGGGAACGACGACAGCAGCGTCTTCGTATAGTCGTCCTGCGGCGTGCGCCAGATCTGCTCTGCGGTGCCCAGCTCGACGATCTCGCCCTCGCGCATGATGGCGATGCGGTCGCTGATCTCCAGCAGCAGCGGGAGGTCGTGCGTGATGAAGATCACCGAGAACCCGAACTCGGCCCGCAGCTGCGAGATCTGGCGGAGGATCTCACGCTGCACGAGCACATCGAGCGCTGTGGTCGGCTCGTCCATCACCATCAGCTGTGGCCGCAGTGCGAGCGCCATCGCGATCATCACGCGCTGGCGCATGCCGCCGGAGAGTTCGTGCGGGAAGGAGCGGAAGCGCTGCGCGCCGACCTTGACGATCTCGAGGAGTTCGATGACCGCCTCGCGGCGCTGCTTTCTGTTCATGCCGGGCCGGTGCACCTCGTACACGTCCTCGAGCTGCGAACCGACGGTCGCCACGGGGTTCAGCGCGTTCATCGCGCCCTGGAACACCATGGACAGCTTGNNCCTGGAACACCATCGAGATCTTGTCCCACCGGAACTGGCGCATCTGCTCAGCATCGAGCGCGTTCACGTCGATGTCGCCGGCGTCGGCATCGTGGAAGAGGACGGATCCGCTCGTGATCACCGCGGGCGCCTTGAGCAGGCGCTGGATGCCGTAGGCGAGAGTGGTCTTGCCGCATCCGGATTCACCGGCGAGGCCCAGGATCTCGCCGCGCTGAAGCTCGAGGGTGACGTTCTTCACCGCCGCGACGGGCGGATCGACGTCGTACACGACCGAGAAGTCGCGTACGGACAGCAGAGGATCTGGCATGGGGTGTCGCTTTCGTACTGGAGACTTCGACTCGCTTCGCTCGCTCAGTCCGTTTCGTCTGCGGCGGCTGCGCCGCCTCCGCTCAACGACCCGGGGTGTGCCTGCGGGTCGTTGAGCGAGCGAAGCGAGACGAAACGCGTTGAGCGAGGAGCGGAGCGACGAGTCGAAGCGTCGCTCCGCTCGATTGCTACTTGGGCTCGAGGTTCGTCAGGACCTGCACGATGCCGGGCTGGGTCGGGTCAGCCGAGGCGTACTGGTCGTCTTCGCTGGGCCATCCGATGTAGTTGCGGGTGTTGAACTCACCGAGCAGCGGGTGCGCTCCGAGTGGAATCGCCGGCACGTTCTCTGCGAAGGCCTTCTGCAGCACCGCAGAGGCGGCGGCCCGGTCTTCATCCGTGGAGGCGTTCGCGTACGTGTTCAACGCCTCGGTCACCGCCGGGTCGTCGAACCGGCCGAAGTTGTACTGGGCCTTGCCGTCGACGATCCATTTCGGGTCCATGGTCGAGGTGTACAGACCGTAGACGTTGCCGGTGTCCTCGAGCCAGTGGATGATCGCCTGGAAGGTGCCTTCCTGGCGGGCAGCATCCCAGCCGCCCCAGTCGGGCTGATCGACCTTGACCTCGATGCCGAGCGCCTCGTCGAGCTCCTCGGCGATGAGCGCCTGCTCAGTGTTCCAGTCGCTCCATCCGGCCGGGACGGAGATCGAGAACGTAACGGCTTCGCCGTCGGGATCGATGAGCTTGTCGCTCTCCCAGGTGTAACCGGCGTCGGTGAGGATCTGCTTCGCCTTGTCGATATCGACGGCGTACTCGACGCCCTGATACTCGGGGATGATCTCGTCTTCGAGCAGCGTCCCGAGACCGGTGACGTTCCAGACCGCTTCGCTCGCGCCTTCGCGGGCGATGTCGACGTAGGCGTCGCGGTCGATGGTCCACGCCAGCGCCTCACGCAGTGCGGGATCGTTGAACGGCTTGGTCTGCAGGTTGAAGAAGAGCGTGCCCGCTCCCGCAGTCGGTGAGACCAGGAATCGGTTGTCCGGGTCAGCGGAGAGGTAGCTGTCTTCGATCTGCGGGATGAACGCCTGTGCCCAGTCGGCTTCTCCGGAGGCGAGGGCTGTCGTGAGAGCGGCGTTGTCGCCGTACGAGACGTAATGCAGCTCGGGAACGGCGAGTTCACCGCCCCAGTAGTCCTCGTTCGCCGCCAGGGTGACGGCTTCGGTCGTCCAGCTGTCGAGCACGTACGGGCCGGTGCCGACGGCGAGCCCCTCGCCGGTGAGCGGATCCGTGTTGGGATCTTCGATGTTCTCCCAGATGTGCTTGGGCACGATCGGCGTGTGCAGCACTCTGGACTGCGCGGTGAACTTCGAGTCGGCGAACTTGAGCGTGATCATGTCGCCGTCGACGGTCGCTCCCTCGTAGTGCAGCCCCGACGAGTCGGCGAGCTTTCCGCTGAGGTACTGATCGAAGGTGAAGACGATGTCCTCGCCGGTGAAGTCCGTTCCGTCGCTCCACTTCACGCCGCTGCGCGGGACGACGGTGAGTTCGGTGTAGTCGTCGTTCCACTCGACCGACTCGGCCAGCCATGGAGTGGTGCCGAGGTCGCCGGTCGGGTTGACGAGGGCGAGAGGTTCGAAGATGCCCTTCGCGTAGCCGTACTTCGACGCCGAAGAGTCACCGAGGTAGGGGTTGTGCGATTCGGTGGTGATCGCACCGTCGGGTTTCGCGATCGTGAGCGCTGCTGCCGCGGAGCCGGAATCGCCGTCGGCGGTGCTTGCCGACGACGAGCATCCGGCGAGCGCGCCGACGCCGAGTGCGGTGATCGCGCTGATCGCGATCAGAGATCTGCTGAGCTTCATTGCTTCTCCTTGGACACAGGTCTTTGTGCGGGGCGGGCGGAGGCCCGATGGCAATTTGCTTACTCACGAGAAAGTAAGCTGAGGTGAGATTACCTACAAGTCAGTAAGCTTTGCAAGTGCAGGATGCCGGACCGTTACACTCACACCGATGGGGGATGCCGTGACCACAGAGAACCCGACGCGCACGCGTCCTGCCACCAGACAGAAGCGCACCGAGATCCTTCAGGCCGCGGTTGAGATCTTCGGCAACAAGGGGTCCACGAACGGCACTCTCGCCGATGTCGCCGAGCAGGTGGGCATGACTCACGCCGGCGTGCTGCACCATTTCGGCTCGAAGCAGAAGCTGCTCCTCGAGGTGCTCGCCTACCGCGACCAGGCCGAAGTGCAGGATCTCGTCGAGAAGCACATCCCCGGTGGTCCGGAGCTGTTCCTGCATCTTGTGCGCACGGCGTTCGCCAATGCTCAGCGACCGGGCATCGTGCAGGCGTACACGGTGCTGTCGGCCGAGTCCATCACCGACGATCATCCGGCACGTGAGTTCTTCGAGGAGCGCTATACGACGCTGCGCCGTGAGATCAGCGAGGCGTTCGCCGAGCTGTGCGAGCAGGAGGGCGTGACCGAGCCGAAGACGGTGGCCGCAGCATCCGCCGCCATCCTGGCGGTCATGGACGGCCTGCAGCTGCAGTGGCTGCTGCATCCGGCCGTCGTCGAACTGGGCGAGACGAGCGAGTTCGCGATCCGCGCGATCGTCAACTCGGTACTGCAGCCGGGACCGGAACTGTCGACCTACTCACGCAGCGGCTGACGCTACAGTCAAGGCCATGAGCATCGACCTCGAAGCGCTGTACTTCGACCTGCACCGGCATCCTGAGCTGTCGTTCCAAGAGACCCGCACGGCCGGCATCGCCGCCGGGCACCTGCGCGACCTCGGCCTCGAGGTCGAGGAGGGTGTGGGCATCACCGGCGTCGTGGGCGTGCTGCGCAACGGTGAAGGGCCGGTGGTATGGGCGCGTGCCGACATGGATGCCCTCCCCGTCGAGGAACTCACCGGGCTCGCCTATGCGAGCACCGCCACCGGCGTCGACCCTGCCGGCAACACGGTGCCGATCATGCACGCGTGCGGCCACGACATGCACGTCACGGCGATGATCGGAGCGGTCGAGCGGTTGGTCGCGGAGCGCTCCCAGTGGTCGGGGACGCTCGTGGTGCTGATCCAGCCCGCCGAGGAGTACGGCGCTGGCGCCAGGGCGATGCTGGATGCCGGCATCCTGAGCCGCTACCCCAAGCCGGACATCGTGCTCGGTCAGCACGTCACACCGCTGCCGGCAGGAGTCATCGGCGTGCGCCCCGGCCCGCAGATGGCGGCATCAGACGGCATCACCGTCACACTCCACGGCCGCGGCGGCCACGGATCGCGGCCGCACACCACGATCGACCCCGTCGTCATGGCAGCCGCGACCGTCATGCGACTGCAGACCATCGCGTCGCGGGAGCTCGATCCGCGCGAGGTCGGCGTCGTCACTGTCGGCTCGATCCACGCCGGGACGAAGAACAACATCATCCCCGCCGAGGCGAAGCTCGAACTGAGCCTGCGCTACCCCGACGATGAAGCGCGCACACGCATGCTCGCCGCCGTCGAGCGGATCGTGCGCGCGGAGTCCGCAGCATCCGGCGCCGAGCGCGAACCGGAGTTCCGCACCGACCACACCCTACCGCCCACCATCAACGACGCGGATGCCACGGCCCGCGTCGTCGCAACGCTCAAGCGGACGCTGGGCGAGGGCGCGGTGCTCGACCCGGGAATGTTCACCGGCAGTGAGGATGTGTCGTGGTTCGCGCGGGATGCGGGAATTCCGCTGGTGTTCTGGTTCTGGGGCGGTGTGGATCCGGCGACGTTCGCGGAGGCTCAAGCCGCCGGCACAGTGGCCAGCAGCATCCCGTCCAATCACTCCGCCTATTTCGCACCGGTGCCGCACCCCACCATCGACGTCGGCGTGACGGCGATGGCGGCCGCGGTGCGGGAGTTCCTCGGCTGAGGTCGCCACCGGGCTGTCGGCCACCGTCTCAGTTGACGCGGATGAGTGAACGCTGCCATCCGGATGAGCCGTTCGGCGCGATCGGCGCTCGTTCCTCGATCTGGAGGTCGCCGTTCTTGTTGATCGCGCGGACCGCGACGTAGTGCGTCCCGGCAGTGGCATCCCACTCCATGAACCACTGCACCCAGGTGTCCTCGTTGACGGGCGCTGACAGCTGAGCGGGCACCCAGTCCCCGTCGTCTATCTGCACCTCGACCCGCTCGATGCCGACGGTCTGCGCCCACGCGACACCGGCGATCGGAATGCGGCCGGCGTCGACCGCCTGGCCGATCTTGGGCGTGTCGACTCGAGATGCGAACTTGATCGGCGCCTCAGCGCTGTATCCGCGCGGGGTCCAGTACGCCTCGTCCTCGGCGAAGGTCGTGACCTTGAGCTCGGTGAGCCACTTGGGGGCCGATACGTAGCCGTAGAGACCCGGCACGACCATCCGCACCGGAAAGCCGTGTTCGAGAGGCAGGGGCTCCCCGTTCATGGCGACCGCGAGTATCGCGTCGAGCCCGTCGTCGGTCAGCGCGGACAGCGGCGTGCTCGCGGTGTATCCGTCGACGCTGCGCGAGAGCACCATGTCGGCTCCCGCCTGCGGGCCCGCCTTGGCGAGCACGTCGCGCAGAGGCACTCCGAGCCACATCGCGTTGCCCACGAGCTCGCCGCCGACCTCGTTCGAGACGCAGGTCAGGGTGATCGCGTACTCGTCGAGCCCCATGTCGAGGATGTCCTGAAAGCTCATCTCGACGCGCTGATCGACCATGCCGTCGATCACGAGACGCCAGGACTCAGGGTCGATCGTCGGCACCGTGAGCGCCGTGTCGACACGATAGAAGTCCTTGTTCGGCGTGAACAGCTTGCTCAGACCCGGAATATCGAGTTCCGCGCCGTCGGGCACGGGGACGGTGGTGCGCGGCGACGGGAGTCTGAGCGCGCTGCGGATGGATTCCACCGAGCTGACGGCCATGCTCACGGTGCGCGCGGCGATGCCCACGATGACGGCAGACGCCCCGGCGATCCCGGCGAGGAGGAAGAACCTGCGACGGTCGAACCCTTTCGTGGCGGTGTCTGGGCTGGCGCCTGGGGTGGCGGGGGTGGCGGCGGCCACGTCGGTGTTCGGCGCCGGGATGGAGGCACGCCATCCCCACAGGCGACGGATCAGGAGCACCAGGATGAGTGAGCCCGTGAGCGCACCGAGCACGGGCGGCAGGAAGGCGAGCGGTGTCACGCCGGCGCGGGTCACGATCGCCGCCGTCGACAGCGCACCCGCGATGAACAGTGCGACGACGCCGAGCGGAGGACGCACGAACTGCAGGAAACCCGCGATCGCGGACGCGATGAACACGGCCAGCCCGAGCCCGGCCAGCAGAGCGATCTTGTCGTACTCCCCGAAGGTCGCGATCGCGAACTCCTTGAACGGCTGCGGCACTATGTCGATCACGAATCCGCCCACTGCGAGGATCGGACTCGCCGAGCGCGCGAAGACCAGCGCGACCAGTTCTGCGGTCGCGAGGAAGACTGCTCCTGCGATCACCCCCGCGAGCGCAGACCACACGATGAATCGCTTTGCGTTGTTGCGCCTGGCCACAGTCGTCTCCCGTCACCGAATGAAGGTGTTCACCCTCGTTATTCGGAGACGAGACACGATCGGATGTGTCGCGGGGCGTCAGACCTGTACGACGCGGGGTGACGGAGCCGGCAATTGCTTCTGCGGTACGCCGTGCGCTTCGCGATGCAACCGCTCCATGCGGGTGTCGAGCTCGGCCGCGGCATCCGCGGCGTCGGTCAGACTCTCCACGAGGTGCGAGGGCACCTGGTTGGAGAACTTGTAGTAGATCTTGTGCTCCAGGCTCGCCCAGAAGTCCATTGCGATGGTGCGGAACTGCACCTCGACCGGCACCTGGAGCGGCCCGGTCGACAGGAACACCGGCACCTCGATGATCGCGTGCAGGCTCTTGTACCCGTTCGATTTCGGCTCGGCGATGTAGTCCTTGACGACGCGGACGGTGATGTCATCCTGCTGAGTGAGCAGATCGAACAGCTGATACACGTCAGCGACGAAGCTGCAGGTCACCCGCACGCCCGCGATGTCGGTGATCTCCTCGCGGATGCGATCGAAGTCGGGTTCCTCGATCCCCTTGCGGGCGATCTTCTCGACGATGCTGTCCGGCGACTTGAGTCTGCTCTTGACGTGCTCGATCGGGTTGTACGCGTGGTCATGGAGGAACTCGTCGCGGAGGATCGAGATCTTGGTCTCAACCTCGCGCATCCCGAATTCGTACTCGCGCAGGAACTTCTGGAATTCATCGCGCAACTCGCGGTTCTGGCGGATGTCGGCCTCGGTGACCTCGATGGTCGTCATGGCTTCGACGTTACGGCTTCGTGATCAGAGCCGGCTGTGCGTTTCGCTGTGGCGGATGCTGCGTGATTCGCTCCGGCGCACGAGTCGCCTTGCGGTGTTCATCCGGGTACGGGGTGTCGTTGGTGTGGGCTTCTGCTGCGGTGCCAGTGCTGGTGGGGGTCCCACCAGGCGGGACCGCGGACCTCGGGTATGCCTTGGTTCATGCGGATGACCCATTCGGTCAGGTGCAGGGTTCGGTGGTGGAACCAGCACAGCAGCACCCCGTTGTCGGTGTGGGTGGGGCCGCCGTCGGCATGTTCTCGGACGTGATGGACTTCGCACCATGTGGCGGGGATCGTACAGCCGGGGATGATGCATCCGCCGTCTCGGATGGTGATCGCCCGGCGCTGCAGCGCATTGAAGATGCGGGAGCTGGTGCCGATCGACGCGATCCGGCCGTTGTCGTCGAACAGGATCCGTTGGATGCCTCCCACGCACCCGGTCTGCCGCGCCGCGGTGAGCGGGACGAGATCACCGGTGTGCCCGATCTGCGCCCACCCGTGCCCGGCGGCGAGGTCGGCCGCGGTCGCCGAGACCGTGAGCGTGGGGGCTGCACCACCCAGGTGCGGGAACAGGTCAGTGCGAGCAGCGGTGTTCACGATCGCCGCGAGCGCATCATGCAGTTTCTGACCGCGGGTGCGGGTATCGGTGAAGGCAGGGCCGGCGCCTGACTCTTCCTCAGTAGAGGGTTCGAAACGCACTCCGCCGCTCGTCGACTCGCCATCGCCTCCCGGGTCATCCGCCCCGTTCACCTTCGGATTCAGGAGACTGTCGATCAGCAGCGCGAGCTGCGCGGCCACTTCGGGCAGCAGACTCCCTCGCACCGGCGCCGCACCGTCCTTCACCTTCCCGATCGAGAAGTACCGTCCCCGCATCGCTGCTTCCTCGGCCGGCTCCGCACCATCGGGGTCCAGGTATGCGACCATCACCCGGGCCAGCACACCCAGGTCTTCGGGCAACGGCATCGGACGCGGCACTGCATCTTCGCCGTTATCGGCGTCCGCGCCCCGGGCAAACTCGGCGAGCTGCCGGTCGGCCTCGACACGATTCTCATCACTGATCCGGCGAGCGGACTGCTCGATCGGATCGGTCGCCGCCAGCAGGCCGGCCACGCCCAGACCCCCGTCGACCATGACCTCACGCAGCGCCTGATACCGGGCCGGGAGGAACGCCCCGTCGGTGATCCCCACATCGCGCCGCACCAGCCGCGCCGCCTTCACCAGCCGAGTCGCACCCCGCGTGTCGGTGCCGGTCAGCATCCGCACCAGGTCCGCGGGCTTGGAGCAGCCGTAACGGGTCGTCATCCGCTCTTCTTTCAGCCCGGTCGAGCGGTCGGCGACCTGCACGGACGCCTCGATCTGCAGTCCCTCCAGCCGCCGCTGCATCCGCCCCGACACCGCCAGCAGCTCCGTCACATCCGCATCCGACAGCCCCGGAATCGCGTCCGACCCGAACGCATCACACGCCACGGAATCGAGGGAATCCTCGAGATCCCGAAGCCGAGCGACGATGCTGTTCATACCGTCAATTCAACACGGGACCACCGACATTCCGACCCGCTTTTCGGCCAGATCAGAGAACCTTTTCTTAAGAATCTGTCTCGCGCTGCACAAACCTGCTTGCGCTGCACTTTTCGACGTCGAAACACGACTCCTAATCCTCAAACAAGCCCGCCGCGCCTCCTACGCTGGGGCGATGACAAGTCAGCACAGCCACCCGTGGCCGATCCGCACGCAGCGCCTTGAGATCCGCCGCTGCACCCCGGACGACCTCGATGCGCTCTGGGAGTTCCGGCAGCTCCCAGAGGTCAACCGTTGGCTCGGCGTCGCGCCGGCCACCCGCACGGAGTTCCATGAGCGCTACCTCGAGCCCGAACGCCTCGCCGCGACCTTCGTCATCGAGCTGCTGCCATCCACCGACACCGAGCGGAAGGTCATCGGCGACCTGATGGTGCGCATCGAGGACGGGTGGGCGCAGCGGGAGATCGCCGATGCTGCCAAGGGCGTGCAAGCCGAGCTCGGCTGGTCACTCGACCCGGCGTTCGTGGGCCACGGGTACGCCACCGAGGCGGTCAAGGCCGCGATCGACGTGTGCTTCGGCCCGCTGGGCCTGCGCCGCGTGCACGCCGGATGCTTCGCCGACAACGAACCGTCGTGGCGACTGATGGAGCGGATCGGTATGCGCCGCGAGGAGTTCAGCCGCAAGACCGGGCTGCACCGCTCGGGCGAGTGGATGGACGGGATGAACTACGCCATCCTCGCCGAGGAATGGCAGACAGCCTGACGTGGCGCTCAGGCGTCACGCGACCGCCACAGCAGCCAGACGAAGTACGGCGCCCCCAGCAGCGCGACGACGAGACCGGCCGGCAGCTGCTCGGGCGCGATGATCGTGCGCCCGATCGTGTCGGCTGTCCCCACCAGCAGCGCTCCCAGCAGCACCGCGACCGGGATGACCCGCGCGTGGTGAGAGCCGACCAGCGCACGGGCGGCATGCGGGGCGACGAGCCCCACGAAGCCGATGACTCCGACGGCGGTCACGCTGAGCGCCGCCAGCACTGCGGCCGCGACCAGCATGGTCATGCGCGTGCGCTCGACGCCGATGCCGATCAGGCGAGGGGTGTCCTCGTCGAGCGCGAGCACGTCGGCCTCACGCCGCACCGCGAACACGATCGGCAGGGCGATGACCAGCACGATGGCGACCGGGATGACCTGCTCCCAGGCGCGACCGTACGTCGTGCCGGAGAGCCAGGTGTAGATCTTCGGCGTGTCCCACGGGTTTGCGCGCAGCAGCAGGAAGGTCGTCAGCGCCGAAGCACCGTAGGAGATGCCGATGCCGATGAGGATGAAGCGGTCGGCATTCAACCCGCCGCGCCAGGCGAGAAGGTACACGAGGGCGAAGGCGAGCAGAGCACCGACGACCGCCGCCGCGATCATGCCTGCAGTGGAGGCGACGGCGCTGGTGACGATGATCACGGCACCGAGTCCTGCACCGCCGGTCACACCGAGGATGCCGGGATCGGCGAGCGGGTTGCGACTGACGGACTGGATGAGAGTTCCGGCCAGCGCCAGAGCGGCGCCGGCACACATCGCCGCGACGATTCGCGGGGCTCGTTCGGAGAGCGCGAACGCGACCTGCGGCGGCGCCTGTCCCTGCAGCCACAGCAGCACATCGCCGGTGAGCAGCGCGGTGTGCCCGAGCAGCAGCCCGGCCAGGCCGATCGCGACCACTCCGGCCCCGGCGAGCACCGTCACGATCCGGAACCGAGCGATGCTCCGCACCCCGAAGCGGACCTTCGGGGGCTGTCTGGTCGGGCCGGCGTCGCGCAGGCGCCGCGCCATCAGCACGAGTATGAGCGCACCGAACAGCGTGGTGGCCACGCCCGTCGGGATGCTGATCGCCTGCTCGGCCCCGAGGATCGCCCGGAGCACGGCATCCGAGAGGATCACGACGAAGGCGCCCAGGAGACCGGATGCCGGCAGGAGGAGGATGTGGCGGCTGAGTCCAGGGACGACGCGGGTGAGCAGTCGTGCCAGCACGGGCGCGCACAGACCGACGAAGCCGAGCGGGCCGGCGAGTGTCACTGAGACGGCCGTCAAGGCGACGGCGAACAGGATGCCGATGACCCGCGTCGAACGGATCGGGATGCCGAGGGACGAGGCGGTGTCATCGCCGAGAGCCAGGACATCGAAGCGCCGGGCGAGCAGCAGCGACGCCGCCAGCACGAGCACGAGGACGGGGGCGGCCTGCAGGAAGGCGTTCAGGTTGAGCTGCGTCAACGAACCGCTTCCCCACGCCAGCAGTCCCTTGGTCTCCTCCGAGAAGAGGATGAGCAGCGTGGAGGTACCGGCCTGGAACGCCATCGCCAGTGCGGACCCGGCGAGCACGAGGCGCGTAGTCGAGGATGCCGCGCCGCCGGCGAGGCCGAGCACGATCACGGCACCCACCAGCCCGCCGATGAAGGCGACGGTGCCCGATGCCCAGATGGGCAGCGCGATGCCGAACGCGGCGATCACCGTCACCGCCAGATAAGAACCGGCTGTCACACCGAGCGTGTCAGGCGAGGCGAGTGCGTTGCGCGACAGCGACTGCAGCAGCGTACCGGCGACCCCCAGCGCCACCCCGACCGTGACGCCCGCGGCGAGGCGCGGGATCCGCGATCCCCACAGCACTGTCTCGTCGGCGAATGCGGCACCGCTGGTGCCCTGCGTGAGATGCCACAGCGAGGCGATGACGAGCAGGAGGGCGAGGGCGATGAGCGCGCTCACCGCCCCGAGGCGCGCGGCGCGCCGGACGGGAGCGGCGGACGCCTCCGTCGGCGTGCCGCGCGTCCCCGTGGCCGTCACTGACTCAGCGCCGCGACGTACGCGTCGATGATCTGCTGCGCCGAGCGAGGACCGCCGAAGGTCCAGATGCCTGCGGGGAAGCTGTGGATCCGATCCTCCGTGACGGCCGGAACTGTCTTCCAGACGCTGTTGCCCTCGAGAGCCGCGAGGAAGTCATCCGACTCGTCGCCGACCGTTCCGGTGTGAAGCAGTGTGGCATCACCCACGGCGAGCATGCCCTCGACATCAGTCTGTCCGAGCCCGTAGGCGGCATCGACCTCGCCGGTCCAGGCGTTCGTGAGACCGAGCTCCTCACCGAGCTCGCCGATCAGCGATCCCTGCCCGAAGGGGCGCAGTGCGACGTTGCCGCCGTCGATCCAGCCGTCGAAGAACACGAATTCGGTGGTGGGAAGGTCGGCGTCGGCGAGCGTGCCCTTGGCGTCTGCGAGATAGGCGTCGAACTCGTCCTTGACGACCTCGGCGCGCTCTTCACGACCGGTGGCCTGCGCGATGAGGTCGAAGGTGGCGAGCATCTTCGCGATCGGGTCTGCAGCATCCGCACCGATGGTCGCCATCACCGGCACGTCGTAGGCCTCGAGCTGGGAGATGATCTCGTCATCAGCGCTGGTCGCCTCGACGATCACGAGATCGGGGTCTGTGGCGAACAGCGCGTCGAGGTTCGGCTCCTGCCGCGTGCCGACATCGATCACGCCCTCCGGCAGCGCTTCAGCGGTGTCCCAGGTGGTGTAGCCCTCGACATCGGCCACGGCGACCGGGGTCACGCACAGCGTCAGGGCATCCTCGATCTGCTGCCACTCGAGAACGGCGACGCGCTCGGCCGGCTTGTCCAGCTCGACAGTGCGGCCGAAATCGTCGGTCAGAGTGACCGGTTCGGTCGATGTCGTGGTCTCGTCAGCGGCGCAGTCTTCGCTCGCGACGGACTCGGGCGCGGCGGTGTCCGTCGCGGCGACGTCGGTCGTACCGCAGCCGGAGAGCACCAGAGCCAGGATGCCGGCGGTGGCGAGCGCGATGATCGGGGTCTTCTTCATGCTTCCTCTGTTCACTCGTTCTGTGTTCATGACATCGATGCGTCGACGAGTCGCCGCATCTGGTGTCGTCCGCGCGGGAGCACGCGGACGTGCCCTGTCTCTTCGTCGACCACGGTGTCGATGTGCAGTCCGTACACCTCGGAGAGATTCTCGGAGGTGAGCACGTCTGAAGGGAGGCCGCTGGCACGAACCCGTCCGTGATGCAGCAGGATGACCTCGTCCGCGACGGAGGCCGCGTGTCCGAGGTCGTGCAGGACCACACCCAGCGCCGTGCCCCGATCGGCGAGGTCGCGCACGAGATCGAGCGTCTCGATCTGATACCGCAGGTCGAGGTGGTTGGTCGGCTCGTCGAGAAGCAGGATGCCGGTGTCCTGAGCCAGACAGGTCGCCAGCCACACGCGCTGCAGCTCTCCCCCGGAGAGTTCGTCCACTGCCCGGTGCGGCATGTCGACGAGGCCGGTCAATGCCAGTGCGCCGTCGACAGCTGCCCGGTCGGCATCGCTCACCGCGGAGAAGCGCCCGCGATGCGGGTGCCGGCCGAAGGCGACGACATCACGGATCTCAAGCCCCGACGGATGGGGCCGCGACTGCGACAGCATCGCGACCGTGCGTGCGAACTGGCGCGCCGAGAGGGCGCGCGAATCGGCGTCGCCCACGTGGACTGTTCCGGTATCCACCGGATGAAGTCGGGCGAGCGCCCGCAGCACGGTCGACTTGCCGCTTCCGTTCGGACCGATGAGCGCTGTGACAGCGCCGGGGCGAAGCTGAAGCGAGACGTCATGCACGACACGGTCCTTGCGGTACCCCAAGGCCAGCTTCTCGCCGCGGAGGATGCCTTCGGAAGCAAGAGGATGGTCAGAGCTCACGTTAGGAGAGCCTAACCTATGCCGCCCCGAACGTGCGATCTGTTACGCCGGCTCAGTGCCGGACGCCCACCAGTGCCGCCTCGGTGCGGGTGGAGACGCCGAGCTTGCGCAGGATCGCCGACACATGCACGCTGGCGGTCTTGGCGCTGATGAAAAGCCGCTCGCCGATCTGACGATTGCTCAGCCCCTCGGCGACCAGATCGAGCACCTGCCGCTCGCGCGCAGTGAGTTCGAGGTCATCGGCTGCACGATCGCCGCCGGTCAGTCCGCTCGTCCGGCCGAAGGCCGCGATGGTGTCCTGCAGCCGCCCGTGCCCGATCTTCGCGGCCGCGGTCGCAGCATCCGCCAGCACCGTCTGCGCCTCTGCTCGGTCACCGGCACGAAGCAGCAGGCGCGCCAGCTCGAGCCGGAGGACGCCGCGCATGATCGCCGGCGCGTCCGGGTCTTCGGACGCGGTGATCGCCGCACGCAGCGCGTCGATCGATGGGTCGAGCAGTGCCTCGAACATCGTGGTCCACCCGTCGGTGCGCACAGTCTCGGGCAGCTCTGCCCAGTACCGCTGGATCGCCACAACGGCGGCATCGACGGCGCGTCCGGACGCGCGAACCTCGGCGACGACCCAGGTCGCCTCGAGCAGCAGACGGTAGGCGTGCAGCAGTACGAACCCCGCGTCTTCGGTCATCGCGACGACGGCATCCAGCGCGTCGGACCACCGGCCTCGGGCAACGGCGAGCGCGATCTCATTCTCGATGATCCGATACCAGGCCTGCCGCTCGAGTTCAGCGGTGCGGCGCAGCGCCGGCATCCATTCCTCACGCAACCGCTCGGCCTCATCCACCTTTCCCTGCCAGGCAAGAAGGCGGATCCGGGTGAGCACGACGTACTGATCGTTCAGCACCTGAGGTCTTCCGATCGGCACCGCCGACAGCCGCGATATCGCACCTTCGAGGTCGCCGAGCGTGAGCAGCGGCTCGACTACGTTCTGGGTCATCAACGTGCCCGACGTTCGTTCGACGCCAAGCTCACGCGCTCGCGCCACACCCGCCTCCGCGACGTCGAATGCCTCCCGGTGCCTGCCCAGCAGCCCCAGCATGTCGGAGTAGTTGACGTGGTAGCGCAGTTCGGCCCCGCCGTTGCTCCGCGGGGCGAGACGTGCGGCCTCCGCGTAATCGGCGAAGGATTCGGCCAGCTGTCCCAGGTACGTCCGGCAGGTGCCGCGAAGGTTGTGCGACACCGACATCTCACGCGCGTCGCCGACGCGGACGGCGATCTCGAGCGCCCGGGTCGCGGTGATGATCGCCTCGCGCGGCATCGAGGCGAGCATGTACCTGCCGGCCAGAGCGTTGAGCAGCGTCGCCTGCAGCTGATCGTCGTCGACTGCCCGGTCGACGACCTCGAGCGCTTCGAGGAACAGCTCCATCGCTCCAGGCAGGCCGAGGTTCGCGAGGAACAGCCCCTTGTCACGCAGAAGCCGCGCATGCTCGGCCGGGTCGGTGGTCTCATCGACCTCGGCGAGAGCCCGCTCGGCGACGGCGAGAGCCCGCTCTGCTTCGCCGGCGTTGCGCAGGATCGAGCCGAGCTGACGCATCAGCTGTACGTGCGTGATCGCCGCCGCTTCCTCTGCATCGGGCACCTGCTCCCATAGCTCGAGGGCGAGCTCGCCGAACCGCGCGGCGGAGGCGAACGCGAACCGGGTCTTGGCCTCCTGCATGGCTGCGACTGCCGCGACCAATGCCCGATCCGGCACCTGCGCCAGACTCCAATGATGTGCGAGGGAGGAGCGGTCGCACCGGTCGAGCTTGGACGCCCGCGCTTCCAGAGCTTCGGCATAGGAGCGGTGCAGCCGAGCACGTTCGCCGGGCAGGAGGTCGCCGTGCACGGCCTCACGCAGCAGTGCATGCCGGAATGTGTACTGGTCATCGTCCACCCACAGGATGCCGCCCAGTGCCGCGGCACGGATCGCTTCGTCGAGGCGATCGTCCGGAAGGGCGGCGAGTTCGGCGAGCAGCGTGTGCGAGAGCATGCCCTCTGCGCCGGACGCGACGCGGACGACGTGCCTCGCGTCGTCATCGAGCTGGTCGAAGCGCACGAGCAGCATGTCGCGCAGCGAGTCGGGCAGTGGCCCTGCCGCGCAGCTGGCGACCTCTTCGATGAAGAACGGCACACCCTCGGCTCGCTCCATCAGTCGACGCAACGCCGTGTCGCTGAGCGGGCCGCCGGAGAGCTGTTCGACCAGTTCTCGCGTCGCAGCCGCGTCGAGTCGCTGCAGATGAATCCGCTCGATCACTCGCGCACGTGTCATCTCAGCGATGAACCGGCTCACCGCGTCACCGCGGCGCACGTCGTCGCTGCGGCAGGTGATGAACAGAAGCAGACGCCCCTCTTGAAGCGTGCGCAGCAGGAACGAGAGCATCACGAGCGTCGAGTCGTCGGCCCAGTGCAGATCTTCGATCACGACGACCTGCGGCTTGCGCAGGGCCGCAGCCTCCATGAGGGTCGCGACGGCATCGCGCAGCGCCTCGGGACTCGTGTTCTCGCGCGCGGCCTCGCCTTCGCCGATCTCCGGCACGAGCATCCGCAGCGCCTCGGCTCCGACGCCCACTGCGGCACGCGCGTTGTCGACCCCCAGGCCCTCGACGATGGAGCGCAGGATGCTGATGAGCGGACCGTACGCGGACCTCGCGGCCCCGAGATCGAGGCATCGGCCGACGTGGACGTCTGCGCGCACCCCCACCTCGGTCTGGATCTCACGCAGCAGCCGGGTCTTGCCGATGCCGGCTTCGCCTTCGATGAGCGCCGCCGACGGCATGCCTTCGCACGCACGCTCGAACACACGGCGCAGCTCGGCGAGGTCGGCGTCGCGACCCACCATTTCCGCGCCATCCGTGCGAGCGATCACAACTTCATGGTGCCACGCACCACGGACATCGGCGCCGCTGACCGCGGCGTGAGAGATCACCGCGCGTGCGCCGGGCGCGCAGCCTGGTCTCGTGCGACGCGCGCATCGTCGGATGCCGCAACCGGTGTCGCAGCATCCACTCGCCGCGCGCCGAACCAGCCGCGCACCCGGCGGGAAAAAGACCGCTCGCGCGGCACGATCCGCTCCGGATTCTCGGCGATGACCCGCCGCATTTCGTTGGCGCGGTCGATGCGCTCCTGCTCGACGGCGAAGCTGCTGACGGTGTAGGACGGGTGCTCGAACATGGTGTGGACTCCTCTATCGCTCTGAGTCCACACTCCGCTCTAAGGCACCCCTGTCACATCGGGCAGATGCCCTATCTTCCGTCACCTCGCCAGGGCAGGCCCGCTACGGCGTCATGCGATCCGTGCGCGCCCCGCGTCCGACACCGTTGACCGTGAGCAGGGTTCCCGTGTCGGTGAACTCCTGCAGAATCTCGTTCTGGCTCTCAGATCCATCACGATGCGTGATCAGGCTCACGACGACGGCGACGATCATCGCGCAGATGAAGCCCGGCAGCAGCTCGTACAACTCGGGCCAGACCGCATCGAACACGAAGACGCTGGCCGCCCCGACGAACATGCCCGCCAGTGCGCCCCAGTTCGTGAGCTTGCGCCAGAACAGGCTGAGAAGGATCAGCGGGCCGAAAGCGGCGCCGAACCCCGCCCAGGCGAACGACACCAGACCGAGGATCGTGTCGTTCGGGATGAGTGCGAGCAGGGCGGCGATGATGCCCACGCCGAGAACCGTCAGGCGCCCGAGCAGCACCAGCAGCTTGGGTGACGGCTCCTTCTTGACGACTTTGAAGAGGTCTTCGACGAGCGCCGACGACGCGACGATCAGCTGGCTCGAGATCGTACTCATGATCGCCGCGAGGACTGCTGCGAGCACGAGACCGGCGACGAAGGGATGCAGCAGCGTCTGTGACATCACGAGCACCACCGTCTCGGCGTTGGTCAGGTCGATGCCCTGGTGTGCCATGTACGCGATGCCGACGAGGCCGGAGAACACTGCGCCGATCAGCGAGATGATCATCCATGACATTCCGATGCGGCGGGCGGTCTTCGCCTCACGCGGGCTGCGCAGCGCCATGAATCGCACGATGATGTGCGGTTGACCGAAGTATCCCAGGCCCCAAGCGAGGCCGGAGACGATGGTCAGCACGACTCCCCCGGTCAGCGCCGTCCCGCCGATGAGCGACAGATGATCGGGCGCGAGGGCATCGATGGATGCGCCCACTTCGCCGAAGCCGCCGATGGCGATGACCGCGGCGACCGGAATGACGATGAGGGCGATGACCATCATCAAGCCCTGCACGACGTCGGTGAACGATGCTCCGAGGAACCCGCCGAACAGCGTGTAGAGCAGCGTGACCCCCGCGACCAGGGCCATACCGAGCAGGTAGTTCGAGTTGAACGAGCTCTCGAAGAACACGCCTCCGGCGACCATGCCGGAGGAGATGTACAGCGTGAAGAACACCAGGATCACGACGCCGGCCAGGATCCGCAGCATCCTCGATGTGTCCCGCAGCCGGTTCTCGAAGAAGCTCGGCACCGTGATGGAGTTCCGCGACACCTGGGTATAGGCACGCAGGCGAGGTGCGACGAGCAGCCAGTTCAGGTAAGCGCCGATGGTGAGTCCGATGGCGATCCACGCCTCGATCAGACCCGAGAGATAAATGGCTCCGGGCAACCCCATGACGAGCCATCCCGACATGTCGGAGGCACCCGCGCTGAGGGCGGCTACCCACGGGGGCAGATTCCGCCCGCCGAGCATGTAATCCTCGTGATCGGTGGTCCGGCGGAACGCCAGATACCCGATGAGGAGCATGGCCGCGAAATACAGGCCGAGTGCGATGAAGATGAAAACCTGGTCGGACATCGTCGTCCTTTCGTTGCAGATCGGTTCCCCCGATACTGACAGGGACGGATGCCGGAGACCAGACCTCGAGTGATTAAGAGAGGCTCGGCCGGGCAACGGCAGCGTCGATCAGCACCTCCGCCGCGGCGCGCGCCTGCACAGCGACCTGCGGATCGGCGGCGATCGCGGCGGTGCTCTGCGCTCCCTCGGCGAGGATCGACAGCTGCGCGGCCAGCGCCTCGGATGCGCCGGTCTCGGCGACGAGGTCGGCCATGTAGCGCTGGAACGACGCTTTGTGCTCGCGGACGATCTGGGCGATCTCCGGTGCGGTGCCGCCGAGTTCGCCGAACGCATTGATGAAAGCGCAGCCCCGGAAGTCGTCGGTGTTGAACCAACTCTCCAGGAACTCGTACACGGCCAGCAGGCGTGCGCGCGAGTCGTCTCCGGCTGCTGCGACGGCTTCGGTGATCATGCGCTCCCACTCATCGTGCTTGCGCGCGAGAACGGCCTTGATGATCTCGTCTTTCGACGCGAACTGCGTGTAGACCCGCTTGAGCGAGACGCCGGCCGCTGCGCGGAGCTCATCCATCCCCACCGCCGCGTATCCCTTGGCGTAGTAGAGGTCCTCGGCCGCGTCGAGGATGCTTTCACGAGCCTCTTCAGAATTCATGTCTTCATACTACTTGACAAGAGAACGATCGTTCTCTAGATTTGTGATCAATCGGCGAGAACGACCGTTCTCCCTCACATCGAAAGGTCACGATCATGGGCTACATCACCGTCGGAACAGAGAACTCCACCGACATCGCGCTGTACTACGAAGACCAGGGTGCCGGCCAGCCGGTCGTCCTGATCCACGGCTATCCCCTGGACGGACACAGCTGGGAGAAGCAGACCAGCGAGCTGCTCGACCAGGGCTACCGCGTCATCACATATGACCGGCGCGGCTTCGGCCAGTCGTCGAAGGTGGGCACCGGCTACGACTACGACACGTTCGCCGCTGACCTGAACACGGTGCTCGAGACTCTCGATCTCCGCGATGTCATCCTCGTCGGCTTCTCGATGGGCACCGGCGAGCTCGCCCGCTACGTCTCCCGGTACGGCCACGAGCGTGTCGCGAAGCTCGCGTTCCTCGCCTCCCTCGAACCGTTCCTGGTGCAGCGCGACGACAACTCTGAGGGTGTGCCGCAGGAGGTCTTCGACGGCATCGCCGCCGCGGCGAAGGGCGACAGGTACGCCTGGTACACGCAGTTCTACCAGGACTTCTACAACCTGGACGAGAACCTGGGAAGCCGCATCAGCCAGGAGGTCGTCACCGGCAGCTGGAACGTCGCGATCGGCAGCGCGCCCGTTGCTGCCTACGCGGTCGTGCCGGCGTGGCTCGAGGACTTCCGCGACGACGTCGAGGCGGTTCGCGCCGCTGGCAAGCCCACGCTGATCCTGCATGGCACGAAGGACAACATCCTCCCGATCGACGCGACCGCCCGGCGCTTCCAACGGGCGGTGCCGGAGGCCGACTACGTCGAGATCGAAGGCGCCCCGCACGGCCTGCTGTGGACCCACGCCGGTGAGGTGAACGCCGCGTTGAAGAACTTCCTGAGCCATTAGGTTCCTGCCTTCGATTCAGGTCGCGATTTCTGCCGTTATCCCGGATTCGGAGCAGCAGAAATTGCGACCTGAACGGGCAAGTCGCGCCGATTGCGCACGACGCTCACCGCCGCAGGAGCGACCCGCGAGCCGACGGGCGGGGCGCTTCGGGCGTGAGCACCGCGAGCACGCGGACCAGCGTCGTCAGCCAGAGCAGGCCGAGGCCGATCACGATCGCCTCGAGGACAGTGATCGAGTAGAGCTTGAAGCTGTCGGCGCCCACGAACGCGATCACGAGCAACAGGGCGATGCCCACTGTGGTGATCAGCAGTGGCCGTGGTGGGCCGGGTATCGCCGTCGTCGTGAGCACACCGGATGCCACGAACAGCACCAGCGTTGCGACCGCGGCGATGTTGTGGATGAGGATGATGTTCTCGAGCGGGAACAGTCCGACCCCGGCGAGCGCGACGCCGGTGGCGGTCCACAGCACGACCACCCACACGATCCTGCCCAACGCGCCATCGCCGAGGATCCGGTGCAGGTCACGGCCGATGTAGGCGCCCACGGTGGCGATGAGTATGCCGGCGACCACGAGAGTGCCGTTGAACGCCCAAGCGCCGGCGCCGATCCCGAGCTGCGAGAAATTCGTCTCCCACCACCGCGGGTCTGCGGCGGTGAGCATCGCAAACAGCGTGCCGATCATGAGGTAAGCGAACAGCAGCGTGGCCAGATCTGCGGTGCGCAGGCCGATGCCCGCGCCGAACGTCAGCCTGCCGGCGATTGCGCTGGCGACCCCGGTGATGATGCCGCCGCCGAACGCAGGAAGTTCGAGTCCCTGAAGTCCGATGCCGAGCACTTCGCCGGCCAGCAGCACACCGAGTGCAGTGACGCCGGCGAACGCGATCGTGAGCGCGAACGCAGAGGATGCCGAGATGATCGTCTGCCATCGCGGCATCCGCGCATGTTCGCCTCGGCGATGCAGAAGCGTGCTGACACCGAAGGATGCTGCGGCGATCACGCCCGCGACAGCAGCGGCCGGAAGCCCCACCGAGCCGTCACCCGCGATCGGCCGCGGATTGCCCCACAGCAGCAGAGTGCCGGCACCGGTTCCGGCCAGGAAGCAGACCACCGTCGCCCAGATGGCGCGGATCTCGCGTGTCATCCGCTGCTCGGTGTCCATGCACCCATCGAACCATGCGCCGGCGACAGACTTAGGACGTTCAGGTCGCACTTTCCCGTCGTTCTGGCACGCTCATAACGACATTGATTGCGACCTGAACGCGCAGAATCGCTAGCCGCGCATCGCGACGCCGCGGCGCCAGTAGCCCATGAAGGCGACCTGCGTCCGGTCGATGCCGAGGTCCTTCACGAGGTGCCGACGCAGCGTCGTGACGACGCCGCTCTCGCCCGCGATCCAGAAGTACCGGTCATCGGCGGAACCTTCGCTGGACGGAATCGATTCGCCGCTGCCGGAGTAGACCGGCGTCTCCCACACGAGGTCCTCGCCCTCAGCATCCTGCACGGTGATCTCACTGTGCCCCGTATCGCCGAGGTAATCGAGCACGGTCGGGATCACCCGGAGCCCGTGCGCAGCATCCCCGCGGGGTAGCCAGTGCACCTCGACTCCGGTCGGCGCGTCGATCGGCAGCACGTCCGCGCCCTCAGGAACCTCGATGAACGCGAGACCGCGCAGGTCGCGCGGGGCGTCCTCGAGGATGCGCGCGATCGCGGGAGCCGCCGTCTCGTCGCCGACGAGGACGACCGAGGATGCTGTGCCCGGCGCATACTCGATGCCGCTGCGCTCTTCGCGTCCACGACGCGGCCCGACGATCCACAGCTCATCGTCGACGGATGCGGCGCTCGCCCATCGTGACGCCGGCCCGGTGAGCCCTGGCGCCAGGTGCAACACGAAGTCGACGACGACCTCGGTCTGCCCCGAGGGCGCCACGTTCAGCGACCGGATGGAGTACGTGCGCATCGATCCACGCTCGTCCTCCGGGACAGCGAGGTAGGCGCCCCACCAGTCGTCCGTCTCGCGATCGATATCGGGCAGGATGCCGGATGCCGGCGGAAAGACGAGCTTGATCCTGGCGTCGTACACGTCGCCCGGCGTACCGAAGTCGTCGAGCTCGTCTCCGCCGAAGGTGACCCGCACGAAGTTCGGCGAGACGTGTTCGACCGCGCGCACCTCGGCGCGGGCGAGCACATAAGGCGGGCGCGTGCGGGTGCTGGTTTCAGCGGACATGATGCCTTCCGATCGGGGTGACCATCGGTTTTCCGGAGACCGGATCCGTAGTGATCTGATTCGCCATGCCGAAGACGTCTTCGACCAGCGACTGGGTGAGGACCTCGTTCGGCTCGCCGATGGCGTGCACGGCGCCGCCCCGCATGGCGACGAGCTCGTCGCTGTATCGGGCGGCGAGATTGAGGTCGTGCAGCACCATGACGATCGTGGTGCCGC
>JACYYJ010048981.1_pt2 | contig 25760 bp, 21 predicted proteins | sample 8236861 | NCBI WGS metagenome assembly JACYYJ01 (sample SAMN14103086, study PRJNA606662) | landfill metagenome | isolation source: landfill solid waste | place: India:New Delhi, Okhla landfill site | collected 2017-11-05
TATTCTTCTATAATCTTATCTCCACCTTGTGACTTCCATTCTTCAATGGCTTTATCAAATCCATCTTTGTCGATTTGACCTAGAATGTAATTATACGTAGCATCTGTAATGATTTGTTGCAGTGTACCACCTTCTTTTACGTATGTTTCCGAATAAAGTGGCACTGTTGGATCATTAATAAGGTGTTCTTCATTTTCAAGGAATAATTCTTCCGATTTTGCCTTTGGTTCATAATCAAAATAACCTAAGTAACGACCATTTGTTTCAGGCTCTCCGATTTCAATTGCTTGATATGGTTTTACCTCGCGTTCATTTTTATCGGAATCTAATACTTTAGCAGCACCATCTACTAATTCATAATGCTCTCCTTCAAAGCCCCAGTAAGCGTAATTAGCTACTTCTGGAGACATCATTTGGTCAAAGAAGCCTAAGATTTTCTTCAATTCCTCTTCTGATTCAACAGAGCTCTTAGGGAACATTACTAAGTTACCATAGCCAGGAATCGACCATACACCAAACTCACCACTTGGCCCTTCTACATAATTGTGTACATCAAATTGTGCGTCAGGATTGATCGCAATTGCATCATCATGTAAGCTTCCTACATCACTCATCGCACCTACATAAACACCTGCTGTGCCGTTTTTAATAAATTCTTGTTGGTCCGGTTTACTTGTTACAGGAAAGTCTTGATTAATGTATCCGTTCTCATGCATTTCTTTAAAGAAGTCCATTGTTTGTACGTATTCATCAAACATAAATTCTGGTAATAGCTGACCATCCTTTTCTCCCCAATAGTTAGGTGTTCCAAACCAAGAGGAAACCGTTTTAAATGCTCCATAGATTAAATCACTTCGATCTGTTAAGCCGAAAGTATCATCTTTACCATTTCCATCTGGGTCATCCTCTGTGAAAGCTCGTACCATTTCCATAAACTCATCGGTTGTCGTAGGTGCTTCTAAGCCTAAATTCTCTGCCCAGTCTGTACGATAGATAATACCTTGACGTGATAATGGGCGACCTTGGTATAAAGTATATAATTTCCCATCAACCTTCGTATTGTCTAATACGTTCTGTTTCAATTTAGATAAGTTTTCGAACTCGTCTAAATACTGTCCAACTTCCCAAAACTGACCATCCTGTATTGCTTCACGGAATTGTATAAAGGTAGCTTGGTTTTTTAAGAAAACAGCATCTGGTAATGAGTTTGTTGCAAAAGCTGTATTTAATCTGTCTTCATAGTTGTTATCTGGTACCCATTGAATTTCAATATCTGTGTTTGTTACTTCTTCTATCTTATTTAATACCTTTTCATCAGGAACCTCTGGTGTGTGTAAGTTTGCCATCATTGAAAAAGAAAAAGTTCCATCTGATCCTTCTTCAGATCCTTCATTATCTCCACTACTTTCTGAAGAACTGTCACTACAAGCAGCTGTCACGAGTAATAAGACGGCAAGTAGCATTAACCCCATTATCTTTTTCCAGTTACTCAAATTAACCACCCTCCAAATATCTATTTAATTTGTTACAACTGAATCGTTGTACATCTACCATAGTAAGCAATAGATACCATCTTGTATATAATCACTTTTTCACAGCCAATGAAAACGTTTACTACAAAAAGCTTTTAATTAGAGATTTTTTTCTGAAATAATCATTTTTCCTTATTGATTATGAAGTGATGAAATAATGATTATTTTATGTTACAAAATCATTACAATCGTTATGTCATAAGGATTAGAACTATCTCATATAATGATTATCGAATGTAAGCGTTTCATTTTTCTGGTTTACTTCTTCTTGATTTATATGTATTCTATATAGTAATAATGAAAGTGAAATTAGGTGAGTTTATGATGGAATTAACAGGTATTTGGGCAAGTCTCTATAAGGTATGCACATGGGTAACAAGATTTGCCTGGTTAAATTTAATTTGGTTACTCGGCACTTTAATTGGCCTTATCTTATTTGGATTAATGCCTGCTACGATCGCCATGTTTACTATTGTAAGAAAGTGGATTCAAAAAGAAACAGATACACCTATTCTATCAACCTTTGTCGACGCTTTTAAATCTCATTTTTGGAAAGCGAATTTATTCGGCGTTGTCCTTTATGGATTAGGATATTTCTTGTCTGTTTTCCTAAAATATGCTGGCTTAATGAGTGATACTAGCTTTCACTCCGTTTTATTAGGTATTTTTGTTATGGCTACTTTCTTTTATCTCATGTTAGTGTTATATGTCGTGCCGGTATATGTCCATTTTGAATTATCCTTTTGGCAGTATATTCGATATGCTGTAACGATCGGAGCTATTAAATTACACTACTCTATATGTATGGTAACGATATTAGCTGGAGTGTATTTTTTATCCTTTAAATTTCCAGGTGTTGGACTATTTTTTAGTTTTAGCTTTAGTGCCTACATCATTATGTTTTTTGCACATCTAGGTTTTCAGCAATTACTCCAAGTTCAACAAGAGCAAATCGATCATTCTGTTACGACAAATTAACGTGAGAAATAAATTTTTGATAAGGAAGTTATGCCTATGAAAAAATTATCTACCAAGCATTACTTTAAGTTAATTGCTTTCCTTATTATATTAAGTACCGTCCCTGTTATTATTACTGGTAGTCTTTCTTATTGGCAATCTTCCAAAGCCATCATTGATTACTCCAATGATGAAAAAAAGCAAAATATTTTTCAAATTAAGACAAATATCGAACAGGCTCTAAGGTATGTAGATCTTTCTACTACTTATTTTGTTCGTTCTACACAGACAAAGCAATTTTTAAACGAAAATATGAATGCGCTTGCTTTTGAAGATTTTCACAAATTAAGAAGAGATTTGAATCATTTACAAACACTCGAAACAGGGATTGAGGATATTGTTTTTGTTAGTTTTAAGGAAGATTGGCTGATCAATAATAATGGTCTTGTCAACCTTGATGCAAAGACCAATGAGCAAATACATGAAGGCTATATGAACACACCAAAAAAAACCTCTTGGATCCTAGAAAAATCAAGTGATATTCAGTTTCCAAACGCAACCAAGAATAGTTGTTCCCATTACATCAATTTAGTTAAAAAGCTACCGATTTTATCCAGTGATCCAACAGGAATTATCAGTGTTTTGATTCCTGCCTGTGAATTAACAGAAATTATGGCGGAAAGTAATGATAGTGAATCTTTTTTAATATTAGATGAAAATAATCAAACGATCTCCCAAAGTAATCCGAGCTATATTGGCGAGGATGGGTATATTCCTACCTCTCTCTTTAACAAAATTGACCGAGAAGCAACAAAGGGCCAATTTAATTACACTTTTAATGGTACCGAATTTAAGATAAGCTACGAAACATCCCTTTATAATAATTGGACTTATTTATCCTTTGTAAAACTAAGTGATTTGCATGTCAAATCATCTTCGATTGGTTGGATTACCTTATTAATTATTAGTATTTTATTAATTATCTCGGTTATTTTCGCTGTTATTGGTAGTAAGGTCTTGTACAAACCGATTAAACGATTGAAAAATGCTATCAATCCAACAACAGCTGCTAGTAGTAATCGAAATGAGTTTGAATTGATAGAAACACATATTGAAAGTCTATTAAGTCAGAATAATCAGCTAGAACAACGTGTCCAGAACCAAGTTACCCAATTAAAGCAATTATTTATGATGCGTTTATTACAAGGCAAGGTAAGTGAAAGTGAGTTACACACTAAAATAAAGAATTTTCATTACGTAGAAAGCTGGTCCTGGTTGACTGTCTTTTCATTGAAGGTAGATGCCATCGACCAAAATAAGTTTAATAAAAATGACCAAGACCTAATATTATTTGCTATTAATAATTTAATGGAGGATATCATTCCTAGTGAACAACGGTTTACACCAGTTGTACTTAATGATACTCAAACAACCATTTTAATAACTGACTGTGAGAAGGATTCTGATTATACCCACCTCATAAACCAGCAAGTCGAGTTAATTCAACAAAAGGTGAAAGAGCTCCTTCATTTAAGTGTCAGTATCGGAATTAGTTTACGTTATGTTAATCTTTGTGATTCTAATAAAGCATTTAAGGAAAGTAAGGAAGCATTAAAATATCGTTTAAAAATGGGTGAATCCTCCATTATTTATTATAAAAACTTAAACCGAAGATATTCGAGCATCGCCCCATATCCTGTTGCTATCAAAAACCAGATTTTTGATGCGATAAAATTGAGTGAGAAAGATCAGGCAACAGAGGAGATCGATAAGTTTTTTGACTATATCGATCAGCATGATATTCATCATCAGCAATTAGAAATTATTTTATCAAGATTTTTCTATGAATTATTTGAATTAAAGGAATTGCTCGGGATCAGTGTAGAGGATTTTGATTCGACGGAAATGATTACTCATTATCAAAATCTACATTCATTAGAAGAAATGAAAGAATGGGTTGTCCATCGAATCGTTCAGCCACTTATTACGAATTTAGATGCAAAGGATGAAAGTAAAAACAAAAGAATCTCTGACAAGATGATTCGCATTATACACGAAAACTTTAATAAAGATATCTCTCTTGATATTATTGCAGCGGAACTACACTATAATCCAAACTATTTGAGCAGTATTTTTCAAAAAGAAACGAAATTCTCTTTTAGTGAGTATTTACTCCGCTACCGCTTGAATAAAGCGAAGGATTGGTTAACCACAACGGATAAATCTGTAAAAGACATTGCCGAGGAATTACAATACAATAATTCACAAAACTTCATTAGATCCTTCCGTAAAATGGAAGGTATTACTCCAGGGAAATACCGCTTACGCTATAAAAGCAAAGAAGCTTAGGTTTTTGGCTGAGTAAAGTCCTCCTAGTTTTCTGGAGGGCTTATTTTTTATCTTGGTAATCTTGTCTCATCTAGTCGTTTTCCCCAAGATATATCCTTTATCTTGGTTATCTTGATTCCTCTAATCGTTTTTGAGAAGATATATTCTTTTATCTTGGTGATCTCAGCTGCTCCAATCCCTTTCAACAAGATATATTCTTTTATCTTATATGTTTTTACGTCCCACGTATAAATAAACTCCACTCAATCTACGAGTGGAGTCGTCCTATTTTTTATAGCTTTTTATATATCATCATATCAATTACTTTATACATGAAAAAGACAGTAGCAAACCCAAATGCATAAGCAAAGGAAGTGGCTTCGATGACCACCATGATCACAGGACTCGTCCAGAGATTCACGAGAATTAGTGTGAAGATAAACACAACAGCTAATAATGCCGTATAACCCCACAAATAATAATGGGCAGGAAGCTTAAAAATGGTAGAATCCTTGGCTAGTTTTTCGAATTCCTGCATGGTGAAATGATGAAGGGCAATTTTAGCTGCCTCCTCTGATGATTTCCCCTGTTCAATTAAGTCTGCTTTAAAATCCTCCATGTATGCTAGTAATTCTGCCTTTTCATCCTTATCCATTGCTAGTCTTTCAACAAAAGAGGCAAGATCATGATCTTTTCTATACATAGCGTGGATTTTTATATGATTAATGTAATTAATTATCGACCACATCCCAGCTATAACAATAGCAAAGCCATAGCAAAGGAGTATAGCAAAAGGAGTATAGCTAGGATGATCCTTATAATCTATATAAAGTGTGGTAGCAAAAATGATCACAGAGAGGCATAATAACCATTTGTTTTTCAAATCATTGAAACTAGTAATCTTGATTATCCAATTGCGCATAGCTTATACCTCCATTTCAGAAAATTATAGGAACAAAATTACGAGAATCCCTACAATTACACAATAGTAAGAGAAATATTTTAAATTTCCTTTTGCCATAATATCCATAAACCATTTTAAAGCGAAATAGGTTGCAATAAAGGTGGTAATAAAGGCAATAATATATGGGATTAGTAGAGAATTTATATTTGGGTCCTTCAGAATTTCCGGTATTTCTAATATCCCTGTACCTAAACTTACTGGAATATAAAGTAGAAAAGCAAAACGAAGTGCTGTTTCTTGTTTCATTCCAACTAGCATTGATCCAACGATGGTAGCTCCTGATCGGCTAATTCCAGGCGTTAGGGCAACCATTTGGGCAAGACCCACAATAATAGCATCCTTTGTTGTTAAATCTCCATCATTCTTACGACCTCTTAAGTTACGAATAAGCCATAGAGCCACAGCTGTAATAAGTAACGTAAACCCTACAATCTTAGTGTTACTCAATGCATCGCCAATAGCATCACCAAATAGCACACCAAAAACCCCAACTGGAATGGTAGCAATAATTAGATAGATAATAAATTGAAAGTCCTTGCGATCAGACTCTTCCTTTTCTTTTTTCACGATATACCTTGTACCATTTGTCACTAATCGAATAATATCGTTTCGATAAATGACTAAAACAGCAAGTAAAGAAGCAAAATTGACAAAAATCTCAAAGGACAATCCGTTTGCCTTCACTCCAAATAGTTCTCTAAAAATAATTAAATGTCCACTTGAGGAAATGGGGATTGGTTCTGTAATCCCTTGGACAAGACCTAATATAAAATACTTAATTAATGTTAGAAGCTCTGCACTAAAATCCATATTCTCTTCTCCTTTTCTTGTCTTATATAAAAGCGTTCATCATCTGGACCATCTGTTTCCAATCTTCACTATATTGTATGTACTGCTTTTTGCCAATATCGGTTATTCTGTAATATTTCCTCCTTCCACCTTGACTTTCCTTGCCCCAATAAGAAGTAATGGCCTCATTTTTCTCTAGGCGTTTAAGTGATAAGTATAAGGTGGCTTCCTGTAGTTCGAATGAGCCGCTCGTTCTTTCTTTTATTTTTCTAGATATCTGGTAGCCGTAGCTATCTTCATTTAATAATAGGGATAGTATTAGAAGATCAATTGTACCTTTCAGCATTTCCTTATTCAATCTGTTTACCTCCCTATATTACTTAATAACATTAAGTATTCTAATATAAATTACTTAATAATGCAAGGTATTTTAACAAAAAATATGTAAAGAAAAAAAAACCCACTTCATAAAGTAACGGGTACAGGTCTTGGGAAGGAAAATGTTAATTAACAAACAAAATAACAGTCCATTTAGCATTTCAATTCCAAACGAGTAACATTACAATTAGCATACAAAAACTGCACCTCCAATTGTTAGATTGTGTCCAACAATTGGGGTGCAATTCAAATTTGCGCGTTTTTACTCCTATTTTCTTCCCTTATTGAACTAGCGCTCCCTTTAGTTGAAGTTGTTTAATGCTTCATCACCCATATTTGAATTTTTCGTTTGACGTTTCATAAGGAGCATTTTGAACCCATAAATTACTTTTAAAATACCGTCAATCATTGCGAACAAAAGAAAAGGAACACTAACTAAAAGGATTCCCATTATTGAGTTCACTGTCGTCAATACCCCTAACAAGAGAATTATTTTACCTTGAGAAAAATAAAAACCAAAGAAATGAATACCTATAATGGTAAAAATACATAGCCAAAGCAATCTTAAATCATCAGAGCCAATAATTAACCCACAAATCGTACAGAGAACAATAGTTACAACAACCGAAATATTGTCCATTCTATCTTGAAACTTAGAATTCTTACCATATGATAGCTTGTTATTAAGAAAAGGAAGAACAAGAATTAAGAAAAAACCAATAAAATAACCAAACCCCATAATAAACGGATGAATAAATAAGTCTCCACCCATTATCGCCGAAACAATAATAATAACTCCAACATAAACTAACCATACCCCTACCGTTCTTTGAGTATTATATTCTCTTTCGCTTCCTTCTCCCCCCATTTTCTCCCTCCTCTTTTTGTCATGTCAACTTTAATATCTTGCAGTTTAATATAAACAACTAGAAATCACCTAGCATTACTCGAAGAACATTTGGATGTTCTCTAAAGGTCTTCGTACCCGCACCATATCCGGTTTGGTTGATCTTCATACTTGGTACCGATTGACTGAATTCGTCAACTAACACCTTTATGATGGCTGCACCGGTAGGAGTTGTTAACTCTGCTGTTACATCGATATTTTGAAGTGGGACATTTTTTAAAATCTCAAGTGTAGCTGGTGCCGGGACTGGATAAATACCGTGATCAATCTTAATTCTTCCTGAGCCGGTTGGAACGGGTGATGCAATAATTTGATTCACCGCTAACTTATCGATAAGAATTGCTGTTCCAACAATATCAATAATCGAATCAATTGCTCCGACTTCATGGAAATGTACTTTTTCTAAATCCATCCCATGTATCTTCGCTTCTGCCTCGCCAATTACGCGAAATATCTTTTGGGATATTTCTTTGACAGAATCACTTAACTCAGAATTGGCAATTAATTCGACGATATCTTTATATGTACGATGATGGTGGTGATCATGGATGTGATGATGGTCATGTTGGTGGTTATGCTCGTGCTCATGATGATGGCCATGCTTATGATGATGCCCATGATCATGATCGTGTTCTTGAACATGATTATGATCGTGATGGTGATGATGGTGCCCATGCTCATGATGATCATCAAATAACACATCAAACTTTAAGCTTGAGATTCCATTTTTATTCACTCGTTCTGTCTTCAGCTCATATTCTTGGTGTATACCTAGCTTGAATAATTCTTCCTCTAAAAATTTTATCGAAATTCCAGTATCCAATAATGCACCGATTGTCATGTCACCACTTATCCCTGAAAAGCAATCGATATATAATGTTCTCATTTCCAATCACCTCTTTCTACTATATTATCATAGACTTGTTTGTAAGCTTTTTCAATCATGTTTTACTAACCTTCCGTGGAACAATTTTGGTTTACATTAAATAGCAAGGGCTATCCCATACAATATGGAATAGCCCCATTTTTCTTATTCACTGCCTGTTTGCGATTCAACGGCTTCTTGTGCCTTATTAAGTGCTTCTTCAGCGGTTTGCGATCCGTCCCTTAATACACTATTTAACGTATTTGTATTTAGCTCTGTTGCAATTGTTGGTGTATCTTCCGTAATATTCAATGCATTAATTTCATCTTTTATATCATTCAATGTGTCAAAGATATCATCACCAAAGAATTGGAAGAACTTATTATCTTCTAGGATAGCTGGATCATCCCACACATCATGACGTGGAGGATCGAAGCCTAGTACTGTCCATAACTTGATATTCGCCTCTTTGGAAAGTTTTGCATAAGCAAGGAATTCCTTCGCTAACTCTGGATGTTCTGTTTGATTCGTTACAACAGTACCCGTTCCACCCATACCGGCAGACCGCTTGCCACCTTCTTCGAATGCCGGCATTGGACGGACTACCATTTTTCCTTCTAAATCTGTCATATAATCTGTGAAACGACCCATATACCAGATTGGCATACTAATCGCAGCTGCTCCTCCATCATTCATATAAGCATAAAATTCCTCTGCATGTGGTTCACCGCCTGGTCCCACTTCCGCAATTCCTTCATCCTGCATTTGCTTCAATAATTCTAGTGCTCGTATATTTTCTTCTCTATTAATGGTAATGTTTCCGTTTTCATCAATGAAATCAGAGTCTTGTTGTGATACCATTTGGAAGTATGGAAGATAATCGCCTGTGAATGTATTAAACATCATTGCATCTGTATTTTCTACAACCTTTTTACCCGCTTCTACAAAGTCATCCCATGTTTTGATATCATCTGCGTTAACTCCTGCAGCTTCTAATATCTCAGTATTGTAGTACATAACAGATGCCCCTACGTGTGTTGGCATTCCATAATAGTTACCATCCTTTGCATAGATCTCAAAGCGAGATTTGACAAAGTTATCTATTTCTGGTTCTACATAATCGTTCATGGCTAATAATTGTGGTTCACCCTCTAGGAAGTTAGGAAAACGACCAATTTCAATATCTGCTATGTCTGGTGCTCCTTTTCCTGATTGTAATGAAAGCAAGAGATTGTTATGCATATTATCGTACGGATAGGTCTCAGCTGTCAGTTTAATTGGTCTATCTGGATTTTCCTCATTCCATCTTTCAGCAGCATCCATATAAAAATCGTTATGCAACTCTACAAAGGTCCAAAGCTTTAATTCTGTGGCATCTTCGATATCATCACCAGCTGTTACTGTTTCGGTAGCTTCCTCTGAGCTATCTCCACCACCACAAGCGACTAAAAGCATGGCAACAAATCCAAAAAGTAATATGAGCAAACTTCTTCTGCTTTTCATTTTCCAACCCCCAATGAATATTATATTTTGGTTCTACCATTAATAGAAACCGCTTACAAAATGGTTGTTAAAAAAACGAATCTTATTAATCAAAGTTTTGTTCGACTTGTACGTAACTTTATTGAACATCAAACTCATGAAATAGATTCGTGTAACTTCCATTCTATTACTTTGATCTTAACATCCAACTTATAATTTGTCAATAAGTTTTTCGATACATACATTTAGTTGTCTGTTTTATTTTCAACAATTTGATTATTCAACCGTATAATCTAACGATAACTATGCTCGTCAATCTTATTGAACACCTGCATCACGAAGAACATCATCGTAATTGCGGTGAGGCCAAAGGTAATAAATACAAACATGGATGGAAGCTCTAATGATACATAACAAATTAGAAATATTACGGCGAAAATAGCAACGGAAAAAGGTAATTTGGACATTCCAATAATAAATGCATTTTTAAAATACTGCTTAATTGTTGTATGGTAGTGTGTAATTAACGGGAAAATCCATACTAATACTAAACTATAAAAGAAAAGGACTAAATAATAAGCAAAGACAACAAAAATCGGTATTTGATTTCCTAATTCTATCATAGCACGGTAATTGACAAAGAGAATAAGTCCAATAGCCATCAATATCCAGCCAATAATATTTGATCTCACAAATTCTTCTTTATATACCTTTCTAAAATATTGTAAAACCGAGGTCATCTCTTCTTTTCGCACCCATTTTCTTGCAACTGCTAAACTAGCAACAGTTGCCGGGAATACCCCGGCAATGAATAAGCCAAGTAGGGAGGAAAAGATCCATAGTAGATTTAACCAAGCAATGTTCAGGATACCTTTTAGAAATTTATCTAATGAACTCACTATTTGTTGTCCAAACATCTTTCATCACTCCCTAACTCTCTAAAATGATTAACCCTTTACTCCACCAACTGTTAGCCCTGCCACGAAGTATCTCTGGAAGAATATAAATAATATGATAATTGGAATTACTGTCATTACAGATCCCGCTATAAGCACATCATAATTATTTCCATAAGGAGTTAACAGTGTCGCTAATCCTATTGGCAATGTAAACATATCATTAGATCTTAAAACAATTAATGGCCATAAGAAATTATTCCAACTACCTAGTCCTTGTAAAATAGCCATAGCACCTAAGGATGGAGTCATTAATGGTAGCATAATTTTAAAGAAGATTCCGTATTCCGTGGATCCATCGATTCTTGCAGCATCCATCAATTGCAACGGTAATCCCAATGCATACTGCCTAAAAAAGAAAACAGCAATAGGTGCTACAATCATTGGTAGAACAACACCTGCATACGTATTCACAAGTCCCGAAGTTATCATCATCTGGAATAGCGGTAACATTAAGATTTCAAATGGCACCATTAAAATGAATACAACAAAACCAAAGAATAAATTTTTCCCTTTAAAATCATAAACAGCGAGCGCATAACCAACCATGGACGAGAAAAATAAGGATAAAACAATCGTAATAACTGAAATGATTAAACTATTTATATACCATTGCCAGTAGCCATCCGCTTGCGTAAAAATATATAAATAGTTATCAATGTTTAGCTTACTCCAATCAAATGTGAGACTAATACCTGAACGCATTAACTCAGATGATGGCCGAAAAGACGATAGGAGCAAGATTAATACTGGGAACAAAGCGATGAAACAAATAATTCCCATCCCCACATTTGCAATCCATTTAAATGTTCTGCTTTTTGCATTATTCATTACTCATCACCTCGCTTAAATGCACCAGTAAGAATTAATTGAATAAAACTAACGATAAAGATAATGATCATTAAAATAACCCCTATCGCAGCACCAAATCCCATATCATTTTGTTGAATACCTTGTTGATAAATATAGCTAACAACGGTTAAACCAATATTTCCAGGCGATCCTGCTGGCCAGAATACATAACTTTCTTCAAACATTCTAAAACCATTGATAATAGAAATGGTGACAACAAAAATAGTAACCGGTTTCAAAAATGGTAAGGTGACATACCAGAATTTTTGCATAATCGTCGCACCATCAATTTCTGACGCTTCATATAATTCCTCCGGGACATTTTGTAAGGCTGCCAAGAAGTATAAAATATTAACCCCTAGCCACTTCCACACACATAACATCACCATTAGCATCATTCCTGACCATGCATTAAACATCCAATCTACGGAGTCAAAGCCTAGCCAATTTAGAATTTGATTCGCCGCACCGGAATCTGTTTCCCCGAACATTAAGCGAAAGATCATACCAGCAACAATGGTAGATGCCAAGGCTGGCATAAACAAGGATGCTCGAAATAATGTCTTTAACTTAATAAATTTTGAATCCAAAATAATTGCTAAAATAATGGGAAGTATGGTTAAAATAGTGACGGTTAAAACAACATAGATGGTTGTATTGGTTAGAGCCCTATAAAATGTAGGGTTGAATACCCTTTCATAATTAGCTAAGCCGATAAAGTTCACTTGACCAGGCAAAACGCTTTGGAAGCTCATAATAATACCTTGAATTGCTGGATAGACAGTTAAAATTAAAAACGAAATTAGAAATGGTGACACAAAAATATATGGTACTACCTTCTTGGAATTGAGAAACTTCATAAATGAACTCTGTTTCCTTTCGACCGTGTTGGACGTTTGACTAATTGCCATATTTACCCCTCCAATTCTATATAACTGCTTCAACCAAAATCACCTAAGATTTGTATGCGCTTCCATTTAGCGAATAAATAATTTCTATATCATTTTTGATACAAATCTCCATAATCACTCATAACTCTTTTAAATGGTACGTATAAGTATGAGTTGTTTCTATTATATATAACTGGATAACTTTTTTCAATGGTTTTTTAGAAATCTTTAATGAATAACCTTTTCTTTAAGAAGTATCCTTTTCAAATAGGAAAGGATACTTCTTATTTGTTTTTATTTCACATTGGCAAAGGACTTGAATTAAATGGATAAGGCAATTCTGTTTTTTTGATTTGATTGATTAAAAGCAGGCCAGTACATCGATCTCTCAAGTTATGCGCTTGATTTAAGCTAGCACGGACAACCTTATCCTCTATTTTTAATGCTTGTATTGAATCAGGTCCACCGACTTTTCTTAAATAGCTTCTTAATTGCTCGGCTTCAGGTATCGATAGGATCAATTCTTTTATAGTCCTCCAATGCTTTTTCACTGTTCCATTTTTTATATCTTCTAAGGAGGATTCTGTTACAAACTTCTTGTATAGCTCAGCAATAATAGCTGTTGTTACTCCAACCTTTGCTCCATGCAAATGTTGTTTTTGATTTTTTTGTAGCATATCCATTTCTAAAAAATGAGACAGATGATGCTCTCCACCTGATGCTGGTCTCGAGTAATCTAATACAAGCATCACCAGTCCTGATTCAATCAATGCTTGTATTAATATTTTTATACCTTCCTCGTCACGTTGAGCTATTTTTTCTATATTATTGATACAAGTATCTAGAGCATATCGCGTCATTGCTGCCGCCCGTGCTTGATATGGTTCATTTGCGATTAGACGAGAGATTTCCCAATCGACTAGGGAGGTATACTTACCTAAAATATCGCCAAACCCTGCAGCAGTCAGCTCCCTAGGGGCCCGTACTAATATATTTATATCCGCAAAAACCGCAATGGGAGAGGCCGTTTGAATGGTTTGTTTTTTTCCTCTTAAGATTAATGGTGCTCCTTTGGAAGTGAATCCATCAACAGAAGCAGCTGTTGGTACAGAAATAAACGGAATATCCATTTTATGGCCAACAAAACGAACAATATCGTGAATAGTGCCAGATCCTGCGGCGATTAGTAATGTGGTTTCTGGAGAAGTGGCTAGCATTAGCTCTACAAGCGTCTCTTCATTTGCGATCACTTGATTATGTTCTGTTGGCGTTAGAATAACTAGTTGAGTAATGAGACCTTCCTTTTCCAAAAAAAGTGTTAATTCATCTCCTACCACCTTTTTCGTGTTATCGTCTGTCACAATAACAATATGTCTAAATTGATGTTTGTTTGCAAATTCTGGAATTCGCTTTATCACTTCTTTTTCTATATAAATAGCCGGAAGATTTATGTCATTACATTCCAGCTCTTTTATTAACTTATTTAACTCATCTTGAAAATGCAATTGGCTCACATCCCTGTACATTTTTATATCTTTCGATTAAAAAAAGCCGACAAGTTTTACTTATCGACCTTTTCCTCTTTCTTTCCTTACTTAACAGATATTGCGGTAACAGATTTGGAAGGTAGTTTTACCGTTAAAACAGTGCCGTTCACTTGAAAATCTGTAAATTCAACCGGTTTTACGTTATCCGGATTGTCGAAGGTGTTATGGGCATCTAATTCATTTGCTGTTAACACACGTCCGGAGACATTTTGAACATCTACACCCCTTAAATCTATTTCAAGATCTGTCTCCTTATCTTTGTCTACATTACATAACGTAATATTAATTGTTCCATCTTTAGCTCTGGAAGCAGATGCAGTAATTTGCGGCAAGTCTTTGTCATCGACTTTTTTCACATCTGTTTGGATAGCTAAAGCCAATTTCTCTGCATCCTGGTGAACTTTATACATTTCAAACACATGATAAGTAGGTGTAAGAATCATTTTTTCCTTATCTGTTAAAATCATTGCTTGCAATACGTTAATCGTTTGGGCAATATTAGTCATTTGGACACGATCATTGTGATCATTAAATATATTTAATGAAATCCCTGCAACAAGGGCGTCACGGATCGTATTTTGTTGATAAAGGAATCCTGGATTCGTACCTTCTTCTACATCATACCAAGCTCCCCATTCATCAATAATTAACCCAACTCGTTTCTCTGGATCATATTTATCCATAATGGTACTATGTTTTTCAATCAATTCTTTTATATGGTACGCTCTTTGTAATGTAATGTCCCACTCCGCTTCAGGGAAGTTGGTTGCAGAACCTTTACCCGTCCAAAATTCACCTGGCATCGTATAGTAGTGTAGGCTAAGTCCATCCATCATATTTGCCGCTTCACGCATGAGTACCTCTGTCCAATTGTAGTCATCGACGTTCGGACCACCTGCAATACGATAAATCTTATTGTCCCCATAATTTCTTACATAGGTTTGAAAACGACGGTAAAGATCTGCATAGTATTGTGGACGCATATTACCTCCACAACCCCAGTTTTCATTTCCAACACCAAAATATTTAAGTGGCCACGGCTCGTCTTTTCCGTTTTCTTTACGAAGATTGGCCATTGGGGACTCGCCGTCAAATGTCATGTATTCCACCCATTCGGACATTTCTTGAACTGTTCCACTCCCTACATTTCCACAAATGTATGGCTCTGTCTCCAGCATGTCACACAACATCATAAACTCATGAGTACCAAAGTGGTTATTCTCAATTACTCCGCCCCAGTGTGTGTTCACCATACGTTTACGATTTTCGCGTGGACCAATTCCATCCTTCCAATGATATTCATCTGCAAAGCATCCTCCTGGCCAACGTAGTACAGGAATTTTAATATTCTTTAATGCCTCTACCACATCCTTTCGAATGCCATTTGTATTTGGTATGGAAGAATCTTCTCCTACCCAAATTCCTTCATAGATACAACGACCTAAATGTTCTGCAAAATGACCATAGATATTTTTATTAATCGTACCTTGACCTACATCTGCATTAATGACTGCTTTATTCCCCATAATATTCACCTCATTATTTATTATAAGTTCAATTTTGTTACACGCTGGCAATATTGTACAGATACATTAGTTAATTGAATAAACTTTGTACCGTGTGGCGGAAGTTCAAAGTCTATTATGTCTGTAGCCAAACCTAAATCTGCTTTCTCCCAAAGGTCACGCATTTCTACTTTATCGCCACCTATACCTAACTGCTCAAAGGTTACGGTTACTCGCTCCCTCTGATCATTAAGATTAAACAAAGCAACATAGATGGTATGATCATCCCCATAGGATGTCCATACGACTTTATCAAGATCTCGATAAACTTGACGAGCACCTACACCATTTCGATGTACATCTAACACTTCCTCGTTAGTAATTAACGATAAGGTCCAATCATCATTGTCCCTTAATTCACCACCAAACATTAGTGGTGATTTGAAGATCGACCACAATGTCATCATGGTCAATTGCTCGTCTTTCGTAAATCTGGTATAACGATCACTTGCACCACCATCAACAGAACGTATACCAATATGTCCTAAAGGAAGCATGTCGGCATCAGGCCAATAGCCTGGTCCGACGTTTTTACTCCATTTATAACAGCGATCGAACATGTCATAAAGCAATGGCCATAAATCCCAAAAGTCATCAGTCATCCGCCACATATTGGCATTTTCTTCTAGCAGACTAGCATATTCCAAAGGAGCTGGACCTGGTGATAAGCTTAACACCATCGGTCTACCACAGTTATCAATCGCTCTACGAATCATCTTAATTTCTTCTACATGAATGCCATAAAGCTTGGAATCTGCAATGTCATCTACCTTGACAAAATCGACTCCCCATTCCGCATAAAGCTGAAAGAGAGAATCATAATACTGCCTGGCCCCATCTTTTGTATGGTCTACACCATACATATCCGTATTCCAAGGACAGATAGAATTCGGCTTCGCAATATCTCGGGCTCTAACATCTGTCCCCAATATTTTAGTATTCTGATGAACGGCTTGTCTTGGAATCCCTCTCATAATATGGATACCAAATTTCAATCCAAGCTGGTGCACATAACTGGCAAGAGACTGAAAGCCTTTGCCATTTCTGGCTGAAGGAAATCGATTGACAGCAGGGATGAGACGAGAATACGCATCCATCTCTAATGGAACAAATGGCCGATAGGCAGAAGAAACAGCCCCAGGCTCTGACCATTGAATATCTACGACTATATATTCCCATCCATAATCCTTTAGATGTTCGGCCATATAATCAGCGTTTCCTTTTACTTCCTCTTCGGTTACTGTAGCACCATAACAATCCCAGCTATTCCAGCCCATTGGAGGTGTTAGGGCTTCATGATGATGTTTCATTAAAATTACATCCTCCCTAGTATCCATACTGATTGACAAACGAACGAACTAATTTTTCTTTTGTAAACGCACCATATTCCATGAGAATTTAGGGAAAATACCTACTAATTTCCCATCATCCAAATAGGATTCACCATTTGTATGTGGTTTTACATTTTCTTCTGTTGCTGTATTAATTGCTTTTGCGTTTTCATTTTCCAATACTACATGCTCGATTACGCTATAGCCTTCAAATGAACGAACATCAATGTCTACTTCTAAGTCTTTTTCTAGGTGACGGTTTGTAGCAAAAATTACCAACTCTTCTTTTTCTTCATTATATACAACAGATGGATCTAAATATGGAACATCTGTGAAGTCCTTACTATCATATTTCGGTGAACTAACAACAGGATTCAAAGCGACTCCGCGTCCAAAGACAGAAGTATAAAAATATGGATAAAAGATTGTTTGCTTCCATGCTGCACCACCATTTTCTGTCATGATTGGTGCAATCACATTAACAAGCTGCGCCATACAAGCAATTTTCACACGATCAGAGTGGCGAAGCATAGTATTTAGCATACTACCTACTAATAGAGCATCCTCAAATGTATACACATCCTCTAATTGAGGAGGGGCAACTGTCCATGGCTCTATTTCCTTGTCTTGTTGATTAGAGTGGAACCAAACATTCCATTCATCAAAGCTTAAATACATTTTTTTCTTGCTACGTTTCTTTGCTTTAATGTAATCACAGGTTGAAATAACCGTTTGAATAAAGTTTTCCATATCCATCGATTTCGCTAAAAAGTTAGCTGTATCGCCACTTCTATTACCATAATATTGGTGAAGTGAAATATAGTCGGCTACGTCATACGTATGTTCCAGTGTTTCTGCTTCCCATGAAGGGAATGTAGGCATGTTAGAATTTGAGCTTCCACATGTTACAAGCTCAATAGATGGATCCACCAGTCTCATGGCTTTAGCGGTCTCATAAGCAAGCCTTCCGTATTCTTGTGCGGTTTTTTGTCCAACCTGCCATGGGCCATCCATTTCGTTACCTAGGCACCACACTTTAATATTGTGAGGGTTTTCATAACCGTGCGATTTTCTTAAATCACTCCAGTAAGTACCTCCGGGATGATTACAATATTCTAATAGGTTTCTCGCGGCATCTACACCCCTAGTTCCGAGGTTAACGGCCATCATCACATCTGTATTCGCTGCCTTTGCCCAGTCAACGAATTCATTTGTTCCAACCTGATTGGTTTCTATTACTCGCCAAGCAAGCTCTAGACGTTTAGGGCGATCTCCTTTCGGTCCTACACCATCCTCCCAATTATAAGCAGAGACCATGTTTCCTCCTGGATAACGAACGATAGGGACCTGAAGTTCTTTGACTAAATCTAAAACATCCTGTCTAAATCCATGCTGATCAGCAGTAGGGTGCTCTGGCTCATAAATGCCGCCGTACACCGCTCGCCCTAGATGCTCAATAAATGATCCATAAACACGAGGGTCAATTTCAGAGATTTGAAACTCTTTGTCTACAACCATTTTTGCTTTTACTGATTCTGTTGCCATATTATCCATCCTCTCACCATAATGATTTATAACGCTTTCACAAAACTACAAAAAAATAAATCATTGCTTCCATTGGATTAACTTGAACGTATGGGTTTGCTTTAAATTCTAAAAAATAATAAAATGGTACGTATATTAAGACTAAGAAAAAAACTGAAATATGTCAAGAGAAATAACCCAATTGAAAAACATTTTTTCTATTCTTCTTCTCCAGTTATTTCTTATCATGAATAACAAAAAAAGAGTAGAGATACTCATTATCTCTACCTGAATTATTTATGCGTTTTGAAGCTTCTGTGCTGATAGCTTGATCGCTTTATTTTTTGCCATATACAAGACAAATGCTAGCATGTATAGAACAAATCCTATGACATCCATAGACAATATTTGTAAAATCGCCCAAACTCCAATCCAAATTATCAGTTTATATTGGATTTCATTATCTTTTATTTTCGTAGCAACTAGAAAGTTTACGATTGCTCCAATTAAGACAAATAGACCAAATATAAATATAATCTTGGAAACATTGTTCACCATTTGCGATCCCGCAATCATCGTATTGGTATCTAGGTTTTGTAGCTGTTTTTCACCTTGTGACGTAAACCAGGAATTATAACTGAAAATTGTTAAAAGCGAAGTTACTAAATTCCATAAGGCACCTATCATAATAAGTTTTCTTTCAAAGCCTCTTTTCATTTACGCTCCCCCACTTCCGCTAGAAAAGCTTTGATTCGTCCGTCTTTATCTAGTTTCTTATATAGTTGATTTCCACAAACATCATGACAATAACGATTAACCTTTAATTCCTGAGTTTAAATTAATCGCAGAAACAAAGTATTTTTGTGCAAAGAAGAATAGGAGTAATGTTGGAATAATCGCCAGAATAGCTGATCCCATTAACTGACCTATCATTCGGTAGTTTCCATAAATGTCTTGTAATAGCAATAGCCCTGCTGTGACTGGCATCTTATCTACATCTGTATAAACAATAACTGGCCAGAGAAAATCATTCCATGATCCCGTAAACGAGAACAATGCACAAACAATTAATACCGGTCTAATTAGTGGAAGAATAATTTTTGAGTAAATCGTGAAATCACTTGCACCATCTACTCGAGCCGACTCATCTAGCTCCATCGGTATTCCCTTCATAAATTGCCTTACAAGGAAGATATTCCCCATCCCAGCAAGACCAGGAACGATCATCGCCCAAGGTGTGTTCACCCATCCTAGAATATCAATAATTTTATACGATGGAATTAAGTTTACTACATTTGGGAAGAAAGAGATACCTAGTAATGTGAAGAATAAGAAATCCCTTCCTTTAAATTTCATCCGCGAATAACCATAACCTGTTATAGAAATCACTACAACAACTAAGAGTGTGTGTAATGTTGCAATAAAAACCGAATTCCACAACCATTGTAAAATTGGTGCAGAAGAGGTGTTTTCTAAAATAGCAACATAATTCTCTACAATCCAATTGACAGGTAATAACCTAAATCCTTCATTTACAACCTCTGTTTGAGAACGAAAAGATGTAACAATACCGAAAAGAACAGGAATCACCCATATTGCACTGACAACGATTAAAAACAGGTATGATAAATATTTTGATAGTTTAATTTTTTTAAGCATTTTTTCACCTCTACTCTTGTCATTTCAATATGATGCTATTAGGCAGCATTGCGACTCATTACGTAATATTGGATAGCAGATATCACGAGAATGACTAAACCTAGTAATACCGCCATCGCTGATGCGATCCCGGCAATGGATTCACCATGACTAAAAGCTAAATCGCGTATATACATCATGAGTACTGTCGTTCCTTGCTTCGGTCCACCACTTGTCATCATTAAAGGCTGTGCAAAAACGTTAAACGCCCCTGCTGTTGTCATGACCATTGTATAAATTAATGGAAACTTAATAGACGGAAGTGTGATACTAAAGAATTTCCTTACTGGACCTGCCCCATCTATTTCCGCTGATTCATATAAGTCCTTTGATACACCATTAATACCTGCACGATAAATAATCATATTACCACCAATACCTGCCCATACAGTGATGACAATGATCGTTAGCCAAGCATAAGGCTGAGTTGCTGCCCACACATGCTCTGAACCAAATAAATTGTTCACAACACCTAGCTGCTTATTGAAAATAAGTGACCAGATTAAGGCTGCTGCAGAAATGGATATTAAACCAGGCACATAAAGTAGTGTTTGAAATAAACTCGTGAATTTTACTTCTTTATGTTCTAAGGCAACGGCGATCATCAACGGGATAATGATCATCAACGGAACGGTAAACACGACAAAAAGCAATGTATTTACTAAGCCATTAAAAAATTGAGCATAAAAGGTAGAATCTGCATCTGTTAAAATGGTTTTATAATTATCTAAACCTACCCATACAGGATCACTGATTAAATTCCAATTGGTAAATGACGCATATATACCATAAATAGAAGGGATCAATATGAACACAATAAATAAGATAATATGTGGGCCCACAAAAAATATCGGTGCGAAGTTTCTTTTATTGTTCAACCGTACTACCTCCTTGTTCAAAAGCAATGTGCCAATGAGACATGGCACATTGCTTCTTACAAATCATTACTCTTCCGTTGCTTCCTCGGTCTCAGCATTTTCAATATCTAATGAACCTTCTGAAACCTTATCTTCCACGAATTTTTGCATCTCCGCTAATCCTGTATCCACATCTATTTCACCATGGATCATATCTGCCACATAGGTATCTAACGCTTCTTGAATGTATGGATAGTGCTCATACGTATAAATATATAGTGATTCCTCTTCTTCCGGAGTAGATGTGAAGAATGACTGCATATATTCATCATATTCTGGACTCTCTACTACTTCTTTACTTGCTACGATTTGGCCAGCCTCTGCCCATTTAATAGAATTTTGACGAATAAATTCCAAGAAATCAGCGATACCTTGTTCTTTTTCATCTGTTCTCTCTTCATTTGTTAGCATAGAGAATAAATGAGAAGATGCACGGTTATGGAAAGTGCTTGGTTCGAAAGCATAAATATTGGTTACACCAAAATTTAATCCTTCTACTTGCGCATGTCCAGTTGAGCTCCAAGTACCATCTGTAGAGAATAGTACATTACCAGATTGGAACATTAAATAACCATCTTCCCCGTAAGGTGTCATTAAGCCTGCATCTGATAGTTGCTTCACCGCTTCAATTGCTTGTTTCATTTCTGGAGTATTGACAGCTGGTTTTCCACCTTCTTCAATGGAGCCACCCAAGTTTTGGATCTGAGCTAGGATTACCCAGCTAATTAAAGCATCATTTAGAACATAGTCGCCTTCCTCTAGCTTACCTTGTAAGGAAAGCATTTCATCAAATGTGACAACATTATCATCTAACCAATTTTCCACACCATATTTCTTCATTAAATCCTTATTAAAATACATCGCATTAGAATGGATATCTAATGGAACCGTATATTGAGTACCTTCCACATTCCCTGCGTTCCAAGCTTCTTCTAAGAAATTCTCTGCCTTAATTTCTGGTTGCGCTTCCATGACCTTTGTCATCGGTTCCAATAAGTCCTGCTTGACAAAGCTAGGTACTCTATCTGCGTGAATAATGGACAAGTCAGGGATACCGTTTCCAGAATTCAATACAGTGTACATTTTCGTGTACATATCCGAAGTAACGACATGCTCTACTTTAAACTCTGGATCTGTTTCATTATACTTATCTACTAATTCATCCATATAAGCACCATCTTCACCAGTTAATGGTGTCCAAAATTGGATGGTATTTTTATCACTACTACATCCTACTAATGTAAACACTAACAAAAGTAACATTGCTGATAGGAACTTTTTCATTAATTAAACCCCCAAATAATTTTATTTTTAGTTTCAAAGTAAATCACTAATTGGCCTCTACCGTTTTCAGTATTTTCACTACTGACTTTTATCCTGTTTAAACGACAAATAAAAAACGCTTACAGTTCTTTGTAAATCATCTCCTTCTTGCTAATTATATTTATAATTGGTATATCATAAAACACACTTAATACGAACAACTTTTATAAAACGTAAAATTTGTACGTATGAGATAACGTACACTAATTATATACAACTTCTATTTCGATTTCAATATATTTTTATTAATTTTTGCAACAACTTTTAGATATGATTAACAAATATGTTAATCATTCGATGCGTATAATCTTGATTGACAGACTTAATTATAGCTCGTATTTATTAAACGACGAACAACAGCTAGTAAACTATATAAAAATAGTTATCTATCTTTCCTTTTGATTGTATATCCTTTTTTTCTATTATTGGAAAAGTTATTTACGTGTCTTTTACTTTTGTGTAATATATTAGTTAAGAAATCCATTGCAAACGGTTACCTTTTTGTGTAACAAGGATTGATCCTAATGAAAGGTTGGTGAAATAATGTCTCATTTAAGCACGTGGTATTTTTCTTTCGGTGAGTGGATGTATAAATTATTTATCCTCAATATATGTTGGATACTTCTTTCTTTATCGGGGTTTATCTTTTTAGGGGTATTTCCAGCAACTGTTGCGATTTATGCAACATTTCGAAAGGACTTTCAAGCTTCCGGTGATATAAAATTATTCCAGACCTTTTTCTATTACTTCAAGAAAGAATTGGTCAAAGCAAATCTGTATGGTTATGGGATGACATTAATAGGTAGCATTCTGTTTCTCAATATACGGATAATTGGGCAACTAGAAACATCATTACTTAATTCCGTACTCATGATCTTAACCTATGGATTACTGATTCTATTTCTACTTGTGGCTATGTATTTTTTACCCGTGTATGTTCATTTTCAGTTAAAGCCTATTACCTATGTAAAATATGCTTTCATTTTATTAATTGGTAAACCATTACAAACCATTGCACTTGTTGTCTGTATACTTGTAATTTTCTATATATTCTATCGATTTCCGGTTTTATTACCTTTTCTAGGTGTAAGCAGTATTGCATACCCAATCATGAAATATTCTCTTACATTTTTCACCACACAAAAAGAGGCATAAGGAATCGATCCATATATGTCCTTATCCCATTTAAAAAGGACCTGACTATCGTTAGTCAGGTCTTTCTTAATTGCTTCTATCCTTTTACAGAGCCTATTAAAACACCTTTTTCAAAGTATTTTTGAATGAATGGATAGAGGATAAGAATAGGTAAGGAGGAGACAATGATCACTCCATATTTAATTTGATCGGCATACCTCTGTGCATATCCTCCACCTGTACCACCACTTCCTGCACCTTCCGCAAACACTTGATTTGATAATAATATATCTCGCAAAACAATCTGTAGTGGCTGTAAATCATAGTTACGAATATAAATTAAGCCAGTAAAGAAGTCGTTCCAGTGCCATACTAAGTAATATAAACCGATAACCGAGATAACGGCCTTAGATAGTGGTAATACAATTTTGCTAAAAAACTTGAAATGGGAGCAGCCATCAATCGTTGCAGCTTCGTACATCTCATTCGGAATGTTACTTTCAAAAAAGGTACGTGTAATGATGAGATTAAAAACATTAACCGTAAGTGGATTAAATATGAAGACCCAGGGTGTATCTATTAAACTTAAATCCTTCATGAGTAAATATGTTGGGATTAACCCACCATTGAAAAACATCGTAAAGACAAAGAAAAACATAAGAAATCTTCTAGCGCGAAATTCTTGACGAGATAAGACATAGGCTGCAGGAAGTGTAAATAATAAATTAATAAAGGTACCTACAACAGCATAAAACAATGTATTTCGGTAACCAATCCATATCCTTGCATCCTTAAATATCTCTTCATATCCAAAAAAGCTAAACCCTTGCGGGAAGAGAAATACTTTTCCAGTTGATACTAAGGTCGGGTCACTTACTGATGCGATCACAATAAAATATAAAGGATAAGCAATAACAAAAAATATGATGATACATAACCCGAAAACAAATGCATCAAAGATGAGATCTGAGGCTTTTTTATTTTTAATACGATTCATCGTAATCGATGTCATGGCATTTCCTCCTCCTAATATGTTTTCCGTTACCAAAGGCTAATTTTAGCTACGCGTTTTGCAATGGAGTTGACAATAACTAATAGGGTAAAGTTTATTAATGTATTAAACAATCCAATGGCTGCTGCATAACTAAACTGATTAGAAATAATCCCGATTTTGTACACATATGTTTCAATCACTTCAGAAATTGGTAAATTTAATGAATTTTGCATAAGGAATATTTTTTCAAAGCCTGTACTAATAACGGTTCCCATATTTAAAATTAATAAAATGATGATGGTTGGAATAATCGCAGGTATTTCCACATTTCGAATGATCTGCCACCGATTAGCCCCATCAATCTTAGCAGCATCGTACAGCTGTGGATCCACACTCGATAATGCCGCAAGATAGATAATACTGTTCCAACCAACATGCTGCCAAATATCTGAGAGAACATATACAGGTACAAATGCTGTTGTGGATGCTAGCAGATTAGTACCTTCAAAGCCCATTTTTGCGATGAGCAGACCAATTAATCCAGTATTAGGAGAAAGCAAGACATTCAGTAAACCAACTAAAACAACAATCGATATGAAATGTGGAAGATAAACGGTTGTTTGTAATATTCGTTTACCTCTTTTCCAACGAATTTGGTTTACTAATAACGCAAGAATAATAGGAGCAGGAAACCCTACAACAATCGTAGTAATACTGATCACTAAAGTATTTCTAATGAGATCTGTAAACATATGACTTTTAATAAATTGTTCAAAGTACTGCAATCCTACCCATTCCCCACCAGTTAGGCCAGCGGTGAAATCATA
>JACYYJ010118246.1_pt1 | contig 25691 bp, 27 predicted proteins | sample 8236861 | NCBI WGS metagenome assembly JACYYJ01 (sample SAMN14103086, study PRJNA606662) | landfill metagenome | isolation source: landfill solid waste | place: India:New Delhi, Okhla landfill site | collected 2017-11-05
GCACCGCCGGCATCGGACTGGCGTCGGCGAAGGCACTTGCCAAAGCCGGGACTCCGCGAATCGCGGTCGTCGGACGCAATCGCGAGCGCGGCGAACAGGCCGCGAAGTCGATCGCCGAGCTCGGAGTTACCGCACATTTCATAGCGGGTGACGCCGTCGACCCGGAGCGCTCCGCCGCCATTGCCGCAGAGGCCGATCAACTGTTGGGCGGCATTGACATCCTGATGTGCAGCACCGCCGCCGACGTCCGGCCCGAGCTGTTCGTCAACATCCCCACCGCTGATATCGGCCGGATGGTGACCGAGTTGGCGCTGCCGTCGATGCACATGGCCAGCACAGTTTTACCCGGCATGCGCGCCAGGCGCGGCGGTGTCATCGTGAACGTCGCGTCCGACGCGGCGAAGACCGCCACACCGGGTGAATCGACCATCGGCGCGGCCAAGGCCGCGATCACAATGTTCACCCGCACCCTCGCCATCGAGGAGAAGCGGCACGGCATTCGGGCGAACGTACTGACACCGTCACTGGTCCACGGCACTGCCTCGACCGAACGAATCACCGCCGACGGCTTCAGCGGCAGACTCTTCGCCAAAGCCGCACAGCAAGCCCACCTCGGGGTGCCCGACGCCGACGACATCGCCGCCCTGACAGTCTTTCTGTGCAGCCCCGCGGCGGCGCGGCTGACCGGTCAGGCGATCAGCGTCAACGGCGGCATCTCCGCAGCGTAACTTCATCCCACGGGCCGAATGCGGCGATCTCACCCAGCGACCGCTGTTGCTCTCGTTCGGCCGAAAAGCTACCCTAATGCAAATGGTCAGTCCTAAAGACCAGTAGTGCGGTCTGGCCCCACCACCAGAAAGGATGTCCAACCCATGGACGAATTCACTGACATCACTTACGAGGTCGACAACGGGCTGGCCTGGATCACCATCAACCGTCCCGACCGGTACAACGCCTTCCGCGCCAGGACCGTGGACGAGTTGGTCTTGGCATTCAAGCGGGCGTGGGCCAGCAGTGAGGTGGGCGTCATCGCCCTCACGGGCGCGGGCGACAAGGCGTTCTGCGCCGGCGGTGATCAAAAGCAACGCATGGAGACCGGCGACTACGGACCGTCGACGAGTGGACTCTTCGAAGTTGATGCCCTGCACCGTGTCATTCGTGACACCCCCAAGCCGGTCGTCGCCGCGGTCAACGGCCTCGCTATCGGCGGGGGCCACGTGCTCCACGTCTTGTGCGACCTCACCATCGCCGCGGATACCGCCCAATTCGGCCAGAACGGTCCTCGCGTCGGTTCCTTCGACGCCGGACTGGGCTCCGGTTACCTCGCCCGGGTCGTGGGTGAGAAACGCGCGCGCGAGATCTGGTTCATGTTGCGTCGCCTGTCTGCGGAAGAAGCGCTGGACTGGGGGCTGGTGAACAAGGTCGTACCGGCCGCGCAGCTCAAAGACGAGGTTCGTGCTTGGGCGGACCAAATGCTCGCCTTCTCGCCCACGGCGCTCAAGGTGCTGAAGCAGTCCATGAACACCGATACCGAGCACTTCATCAGCATCGGGTCCATGGCGTACTCCACCCTGGAGATCTTCGGAGATACCCCGGAGGCGCGAGAGGGCATCAACGCGTTCAACGAGAAGCGCCAGCCAGATTTCAGCTTCTACCGCGGGAAGTAGCATCCGTCATGACCGGCGCACCGAACGTGTTCTCCCCCAACTTGTTAGCGGGCAAACGGATTCTGATCACCGGTGGAGGGACCGGCCTGGGTCGCGGTGTCGCGAAACACCTCGTAGACCACGGGGCCGAAGTGCACCTGTGGGGACGCCGGGCATCGGTCCTGGCGGAGGCCGCCGCAGAAGCGTCGGCCTCCCGCCCGGGCGCGGTGCACTACCATGCCGTCGACGTTCGTGACTACGACAACGTGGACGGCACCATGGGCCGCATCTGGGCCGAGCACGGACCCCTCACCAGTGTCGTCAACAACGCGGCGGCCAACTTCATCGCGCAGACCAAGGACCTGAGTCCTCGTGGTTTCGAGGCGATTACGAGCACCGTGATGAACGGTTCATTTCACACCACCCACGCAGCCGGCAAGCGCTGGATCGCCGACGCCTTGCCGGGTTGCGTGCTATCCACGCTCACGACGTGGGTGTGGACCGGTTCGGCATTCGTGGTGCCTTCCGCCATGGCGAAGGCGGCCGTTCATTCGATGACGATGTCGCTCGCGGTCGAGTGGGCCAAGTACGGAATCCGGCTCAACGCCCTGGCCCCCGGTCCGATCCCGACCGACTACGCCTGGGAGATGCTCAATCCGACGGACGAAAGTTCGGTCGGTGCAACCCAGGCCGATCAGATCCCTGCCGGACGCACCGGAACTATCGAAGAACTGGCCAACCTCACGATGTTCATGCTGTCCGACGCGTGTCACTACCTGACGGGTCAGACCATCGCGATGGATGGTGGCCAAATGCTCGCGGGCCCGAACACCTTCGCAGGACTGACGAATCTGTCCGACCAAGACTGGCAGCAGATCAAGGAAACCACCAAGGCGGCATCCGCGTCGAGCAAGTCGCAGCGGAGCATTTAGTCCACGGACGGCGCTTCGGCAACCCCCTTACCGGCGAAGTCCCCGGGCCTACATCGAGGCCCGGTACCGGTACGAGCGGCTACGGGTGACGGCGAACTCGAAGATCCCGGTACCGGCCAGGCCGGCCAGCGAAAACGCACAGAGCCGATCGGTGAGCGCGGAGTCCAGCGTTCGTGGGCTCACCGTACCGTCGAGCGGGTAGCGGTCGGATTCCACGTGCTCAGCAGTGCGCGCACGGCCGTGGTGTCCGCCATAACCCGCGCCCGCCAGGTAGCCGCCGCGTGCGCGGCCGTCGGCGTGCATAACGTACTCGGCACCGGAAACAGTCGAGACCTTGACCTGCGCCTCGGTCAGATCCAGCCCCTGGTCGAGCGTAAGCGCATGCCGCACGTCGTATATGCCGTCGAGCCGGCCGTCTTCGTGCATGACCGCGCCCTTCAACAGCAACCGCTCATGGGTTCGGGTCTCCACCAGGAGGAACCCTATCGAGAACTCGGGGAATTGCGCCTGACACCACAGGTGCAACCCCTGGCCGCCGGCCATGGTCCGCAGCCCTCGGGAGCGATCCCGCTGCCCGTACCACCCGTCGACCGAGTGCTCCACGCCGTCGATCGTCAGGGTCCCCAGATACCGTCCGGATTGGAAGAGGTGATCGAAACTGGTCACGGCGTCCTGGGTGTTCTCCACCGCGACCTCGCCGAACCAGGCCGGCGTGCGAGCGCGCCAAGTAACGTCGAACTCTACACCGATATCGTTGGGGCCCAAGCGAAGCCTCCATTGCGTGTTCGGCGCTTCGATATCGAAGTGAAACGGCGCGGCGCCGTCTCGACGCGTCTCGCTCGGCCTCGCCGCGAAGCGCAGGTTGCGTTGTTCGCGCTTGTCCGTCACTACGACGAATCCGTCGGCCACGTCCTTCGGCGGATAAATGCCGTAACCCATGATCACTGCTGGTGCGAGTGCGTCCTGGGGATGCATGTTGAACATGAACCGGTCGAAGAATCGCTCTGGCAACCCGTGGGCCTCCGGACCCACCAGCGGGTCATGGAAAGCGGTCGGATCGGGATTCTCGTCAGCCACGTGGCCTCCTCGCGTTGGTCGTGCGCGCTTGGATCAGTTCAGTCCGGCCGAGCGGCGGGCGTCGGACAGGAAGCTTGCGACGAGGGCAGGATCGGCGTAGTAGGGATCCCCGATGCCGTCCAGCACCCGCCGTCGGCTGTATTCGTAGAGGACGGCCAGTTTCCACAGTGCCAGCGTCGTGTACCACGTGAGTCCGGTGAGGTCGCGACTGGTGTGCTCACCGTAACGTTGCGCGAGTTCGGACCTCGACAGATAGCCTTCTTCGAGCATCGCAGCGCTGAGTTGAGCCGTCGGGTTCAACGGCGCTCCCGGTTCGGGCACCGTCGCGAGGAAGTACCCGACGTCCAGCAGCGGGTCGCCAACGGTGGCCAACTCCCAGTCCAAGACGGCGGCAACCCGGCCCGGCCGATCCGGTGCCAGGACCACGTTCCCGATGCGGAAGTCGCAATGAATCAGCGCTGCGCCTGACTCGGCGGGGATATGCTCTTGTAGCCACTCGTCGACCTCAACGAACTCTGCTGGCACAGTGCCATTTTCATCAGCAATCAACCGACGCATCCGGCTCAGGTGACGAGAGTTGAAGCCATCGGGACGACCTAGGTCCGCTAATCCCGCGGCACGCCAATCCAACTCGTGCAGGGCAACAAGGGTATCGATAAGGCTGCGGCCCACTGACCGTCGCTCATCCGGGCGATCCAGCGGCGCCGGGGTACGTGTCGTGACCACTGGCCCTTCGGCAAAAGTCATCACGTAGAGGGGAACATCGATGACCTCACCCGCCTGCGCCACGCCTAGCACTTCCGGGACCGGCACCTCCGTCGGGTGCAACGCCGTGAGCAACTTCGCTTCTCTCAGCATGTCATTGGCACCTGGCGGAGTCGGGGGCGGGGGCGGCCGACGCACTACCACACGGGTGGTTCCATCGCTCACCAGAAACGTCAGGTTCGAGTGTCCATCGCCGATCGGTCTCGTCGTGATCTGGCCAGAGAGGATCCCACGGTCGGCAAGAAATTCGTGCAGCGCGCCTCGGGTGGCTGCGTCCCAGTCCCACGTCAGTTCAGTCACCTCCAGGTGAAGGCCGGAGCACGTTTCGCCTTGAAGGCAGCCAAGGCCTCTGGCATGTCATCGGTACGGGTAAGTAGGGCCTGGCCACGGTTCTCGAGTTCGAGAGCCGCTTCGTACGAGCCGATTTCGGTGTTGCGCTGAATAGCGCGTTTGGACATGCGCACGCCGCCCGGCGAGTTCTGTGCGATCTGCCTGGCTAAGGCAAGCGACTCGTCGAACAATTGGTCGGTATCGACAACACGGTTGACCAGACCGATCCGCAGGGCTTCGTCGGCCTCGACAATTCGTGCTGTATAGGCGATTTCAGCGGCCAGTGCCGGCCCGACCAGCCGAGTGAGATTGTAGGAGGTGCCCAGTTCGCCGACCGACAGTCCAACCTGAACGAAGGCTGCGCTCATCTTCAATGTCGGTGCGGCGAAGCGAATATCGGCTGCCAACGCCAGCGCCATTCCCCCGCCGGTCGCGGGCCCGTGAATTGCTGCTATCACCGGAAACGGCAGGTGACGTATCGACTGGATACCCCCAGTGGCTGTCTCTTGGAACTTCAGGAACTCCCGGACCCCCATCTCGGCGATCTGATGAACCTCGTCCAGATCGAACCCGGCGCAGAATGCGCGTTCCCCCATTCCGGTGACGACCAGGGCCCGCAACCCGCTGTCCCGCAGCGCCCTGCCCGCAGCGAGATACTCGTGGAACATCGTCACCGTCTGCGAGTTCATCCGGTTCGGCCTGTTGAGGCGCAAAACTCCTATCCCCGCCTCGGGTTGCTCGAAAGTGAGCGTTTCCAACTCCGGGAAATCGATGGTCATTGCGTCAGCCGCCTCTTGGTGTCGGTCATTCGGATAGCAGTTGCGCCGCGGCCGTCATGCGCCGCGGAATGAGGGTGTCCGCTTTTCTTTGAACGCCGAGAGCGCTTCGAGCATGTCCGGGCTTCGGGTCAGCAGCGCCTGCCCCCGGTTCTCCAATTCCAGCGCTGCCGCATAGGAACCCACCTCCAGGTTTGCCTGCAACGCGCGCTTCGACAGTTGCACGCCGCCCGGGGAATTGGACGTGATCCGCTCTGCCAGCGCCACCGCGGCAGCAACGACGTCTCCGTCGCTGACGGCGTTCACCAGGCCGAGTTCCGCAGCCTCGGCCGCGGCGACGAGTCGGCCCGTGAAGCAGATCTCGCTGGTCTTGGCGGGACCGATGAGTCGCGTGAGCAACCACGACGTACCGAGGTCACCTGCGGACAGTCCGATGCGGACGAAGGCGGCATTGAACTTCGCCTCGGAGCTTGCCAACCGGATGTCGGCGGCGAGCGCAAGTGCCAAACCGCCGCCCGCCGCAGCCCCGTTGAGCGCCGCGATGACCGGGACACGCATGCCGCGAACGGCCAATAGCGCGCGAGCAGCCCTTTCCTGTTGATCGAGCATGCCGAGGGCCCCGAGGTTGGGCAGGTCGTCCGCGTCCGCCAGGTCGTATCCGGAACAGAACGCTTTTCCGGCACCGGTCATGATCACGACGCGACATGAGTCTTCCGCGTCAAGGCGCCAGGCGAGTTCTTCGAGTTCGGCGAACATCGTGTTGGTCATCGCGTTGTAACGATCGGGCCGATTCAGCGTGATGACCACAATGCCGGGCGCGACCTCTTCCACCAGCAGTGTCTCGAGACCCTCGTCCAGTGTTTTCATGACATAACTCCTTGGATGCCGCAGTCCGACCGGGCACCGTCAACGAAATGAAGGCTGTCGCTTTTCGATGAAGGCGGTGATGCCCTCGGCGGCTTCTCCGTGCTCGAAAAGGCCCTGCTCTTCTTGCACCTCGAAACGAAAGCCTTCGTCCAGCGGTAGGTCCGACGCCTGGTCGACGGTGCGCACCACGGCGAGCTGAGCGGGCAGCGATGCGCGGACCAGTTCGTCGGCCAAGGCGAGGGCGCCGTCAACGGCGGCTCCTTCGGTGAGACGGTCCACCAGTCCGATGGCGTGCGCCTCCTCGGCGGGAACCTGCCGGGCGGTCAACATGATGTCGAGTGCTCGCCCGCGCCCGACCAGACGCGGCAGCCGCTGTGTACCACCTGCTCCCGGAATGAGGCCGAGCTTGACTTCGGGGAGCCCAAATCTTCCCGAAGGCCCCGAAACTCGCATTGTGCAGGCCAGCGCCAACTCCAGGCCGCCGCCGAGAGCCAATCCGTCCACTGCAGCCACGGACAGCCAAGGAGATGCGGCCAGCCGGTCGTTGACAGCCCTCATCTTGTCGCCGTATGCAGTGAAGGTCGCGGCGTCGATCGAGGACATGTGTTTGATATCGGCGCCGGCGGCGAAGATGCCCGGGAGAGCCGAGGAAATCACCATCACCTTGACGTCCCCACGCTGCTCTGCGGCATCCATCGCACTTTGCAGCCCGTCGAGCAGCGGCTCGCCCAACGCGTTGGCGGGGGGACGTTCCATGGTCACCAACATCGTGCCGGCCCGGGCCATCTTCCAGGTCACCACATCCTGAGGCTGATCTGGCATCTCGCTCGCCCTCACACTCTCCGTCACGTAAACATCGATTTCATCCACCCACGCTTTCAGGCAACGTATCCTCACCGGGACAATATGTCAATGGTTTCTTTGGTTAGACCAAATTGCGACACGTCGCGGGACCGGTGGGGGACGCGCCGCTCCGGGCACGTTGCTGTAATTTAGGTATGACCATATGCAGGAGGCAGGGCGGCAAATGTCGGAATCACATCCCCCGAACACGGTTGCGCGGAACGCTGTCCAGTTGCAGCCGATGCAGGTGCCCAAGGCGTCGGATGTCCTCGCGAACGACCTGCGCGAGCGGATTTTGCGCGGTGACTTCCCAGCGGGGACTGCACTGCCGCCGGAGCGGGAGCTCGTCAATCAGACTCGCATGAGCCGCACGACTGTCCGAGAGGCGCTGCGGATCCTGGAGGTCCAGGGGCTTGTCGTCATCAAGACCGGGCGATCGGGTGGCGCGTTTGTGCAGCAACCGGGTGGGGAGGCTGTCGCCACCTCGGTGAGCCTGCTCATCCGGGGCCAGAAGCTTCGACTCACCGATCTGCTGGAAACCCGGGAGGCCATCGAGCCGGCATGCGCGAGCCTTGCGGCCAAGTACCACACGGACCAGGACCTGGCAGCTCTCGACGCCGCCAACGCGGCCATGGGCGACCCGGACTCATCACTGGAGGCCTTCCTGCAGGCCAACGTCGATTGGCACCTGGCAGTGGCCGAAGCCAGTCACAACGAGCTCCTGACGGGCTTCATGTCAGCGCTCTCGAATGCAATCTACAGCTCCACCGAAAACACGGCTTTCGTCGATGATGAGGTCCGGAAGACGACCTACCTGGCGCACAAATCCATCACCGCGGCCATTCGGTCCGGAGACTCGGCTGCCGCCATGCGGCGAATGACCAAACACGTCCACGGCTACGCCGAAGCCGTCGTCCAGGTCGAACAGCGCACCCAGATCGATCTGGCGAAAGGCTAGTCCGGGCCTGCCTCCGGCCGAGGCCGGTTAGTGCTGGACGGTCACAGGTCTCGACAAGTGTTCTCGTAGCCCGGCAAGGATCTCGACGTTGTTATCCCACGTCTCTTGGTCACTCAGCCCCCATGGCGGTGCGATGAGATCGAGATGGTCGAACCCGGCCGGTATCCGCGACAGCTCCGTCGCGAGTTCTCCGGGACGGCATGTGATGGCGAGGGTGTCGACCATGTCGTCGGTGACGGCGCGCACCAGTGCTTCGGTGTCGCGCTCACGCGCGGCTTGGCGGATCTCCTGCTGCGCAGAGCTCCAGCCGTGGAGATCGAACAGCCGGTCGTAGACGCGGGACGCCGCGTACTGCCCGATCGCGAATGCGGCCTGTCGGCGCGCGACCGCGATGTCGGCATTGATCGCGCACATCCGGATTCCCATGATCGTCAGTTCGGAGCTGTCCCGGCCCGTTCGCCGGGCGCCGACCGCAACCTCCTCGGCGACGGGACCTCGAACGTAATCCGAGGTGAACATCGGATGTCCCACCAACCCGTCCGCATGCTCTCCGGCGACCCTGAGCATGTGCTTGTTCACTCCCGCGATCCAGATCGGGATGGCGGCGCGGATCGGCTCGGGCACATCGGCAGTCGGCGCGATGTCGACGTGATAAAAGCGGCCATCATGCTGGACGGGACCTTCGTGAAGGCGCCAGAGCTTCTTCAGGACAACCACGAGCTCGGCCATCCGTGCCGCCGGCGCCTGCCCACTCACCCCGTGCCATTGCTCCATCATCTTCGGGGTTCCGTTCCCGAGACCGAGGATGAGGCGACCGCCCGACAACTCGTCCAGATCACGTGCTTCTGCGGCCCACATCAACGGGCTCCGGCCGACTCCGTAGGCGATGTTCGAGCCAATCTGAATGGTGCTCGTGCTCTGGGCCACCACTGCCATCGGCACCGTTGCCGAGCGGCTGTAGAGCTCACTCATCCAGACCGCTGTGCAACCTACTTCCTCGGCCTGACGCGCGATCTGCACCATGGTCTCGAAGCGGCGTGCTCCGCCGCCGACCCCAAATGCGTTGACGCCAAATGTTGTCATCTGGAAACTTTCTCGCGCCCCTTCAGGACCGCCGTGGGAACCGGCCGAAGTCGGGCGTGCGCTTGGCTTTGAACGCCTCCCGCCCTTCCTGTGCCTCCTCGGTGGCATAGAACAGCAGGTTCGCGTCGTGGGCGAGTTGCTGGATGCCGGCCAGGCCGTCCTCGGCCGCGTGGAAGCTGGCCTTCATCAGGCGCAGGGCCATCGGCGACAACTGCATCATCTGACGACACCACGCGAGTGTTTCGACCTCGAGCCGGGCCAGGGGAACAACGGCGTTCACCAACCCCATCTGGAGTGCTTCCTCGGCGCCGTACTGTCGGCAAAGAAACCAGATCTCCTTGGCCTTCCGGACACCGACCATGTCGGCGAGCAGTCCGGCCCCGAAACCGCCGTCGAAGGAACCGACCCGGGGGCCGACCTGCCCGAGACGTGCATTGTCCGCAGCGATCGTCAGGTCGCACACAATTTGCAGGACGTGTCCGCCCCCGACTGCGTATCCGGCCACCATCGCGACCACCGGCTTCGGCAGGCGACGAATCTGGACTTGGAGGTCGGTGACGTGAAAGCGACCCACCTGCCCAGGGTCGTCGGGATCGGTCAGATATCCGGTGTCGCCCCGTACCCGTTGGTCCCCGCCGGAGCAGAACGCCTCATCCCCTTCGCCGGTCAACACAACGACGCCGATCGACGGGTCCTCCCGCGCTCTGGTGAGCGCATCAGAGATCTCGATCAGCGTCTGCGGCCGAAAGGCGTTGTGCACCTCGGGGCGGCAGATAGTGATCTTGGCGACGCCGTCTGCGGTTCGCGCGTAGTCGACGTCCTCGTACCGATGGACTGTGGACCACTCGTCCGATGTCTTGGCCACGGAAACTCAGGCCATCGTCAGGCCACCGCTGACCGACAGCGTCTGACCCGTGATGTATCCGGCATCGTCGGAGGCGAAGAAGGCTACGGCCGCGGCGATATCCGACGGCAGGGCCAATCTCTTCATCGGCACGCCACGCACCATGCCGCCGAGGACCTTGTCCGCATCCTGGCCGGAATTGTCGGCGAACTTACGAAGCGCCGGGGTGTCGGTGGGCCCAGGGCACACCGAGTTCGCTGTGACGCCCTTGGTCGCGACCTCACGCGCCAGTGTCTTCGTGAAGGCGATGATCCCGCCCTTCGCGCCGGAGTAGACCGCCTCGAGCGAGGAACCGACTCGACCGGCGTCGGAGCCGATGTTGATGACGCGTCCGAAGCCCCGCTCGACCATGCCGGGCACGACGGCGTGGCACACGCGTAACGCACCCTTGAAGTTGATCTCCAGAATCTTGTCCCAGAAGTCCTCGTCGGTGTCGACGAACTTCATGAAATCGTCCCAGCCCGCGTTGTTCACAGCTACGTCGACCGGGCCGAGTTCGGCGTTGATCTGTTCCACCGCGGCCCGCACCGAAGCGCTGTCCGTGACATCGACCGCCACGGCGATGGCCTGTCCGCCCGCGGCTTCGATTTCCTTGGCGGTCTGCTGCGCCGCCTCGACCTGAAGGTCAGCGACCGCGACGCGGAAGCCTGCCGCGCCCAGCTTGCGCGAGATGCCTTCGCCGATCCCTTGGGCGCCCCCCGTGACGAGCGCAACTCTGTTAGCCATTTGCCAGATCCTTTCATCGGTCTTATCGGATGTCAGTCCGCGCGCGGACCCTTCTCGTCTATTCTTCGCCGCGGGGTTCGGCAGGTCATGCCGGCGGCGCCATGATCGCCTTCTCGAGGTTCTCTCGGAATTCTGGCGCGGCGATCCGAATCATCCTGCGTCTGCGTTCAGCCAGCGAATGACCCCGCAAGTGCGCTATGCCGTGTTCGGTCACCACGCAATCAACATCGGCGCGGGCCGTGGTGACAACGCCTTCGTCGAGGTTGAACTTGATCGAGGAGCGCCCGTCCGCCGACGTCGATCGCAACGCGATGATCGACCGCTTGCCGGTGAGCGCGGCGGAGCGGGCAAAATCCACCTGTCCGCCGACGGCGCCCAGATACGTACCTCGGCTCAACTCCGCGCCGACCTGCCCGGTCAGGTCGACCTCGATCGCGAAGTTCACCGCCACGAGCGAGGTCAGCTGCGAGAGCACCAAGGGCGAATGCGTATAGCTCGTCGGGCGGAACCGAACCGGAAGCTCATTGATGCGCGAGTAGAGTTCCGTGGACCCGAGCGCGGTGCCGGCTACCGCGAGTCCGACGTCAATTTGCTTGCGGCGGCCGGTTATAACGCCCTGGTCGATGAGACGCATGACCCCATCGGTCACCATCCCGGTATGTACGCCGAGGTCGCTGTACCCGGCCAGCGCATCGAAGACGGCAGCACCGATGGCTCCGATCCCCACTTGCACGGTGTCCCCACTGTCGATCAACTGCGCGACATGTTCGGCTATGGCTCGTTCGACACCATTCGCCGGTCGAACGGCATCCTCCTGCAGCGGTCTGTTTGTTTCGATGGTCGCAGCGAAGTCTTGCAACGGAATTCGCGGGGCGCCGTCGGTACGCGGCATCTGCTCGTTCACTTCGGCGAACAGCAACGGGGTGTGGTCTATGGCATTCGCCATGTAATCCACACCGATGCCCAACGAACACATGCCCTCGGAGTCGGGCGGGGAAACCTGCACCAGTCCTGCGTCGTGGGGAAACCGATCCTCGGCGAACATCCGGGGAATCGCAGAGTAGTGACATGGCACCACCTCGAGCTGATCGGTGCTCCCGAGCTTCCGGAGCGAACCCAACCCGCCGTAGGACACCATGGTGGTGACCGGGGATATGGTCTGGGCCAGCTGATCGTTCCAACTCAAGCCGGTGAACAGTTGTAGGGGGCCCAGGGTCGGCGCCTGTGCGAGCAACTGGTCCACCAAGGGACGGGGCTCGGCGGCTGCCTGGCCCCACCAGACGCCCATTCCCGGTTTCAAGAATTCACTGAAATCGATCAACTGTCGACTCGCTCGATCAGAGTGCCGGTGCCCAGTCCCCCGCCGCAGCACATGGTGACAAGACCGAGATGGCTCCCGCGCCTTTCCATTTCGGCCAAAATCGTGGCAATCAAGCGCGCGCCGGTGGCGCCCACCGCGTGGCCGAGAGCGATCGCGCCTCCGTTGACGTTCACGCGATCCATGTCCGGCTTCAGCTCGTGCTGCCAGGCGAGGACCACCGAGGAAAAGGCCTCATTGACCTCGAACAGATCGATATCGTCGACTGTCAGGCCGTTTCGGTCGAGCAGCTTGTGCGTTGCCGGGATGGGACCGGTCAACATGATGATGGGGTCGACGCCCACGGTTGTCTGGTCGGCGATGCGGGCACGTATCCGCAGTCCGTGCGCCTCGGCCGCCTCGCGAGTGCACAGCAGCACTGCTGCGGCGCTGTCGCAGATCGGGCTCGAGGTGCCGGCGGTGATCTGCCCGTACTCTGGACGAAACACCGGCTGCAGCCGGGCCAGGGTGTCCAGCGACGTCTCCGGCCGGATCGGCTGGTCGCGGTAACGGACCTCGCCGTCGAGTTCCATCTGCACCATCTCGTCGACGAACCGTCCCGCGTCGGCGGCCTCGGCCGCACGGGCGTGTGAGCGAACAGCGAATTCATCCATCTCGGTGCGCGTGATGCCCCAGCGGTCGGCGATGAGCTCGGCACTTTCACCTTGTGAGACGAAGTCGTATCGGTCCCGCAACTCGGCGGGCCACGGGTCACCGTAGAGCTTGCTGATCTCGGCTGGGGAGTTCATCGGAATGCGACCCATGTGCTCGACCCCGCCGGCGATCACCACGTCGTGCGCCCCCGAGGACACCAGCGCTGCAGCGAAGTTGACCGCGGTCTGGGCCGAACCGCACCGACGATCCAACGTCGTGGCGGGGACTTCGGGCGGAAACCCGGCTTGCAGCCATGCGTTGCGGCCGATGTTTCGGGACTGTTCACCGAATGGCGCCGTGCAGCCGATGATCAGATCTTCGACCACGCTCGGAGCGATCCCGGATCGCGCGATCAGGTCCTGGTAACAGGCCGCCAGCATCGCATTCGGGTGGACCTCACGGAACCACCCCTTTTCCGGGTGGGATCTCCCGATCGGGGTGCGTACCGCCTCGGCGATGACCACTTCGCGACCCGATGTGGTGAACGGGCCGGCCACGGCCGCCACGTCAGATCACCGTCCCGCCGTCAACCGGCAGTACCTGACCGGTGACGTATGCCGCGGCGTCCGACGCCAAGAATACGAAACTGGGCGCAATCTCATCTGGATGAGCCCAGCGGCCCAGCGGGATACGGGCCAGGGTCTTGGCCGCGAGTTTCTCGTTGCTGCGGATGTTCTCGGTCATCGCCGTCGCGGCGAGCGGCGCAACCGCGTTGACCGTGATCGACCGCTTGGCCAGTTCGCGGGCAAGCGATTTCGTCAATCCGACGACCGCGGCCTTCGCCGCGCCGTAGTTCGCCTGGCCGATCGTGCCGGTCAGGCCCGCGGCGGAAGTGACGTTGATGATGCGGCCGGTGCCGTCGTCGGGCAAGTATTCGAGCGCTGCCTGACTGCAGTGATAGGCGCCCATGAGGTGGGTTTCGAAGACCTTGCGAAACTTTTCTTCGTCCAACTTCGGAAACATCGCGGGGGCAATCACCCCGGCGTTGTTCACGAGGATGTTCAACGTGCCGTCCCCGAGTTGAGCCGCGGCGGCCAGGGCCTCGCGTGCGTTCGCCGCGTCGCAGACGTCGAGCGCGAACGGCTCCGCCGTTCCCCCGGCGTCGCTGATCCTCTGGCTCACCACGGCCGCGGCGTCCTTGGCGATGTCGGTGACCAGGACTGCGGCACCGGCCGCGGCGAATCGCTCGGCTACCGCTGCTCCCACTCCGCCTCCGGCGCCGGTCACCAGTGCGGTTCGACCCTGCAGGCTGAACACGCTCAGTCCATTGGGTGCGTCGGCCAATGCTGCCTGTTCGGTCATCAGTAACTCCTGGGCATTCCGAGAACGTGCGAGCCGAGGTAGTTGAGCACCATCTCCTGGCTGAGCGGAGCGATGCGGGTCAACCGTGCTTCGCGGAAGTACCGCGCAACGTTGTACTCCTCCGAATAGCCCATGCCGCCGTGCGTTTGCAGGGCACGGTCCGCCGCCTCGAACCCGGCGTCGGCGCACAGGTACTTGGCCGTGTTGGCCTCCCGGCCGCAGGGTTTGCCGTTGTCGTAGAGCCAGGTCGCCTTGCGCAAGATCAGTTCGGCCGCATCGAGTCGAGCCAGGGAATCCGCGAGCGGAAACTGGATTCCTTGGTTCATCCCGATCGGTCGTCCGAAGACCTCCCGTTCGTTGCCGTACCGCGCGGCCGCCCGCAGCGCCGCCCGCCCGATGCCCAGAGCTTCGGCGGCCACCAACATGCGCTCCGGATTCAAGCCGTCGAGGAGGTACTTGAACCCCTGTCCCTCTTCGCCGACCCGGTCCTCGACGGGAACCTCGAGTCCGTCGATGAACAGTTCGGTGGAGGTCACCGCGTTGCGACCCATCTTCTTGATGGGTCGGATGTCGACCTTGTCACGGTCGAGATCGGTGAGGAACAGCGTGATCCCGTCGGTCTTACGCGGCGAATCCTCGTACTTGGCGGTGCGGGTCAGCAGCAGGATCTTCTCCGACTCCACCGCCTTGGAGATCCAGACTTTGCGTCCGTTGACGATGTACCTGTCACCGTCACGTTTGGCGAACGTGGTGATTTTGGTGGTGTCGAGGCCGGCTCCCGGCTCAGTGACGCCGAAGCAGACGTGCAGATCGCCGCTGACGATGCGAGGAAGCGTGCGCCGCTTGAGTTCCTCGCTGCCGTGCACGATGACAGGATGCATGCCGAAGATCGACAGGTGCATCGAGCTCGCGCCGTTCATCCCCGCGCCGGAGGCCGCCACTTGCTCCAGCAGGATGGAGGCCTCGGTGATCCCGTACCCATGGCCCCCGTACTCCTCCGGCGTGGTGATACCCAACCAACCGCCTTGGGCGAAGGCGTCGTAGAACTCATGCGGGAATTCGTGTGCCTCGTCCTTCTCCTGCCAGTACTGCTCGCTGAACTTGCCGGCCAGTTCGGCGACAGACTCACGAATCGTGAGCTGATCTTCCGTCAGTTCGAAGTTCACATCGCCTCCATCCGTAGCATGGCGCAACTGTACCAATGGCCTGACCATTTTAAAAGTATGCGCCAGCAGCACAAGGGTGACCACGGTCCGCTACGGACGCGGCGCGAGGCGGTGGGCCCGCACGAGTCGCTCCGCGGCCAACTCCCCGCTGAAGATCGCCGCTTCGACACCGGCGTGCGCAAAATAGTCACCCGCCAAATAGATTCCGGCAGGCATCTCCGCGTGCAGCGAGTCGAGTCGGCCGTAGTGGCCGGGGTTGGCGATGGAAAGTCCGCGCCGATAGTGGAAAAGCTCGACGAAATCGGGATCCGGCGCCGGACCCGCCCGGCCTGTGACGGCGCTCATTGAAAATGCTCAGTTCTGCTCACCGAAAGTGCTCACCTGTGTGGCTCCGCCAATGAGTGCGGGTCTCCTTCGATGCTCGTGGTCTCTGACCACGCACCGGCTATCTGAAGGAGACCCGCTTTCTCATGCTCACATGGGAGGACGACTTGGAGATACACGCGCTACGTAAACAAGGCTGGACGATCTCGGCGATTGCCCGCCACACCAAGAACAACCGCAGGACAGTCCGCAACTACCTCAACGGTGTCACGGCCCCCGGCGTGCGCAAACCCGCCGCAGAGGATGCCTTCGCACCGTTCGTCGACTACGTAACGGCCCGATTGGCAGAGGACCCACATCTGTGGGGCCGCACGCTATGCGATGAGCTGGAGGACCTCGGCTATGCGCTGTCGTATCCGACGCTGACCCGTCAGATCCGGGCCCGCAAGCTGCGCCCGCACTGCCCCGACTGCGCGCACGCCGCCGACCGCGCCAACGCGGTCATCGACCACCCACCTGGGGTTGAAACACATTGGGACTGGCTGGATCTGCCGAACCCACCCGCCTCCTGGGGATGGGGTGCGAAGGCGCACCTGATCGTCTCGGTCACGCGGCCTGGCTGGCCGGTGCGCTCATGATTGCTTCGAATTCCACGGGGGTCAACCGGCCAAGGCGGGCTTGTCGGCGCCGGCGATGGTAGGTGCGTTCGATCCAGGTGACGATGGCGATCCGGAGCTCCTCGCGGGTGTCCCATCGGCGGCGATCGAGCACGTTCTTCTGGAGCAGGCTGAAGAAGCTTTCCATGGCCGCATTGTCGCCGGCTGCGCCGACGCGGCCCATGGAACCGACCATCTCGTAATGGTTCAGTGCACGCACGAATCGTCTTGATCTGAACTGAGATCCACGATCCGAGTGCAGAACGAACCCGGCGACATCCCCGCGTCGGGCCACCGCGCTGTGCAGGGCGGTGGTTGCCAACCGGGACTTCATCCGGGAGTCGATGCTGTAGCCGACGATCCGGTTGGAGAACGCGTCCTTGATCGCGCAGAGGTACAGCTTGCCCTCGCTAGTGTGATGCTCGGTGATATCGCTGAGCCACAAACGGTTTGGTGCATCGGCAGTGAACTCACGCCCGACCAGATCGTCATGCACTGGAGGGCCGGTCTTGCCGTTCTTTCCGCGTTTGCGCTTGCCGAACGCGCTCCACCAGCCGTTCTGCGAGCAGATTCGCCACGCGGTGCGGGCCGCCATCGGCTCACCCGCGTCGTCGGCCTCGTCGACCAGGAAGCGGTAACCGAACTCGGGATCATCTCGGTGGGCGTCGAACAGGGCGTTGGCCCGATACGCCTCGGTGATTTCAGCGACGGTGACCGGCTGGGCCAGCCAGCGGTAATACGGTTGGCGGGCGAGCTTGAGCACCCGGCACGTCACCGCAACGGGGATCCCGTCCGCGGCGAGCTCGTTCACGAGCGGGTAGAGCCTTTTCCCGGCAGATTGGCCCGCGACAAATACGCTGCGGCCCGGCGCAGTACCTCGTTCTCCTGTTCCAGCAGCTTGATCCGCCGCCGGGCTTCCCGCAGCTCACCGGACTCACCAGTGGTCTTGCCGGGCTTGGCGCCCTCATCGATTTCGGCCTGTCGTATCCACTTGTACAACGTCATCGGGTGGACACCGAAATCGGTGGCGATCTGCTCAATCGTCACCCCGTCATCGCGGTTGCGGGCCACGCGCACAACATCGTCGCGGAACTCACGGGGATAGTGAGGTGAGCCCTCTGTAGTGGTCCAGTTGTTGTGGGACTCTGTTGCCCGAGTGTTCGGGCAGGAAGAATCACCAACGACATGACATCGAACAAGCGCCGGCGGCACACCCCGGATCAGATCATCCGCAAGCTCGCCGAGGGCAACAAGCTCCTCGGGACCGGTCAGGAGCTGGCCGAGGTGTGCCGGCACCTGGAGATCACCGAGTCGACCTGGCATCGCTGGGTGGCCCAGTACGGCGGCATGAAGGCCAATGAGGCCAAACGTCTCAAGGAGCTCGAAGCCGAGAACGCCCGACTGAAAAAGCTGGTCGCCAACCAGGCCCTCGATATCGACATGCTCAAGGAGATTTCGTCGGGAAACTTCTGACCCCGAACCGCATGCGTAGTGCCGTTGTGGTGCTGCGTGAGCGGTTCGGGGTGTCAGAGCGTCGTGCCTGCTCGGTCGTCGGCCTGCACCGCTCCACGATGCGGCTGACGCCGGCGCCGATCACCACGGAGGAGGCTGAGCTGCGGGCGTGGTTGCGTCGGTTCTCTACCGACCGACCGCGCTGGGGGTGGCGCCGAGCCGCCAAGATGGCGCGCCGCGCCGGCTGGAAGGCCAACAACAAGCGCATCCGCCGGTTGTGGCGTGAGGAGGGCCTGCGGGTGCCGCAGCGGCGCCGTAAGAAGCGGCTGACCGGGATCGGGATGGCGGTCGGTGCGATGTCCCCGATCTGTCCGAATGCGATCTGGGCGATGGACTTTCAGTTTGACACCACCGGCAACGGGCGCACTCTGAAGATGCTCAACGTCATTGACGAGTTCACCCGCGAGGCGCTGGCCATCGAGGTGGATCGCAGCATCGACGCCGACGGCGTCGTGGCTGTGCTGGACCGGCTGGCACTCGTCCATGGGGCGCCGCATTATGTGCGTTTCGACAACGGGCCTGAGTTCGTGGCGCACGCGGTGCGTGATTGGTGCCGTTTCAACAGTGCCGGTTCACTTTTCATCGATCCCGGGTCTCCGTGGCAGAACGCCTGGATCGAATCGTTCAACGGCCGACTGCGCGACGAGCTGCTCAACCTGTGGCGCTTCGATTCACTGCTGGAAGCCCGCGTCATCATCGAGGACTGGCGATGCGATTACAACGCCAACCGGCCCCACTCCGCCCACGGCGACCGCACCCCAGCCGAGTTTGCCCTACAGTGGGCCACGACCCACCAACCGAAAGTCGCATAACGACTGGACCACCGATCGGGTCCCCCTCAATAGGGCCTTGCCATGAGGACATCCTTCCAGCCCGCCCACGCAGGGCAAGCCAACTCAGATGCCACCTATTCGTGCAGCAGACCCGTAAGAAGAGCAATGCTGAGCTCAGGCACGTTGGGGTCAGGCATCACGGATGGTCATCGGATGAACCCGCTTCGCCAAGGATCGCTCCGGCTATTCGTTTGTTCCATGCCGGCGGCAAGCCGAACAAGGCGCGATCGAGCTTTGCGCGCTTGTAGAACAGTTGCAAGTCGTGTTCCCAGGTGTAGCCGATGGCGCCGTGGATGGTCAGCGCCGAGTCGGCGAGTTCGGCAACATCCTGAGTCACCTGCGCCTTGGCCACCGCAGCGACCGTCGAAGCATCATCGAGACCCGCGTCCAGTGCTGCGCCTGCGTACAGTGCGGTCGAATAAGAGGCTTCGACCGTGACGAGCATCTGCGCCGCAGCGTGCTTGACGGCTTGGAAGGCCCCGATCGGCCGGCCGAACTGCTTTCGCTGCTTGCTGTACTCGACCGAGAGTTCGAGCATTCGCTCGGCGCTTCCCAGGGCGTCTGCCGACACCAACGTCGCGGCCAACGACGTCGCACGGTCCAAAGCTCGGCGGTCGACCTCGAGACCTTCGTCATACGGCGCATCCGCGAACTCCACGGTCGCGACCGCGCGCGACAGATCCAGCAGGTTCTCGGGAGAGACCCTGGCGTGCTCTGCCGCCACCCGCGCCAGCCGGACCACGCCGGCCGCACGTATTGGAACCACGAAGACATCCGCTGCGGTGGCGCCGAGGACGTGCGGGACCCGGCCGCTGACTCGACCGTCGTTCGCTTCCAACGGATTCCAGCTCGGCACCCTGTCCGCTCGAATCGCCGCGACGTAACGAACGTCCCCAGAGACTTGGTCGCTCACTTCCGCTTTCGTGAGAGTGGGTGCGACCACCGCCGCCGCCAACCATCCGGAGTTCGGCACGGCCGCCCGGCCGAATTCCCGGGAGGCCAACGCAAGCTCGAGCGTGCCGCCGCCTTGTCCGCCCGCCTCCTCCGGGTATCCCACACCCCACCAGCCCTCGCTGATCAGCGCCGAGATGACCGGCTCAGCGGTGCCCGGCGATCCGCAGTCGCGCACCACGGACGTGGGGAACTTCGCACCCAGCCATTCCCGCAACGACGAGGCGAAGAGTTCCAATTCATCAGACAGTTCCCAGTGCATGAGTACTCACTCCCCTCGGGAGACCGCTGTGCCACCCACAACGGCTCGTATCGCGTCGACGGCGTCGGGATTCTCCGCACTCGACAGATCACCGGGGTCGGTTCCGATAGCTGCCGCTCGGACCGCCCGCCGCAGAATCTTGGCCGACCGTGTCTTTGGCAGGGCCGACACCGCCCATACCTTGTTGGGCGCGAATGGTTTTCCGACCCCCTCGGCTACCAACTTCCGCAATTCATCACCCACGTTGGTGGTGTCGACGTCGCCGCGGGGAACCCAGAACGCCCACACGGCTTCGCCCTTGTTCGGGTCGGGGACCCCGACTGCCGCCGCTTCGGCCACCGCCGGATGGGCGGTCAGCACCGCCTCGATCTCCGCCGGCGCCAGCCGTTTGCCGGCAACATTCATGACGTCGTCGGAGCGGCCGAGGATGTACCAGTTGGCGGCTTCATCCACCAGCGCGAAGTCGCCGTGGCACCACATCCCGGGAAACCTGGACCAATAGGATTCCAGGTACCGGTCCTCGTCGCGCCAGATCCCACGGGTCATCGCCGGCCAAGGCTGTCGGCAGACGAGTTCACCGATGCTGCCGCGCAAAGACATTCCGTTGTCATCGACCACGTCGACGTCCATCCCCAGGGAAGGGCCACCGAGGGAACAGCTCGGAATCGGCTCCACGGGGTAGGGCGCCAGGAACGACCCACCGACCTCGGTACCTCCCGAGAAATTGATCACGGGCACGCGACCGCCGAAAACCGTTGCGGCCAGCCAATCGTAGGAGTCGGGATCCCAGGGCTCACCGGTTGCCCCGACCACATGAACCGATCCCAGGTCGCGGGTGTGGATGTCTTCCACCGGTGTTGATTTCAAGGCACGGATGAGGGTGGGTGACACCCCGAGCATCGTGATCCGGTGACGCTGCACCAGGTCCCAGAGCCGGCAAGTGTCGGGGACATCCGGCGAGCCTTCGTAGAGCAACAGGGTGGCCCCGTTGGCGTGGGCGCCGAAGGTGGCCAAGGGCCCCATGATCCACCCCATATCGGTAACCCAGCAGAACGTGTCACCCGGCCGGATGTCGAATGAATAGGCGACCTCGCTGGCCACCTTGACGGTGAATCCGGCGTGGGTATGGACGGCGCCCTTCGGCCTGCCGGTGGTCCCGGAGGTGTATCCGAGCATCAGGGTCTGCTGCGCCGGCAGCGGAAGGAATTCGTGGGACTCACGACCGACGTCGACGAGTTCATCCCACTTGACCACATGCAGGTCGGGTACGTCGAACGCGTCCGGTTGACCGATGTTGTCGACGGTGATGATGGAACGAACCGACGGCGACTGGGCGACAGCCTTGGCGAGTTCGCCGACCATGTCGATGGACCGGCCGCGGCGGATCGTTCCGTCCGCGACGACCACCGCCTTGACCTGGGCATCGTTGAGCCGGGATGCCACAGCCGGTGCGGCAAATCCGGAGAAGAGGGGTACCAGGATTGCGCCGATCCCTGCCACCGCATAGCAGGCCACCACGGCCTCGGGAATCATCGGCAGGTATATCCCTACCGCGTCGCCCTTCCCGATCCCGAGTTCCACCAGACCCGCGGCTGCGCGTCCCACCTGGTCGGCAAGCTCGGCGTAGGTGATCGTGCGCACCGCTCCGTTCTCAGCCTCATGGACGACGGCCGGACGGTCTGCGCCCTCGGCCAGCCACCTGCTCAGGCACGCATCCACGACGTTGAACGTCGATCCGACGAACCACTCTGGGAACTCGATCCCGTGTGTGAGGTCGACAATCGACTCATAGGGTTCGGCAAACGGAATGCCGAGATCGGTGATCACCGCGTCCCAGTACCACGCGATGTCGGCGGTGGACCGCTGACGAAGTTCGGCGATGGAGTCGATTCCGTGGTTCCGTGCCAGCCTGAGGACATTTGCCCGGGCGAGGTAATCGGGAGTGGGACGCCACACGTATTCGGTCATGCCGTCTCCTTCAGCTTCGAGGCATTCCGAGCACCCGCTCGGCCGCAATATTGCGTTGAATGAAGGTCGATCCCCCCGCGATGGCGGTTCCGCGGGCCTGATAGGCGAGCCGCAGCCAACGCTGCTGATCCGCGTCGCCGTGGCCGGGGTCGTCGGGTTCGGAGAGACCGAACTGTCCACCGAACTCACTGAGCTCCAAGCCGAAATCAGCGATGTCCTCGACCAGCGGACAGAAGTAGAGCTTGCCGATCGAGGTCACCGGTCCTGGGGCCTCGCCGGACGCGGCCCCGCTGATCACCCGCTGTCCGATCAAATAGTGCGTCAACGCGCGCCCGTACAGGTCGGCGATGCGCTGCCTGATCAGCGGGTTCGCCGCCAGTGGTGCACCGTCGTCATCCGTTTTCTGCTGCACCTGTTCGACGAGGTCGGCTACCGCGCGCGTCGTGTTGACCCGACCGGTGGCGATACCGACCCGTTCGAAGGCCAAGGTCGCCATCGCCACTCGCCAACCCTCGTCCACGGCGCCGAGCACCGCCGAGTCGGGCACGAACACATCGTCGAGAAAGACCTCGTTGAACTCGGCCTCGCCCAGCATGTGCTCCAGCAACCGAACGGTCACCCCCGGCGACTCCATCGGAAGCAGGAAGTAGGTGATGCCCTTGTGACGTTCTCCCCCGCCGGTGCGGGCGAGCAGGATCGCGTTGTCGGCAATCTGAGCGCGCGAGGTCCAGATCTTCTGCCCCTGGATCTTCCAGCCGCCGTCAACCCGGGTTGCCGTGGTTCGCAGCGAGGCCAGGTCGGATCCGGACTCGGGTTCGGAAAACAGCTGACACCAAATCTCGTCGCCCTTCAGGATCGGCTCGAGGTAGCGGCGCTTCTGTTCATCGGTGCCGAATGCCACGAGGGTCGGGCCTGCGAAATCCTCACCGATGATGTTGAGTTTCTCTGGTGCGCCGGCGCGATCCATCTCTTCGTTGAAGATCGCCTTGAGCTTCGCATCGGCACCGGCGCCGCCGTATTCGACAGGCCACGACAGCCCGGCGAGTCCGGCGTCGAAGAGCTTCCGCTGCCACCCGGACCAGAACTCGCGCTTGGCGTGCAGATCGGTAGGCTCCGGCCACGGCAGCGTCGGCAAGGTGTCGGCTAACCAGGCCCGGATACGCGCGCGGAAGCGGGCCTCGTCGGGCGAATCGCTCAGATCCATTGAACCTCCCATGAGCTTGCGGACCAACAGTACAATAGGTCAGACCATAAAACTAGGAGGTGTTCGATGGGATCTTCCGAGAAGCCCGCGCCCCAGGGTTGCGTCCTCGACGAGGTGTCATTCCGCGTCGAGGCAGGCAAGGTTCGGGAGTTCTCCCGGGCGACATACACGGCGGACCCCGTCCACACGGACATCGAGGCGGCGCGCGCCGCAGGATTCTCCACCATCCCGGCCACCCCCACCCACGTGGTCGCCGGAGGTCACTACCGCGACCAACAAGGATTCGTCAAAACGCTGGGGATGACGATCGAGCGCGTCGTGGTCGGCTCCGTCGACTGGGAATATGTCCGTCCGCTCGTCGTCGGTGACAACCTGACCGGAACCCGGCGGATCGTCGACGACACGACTAAGGAAGGCAAACGGGGTGGCACGATGCGCCTGGTCACGCTGGAAACCACCTGGGTCGACGAACACGGTCACACCGCGGTGCTGCAACGCGAGACCTTGATCGAGCGGAGTGCATCATGACCCGGCCGCCGGTGATGCTTCATGTGGGGCAGCGGCTTCCGTCGAAGACCATCGGCCCGATCAGCCAAACCGACATCGTGCGGTTCGCTGGGGCCGGCGGCGACTTCAACCCGCTTCATCACGATCCTGCACACGCGCGTCGCGCCGGCCTGCCCGGGGTGATCGCGATGGGCCAGATGCAAGCCGGGATGCTCGCGGCCTGGATCTCCGATCTGGTACATATCGAGCACTTGTTGTCTTACCACGTCCGGTTCGCTTCGCCGCTGACTGTCGGCGAGACGGTGCTGCTCACCGGCCACGTCGAAACGTGGAAGCCACTCGAGAGTGGTTACGGTGCGGCTGAATTGGTGATGCAGGCGTCCGTCGGGGACCGGGTGGTCGTCAACGCCACCGCACGGGCCCGGGTGGCGGGTCCGTGATCAAGGGGGAGCACGACTACTGGCAGAGAACGATCTTGCCGAATTCGCTTCCTGCTTCCAGGCGGCGGTGGGCCTCTGCTGCGTCGGCCAGCGGGTACGTCCGCGCGATGGTCGGCGGCGCCACCCGGCCCGTTGCCACCAGATCCAGCAGCCCGCGAAAATCCTCCGGACTGCCCATCGTGGTACCAAGCAAGCTGTACTGGCCGAAGTAGAACGGCCGGACATCCATCTCTGCGTGCTCGGCGACGTTGGCCCCGAGCACAACCAGGCGGCCGCCGGGCCGCAGCGCCTGAATTGAACTGCCCCACAACCCCACTGGGTCCAGCAACACGTGGAATCCACGGCCGTCGGCGGAGAGCTCTCGAACTCTGTGGGGCCAGTCCGACTCCGCGTGCAACACCCCGTCGCGGGCACCCGCCTCGAGCGCACGCTTGAGCTTGTCGTCGTTGGACGCCGTCACACAAACATGTGCGCCAATGGCGGACGCCAGCGACACTGCCATGGTCGCAATACCACCGCTGGCGCCGACGACGAGCAAAGATTCACCCGCCGACAGCTGCGCCCTCGTCACCAGCGCGCGGTAGCTGGTGACACCGACCAAAGGCAGCGCAGCCGACTCCGCCCACGAATATGCCTTCGGCCTGCTGACCAGGCATTCCTCCGGAACAGTTACCAACTCGGCGTAGGTACCGGGGATGTGATCACCGAGAATCTGGAACTCCGGCGCGGGCGCCTCGGCATGGTCCCCCCAGAACAGGGACGGCAGGATCACCACCTCTTCGCCGGTGTCGACGCGCACACCCGCTCCATCGGCACCCGGAATGTGGGGCAGCGGCGACCGATACTGGCCGCGACGCACCAGAACGTCATGCCAGTTCAGGGCGCTCGCCCGCAACTCTACGGTTACCCAGCCGGTTCGACTTGGGGGATCGGGGACAGCTCGGGGCGTAAGGACCTCGGGGCCACCGAAGCCTTCGAGCACGACAGCTTGCATATTCCGCCTCCCGCGCGAAGTCCGGCCGGCAATCGATTCAGTTGGCGCCCGAGGCGGCCGCGGCTTGACCGCGCCCCTCGGCGACCTGTTGGCGCAGCAGGTGCTTCTGAACCTTGCCGGTGGCGGTCATCGGCAGCGCGTCCACCGCAACGACGCGTTCGGGCGTCTTCTGAATGGCAACGCCACGGTCGGTGAGATATGCACGCAGCTCCTCCACCGTCGGCGCCGGCAGCCCCTCCTTGGCCACGACAAAGCAGCACACTTTCTCACCCAGCCGTTCGTCCGGCATCCCCACCACCGCCAGGTCGGCGAGGCCGGGGTGCGCGGCCAACTTGTCCTCGACCTCGCGCACGCTGATGTTCATGCCCCCGCGGATCACTATGTCCTTGGTTCGGCCGGTGACCCGGACATATCCGTCGGCGTCCATGGTACCCAGGTCTCCGGAGCGCGAAAATCCTTCCGGCGTATACAGTTCCGCGGTGTCCTCGGGCCGATTGAGGTAACCGATCATATGCGACGGCCCCCGGTAGGCGATGTCCCCCTCGGTTCCGCGCGGAACCTCCATCCCATCTGGACCGACCACCTTCACCTCGGCCCCCGGCAACGCAGCGCCATCGGAGGCGACGGCCCGGCGCGGATCGTCGGCGATGGTAC
>JACYYJ010037748.1_pt1 | contig 25303 bp, 20 predicted proteins | sample 8236861 | NCBI WGS metagenome assembly JACYYJ01 (sample SAMN14103086, study PRJNA606662) | landfill metagenome | isolation source: landfill solid waste | place: India:New Delhi, Okhla landfill site | collected 2017-11-05
GCAGGTGCGGGTCGCCCGCGCGATACGGGCGCCCGTCCGGCGCCTTGCCGCGCACGCGGTCGTGCACCGACCGGACGCGGTCGATCATCGCCTGCGCGTCGTCGGCCGTGCCGAACGTCGTCGTCGCGATGAACGTCGCCGTCCGCTCCAGCCGGCCCCACGGGTCGCCGCGATACCCCGAGTGCCCCGCCACGCCCGCCATCGCCAGCGGGTGCAGCGACTGCAGCAGCAGCGCGCGCAGCCCGCCCACGAACATCGACGCGTCGGCGTGCACCCGCCCCACCGGGCTGTCCGGCGCGAACCACCGCGGCCCGGGCGTCAGGTGGATGCGGTCGCGCGACGCCTCCGCCTCCGGGCCCGCGACCTTCTCGAACAGCGCGTCCCCCAGCCGCAGCCGCAGCCGTTCCACCGGGTTCGTCGCCGTCGTCATGCCGCCAGTATCCGCTCGGGCGGGGCTCAGGTCGTGTAGTCCGCGTTGATCCTGACGTAACCGGCGGTGAGGTCGCAGCCGAACACGGTGAAGTCGCCGGACGCGATGCCGAGATCGACCTCGATGAGGACGTCGTCACCCTTGAGGTAGCGCTCGACGTCCGCACGCCGCGCGGGCGTCGGCAGGTCGGGGTAGGTCTCGATCCCGCCGAACGCGATGCGCACGCGTTGCTCGAGGATGTCGGGCTCGTCGCACTTACCCACGGCCATGGCCACGCGGCCCCAGTTCGGGTCAGCTCCGTGCACGGCGGTCTTCACCAGCGGTGAGTTGACCACGGATTTGCCGACCCGCTTGGCCTGAGCGTCGTCGCGGGCACCGGTGACCCGCACCCGGATGAGCGTGGACGACCCCTCTCCGTCGGAGGCGATCGCGGTCACGAGGTCGGTGCACACGGCCAGGAGGGCGGCCTCGAGCTCGGCGAGATCGACCGGCCCGGCCACACCGGTGGCGAGCACGGCGGCGGTGTCGGACGTCGAGGTGTCGGTGTCGATGCTCACGGCGTTGTACGTGCGCTCCACGACGGCGCGGAAGACGCGGTCCAGGTCGGCCGACGCGACCTCGGCGTCGGTGTAGACGAACGACAGCATGGTGGCCATGTCGGGCTCGATCATGCCGACGCCCTTGGCGATCCCCACCACGCGGGCGGGCCCCACCTGCCGTTCCGCGACCTTGGGACGGGTGTCCGTGGTCATGATCGCGCGTGCCACGGAGGGCAGGTCCACCGGGCCGGGCTCCGGCAGCGCGGCCAGGCCGCACCGCACCCGCGCCATCGGGTAGGGCACCCCGATGACGCCCGTGGACGCCACCAGCACTTCCTCCGGTCGGCACCCGGCCCTTCCCGACGCCCACTCCCGCAGCTCGCGCGCGTCGTCCATGCCGCGGGCGCCCGTCGCGACGTTGGCGTTGCCCGACAGGACGACGACGGCGCGCAGCGCGCGGATGTCGCCGGCACGGCTGAGGCGGACGCTCGGTCCGGCGAACCGCGAGCGCGTGAAGACGGCGGACGACGTGGTGCCGCCGGTCGCGAAGACGAGGCTCGCGTCCGGTGCGCCGTCCTTGATCCCGACGTTTCCTGTGACGCTCCGGAACCCGGCGACGGTGCTGGTCATCGTGTGCTCTCCTCGTAGGTGGGGACGGTTGCGGGGCTTGCGGCGTTCTCCGGGACGAGCTGCTCGAGCACGGCGCCGGCCGCACCGGGCCGCAGCGTCAGCACCCGGTCGCACAGCGACCGCAGGACAGCGAGGTCGTGGCCCACGACGAGCACCCCCGTGCCCGCGAGCGCCGTGCGGACGACGACGGCGAGCAGGTCGGTGGCGGTGTCGGCGTCGAGCATCGAGGTCGCCTCGTCGAGCACCAGGAACTCCGGGCGCAGCGCCAACGCCCGGGCGACGCAGGCGCGCTGCAGCTCTCCCCCGGACACCTGGCTCGGGCGCCGGGCGAGCAGGGTCGGGTCCAGTCCGACGTCGCGCGCGAGCGACGCCGCGTCCACCGGTGCGCCTGCCAGGCGTGCGGGCAGCTCGATCGCCTCCCGCAGGGTGAGGCGGTCGTCGACGGCGGTGCGCGGATGCTGGGAGACCCAGCCCACACGTCGACGTTGGCCGGGCGGCAAGTCGAGCCCGGCGCCGCATACCTGGTCTCCTCCGACGGTGAGGTGGCCGGTGTCAGGCTTGTCGAGCTGGGCCAGGACGGCGGCCAGCGTCGACTTCCCGACTCCGGACGGTCCGGTCAGGCCGACGATCTCGCCTGCGCGCACCGCCAGATGGGTGGGGCCGAGGATCTCGGTGCGGTCGCGTCGCACGCGGACGCCGTGCGCGGCCAGCGTCGGGGCATCGGCCGGGAAGTCGTGCGGGGCCCGGGCACCCAAGCTGCTGCCGACGACATCGTCCGGCCGTCCACGGTCGACGACACGCCCGCCGGCGAGCCGCGTGACCATGTCGGCATACCGGCGGGCGAACGTGAGATCGTGCGTCACGACCAGGACGGTGTGCCCGGCGCGTGCGTAGCCCGCGAGCAGGAGGCCCACGGCCTGCGCTGCGTCGCCGTCCAGCCCGGTGGTGGGCTCGTCAGCGAGCAGCACGGGCGGGTGGTTGACCATGGCGGCCAAGAGGTTGAGACGCGCGAGCTGTCCGCCCGAGAGCTGGTGCGGATACCGGCGCAGCCACCCAGGCTCGACGCCCGCCGCGTGCGCGAGGTCGGCGAGCTGGCGTCCGGCGTCCGACGCGACGTGCGGATGCGCGGCCCCGAGCCGCGCCAGCCCGGGCGGGGCCACCCGCTGCGCCTCCCGCAGCTGCGCCGCGAGGGTGGACGTGGGCGTGAATGCCGCCCCGGCGGCCTGCGGCGCGATACCGATGACCCGGCCGCGCAGAGCGCGACGGTGGATGCGCGCCGACGCCCGCAACAGGTCGATCCGCTGCTCCGCCGCGGCCCCGGCCACGGTCAGCCCGACGCTGCCCGTAGCCGCCGACCGCCTGGGGAGGGCGCCTGTCAGCGCGGCCAAGACGGTGGACTTGCCGGCCCCTGACGGCCCCAGCAGCACACGCACCTCACCCGGGACGAGGTCGAGGTCGACGCCGTCGAGCGCACGAACCCCGGCGTGCGCCACGGTCAGCCCGCGCACGACGACGGTGGCGGTCTCGTGCCCGGCGAACGCGGGCGCGGTGGCGTCGGTCGGAGGGTCGGTCACGAGGTCAGCCATGGTGCTCCTTCCCGCCGCCGGCAAGGGCGCCAGCAAGGCAGACGGTGACAGCGACGAGCAGTCCGGCGGGTGCCGCGAGGGTCCACCAGGCCCCCGAGAGCAGCGCCTGCTGACCGAGATCGAGGAGCGCCCCGAGGGACGGCTCGTGAGGCGGCAGGCCGAGGCCGAGGAAGGTCAGGGTGGACTCGTGCCACACGGCGTGCGGCACGAGCAGGCCCAGCGCGACCGCGAGCTGGGAGGCGATCCGGGGCATCGCGTGATGGCGCAGCAGCTCGCGGCGGTTCAAGCCCTGCGCGACCGCCGCGCGGTAGAAGTCGGCCGTGCCGAGCGCCAACAGCTCCGCCCGCACGAGGCGGGCGGTCTGGGTCCAGTGCGTCGCGGCCACGACGAGCACGATGGTGAGGAACGAGCCGCGCAGGACAGACGCGACGACGATCCCGAGCAGCAGGTGCGGCACCGCGTTGACGCCGTCCACGACACGCATGGTCCATCGGTCGAGGCGTCCCCCCACGAGCGCGCAGCAGGCACCCACGAGCGCGCCCACGACGACCGCGCACGTCGCCCCGGAGAGCGCAGCAAGGAGGGAGATCCGCAGCCCGTACGCCGAGCGCACGAACAGGTCGCGCCCGGCGAGGTCCGTGCCGAAGGGGTGCGCCCAGGTCGGCGTCGTCGCTCCCAGGGCGTAGTCCACGTGCGCCAGGTCGGCGGGCAGCAGTGGGACGACGACGGCGTAGCCCACGAGCAAGGCCAGGCCGAGGCCCGCGAGGGACCGGCCGGCGGGAAGGGCTCGGCGACCGACCGGGTACCCGGCACGGGCGGCGACCGGGCGGGTGGTCTCAGAGCTCATCGGCATCCGTCCTCGGGTCGATGTGGACGAGGAAGAGGTCCGCCAGCAGCCCACCCACCACGGCCATCAGGACGAGCAGAACCGTGGACGCCGCGAGCAGCGTGAAGTCCTGAGCCAGTGCGGCGTCCACCAAGGCGCTGCCCAGCCCGGGCCAGGAGAAGACCTGTTCCACCAGGACCGAGCCGGCCACCACCTCGGGGAGCCGGGCCCCGGCGATCGCGAGGGTCGGGACTGCCGCCGCAGGCAGCACGTGATGCAGCAGCACCCGGCGCTCGCTGACGCCGCGCAGGCGGGCGGCCTCGGTGGCAGGGGTCCGCAGGTGTTCGACCATGCCGCGATGCAGGTGCAGGGTGAGCCAGGGGAGCTGCGACGCGGCCACCGCGAGGACGGGCAGCACGAGGTGCCGAACGACCTGCTGGACGCTCACGGCGGCGCCTGCGTCGGTCAGCCCACCGGCGGGGAGCCAGCCGAGTCCCAGCGACAGGGACCCGACGAGCACCATCGCGACGAGGAACGCGGGCACTGCGGACAGTGCCCAGAGGCTCGCGGTGAGCAGCCGGGCGAGCGCCCCCAGCGGTCGGCGCGCCGCAAGGATCGCCAGCGGCACCGCGACCGCGACCGCGACGGCCAGGCCGGTCGCCATGAGCAGCAAGGTCCAGGGCAGGCGTGTCGCCACGACCGCCGCGACCGCCACCCGGCCGGTCGTGGAGTGCCCGAGATCGCCGGTGACCGCGCCGGTGGCCCACTGCCACCAGGCCCCGGCCCAGTTCCTCCCTGCCACGAGCCCCTCGACGCCGTCTCGCGCGGCGGCCCCCGTGAACTCGTCATGGGCACCCAGGAACGCCGACGCGGCGTCGGTGGGCGAGGCGGCCGCGAGCGCGAAGACGGCCAGGCTGACCAGCACGACGAGCGGTACGGCCCAGCCGAGACGCCGTCCGGTCAGGCGCAGCGCCGCGATAGTCCGCGTCATCGGCGCGTCCAGTGCTGGACGTCGAACCAGGGCCCCCAGGCGACGCCGTGCTCGTGCGGCTCCAGCACGTGCGCCACGCCGTCCCAGTCGTCGAGTCCTCGGGCCACGTAGGTGTGCTCGAGGGCGAAGACGGACACCATCGGGGGGTTCGCGACGAGCGTCTCCTGCAACGCCCGGTACGTCGCGGCGCGCGCGTCCGCGTCGGGCTCCCGACGCGCCTCCTCCAGGAGGCGGTCCACCTCCTCGTCCGCGTATCCGGACGGGTTGGAGTAGGCGTCGTCGGTGTCGAAGCCGGCGTAGTCCGAGTGCAGCTGGCGGAACACCTGGGTGTCGGGGTCGTAGGGCATGTCGCCTCCGCCGAGCACGAACGCCTTGGTGTCCATCATGGTGACGGCGGTCGGGCGGTCCACCCCCTCGAGGGCCACCTCGATCCCGAGCCCGGACAGGTCGGAGGCGAACGCCTGCGCGACGTCGCGACGCAGCGAGTCCTCCGCGAAGTACATCACCGTGAACGCGAACCGGGTGCCGTCCTTGGCCCGGATGCCGTCGGGACCCGGCGCCCAGCCTGCCCCGTCGAGCAGCTTCTCGGCGGCGTCGGGGTCGTGGGGGAACGTCGCGGCCGGCTCGTACGAGTCACCCTGTGCGGGGGTGAACGGCGTCGCGATCGGCTCCCCGTGCCCCGCGAGGATCCCCTCCACCATCGCCTCCCGGTCCGTCGCAAGGTTGAGGGCGATGCGCACCTTCGGGTCCGCGAAGAACGGCAGGGTCACCGGCAGGGAGATCGCGCGGAAGTCGCCCGAAGGGTTCGAGACGAGCTCCAGGCCCGCGACGCCGTCCAGCTGGGTTGCCGTGCGGGGCGAGAGCTGCGCGCCGTCGACGTCGCCGGACCGCACCCGCTGTGCACGGGCGTTCTCGTCCGGCACGAACGCGAGGTGGATCCTCGATATCTCGGGCGCGCCTCCCCACCAGTCCGTGCGAGCGGTGAGGGTCATGGACTCGCCGCGCCGCCACTCGGACAGCACGTAGGGGCCGGTGCCGACCGGTTCGTCCGCGAGCGACGAGTCCAGCACCGTGTCGCCGAGCGCCTCGGACGCCGGGATCCCCAGCGTGAGCCGCGCCGGCAGACCCGCGTACGGGTACGCCAGCTCGAACCGCACGGTCCGTGCGTCCGTGGCGACGACCTCGCGGATCATCGCGTAGTCGGCGCTCATCCAGGACCCCCGCGCCGGGTCGCGTACGGCGTCGTACGCCGCGACGACGTCGGCGGAGTCGAACACCGATCCGTCGCTGAAGGTGATGTCCTGGCGGAGGGTGACCTCCCACGTGGTGAGGTCGTCGTCCGGCCGCGGCATCTCGGTCGCCAAGCCGGGCTCGAGCACGCCGTCCGCCCCCACCGTGACCAGGCCGTCGTACAGCTTGGACGTGATCCCCAGCGGGTACTCCAGTGGGTTGAGGGTGTCGTACTCGCTGGTCTCGGCGAGCCGAAGCATGTGGTCGCCGGATCCTGCGGCGGTCCCCGGGGGAGCCTCTAGCGCACACGCGGAGAGCGCCAGGGTCACGACGGCGGCGAGCCCGGGGACCCCCAGTGGCGAGCGGGACGATCGGGTGCTCATGAGACGGAGATCCTCGGGTCGGCGACGGACTGCAGGACGTCTGCGGCGGTGTTCACGGCAACGTACAGCGCGCCCAGGACGAAGGTGACGCCTGCCACGGCCGGGAAGTCGGACACGGGCAGGCTGGCCGCGAGGTAGGAGCCGAGCCCGCCCCAGGTGAAGATCCCTTCGACCAGCAGCACCCCGCCGAACATGAACCCGAGCTGCAGGGCACCCATCGACAGCGACGCGCCCACCGAGTTGCGCAGCACGTGGCGGCGCAGCACCTGCGCCTCGGTGAGGCCCTTGGACGTCGCGGTGCGCACGTGGTCGGAACGGAGCGTCTCGGTGAGGCTGGACCGCAGCACGCGGCCGATCGCCAACGCGGGGCCGACGGCCAGGGCGAGGGCGGGCATCACGATGTGCGCCACGGCGTCACCGGCGGCCGCAGGGTCACCGGCGAGCAGGCTGTCGAGCACACTCATCCCGGTCGGCCCGTCGGTGACGCCGCCTCTCCCGGAGGCCGGTAACCATCCCGCGAGCTTGTAGAAGACGATGATGCCGAGGATGCCGAGCATGAACGTCGGCGCCGCCGACCCGACGAACAGCACGCCCCGGAGCACACCGGCGAGCGGCCAGCGGAGCATGCTCGACACGGCGAACAGCACGCCCAGCAGCAGCGCGAGGAGGAACGCGACGAGGACGAGCTCGAGCGTCGCCGGCAGGTAGGTCATGATGTCCTCCGCCACCGGACGGCGGGTGCGGAACGAGGTGCCGAGGTCACCGGTGAACAGTCCGCCGACGAACGCGAGATAGCGCTCGGGGGCCGGGTCGTCGAGGCCGAGGCGCGCCCGCGCGGCGGCGACCGCCTCCGGGGAGGCGTTGCCTCCGATCGTCGCCGCGACCGGATCGGCGCCGGAGACCTCCTGCAACATGAACAGCACCAGGGAGAGCACCCCCAGCAGGCCGAGCAGCGACGCGAGCCGGACGCCGAGGAATCGCAGACGGGACACGTGGCATCACCTCCGGTGGGCGAGCCGGCGGCGCAACGCGTCCCCGGCCAGGTTGGACAGCAGGCTGAGCAGCATCACGGCGATGCCCGGGACGAGCGGGATCCACCAGGCGTCGAGGATCTCCACGAGCGCCCGCGAGGTATCGGCCCCGAGCTCCGGCGCCGGGGCCGGCTGGCCCAGCCCGAGGAAGGACAGCGACGCCAGCACCATGACGACGTTGCCGACGTCGAGGCTCGCGGTGATGATCGCCGTGGGCACCACGCCCGGCAGGACATGGCGCCGCACGAGCCGAACCGGGCCGACTCCGGCCATGCGGGCCGCCTCGACGTGCGGCCTGGCCATGAGGGCGCGCACCTCGCCGCGCACGATCCGCGCGTAGTACGGCCACCAGACGATGCTCACGGCCAGGAAGGTGTTGAACAGCCCGGGCCCGAGGGCTGCCGCGACGGCCACGGCCACGAGCATCGAGGGCAGGGCGAGGAACACCTCCGTGGTCCGCATGAGCACGGCGTCGAGCCATCCACCGGCCACACCCGCGACCACGCCGACCAACGACCCGACGATCAGGCCGACCGCGGTCACCGCGAGGGACAGCAGCCACGACGTCCGCAGCCCGACCAGCACCCGGGAGAGCGTGTCGCGGCCGATCTGGTCGGTGCCGAGCAGGAAGCCGTCGGACAGCGGCGGGAGCTTGGGTGTGCCGACGGGCTGCACCGGGTCGTGCGGCGCGAGGCCCGGGGCGACGAGGGCCAGGACGGTGACCGCCGCGAGCAGGCCGAGAAGTGTCCAGTCGAGCACCCGGCGTGCACGGGTGTCTCCGCCACCTCGACTCCTGCGAGCGGTCAGGCGCCAGCGTGGCGCGGGGACCGGCGGCCGGGCATCGCCGGTGCCGATGTCGGCGAGAGCGGTGCGGGTCAGGAGGTCGGCCATTAGATCTCTCCTCGGCGCAGGCAAGCCACCTCGTGGCGGCGGGTGACATCGGCGGACGACCGTCCGTCGACGGCGGTGAGCTGGATGCCCACCACCGTGCTCGAGCATTCGGCGACCGCGACCGGACAGCGCGGGTGGAACGCGCAGCCCGTGGGGGGTTCCAGTGCGCTGGCCGGTTCCCCCGGCAAGGGCTCGACCGTGCTTCCGGCCCGCGGTACCGCCGCGACCAGGTTGCGCGTGTACGGGTGCTGGGGACGCGCGATGACGTCCTCCGCTCGGCCCACCTCGACGATGCGACCGAGGTACATCACCGCGATCCGGTCGCCGACGATCCGCGCGACGGCGAGGTCGTGCGTGACGAACATGACGGCGATGCCGAGATCGCGACGCATCTGGTTGATGAGGTTGAGCACGCTCGCCGCGACCGACACGTCCAGGGCGCTCGTCGGCTCGTCGCACAACAGCACCCGGGGCGGCACGATGGTCGCGCGGGCCAAGACGACCCGCTGGCGCTGGCCGCCCGAGAGCTCCCCGGGTCGTGCATCGAGCACCGTGGCGGGGAGGCCGACGCGGTCGAGGATCTCGCGAGAGCGTCGCTCCTTCTCCGCCCGGTCGGTGTGGCGCGGCAGCCGCTCGTGCAACACCTCGCGGACCGTCATCCACGGAGTGAGCGAGGAACCTGCGTCCTGGAACACCATCTGCACGTCGGTGCCCTGTGGACCACGGACGCTCCCGGTGTGGCGCTTCTCGAGGTGGCCCGCCACCCGAAGGAGGGTCGACTTGCCGGACCCCGACTCGCCGACCACGGCCATGGCCTCGCCCGGCTGGAGGTCGAACGTCACGCCTCGAAGGGCTGCGAGCCGTGCCTTGCGGCCACGCTCGTCGCGGACGTGGAAGGTGCATTCCAGCTCCGCCGCCTGGATCAGCGGCGCGCCGCGTTCCGGTTCGGGCAAGGGCGGCAGGGGGTCGAGTAGCTCCTGGGACGTTCCCTCGCCGGCGAGCCGGTCGGCCTCCACACATGCGGCGAGGTGCGCCTCGGAGTCCTCCGAGCCGACCGCCGGGACCAGCGGCGGCACGCCCCCCGAGCATGATGCGACGGCGAAGCGGCAACGCGACCGGAACGCACACCCGACGTCCTCCTTCGCGGGCGTCGCGGCCTCGGCGGGCAGGCTCCACAGCGGGCGGTGCCGGTCCGAGTCGAGCGACAGGCGCGACCCGAGCAGCCCGAGAGTGTACGGATGCCGAGGATGCTCGAGCACCTGCCGGGTGGTCCCGATCTCGACGATCCGGCCGCGGTACATGACGGCGATGCGGTCGGCGACCTGCGCGGCCACGCCGAGGTCGTGCGTGATCATCAGCACCGAGCAGCCGACGTCGTCCCGCAGGTCGGCCAGCAGGCGGAGGATCTGGGCCTGGACGGTGACGTCGAGGGCAGTCGTCGGCTCGTCCGCCACGACGAGCTCGGGCCTGCCGGCCAGTGCCATCGCGATCATCACGCGCTGCCGTAGGCCGCCGGACAGCTCGTGGGGATAGGACCGGTAGCGACGCTCGGGCTGCGGAATCCCGACGGCGCGCATGAGACGCACCGCCTCCTGCGCCGACCCGGCCTTCTCCGCGACCTGGCGTCCGACCAGCATGGTGGGATCGAGCGACGTCATGGGGTCCTGGAACACGACCCCCAGCCGGCGGCGACGCGCCTCGCGCAGCTGCGCGGGCGCGACGGTCCGCAGGTCCATGCCCGCCACCTCGAGCGTGCCCTCGATACGGGGCCGGGACGACTCGGGCAGCAGGCCCAGCATTGCCATGCTCATCACGCTCTTGCCCGACCCGGACTCGCCGACGACGCCGACGATCTCGCGGCGTCCGATGTCGAGGTCGACGCCGTGCAGGATCGGCGACCGGACCCCGTTGCGTTCGAGGCTGACGCGAAGGTCGCGCAGCCGCGCCACCGGGTCGGCGGTGCGGACGAGCCCGGGCTCGGTCAGCGTGCCCGTGGAGGGCGGTGCGGCGACATCCATGGGAACGGCTCCTTCACAGCGGTAGTGGCAGCGGATGGTCGTGCAGGGCGAGGGACTGCGGAACTAGGACGGCGGGGCGCCCGCCGGGGACGGGGCACGCGACGCGACCCGCCGGGCGGCGTCGATGGCGGTGACCTCGCTGACGCGACGCTGCCGGGAAGGGGCGGTCACCGCGAGGAAGACCGCGACCACGAGCGCCAATCCCGACGCGCCCAGCCACAGCACCTGCGACCCGTACGCGTCCAGCACGAACCCGCCGGCGACGGGCCCGACCGCGGTGGCGAGCGAGTGGGTGAGGCCGTACACGCCCTGGTACCGGCCCCGGCGCACCGGGTCGGCGAGGTCCGCCGTCAAGGAGGTCGCCTGCGGGTGCGACCCCATCTCGCCCAGGGTCCAGATCGCCACGGTCACGAGGTACATCGGCAGGGTCGACGCGAATGCCTGCAGGCCGACGCCCACGGCCGTGAGCACGATCGCGACCACGATCACCAGGTCGCGGGACCACCGGTTGAACAGCCGTGCCGTGGGGAGCTGCAGCAGGCACAGCAGCACGCCGTTGAGCGTGAGCAGGATGCCGAAGTGACTGGACGGCTGCCCCTGCTCGGTCATGACGAGCGGAAGGGTGGTCGTCGACTGCACGTAGACGATCGAGTACACGAACATCACCGCGGCGAAGGTCATGAACACCCGGTCGCGCAGCACCGCCAGCAGCCCGCCGCCTCGTGGGCGCCCCTGTTCGGCGGTGGCCCCCGTGGCCGGGCCGTCATCGGGAAGAGGCAGCCGGGTCTCCGGGACCTTGGCGGCGATCACTCCCACGGACACGAGGACGAGGCCCGCCTGGCACCAGAACAGCAGGGAGAACGACACCTCGGCCATGAACCCCGCGGCGAGCGGGCCGATCGCGTACCCAAGGTTGACGGCCCAGTAGTTGTAGTTGAAGGCGGCGCGTCGGTGCTGGGGCTCGACGAGGTCGCCCACCATCGTCTGGATGACGGGACCGCAGGTGCCGTTGAACAGGCCGTACGCGGTGAGCAGGACGGCGATCAGCCCGGCGCTCTGCGCCAGCGGGATCGCCACCAGCGCGACCACGCTCAGCAGCTCGCCCGCCAGGAGCACCCGCCGCCGTCCGACCCGGTCGGCGAGCACCCCGCCCGCGAGGGACGAGACGACGACCCCTACCCCGTACGCGGCGACGACCAGTCCTGCCTCGCCTGCGGACATGCCGACCGCGGACGTGAGGAAGATCGTCATGTACGGGACGACGAACCGTCCGATCCACACCACGAGCTGCGCGGTCCACAGCCACCAGAACGCGGCAGGCAGGTCACGCAGCCGGGTGCGGCCGACGGTTGCGGGCGGGGGCACGGCGGCTCTCTCCCTCAGAGTCGGGCGGGGTGCCGGCGTCACTCGGCGGCCGCGGTCTCGGCGACGCCGAGGGTCGCGAAGTCGAGCGTGGCGGGCGCGGCGATGGAGTGCGACGCCTCGACGCCCTCCAGCCAGTTCTGGGCCACCATGAAATCGGTGCTCCAGGCGAAGACCGGGGCGCAGCCCGCTTCGTAGGCCGACTTCCCGGCCTCGAGATACGTCTCCTCGGACCCGGTCGTGAGGGCCTCGTCGAGCAGCTTCGTCGTGGTCTCGTCCGCGCACTGCAGGTGGTTGAGGCCACCGTCCGGGTCCCAGAAGACGTGCCCGTGCATGTACGCGTTGTTGGAGTCGGGCCACGTGGCGGGCGCGATGAGCACGTCCGGCGCGTCCTCGGGATGCTCGGGGAAGTCGCCGAACACCTCGGACGACTGGTGGCTCGTCACCGTGGCCGTCATGCCGAGCGCCTGGAGCTGCGCGGCGACCAGGTTCGCCATCTGCTCGGCGTCCGAACCGCCGGCGTTGTAGCCGATCTGGATCGCCGTACCCGGCGCCAGCGTGCCCACCCACGCCTCGAGTGCGGCCGGGTCGTGCACGAGCTTTCGCGAACCGTCGTCGGCGGCCAACGCACCCTTGGGGTAGTAGCCCTGTGCGGGTTCGGAGCTGATCCCCGCCACCTGGTCGATGAGAGTCGCCCAGTCGATCCCCTCGAACAGCGTGCGCCGCGCCTCGGCGTCGGCGAGCAGCTCGCGGTTGGGGTTCATGTACATGACGCCCACCTGGAACGACGGGAGCGCGAACGCCTCGAGGGAGTCCGAGTCCAGGTACTTCTGTCGGGACGCCGTCGGCACCCCGGACAGCAGCGCGTGCAGGTCACCGTTCTCCAGCTCGAGCTGCATCGCGGAGATCTCCGTGTAGACGGGCAGGACCACGGTGGTGAACGTGGGCTCGAGGTCGCCCCAGTACTCGTCGAAGTAGGTGAGCTCGTACCCCTCGCCGACGACCGCCTTCGACAGGACGTACGGGCCTGTGCCGGCCGAGTGCGTGGACAGCCAGGTCTGCGCGAAGTCGTCGCCCGCGTGCTCCTCGAGCGCCGTCGGGCTGATCATCCGCGGCCCGTACGGGGAAGCGAGGTAGTCGAGGAAGGCCGAGTTCGGCTCCTTGAGAGTGACGACGACGGTGTGGTCGTCCACCTCCTCGACGTCCTTGACGCCCTGCACCATGTACGCGGGGCCGGCGTCCACGTCCAGCCGACGCTGGAACGACGCCTCGACGGCGTCGGCGTCGAAGGTCGTGCCGTCGTGGAACGTCACCCCCTCGCGCAGGGTGAACGTGTACTTCGTGAAATCGTCGTTCACCTCCCACTCGGTCGCGAGCGAGGGTGCGACGGTCGCCGCCTCGTGGTTGCCCGGCTCGTAGCGCACGAGCCCTTCGTAGGCGTTGGTGGTGATGGCGAGCCCGTTGCCCGAGTAGTACACGTCCGGGTCGGGGGGCTGGCCGATGTCGTTGAGCACGCCGAGCTTCAGCACACCGTCGGTCGGCGGCGCGACGCCGGGTCCGGCGTCGGACTCCCCACCGGCGCAACCGGAGAGGGCGAGGGTACCGACGGCGAGGAACGCCAGGGCGCGCCTGGCCACGACGGGCGCGCGGCGCGTGCGTGAGGTCATGGTGGTCTTCTCTCTGTGCGGGCTCGGCAGGGTCGGGCGGATCAGTCGGCGCTGCGGAAGACCTGGTTGCGGCGGTTGCCGTCGGCGTCCAGGCCGATCGCGTACGGGTGCAGGTAGTCGGGCTCCGTGAGGCCCTGGCGGTGCATCGCGATGCCGGTCATCGCCTCGCGGACGGCGCGGTTGGCGAGCAGAGCGGTGATCTCGCCACGGTCGTCGTAGGGCGGGGAGACCTCGACGACGTCCATCGCGACGATGCCCACCTCCGCGGCGAGCCGGCGCACCGCCCGGAGGATGTCGTTCGACGTGATGCCGCCGGGCTCCGGCGTGCCGGTCCCGGGGGCGTAGGCGGGGTCGCAGACGTCGATGTCGAGCGAGATGTACAGGTGGTCGGCCTGGTCGAGCGCTTCGTCGACCGCGCGCTCGAGCACCTTGTCGAAGCCGTCCCGGACGATCTCCGCCATGAAGTGCGTGCGCATGCGCTGGTCGTCCATCCAGTCGAGCGTCGGCTGGTCGGGCCAGTACCCGCGCAGGCCCACCTGGACGAAGTTCTTGCCGGGGATCGCGCCGGAGTCGATGAGATGGCGCATCGGGGTGCCGTGCGAGGCCAGGGATCCGGGGGTGTCCGCCCCCGTGTCGGCGTGGGCGTCGAAGTGGACGATGCCGACCTTGCCGTGGCCGTAGTGGTCCGCCACCGCCGTCGCCGACGGCCACGTGATCGCGTGGTCGCCACCCAACACGATCGGCACGGCCCCCGCGTCGACGACGGTCCCGATGAACTTGCGCACCTCCTCGAAGGTCTTCGCGGTGTTGCCCACGAAGACGGGGGCGTCGCCGTAGTCGGCCATCACCAGCTCCTCGAACGCGTCGACGTGGGTGTCGAGCGAGAAGTGCGGTCGCCCGTAGCCGCCCTTGTAGTCGCAGGCGCGGATCGCGAGAGGGCCGTGGTTGGTCCCCGTGCGGCCGGTGGCGGTCGAGTCCCAGGGCACCCCCAGCACCGCGACGTCGACGCCCGCGGCGCGGAGGTCGTCGGGGGTGAGCGCCACGGGCAGCTTGCCGAACGTCTGAATGCCGGAGAAACCGCCTTCGGCCTTCCGGTTCGCGAAGAGCAGCCCCGGGGGCCGGCCCTCGTTGTAGTCGTCGGTGGCGCCGTGCCCCTCGAGCCCCTCGCCGAGGCGGCGCGGCTGCTCCCAGAAACCCTCGGGCCACAGGTCGTGGTGGTGGTCGTGGCCATGGTGGTCGTCGTGCGTGTGCGACATGCGAGTCCTCAGGGTCGTCAGGATGGGCGGAAGGGAGGTGGGTGCGAGGTGTCCCTCGACGGACGCGTCAGGCGGGGGCGTCCCGGAAGGTGCGGGTGCGCTGCGCGCCGTCGGCCGTCCGGTTGAGCGCGTGCGGGTCGGCATAGTCCGGACCGGTGAGACCCAGGCGTCGCATGGCCGTGCCGGTCATCGCCTCGCCGATCGCGCGGTTGGCCAGGAGCACCGTGATCTCGCCGTCGTTGTCGTACGGAGGGGAAACCTCGACGACGTCCATCGCGACGATCCCCACCTCCGCGGACAGCCGGCGCACCGCCCGAAGGATGTCGATGGAGGTGATGCCGCCGGCGACGGGCGTGCCCGTGCCGGGCGCGAACGCCGGGTCGCAGACGTCGATGTCGAGCGAGATGTACAGGTGGTCGGCCTGGTCGAGTGCCTCGTCGACCGCGCGCTCGAGCACCTTCTCGAAGCCGTCCCGGACGATCTCCGCCATGAAGTGCGTGCGCATCTGACGCTCGTCCATCCAGTCGAGCGTCTCCTGGTCGGGCCAGTACCCGCGCAGGCCCACCTGGACGAAGTTTTTGCCCGGTACCGCACCGGAGTCGATGAGCTTGCGCATCGGCGTGCCGTGCGAGGCGAGTGCCCCGTTCATGTCGGCGCCGACGTCGGCGTGCGCATCGAAGTGGACGATGCCGACCGTGCCGTACCCGTAGTGGTCCGCCACCGCCGTCGCCGACGGCCACGTGATCGCGTGGTCGCCCCCCATGACGATGGGGATGGCACCGGACGTGACCACGGTGCCAACGAACTTCCGGACCGACTCGAACGTGCCCGCGGTGTTCCCGACGTGGATCGGCGCGTCGCCGTAGTCGCACATCGTGAGGACGTCGAACGGGTCGACCCGCACGTCCAGGTGCTTGCTGGGGAACCCGTAGCCGGCGAACGACGGCGCCTTGCGAAGCGCGAGCGGGCCATGGTTGGTGCCGGACCTGCCGCCGGCCGTGGAGTCCCACGGAACCCCCAGCACGGCGACGTCCACGCCTGCCGCGACGAGGTCGCCTGGCGTGAGCGCCATCGGCAGGCGGGCGAACGTCCGGATGCCCGAGTGGCTGCCCCCGTGCCGGCGGTTGACGTGCAGCAGGCCGGGAGCGCGGCCGACGTTGTAGTCGTCAGTGGCGCCGTGGCCCTCGATTCCCTCGCCGAGCCGGCGCGGCTGCTCCCAGAAACCCTCGGGCCACCGGTCGTGGTGGTGACCGTCGTGGTGATCGTCGGGTGCGCCACCCGACGTGGTCGGGCCGGTGCCGCTGGTGGTCTCATGCTCGGAGCTCATGGCGGCGAACCTAGGGCGCTGCCAAATCGTTTATCCAGAGGTGCGGCTCACCCGAAACGCACCTTTAACCCATCTGCTCGCCCTTCGGGACGCGACATCCTGGCGCCGCGGGAGCGAAACAGCGGTGAAACGATTAGTCAGCTGCGGCGGCCGGGGCCGGCGGTCGAGGCGCGAAGGTGGACCGGCGCGGGCACGGTCTGCACCGTGCGGGCGGCTACGGCCAGGTCCTCCTCCCCCGCGATGAGCCCGACCAGCCGCTCCACGCAGGCGACACCGAGGGCGTGTGCCGGCAGCTCCACGGAGGTGATGGGCGGATCCAGGTCCATGAGTCCCGCGTCATCCGCGCAGGCCGCGACAAGGACGTCGCTCCCCGGCTCCCGCCCCAGCGCGCGCAGAGCCTCCATCGCCCCCTGCACCACGAAGGATGAGGCGCCAAACACGAGGTCCACGTCAGGGTTCTCGGCCAAGGCGGGCACCAGCAGCTCCCGATGGCGGTCCACGGAGCGCTCACCGAACGTCGTCTCGACCAGCACGGGGGCGGCGAACCCCCGCTCCGCGCACCAGCAGGCGACGACGTCGCGCAGGAGATTGCCCCACCCGCTGTTCTCGTCAGGCGCGGCGAGGAGCGGCCGGCGCGCTCCGTGGGAGGCCGCCTCGTCGAGAACAGCCCGCACGGCCGTCTCGTGGTCGGCGGCGACCACCGCGCACTGCGACATCACCGGGGGGACGTGCTCGCCGGCCACGACGGGCACGGGCATCGCCATCAGCTCCTTCGCGCGCAGGTCGTCGCCGATGGGGTCAACCACGACGATCCCGTCCACTCGCGGTGACGTCGCACGCGGCTGCGAAGCATCCGACGAAAGCACGACCACGTCGAGGTCGTGCCGATGCGCGACCTCGATCGCCCCCGCGAGGAACTCGCGGAAGTACGGCGTCGCCAGCGCCGCCGCCGCACTCTGGTGGTGCACCCCGATCGCCTGGGCACGGCCAGTACGCAGGCCGCGGGCCAGCGAGTTGGCCACGTAGCCCAGCTCGTCGGCCGTCGCTTGGACGCGGGCCCGGGTGGTCGCCGTCATCCGGCCACGCCCCGCCAGCGCGTGGGACGCCGTCGCGACGGAAACCCCTGCGGCCGCGGCGACCTGCTTGAGCGTCACCGCCCCCGCGGCACGCCGCCTGCTCGTCATGCGCCGACCTTACCTGCGAGCACCCGACGACGGCGGGCGGCGCCTGTGGAGTCCACGTTTGGCCGATAATCTCGCCCCTCCATGGACGCGCACGCACGCCTGGAGTTCCGTTGCGCGAGGGACGCCGCGACGTCGTCGCGCCGCGGACTCTTGCGCCGGGGCAGGCGTGGTGGTGAGCTCCACGGGTGGAGTCGATCGTCGAGGCGCAGCTGCGCAAGCAGATCATGGCGTGGGTCGGCGAGCGGGCGGAGGCCAACGGCGGCTTCCTCCGGCGCGACGAGCTGCTCGACTTCCACCTCGACGGCGAGAAGCTGCCCGTCATCGACTACTCACGCGGCATCCGCAACCCGGCGTCGTTCTCCTCGACCCTGTCCATCGTCAGCGCCGCCGACGGCCCCTACGACGACACCGAGTCCGAGGACGGACTGCTGCACTACGCGTACCGCAAGGGTGACCCGTGGTCCGGGGACAACCGCAAGCTCCGGCACGCCATGGAGACCGGGATGCCGCTCATCCTCTTCCGCAAGGAGATCGCGAACGTCTACACGCCCGTGTTCCCGGTGTACGTGGTGGACGACGAGCCGCAGAACCGGCAGTTCCTCGTCGCGCTGGACGAGGCGTTCCGGTTCATCCCCGATCCGGCTCATCTGACCGAGCCGCAACGGGAGTACGCCCTCCGGCTCGCGAAGCAGCGGCTGCACCAGCCCGCGTTCCGCACCCGCGTGCTCGTCGCATACGACACCCGGTGCGCGATTTGCGAGCTCAAGCACGGCTCGCTGCTCGACGCCGCGCACATCGTGCCGGACGGGCACGAGCTCGGCGCCCCGACGGTGACCAACGGCCTCGCGCTGTGCAAGATCCACCACGCCGCGTACGACCAGAACATGCTCGGCGTGACGCCGGACCATGAGGTCCGCATCGCGTTCCGCCTGCTCGAGGAGATCGACGGGCCCATGCTCAAGCACGGGTTGCAAGAGATGCACGGGCGGCAGCTGACCCTGCCGAAGCGGCGGGCCGACCGGCCGGACCGCGACCACCTGGCGTGGCGCTACGAACGCTTCGCGGCCGCGGCGGGGACCTCGTCAGTCGCGGCGTCGAGGTAGCGCACGATCCGGTTCACGGCGTCGCGGCCGGCACGGTTGGCGCCGATGGTGGACGCAGACGGCCCGTAGCCGATGAAGTGCACGCGCGGCTCGCCGTCGACCTGTGTGCCGTCCATGCGAATACCGCCACCTGTGCCACGCAGGTGCAGCGGCCGCAGGTGGTCGAGCGCGGCGCGAAATCCGGTGTTCCAGAAGATGACGTCCACGGGGAGGGTCTCGCCGTCGGGGGTGACGACGCCGTCGGGCACGATGCGCGTGAACATGGGCCGCCGGTGGAGCACGCCGCGCGCCTCGGCGGCCAGCAGCGACGGCGTCTTGATGAGGCCGGTCACGGACACGACGCTCAGCGGCGGCAGCCCCTCCCGCACCCGGTCGGCGACCATCGCCACGGCACGCGACCCGTCCTCCGGCTCGAAGGAGTCCCGCCACACCGGCTCGCGGCGCGTGAACCAGAACGTCTGCGCCACGTGCGAGACCTCCTCCAGCAGCTGGACGGCGGAGATCCCTCCGCCGACGACGGCGACGCGCTGCCCGGCGAAGTCCTCCGCCCGCACGTAGTCGGCGGTGTGCAGCTGGCGGCCGCGGAACGTCTCCTGCCCGGGGTAGGCCGGCCAGAACGGCTTGGACCATGTGCCCGTCGCGTTGACGATCGCCCGCGTGACGACGACCCCGGACCGGCCGCCGCCCTCCCACCGGACCAGCAGCCCGCCGTCGCCGGCCTCCTCGACGCGGCGCACGCGCACCGGCCGGACGACGGCGAGGCCCAGCTCGCGCTCGTAGTCGCCGAAGTACGCGGGCAGCACGTCGACGCTGGCCGCCTCGGGCTCCACGTCGGGCTGCTCGATGCCGGGCAGGTCGTGGATGCCGTTCACCGTGCTCATCCGCAGCGAGCGCCACCGGTGCCGCCACGCTCCCCCGGGCCCGTCCTCGGCGTCGAGGACGAGATAGGTGCGCGCGCCGGTCGGCGCGGACGTCGCGGGCGCGAACCCCCGGCGCCGCAGGTGGTACGCCGCGGACAGGCCCGCCTGCCCCGCGCCGATCACGACGACGTCCGCGGCGTGCGGCATGGTCTCGGTCGTCGTCATGCCTGGGTGAACACCACCAACGGGCCCGGCCTTCCAAGAGCACCTGTGGCACCGCCCACCGCACCCCGGTCGAACAGTCCCTGCAGTGCTTCACCCCCTGCTGGCGGAGTTCACCCGGGATCGGCGGAGTTGTGCCGTCGTGTCCGGCCTACCGTGCACAATGTGGTTCTTCTGCACGCCGAGAGGTCGTCTGGCGCACGACAACTCAGTCGGGTTTTCGTGGCGCTCGCCGTCTCCGGCGGCCTGTCGTTGGCGCTCGCCGCATGCAGCATCACGTTCAACGCCCCCACCCCCGAGGCATCGACGAGTGCCTCGCCGTCGGCAACCGGAGCACCGGACGCGGTCGACTGGCCCGACATCATCGACGACGTCCGGTCGGGCGTCGTGCAGGTCGTGACCTCGGCCTGCGAAGGGTCGTACACGGGTAGCGGCTTTCTCGTGGACGACGACCTGGTGTTCACGGCCGCGCACGTCGTCGACGGCGCCGAGTCCACTGAGGTCGTGACAGCGGACGGGGTGGAGGGCGCAACGGTCATCGGATTCGACCGCACCGGTGACCTCGCGCTGCTCCGGCTGCCAGCGTCCGTGTCCGGGCATGTCTTCGAGTTCGCTCCGACGGCCCCTCGCCAAGGGGAGGAGATTCTCGGGCTGGGCTTCCCGCTCGAGTCGCGAGCAGTGGTCGCGACGGAAGGGCGGATCTCCAGCGTGGGAGTCTCCGTCGCCACCGAGTCGTTCAGCCGGGACGACATGCTCCAGACCGACGCCGGCCTCAATCCCGGTAACAGTGGTGGACCGATCGTCACCCGGAGCGGTGACGTCGTCGGGGTCGTCTCGGCCGGGCTCGACGGTGCCAACGTGACCAACTGGGCCGTACCCGGAACGGCAGCCGCCGAGAAGCTCGCCGCATGGCGTGCAGCGTCGATACCGATCACCTTCGCCCCCTGCGTGGCCTCTGTCCCGTCGCCGGGTGGTTCGCTGATCACCGTCGACACGGATGACCCCGGCGCCACGGAGGTCGCCGCCCTCTTCGACCACCACGGCCAGGCCATCAACGCCCACGACGCCGACGAAGCGTTCGCGGACTTCACGCCGAAGATGCAGGAGTACCTGGGCGGCGACGCGGGGGCGTGGGCGGCGGGCCTCGACTCCGTCACCTGGGTTCATGGACGTGTCGTCGCGGTCGAGACCCGTGCAGACGGCGCCTACCTGGCAGACATCGAGCTGGCACGCACCGGTGACCCCAGCGTCGCGGGCGAGTGCTACGTGTGGTCGAAGCAATATCTGGTCAAGAGTTCCGGGGCGTCCGGCGATCTGAAGATCGGCTGGGTCGAAGACGTGGCCGAGCCGTTCCCTTGTGACGAATGGTCGTAGACGCTCACTGCGCCGTCGACCAGCGGTAGCGACTACCGTCACCACTCATGACCTACGCCAACGTCGGCACGCTGGGTGCCGCCCCCGGGAAGCGCGACGCGCTGGTCGCCCACCTCACGCAGCGCAGCCCGGAGCTCGCGGACGCGGGCTGCCTGCTCTACGAGGTCGGTGTCAGCGACGACCAGCCGGACACAGTGTTCGTCGCCGAGCTGTGGACGTCGGCGGAGGCGCACCAGGCGTCGCTGCAGCTCCCGGCCGTGCAGGCGTCCATCGCGGCGGCCCGTCCGCTGTTGTCGGGCGAGTTCGGCGGCTTCCGCTTCACGGTCGTCGGCTCGCCGCTACGAGACTGACGCGGTGACACGCGAAGAGGCACGGACTACTCGCACCGCCGTCGTGATCGGCGGCGGCATCGGCGGCCTGGCGTCGGGCGTGGCGCTGGCGCGGCACGGCTGGGACGTCGCGGTGGTCGAGCATGCGACGTCGCTGGACCCGGTGGGCGCGGGGATCGTCGTCGCGCCGAACGCGGTGCGGTCGCTGGACGCGCTGGGCGTGGGCGACGCGACGCGCGACCTGGCCGCGCTGCAGGGCGAGCTCGGGCTGCGGCGGCCGGACGGCGCGTGGCTGGTCCGCGGCCGCGCGGAGTGCGCGGAGTCGGTGTTCGGCGACCGCACGCTGATGCTGCACCGGGCGCAGCTGGTGGGGCTGCTCGCGGACGCGCTGCCGGTCGGGGCGCTGCGGCTCGGCGCGACCGCGACCGTCATCGACCCGGGCACGGCCTCGCGACCGGCACGTGTCACGACGACCGACGGCGCGGGCACGACGACGGAGGCCGACGCGGACCTCGTCGTCGCGGCCGACGGCATCGGCTCCCCCACGCGCACCCGCTGGTGGCCGAGCGCGCCAGCCCCGGTGTCGGGCGGTTCGACGGCGTGGCGCTTCGTCACGCCGCCGGTGCCGGGCGTCGTGGGCTCGGAGATCTGGGGCCGGGGCATCATCGCGGGTGTCATGCCTCTGGCCGATGGCCGGGTCTACGTGTACGTCTCGGTGGCGGAGCGTGTCGGCGTCCCCCGCGACCTCGACGAGCTGCGCGCCCGCCTCGCCGACTGGCACGACCCGATCCCCGCCCTGCTCGCCTCCGTCGACGACGCCACCGCGCTGCGGCACGAGCTGCGACACCTGCCCGCCCCGCCGGCATCGCTCGCGACCGGCCGGGTCGCGCTGGTCGGCGACGCCGCGCACGCGATGCTGCCGAACCTCGGGCAGGGCGGGTGCCAGGCGCTCGAGGACGGGGTGGTGCTCGGCGCGCGCGTCCGCCCGCAGGACGACGTCGCGGTCGCGCTGCAGCAGTGGTCTGCCGAGCGGCGGCCCCGAGTGGCGCGGGTCATGCGCCTGTCGGCCCGCGTCTCTGGCCCGACCCTGTGGACGCATCCCGGCGCCACGGCCGCCCGCGACGCCGGGATGCGCGCCGTCGGGCGTTGGACGGAGACCCTGGGCTCGCGCGCCCTCCGCCCGGTCATGGCCTGGCGGCCGCCGGAGGACTGAGCGGACTTCACCCCGCGCTCATCGGACGTTCTCTCTGTAGCCCTGACCTGGACAGATGCCTGCGATGGGGTGAAGCGAACCGACGCGACCCTGGAGGCATCATGGACCGACCCCGAACCCGACGGATCGCGGCGGCGACCCTCGCAGCGGCCCTGTCCCTACCGCTGACGACGGCCGCCGCGCACGCGCAGGCCACGCCGGGCGACGACACCGCCACGCCGGCCGTGGCGAGCCTGCCGCTGGAGCAGAACGGCGGCACGTGGCCCACCAGCCACGTGCAGGGCATCGCCGTCGACCAGGCGCGCGGCTTCATCTACTACTCGTTCACCACGCTGCTGGCGAAGTACGACTTCGGGGGCGACCTCGTGGGGACGGTCGAGGGCTTCACCGGCCACCTGGGCGACCTGGACCTCGACCCCGAGTCCGGCCGCGTCTACGGCTCGCTCGAGTACAAGGCCGACGAGGCGTTCTACATCGCGGTGGTCGACGGCACCGAGGTGACCGAGGTCGGGATGGACGCCCAGGCGTCCGACGTCTTCTCCACCGTGTACCTGCCCGAGGTGCACGACGACTACGCGGCCGACATGGACGGCGACGGGCAGTTCGACGGCAACGTCGGCGACACCGCCGACCACCGGTACGGCAGCTCCGGCATCGACGGCGTGAGCTTCGGCCCCGCGTTCGGCCGGACCGACGGCGAGCCGCTCCTCACGGTCGCGTACGGGATCTACGGGAACGCGGCGCGCACGGACAACGACCACCAGGTGCTGCTGCAGTACGACGTCTCCGACTGGGGGCGGTACGAGCGCCCGCTCACCGAGGAGGCCCCGCACCACGTCGGCCCCGCGGAGACGGACGGCAAGTACTTCGTCCGCACCGGCAACACCCGGTACGGCGTGCAGAACCTCGCGTACGACGCCGCGCAGCAGCGCTGGTTCCTGGGCGTCTACCGCGGCAGCAAGCCGGAGTTCCCCAACTACCTGATGTTCGCCGTCGACGCCGCCACCCGGCCGGTCGAGGGCGACCTGCTGGGCGTGCCCGGCCCGGACGGCGAGGGCACCGAGCGCGGCCTGCTCCTCACGCTGGCGGACGACGGGCTCACGGACCCCGAGACCGGCGTCCGCGGGTGGGAGCAGAAGGCGGACGTCGGCCTGCAGCCGCTGGGCCACGGGTTCTTCTACCTCGCGACCGACTCGGGCACCAAGGGCGCGCAGACCGCCGACCTGGACCTGGTGCGCTGGACCGGCGACGCCGAGGCGCCGTTCGCGCCCGCCACGCAGGACGAGCTGGCCCGCACGTGCGCCGTCGACTACACCGTGCACGGCACCTGGCCGCGCGGGTTCACCACGCAGGTGCGCGTGCGGAACACGGGCACGTTCCCGACGGAGGGCTGGACCGCCGCCTGGCGCTTCGGGTCGGGCGAGACGATCGACCACGCCTGGGGTGCCGACGCCCGGCAGGACGGCGACGTCGTCCGCGCCACCGCGGCCCGGTGGAACGCCGCCCTCGCGCCGGGCGAGCGCACGACGTTCGGGTTCGTCGGGCGCACGACGTCCCGCACCCTCGAACCCGCGAACGTCACGCTGAACGGGTTCCCCTGCGCGGCAGCCTGACAAGCTGGCACGCGGCGTAGGACGACGGCGCGCCGCCGTCGTCCTACGCTGGCAGCCGGTCCACGAGCTGCCGAGGAGCTGAGTCCCGCGTCTACCGAACCCCGCCCCACGACGGACGCCTCCCCGCCTGCCCCGCCCGAGGGGCAGCTCCACCGGAGCCTGTCGCTGCGGCACCTCGTCGTCTACGGCCTGCTGTTCATCGGCCCGACCGCGCCGATGGGCACGTTCGGCGTGCTGGACGCCCGCAGCAACGGCGCGGTCGCGCTCGTCTTCCTCGTCGCGACCGTGGCGATGTCGTTCACCGCCTGGTCGTACGCGCGCATGTCCGTCGCCGTCCCGAAGGCGGGGTCGGTCTCGGCGTACGCGACCGCGGGCCTGGGGCGGCGGGCAGGGTTCATGGCCGGCTGGATGATCGGCCTGGACTACCTGTTCATCCCGAGCCTGGCGGCGCTGTTCACGGGCATCGCCAGCCACGCCCTGTTCCCCTCGGTGCCGGTCTGGGTGTTCACGACGGCGGCGGTGCTGCTCATCACGGCGCTGAACCTCGGTGGGGTCAAGCTCGCGGCGACGGTGGGGCTCGTCGCCCTGGCGGTGGAGATCGTGGTGCTCGCCGCCTTCTGCGTCGGCGCCGTCGTCGTCCTGGCGCACGACGGCCCGGCCCGGCCGTGGCTGTCCCCGCTGACCGGGCTCGACGGCTTCACGCTCGTCGGCACGCTCGGCGCGGTCTCGGTGGCGGCGCTCGCGTTCCTGGGTTTCGACGCGATCGCCACGTTCGCCGAGGAGAGCACCGGCTCCCCGCGGCAGATCGGCCGGGCCCTGATCTTCTGCCTCGTCCTCGCCGGGGCGCTCTTCGTGCTCCAGACGTACCTGGGGGCGCTCCTGACGACGGCGACCCCGACGGAGCTGGCGGCGAACCCCGACGAGCAGGGCACCATCTTCTACACCACGATCAGCGACCAGATGGGGGCGTGGCTCGGCACGACCGTCACCACGGCGCGGGCGATCGGCCCCGTGCTCTCGGCGCTCGTCGCGCAGGCCGCGGTGAGCCGCCTCATGTACGGGATGGCGCGCGACGGACAGCTCCCGGCCCGGCTCGGCGCCGTGAGCCCCCGGACCGGCGTCCCCCGGATCGCGATCCTCGTCTCGGCGGTCGCGACGCTCGTCATCGCCGTGGTGGCGGCGATCAAGCCCGACGGCCTCGACCTGCTGTCCTCGATGGTCACCGTGGGAGCCCTCAC
>JACYYJ010121362.1_pt3 | contig 25280 bp, 28 predicted proteins | sample 8236861 | NCBI WGS metagenome assembly JACYYJ01 (sample SAMN14103086, study PRJNA606662) | landfill metagenome | isolation source: landfill solid waste | place: India:New Delhi, Okhla landfill site | collected 2017-11-05
CTGCGGCAGGGCCGGGACTGACGCCCGGCGGCCGCGAGAGTGATCGTCGGCGTGTCTAGAGTGGTCGCGTGACGTCACCACGGCTTTCGCTGACCGTCCGCCACACGACCTCCGCTCTGGANNTCGGTCTACGGGAGGGCGCCGAGGTCGTTGTCGAGCCCTGCGAGGTGCGCGCGGCCCGCAGCGTGGCCGTGGCGGGTTCGCGGTTGGCGAGGATGTCGCTCACCCCGCACATGCTGCGGCAGGCGTTGCTGGGCAAGGTCTTCACCGTGGGCGACGCCGTGTCGCTGCTGCCCCAGGACCTGGCTCCGCCTCCCGGCTCCGACGTCTCCGCCGCGCGCGGCGCGTTGTCCCGCGCGATCGGTGCCACGTGGACGACCGAGCTGCTCACCATCACGGCCAGTGACCCGGCGGGGCCCGTGGCCGTGGGTCAGTCGACCGTCGTCGCGTGGCGAGGCGAGGGCGACGCGACCGCCGTCGCCTCGCCCTCGGCATCCGAGCCGTTCGCGTCCGCCGCGCAGGCCACGGTGCCGATCGACGTGCCGATCGATGTCGAACCGGTGACCGTGGACGAACTGGATGACACGGATGACACCGACGACACGGCTCAGGCCACGAGGGACACGGACGACACCGCTCCCCCGCCGATCTCGGACCTCGCGGGTGCGGAGTCGGCGGCCGGCAAGCTGGCCGAGTGGCTGGACCTGGCCTTCCACCGTCCCGACCTGCTCGACAAGCTCGGCACATCGCCGCGTCTCGGCGTCCTGCTCTCGGGTCCCGAAGGCGTCGGCAAGGCGACGTTGGTCCGTTCCGTCGCCCGTGCCGAGAACGCGCACGTGGTCACCGTGGAGATGCCCACCCTCGCGGTGCTGGAGCCGGACGCGGCGGTGGCTCGGCTGGCGGAGGCGGTCTCGACGGCGTCGCGCCACGCGCCGAGCATCCTGCTGCTCTCCGACATCGACGCGTTGTTGCCCGGATCGCAGCCACCGCCGGTCGCCACCGTGGTGCTCGACCGGCTCCGGGAGGCGCTGGCCCACGCCGAGGTCGCCGTGGTCGCCACCACCGCGCATCCCGAGTCGGTGGATCCGCGCCTGCGGGCCGTCGACCTGCTCGATCGCGAACTGCGCCTCGGCATGCCCGATGCCCGCACCCGGACGGAGCTGCTGCGCGTGCTGCTGCGGCAGACCCCGTTGGAGCCGGGCATCGACCTCGGTGCCGTCGCCGAACGCACTCCGGGTTTCGTGGCCGCCGACCTGGTCGCGCTGCGCCGCGACGCCGCTCTTCGCGCCGCGCTGCGGCACACCGACGACGAACCCGAACCCCGCGTACGGCAGCAGGATCTGCTGGACGCCGTCGAGTCGGTCCGGCCGATCTCCATGTCCACCACCGACACCCTCGCCACGGGCGGTCTCACGCTCGACGACGTCGGCGACATGGCCGAGGTCAAGCAGTCGCTGACCGAGACGGTGCTGTGGCCGCTGCGGTATCCGGACTCGTTCGCACGGCTCGGGGTGGCCCCGCCGCGCGGGGTGCTGATCTACGGCCCTCCCGGCAACGGCAAGACGTTCCTCGTGCGGGCGCTCGCGGGCACGGGCGCGTTGAACGTGTTCTCGGTGAAGGGCGCCGAGCTGATGGACAAGTGGGTGGGCGAGTCCGAGCGCGCCGTGCGGGAGCTGTTCCGCCGCGCCGCCGAGGCCGCCCCCTCGCTGATCTTCCTGGACGAGGTAGACGCGCTCGCGCCGCGACGCGGCCAGTCGAGCGACTCCGGTGCCTCCGACCGGGTCGTCGCCGCACTCCTGACCGAACTGGACGGTGTGGAACCGCTGCGGGACGTCGTCGTGGTCGGTGCCACGAACCGCCCCGAGTTGGTGGACCCGGCGCTGTTGCGCCCGGGCAGACTGGAGCGACTCGTCTACGTGCCGCCGCCGGACGTCCAGGCACGCGCGGCGATCCTGAGGGCGACCGCGCGCAACACACCGCTGGCGCCGGACGTGGATCTCGACGAGCTGGCCACCGGACTCGACGGGTACTCGGCCGCCGACTGCGCCGCGTTGATCCGGGAGGCCGCGCTGACGGCGATGCGGGAGTCGCTGGAGGCCACGGAAGTGACCGCGCGGCACCTGGCGACGGCTCGCGAGGCCGTGCGGCCGTCACTCGACCCCGCTCAGCTCGCCGAGCTGGAGGCCTACGCGCGCTCGCGCTGACCCGCGCGCGACCTCACTTGGAGGTGTCGGGCCCGGCGTAGTCCTGCGTGACGATCATGATGAGGCCGGGGCTGGAGTCGGCGATGCCGTCGAACCGGGGCTCGACACGCATGCCGAACGTCTCGGCGAGCGAGTGCGCCACGGCTTCCTCGTCCGTGCCCGGGCGGAAGTAGATCGTGCTGGCGGGGATGACTCCGGCGGAGTAGTTGCCGGTCTCGACGACGTCCCAGCCGAGCGCGTTCAAATCCTCGCTCGCCCGCGAGGCGAGTCCCTTGATGGTGCTGTTGTTGTAGACGCGGACCGGCACGGTGTCGTCGGACACGGGCTTGTCCTGCCCGCCCCCGTCACCGGCTTCGCCGGAGTCGCCGGANNCCGGGACCACTGCCGTCGCCCGAGTCCGCGCCCTCGTCGTCGGTCGCACCACCGTCGGTGTCACCGTCACCGGGCGCCTCGGGCTTCTCCGACTTCTCGTCTCCGTCGCCCTTCTTCTCGCCGCGCGTGGGATCGGAAGGTGCGGTGGCGGCGGTGTCCTCGGGGTCACCGCCCGAGACGAGCGTGACCCCGCCGACCGCGGCCGCGACGACGGCGACCGCGAGCAACCCCAAACCCATGGCCCGGAGAGGCCTCGACACCCCGTCGAAGATGCTCATGGCAGATCAATCCCCAACCGGCGTGCCGCGCGGGTGCGTGCCCGAGTGGCCCGCACCTTCCGGAGCCGCTTCACCAGCATCGGATCCGCGCGCACGGCTTCCTGCTTGTCGATGAGCTCGTTCAGGATCTGGTAGTAGCGCGTGGGTGAGACGCCGAACCGATCGCGGATCGCCTGTTCCTTGGCACCCGCGTACTTCCACCACTGGCGCTCGAACGCGAGGACGTCCAGTTCGCGCTCGGTGAGGCCGGCCTCGGACTCCGCCGGCGCGCCCTGCGAGGACGCTCGGCCATCCGGGGCCGTCGACTCCGCGGCGTCCATCTGGCTCCTCGTCTGCTCGGGTGAAGCACCTGATCCCTTGGGTTGCCATTAGATCACGAACGACCGTCAGCGACGGGGAGCACGCCCGGCGCGTCAGGGTCTCGCCCGCCGCTAAGATGACGAGGCGTGACCATCCACGCCATTTGCATCGCAGGCGACCCCGTTCTGCACCAGCCCACCCGCGAGGTCTCCGAGTTCGACCAGGAGCTGGCCACGCTCGTCGACGACATGTTCGAGACCATGTACGCGGCCGAGGGTGTCGGGCTCGCGGCCAACCAGATCGGCGTGGACCTGCGGGTTTTCGTGTACGACTGCCCGGACGACGAGGGTGTCCGGCACAAGGGCGTCGTCGTGAACCCGACGCTCACCACGTCCGAGATCCCCGAGACGATGCCCGACCCCGACGACGACTGGGAGGGCTGCCTGTCGGTGCCCGGCGAGTCGTTCCCCACGGGCCGCGCGTCGTGGGCGAAGGTCACGGGCTTCGACGTCGAGGGCAATCCCGTCGAGGTGGAGGGCACCGGCTTCTTCGCGCGGTGCCTGCAGCACGAGACGGACCATCTCGACGGCTACCTCTACCTCGACCGGCTGGTGGGCAGGCACGCGCGCGCCGCGAAGAAGATGCTCAAGGCCAACAAGTGGGGTGTGCCGGGCTTGAGCTGGCTGCCGGGCGCCGAGGACTGACCTCGCGCGTCAGCTCGACAGGAACGGGCCGATCGAGCCGAGCAGGTAGACCTCCAGGTCGTCGCCCGAGAGGCCGGTGTCGTCGACGATCGCGCGGGTCAGCAGGAGGACGGCGTCGAGCAGGGTGTCGAAGCGCGACGACTCCGGCGGCGGCTTGCCGCGCAGTCCCGCGTGAAGCCGACGGGCCGCGGCGGGCACGTCGACGTCGCGCAGGTACGCGTACCGGCGCTGGAGGTCCCGCAGGGCTGCGGTCAGCTCGTCGAGCGACTCGCGACCGGTGAACTTCCGCCCGGCCACGTTGACGAAGAGGTCGGTGAGCACGCCGGCGAACGGCTCGACCCCGAGGGTGCCCGTGATGTCGTCGACGACGTCGCGGATCGCTCGCCGCTGCACGAACAGGGCTCGGAGGATCCGCTGGGCGTCCTCGATCGACGAGCTCATCCGCGACCCCCTCGGCGGCGACGAGAAGCGAACGGTATCCCGGGTGGGCGCGTCGGAGACGGCGCGGCGGGCGAAGTTCACCGGAATGCCTCCTCGCGAACCTTCAGCCGACGGCGAACGGAGGCCGTCCGCGACCTGCCCGGGCGCACAATGGCCCGTGACGGGTCCTGACGACACCCTCCGGCCGGAGGAGGCGAGCGTGTCCGACACCGACGGCTTCCACGACATCCACGACACCGAAGGCGCTCGGGCGCTCGACGCCTACTCGCGCGTGGTGAGCACGGTGGCGCGCTCGATGACCCCGCACGTGGCGAGCGTGCGGCTCGCGCGCGGCGGTGGTTCGGCGGTGGTGTACGCCGACGACGGTCATCTCCTCACCAACGCCCACGTGGTCGGTCGCGGGCGGCACGGCACGGCGACGTTCACCGACGGCAGCGAGGCCGACTTCGACGTGGTCGGGGCCGACCCGCTGTCGGATCTGGCCGTGCTCCGGGTGCGCGGCGACGCTCCCACGGCCGCCGGTTTCGGCGACGCGGACGACCTCGTGGTCGGCCAACTCGTCGTCGCCGTGGGCAGCCCGCTCGGGTTCTCCGGTTCGGTCACCGCGGGCGTGGTGAGCGCGCTCGGGCGCGCGATCCCGGTGCAGCAGGGAGCGGCCGCCCGCGTGATCGAGGACGTCATCCAGACCGACGCCGCGCTCAATCCGGGCAACTCCGGTGGCGCGCTCGCCGATTCCTCGGGGCGGGTCGTCGGGATCAACACCGCGGTCGCGGGCTTCGGACTCGGCCTCGCGGTGCCCGTCAACTCCACCACGCGCCGGATCATCGAGACGCTGCTCGTCGAGGGCCGGGTGCGCCGCGCGTACCTCGGTGTCGTCGGCGTTCCCGCTCCGCTGCCGGACGACGTGGCGGCGCGCACCGGGCAGTCGTCGGGACTGCGCATCGTCGAGGTGATCAGCGGAGGGCCCGCCCACCGCGCCGGGATCCGCCCGGGCGATCTCGTGCTCACCGTCGCGCGCGAAGCCGTGTCGGACGCGCAGGGCATCCAGCGCCAACTGTTCGCCGAGGTGATCGGCACCCGGCTGCCGGTGACGGTGCTGCGCAACGGCGCCATGGTCGACGTCTTCGCCACACCCACCGAGTTGGTGGGTTGAGTCCCGACCGCCCGCATGGCATGGTCGGGTGGACAACTGCAGCACCTCGCGGGAGCTCGCGCCTTGGCGGGCTGAGAGGGCGGCTGGTGTCCCTTCACGGACCCGGCGCCGCCGACCGCATGAACCTGACCGGGTAATGCCGGCGTAGGGAGTGAGTCATGACGGCAGCGGAGCATGCCGAGGTTCGACCCAGCATCACCACCGGCCCCATCACCGGGTCCCGGAAGCACTACACCGTGACGGCCTCGGGTTTCCGGGTACCGAGTCGGCGGATCGAGTTGTCGAACGGCGAGCACTTCGACGTCTACGACACCTCCGGCCCGTACACCGATCCGGACGCCACTGTGGACGTCCACAAGGGACTGCCGAGGACTCGCGAGTCCTGGCGGGAAGGCCGGGAGCACAACACCCAGCTGGGCTGGGCGAAGGCCGGGGTCGTGACCCCGGAAATGGAGTTCGTGGCGGCGCGGGAACGCGTCGACGCGGAGTTCGTCCGATCCGAGGTGGCCCGCGGGCGGGCGGTCATCCCCGCCAACCGCAACCACCCCGAGACCGAGCCGATGATCATCGGCAAGAACTTCCTCGTGAAGGTCAACGCCAACCTGGGCAACTCCGCCGTGTGGTCGTCGGTGGAGGAGGAAGTCGAGAAGATGGTGTGGGCGACCCGCTGGGGCGCCGACACGGTCATGGACCTGTCCACGGGCAAACGCATCCACGAGACGCGGGAGTGGATCCTGCGCAACTCCCCCGTGCCCGTGGGGACCGTGCCGATCTACCAGGCACTGGAGAAGGTCGGCGGAGATCCGGCGAAGCTGTCGTGGGAGGTCTACCGCGACACCGTGATCGAGCAGTGCGAGCAGGGCGTCGACTACGTGACCGTCCACGCGGGAGTGTTGCTGCGCTACGTGCCGCTGACCGCCCGGCGGGTCACGGGCATCGTGTCGCGCGGCGGCTCCATCATGGCGGCCTGGTGCCTCGCCCACCACAAGGAGTCGTTCCTCTACACGCACTTCGAGGAGTTGTGCGACATCCTGCGCGCCTACGACGTCACGTTCTCCCTCGGTGACGGCCTGAGGCCCGGCTCCATCGCGGACGCGAACGACCGGGCGCAGTTCGCCGAGCTGGAGACCCTGGGCGAACTCACCCGCATCGCCAGGGAGCGCGACGTGCAGGTGATGGTCGAGGGGCCCGGCCACGTGCCGATGCACAAGATCAAGGAGAACGTCGAGCGGGAGGAGGAGCTCTGCGGCGAGGCGCCGTTCTACACGCTCGGCCCGCTGGCCACCGACATCGCGCCCGCCTACGACCACATCACGTCCGCGATCGGTGCGGCGCAGATCGGCCGGTACGGCACCGCCATGCTCTGCTACGTCACGCCGAAGGAACACCTCGGCCTGCCGAACCGGGACGACGTGAAGACCGGCGTGATCACCTACAAGATCGCCGCACACGCGGCCGACCTCGCGAAGGGTCATCCCTACGCGCAGGACTGGGACGACGCGTTGTCGAAGGCGCGTTTCGAGTTCCGCTGGAACGACCAGTTCAACCTGTCGCTCGACCCGGACACCGCGCGCGCGTTCCACGACGAGACGCTCCCGGCGGAACCGGCCAAGACGGCGCACTTCTGTTCCATGTGCGGGCCGAAGTTCTGCTCGATGCGCATCACGCAGGACGTGCGCGCCTACGCCGAGGAGCACGGCCTCACCAGCGTGGAGGCCATCGACGCCGGGATGCGGGAGAAGGCCAAGGAGTTCACCGACCGCGGCGCCCAGGTCTACCTGCCGGTGGTGGAGCGATGACCGCGACACCGAGGACGGCGCTCACCATCGCGGGTTCGGACTCCGGTGGGGGCGCGGGGATCCAGGCGGACCTGCGGACGTTCTTCGCGTGCGGCGTGCACGGGCTGACGGCCCTCACCGCGGTCACGGTGCAGAACTCGGTGGGGGTCAGCGGCTTCACCGAGATCCCGCCCGAGGTCGTGACGGCCCAGATCGACGCGGTGGCGAACGACATGGGCGTCGACGCGGCGAAGACGGGCATGCTCGCCACCGCGGAGATCATCTCGGCGGTGGCCTCGGCGGTGGACGCGGCCGACATCGGCCGCAACCGGCGGATCCCGTTCGTGGTGGACCCGGTCGCGGCGTCCATGCACGGCGACCCGCTGCTGCGTGCGGAGGCGCTGGAGGCGATCCGGACGGAACTGCTGCCGAAGGCGACGCTGGTGGCACCCAACCTCGACGAGGTGCGCCTCCTGACGGGTATCGACGTGCGCAACGCGGAGGACAGCCGCAAGGCCGCCGAGGCGCTGCTCGACTTCGGCCCGCAGTGGGTGCTCGTCAAGGGCGGGCATCTCAGCGGCGACTCGCGTTGCGTGGACCTGCTGTTCGACGGCACGCACATCGTGACGTTCGACGGTCCTCGCTACGACACCCCGCACACCCACGGCGGTGGCGACACCCTCGCCTCCGCCATCACGGCGCACCTCGCGAAGGGGCTCGGCGTGCCCGACGCGGTGGCGGCGGGCAAGAAGTTCATCGAGCGGTGCGTGGCCGAGTCGTACGCCCTCGGTGCGGGGGTCGGACCGGTGTCGCCGTTCTGGCGGCTGCGGCCCGAGTCCGTGCAGGACCGCTCACAGGACCGCTGACGCCGTCGGAGCCGGCGAATGGCCGGTACGTCAGCGCACAACGCGCCGCCCGGCCCGAAGGCGCGTCGGCCGGTCGGTGACACTGGAGGGATGAGCGACACGCGACCCCCCTCCGCGCTGACCATCGCCGGCTCCGACTCCGGTGGCGCCGCAGGACTCGAGGCCGATCTGCGGACGTTCCTCACCTGCGGCGTGCACGGACTGGTGGCGGTCACGGCGGTCACCGTGCAGAACACGCTCGGGGTGCACGACCGCTCGGACATCCCGCCGCACATCGTCGCGGGTCAGATCGAGGCCGTCGCCGCCGACATGGGGGTCGACGCGGCCAAGACCGGGATGCTCGCCTCGGCCGGGATCATCGAGGCGGTCGCCGAGGCGTGCGAGCGCGCGGGCATCGGTGGCGCGGCGGGCATCCCGTTCGTCGTGGACCCCGTCGCCGCGTCCATGCACGGGCACCCGCTGTTCGACCACGCCGGGCTCGACGCCCTGCGGAGGTTCCTGCTCCCGATGGCGACGATCCTCACCCCGAATCTCGACGAGGTGCGCCTGCTGACCGGCATCGAGGTGACGCGCCGGTCGCAGATGCGCGACGCGGCCGTGGCGCTGCGCGAACTCGGACCGACGTACGTGCTCGTGAAGTCCGGGCACCTCACCGACGACCCCGAGTGCGTGGACCTGCTCTTCGACGGCACGGTCTTCACCGAACTCCCGGGCCCCCGCCACGACACGCCGCACACGCACGGCGCGGGCGATGCGATGGCCTCGGCCCTGACCTCGGGGCTCGCGCGCGGGATGAGCGTGCAGGACGCCGCCCGCTTCGGGAAGTGGTACGTGTCGAACGCCGTGCGCCACTCGTATCCGATGGGCGCCAAGGTGGGCCCCGTGTCGGCGTTCTGGCGGGTGGCCGAGGAGCCGGAGGACTGAGCGGCGGTCAGGCGCGCGAGCGTTCCTCGTCGCCGAGCAACGCCTCCAACGCGGGAACGGCCGCCATGAGCGCCGACCGGTGTTCGGGCGACAGGCGGTCGATGCGCGCGCTCAGCTCGTGCACGCGGGTCGCGCGCACGTCGGCCAGCAGCCGTTCACCGTCGGCGGAGAGCTCCACCAGCCAGGCCCTCCGGTCGGCCGGGTCGGACTCGCGGCGCACGTAGCCGCTGTCGACGAGGGCCGACACGATGCGCGACATCGTGGCCGCGGCGACCCCTTCCTTCGCCGCGAGGTCACCCAACCGCATCCGGCCGCAGGCGCCGAGCGTGGACATGGCCGAGATCGCCCCGTGCCCCGGCCCCGGCGCGCTCGCCTGGCGCAACGTCCGCGACAGCCGTCCGATGATGAGGAACAGTCTGCCGGGGACGTCGGACGACGACTCGGAAGACTCGGTCGACGGCTCGGTCGACTCTGTCACTGGGGAGCTCCTTCATTCGCGCCTGGCCCGTAAACGTCGAACACCTTACGGGCCCTACGCACGGCCGTGTACGGCCCTTCAGCGCGGTGGGCTCGACGCCTGTGCCCAGAACCGCTTCGGGATACGGCCGGCCTGCCGCGCGAGCCTGCCCGCGATGACGGCCGAGCGCATGGCCCGCGCCATCCGCTCCGGGTCCTGGGCCCTCGTCACCGCCGTCGACAACAGCACACCGTCGCAGCCGAGCTCCATCGCCAGAGCCGCGTCGGAGGCCGTGCCGATCCCCGCGTCGAGGATGATCGGAACCCCCGCCCTGGCCACGATCAGTTCGATGTTGTGCGGGTTGCGGATGCCGAGTCCGGTGCCGATGGGCGAGCCGAGCGGCATCACGGCGGCGCAGCCCGCTTCCTCCAACCGCAGGGCGAGCACCGGGTCGTCGTTGGTGTAGGCCAGGACGCTGAACCCGTCGGCCACCAGACGTTCGGCGGCGTCGAGGGTCTCGACGGGATCGGGCAGCAGCGTGCGGTCGTCGGCGTGGACCTCCAGCTTCACGAGGTCGGTGCCGAGGGCCTCCCGCGCCAGCTGGGCGGTGAGCACCGCTTCCGCCGCCGTGCGGCAGCCCGCCGTGTTGGGCAGCAGCTCGATGCCCAACCGGCGCAGCAGCTCCAGCACGCCGGATCCGCCCTCGGCGTCGGCGCGCCGCATGGCGACGGTCGTGAGCTGTGTCCCCGAGGCGACGAGCGCCCGCTCCAGGACGCTCAGGTTGCTCGCCCCGCCGGTGCCGATCAGCAGCCGGGAGGTGAGTTTGTGGTCGTTGACGACGAGCTGGTCGCCGTCGTCACTCGGTGTGCCCGGTGCGGGGTCGAGGTCGGACTCCATGTCAGCCTCCCTGCACTGCGGTCAGGACCTCCACCACGGCGCCGTCGCCCACCACGACGTCGGCCCAGTCGCCGCGCCGGACCACCTCGCCGTTCACCGCGACGGCGACTCCCGTGGAGTTCTCCACAGCGGTGTCCAGCACGTCGGCGACGGTGCTGCCCTCGGGCAGCTCGTGGTTCTCACCGTTGACCAACACCCGCATCAGTGCGCTCCTCACTCGTGTTCCGATCCGGTCGTGCCTGCTCCGTGCCCTCCGGTCCGGGCCGTCCCGCCAGCCACGCCAGCACGGCGTCGGCGGTCACCGGCGCGAGCAGCAGGCCGTTGCGGTGGTGGCCCGTCGCCGCGTAGACGCCGTCGGAGAGCGGCCCGAGATAGGGCACCGTGTCGTCGCTGCCCGCGCGGAGCCCGGCCGCGGTCTCGGTCAGCTCGTACTCGGTGACGGCCGGGAAGATCCGCTCGGCCGCCTCGATCAGCTCGCGGACCCCGCGTGCCCGCACCCCCGTGTCGAACCCGGCCTCGTACTGTGTCGCGCCGAGCACCAGGGAGCCGTCGTCCCGCGGCACCAGATACACCGGGCGGCCCTCGACCACCGCGCGGACGGTGTGGCGAGGCGGCGGCAACGTTCCCCGGCGCGCCCGCAGCCGCAGGATCTCGCCCTTCAGCGGGCGCACGGCCTGCGCGAGGTCGGAGTGCAGCCGACCGCTGTGGGCGCCCGCGCAGAGCACCACCGTGTCGAAGTGCCGTACCCCGGACGCCGTCGTGACGCTGTCGCCGCTGAGGCTCTCGGCGTTCTCGGCGACGAACTCCGCCCCGCACTGCCGGGCCGCGGCCAGCAGCGACTCCAGCAGTCGGCGGTTGTCCACGAACACGTCGCTCGGCACGAGCAGGCCCGACCGCACCGAACCGAGCCCGGGCTCCTCACGGCGCAACCCTCGGCCGGTGACGCGCGTGGCCTCCCGGCCGATGCCGGCGAGGTAGCGGGCGAGGACGTCGAGGTACTCCGCGTCGGCGTGGTCGAAGGCGGCGACGAGAGTGCCGTGGGCCGACAACCCGCAGTCGAACCCCTGTGCCCGGAGCTCGTCGGCGAACGCAGGCCAGCGGCGCAGTGACTCCTCCCCCAGCGCGAGCGCGGCCTCCTCACCCGGCCAGGCCTCCGCGACGGGCGCGAGCATCCCGCCCGCGACCCACGACGCGCCTCCGCGCGCGGGGCTGGGATCGAACACGGTGACGCGGTGGCCTGCGCGAGCAGCCTTCCACGCCACGGCGAGGCCGATGACGCCGGCCCCGACGACTCCGAGGTCTTGACTCACCACAGATCACGCTCCCTGCGCCGGCATGACCCGGATCAGGTTCCACGGTCGGAGCTCTCGCTCCCTCTCAGCCCCGGCGGGGCTCCCGTGCGGACGGCCCCAAGCCTACCCCGCACTCGCCGTACACCCGTACTACGGTGGCGGGCATGCCAGGCCTCGACGGTGATCAGATCAGGAAGCGCCTCGACGACGCGCGACTCTACCTCTGCACGGACGCGCGTTCCGAGCGCGGCGACCTCGCGGAGTTCGTCGACGCGGCGCTGGCCGGTGGAGTGGACATCGTGCAGCTGCGCGACAAGACCGGCGGCGCGCCCCTGGAGGCGGCCCACGAGATCGCGGCGCTGGAGGTGCTCGCCGAGGCCTGCGCCCGGCACGGGGCGCTGCTGGCCGTCAACGACCGCGCCGACGTCGCCCTGGCCGTCGACGCCGACGTCCTGCACCTTGGCCAAGACGACCTGCCCGTCGCGACGGCCCGCCGCATCGTCGGCGACGCACCCGTGATCGGCCGGTCCACCCACTCGCCCGCCCAGGCCCGGGCGGCCGCGACGGAACCGGGTGTGGACTACTTCTGCGTCGGACCGTGCTGGCCCACGCCCACGAAACCGGGCAGGGCGGCCCCCGGCCTGGACCTCGTGCGCACCGTGGCCACGGAGATCGATCCGGGGCTCGGCACCACGCGGCCGTGGTTCGCCATCGGTGGCATCGACCTCGACCGGCTCGACGACGTGGTGGCCGCGGGAGCGCGCCGCGCGGTGGTGGTGCGGGCCATCACCGAGGCCGACGACCCCACCGCGGCGGCGCGCGCCCTGCGCGAGGGCCTCACGCGAGCGGGCTGACCGCTCAGTTCTCGCGGTCCGACGGCGCCCGCTCCTCCTGCGCCTCCGTCGTCGGGGCGGGCTGCTGGTCGCTCGGCTCCTGCGGCACCGACGTGGTCTCGCTCGGCTGCGTCGGCTGCGACGGCTGGGCGGGCTGCGACGGCTCGTTCTCCCGCGGCGTCTCGCTCGGTGTCTCCTCGACGGCTCCGCCGCCTCGGCGCTCGTCCGGCTCCTCCTCGGGCACCGACGTCGAGGTGGAGCCGTCGGTGTCCTCGCGCTCGCCGTCCGGGTCATTCACCTCCGGCGGCGTCCGGTCGCCGCCGACCTGGCCGTCGCCACGCACGATGCTGCTCACCGTCGTGGAACCGTCGCCCGACAACGCCTTGCCGGTCACGCCCTCGTAGCCGGTGACGACGAGCATGCCGATGACGAACGCCAACGCGCTCGTGGCCGCCAGCACCGGTCCCCTGCGGCGCCACCACTGCCGGCGGGCCCGCGAGTTCTCGACCGGGCCGGGCGAGGCCAGCACCCGGGTCCGCTCCATCGCCGCCGCGTGTTCGTCCCACCGCTGCTGCGTGACCGCCGGGAGGTACACGGTCCGGTCCAGGTCCTGGTGGGCGGCCTCCCGCTTCCGCCGCCCCGCCACGACCCGAGCCGCGTTCTTGGTGCGCTCCAGCGAGCGCATGAACAGCTCGCTGCCGACGGTGGTCACGACACTGAGCAGCCCGGCACCGACGACCGTGCCGTACACGCCCAGCGTCGAACACAGGAACGCCGCGGTCACCGCCGCGAGCGCGGCCGCGGCGACCTGCACGGGCGAAAGCCCCGACTTCTCCGACTTCTCGGACTGCTGCGAATCGGTGTTCTCGACCTTCGTCCTGTCGTCCTTCATGCCCCTCGATCCGCTCGGACTCCCCACAACCCCTCCAACGAATTCATCGTTCGAGGTGCTCCCGGCGTTGCCCGACGTGAGGACAATTACGTCACACGGCGACACCGCGGCGCAACTGCGCGTCCACAGTGGATTCGAACGGCGACGGACCGGTCACGGACGGGTCAAGGTCGTGACGAACTTGTAGCGGTCACCGCGGTAGATCGAGCGCACGTACTCGACCGGCTTGCCGTCGGAGGCGAAGGTCTGCCGCGACAGCAACAACACCGGCATGCCGATCTCGGCGCCGAGCAGGTCCGCCTCCTGCGGGCCCGCGAGCGACGTCTCGATGGTCTCCTCCGCGCGCTCCAGTTCCACGCCGTAGCGGTCGCGCAACGCCTCGTACAACGAGCCGCCGGAGGCGACGTGCCGACGCAGACCGCGGAACCGGGACGACGGCAGGTGGGTCGTCTCCAGTGCCATCGGTTCGCCGTCCGCGAGCCGCAACCTGCGCAGCAGCAACACCTTCGCTCCGGTCCGGATGCCGAGCAACCTGGGCAGGTCACCCTCGGCGTGGATCTCGTCGATCTCCAACACCCGCGACGACGGCTCCCGGCCCTGCGCCCGGATGTCCTCGGTGTAGGAGGACAACTCCAACCGCTGGGCCAGCTTCGGTTCCGCGGCGAACGTTCCCTTGCCCTGCACCCGGTGCAACCGGCCCTCCGCCGTCAGATCGGCGAGCGCCTGGCGAACCGTGGTCCTGGAGACGGTGAACTCCGTCGCCAGGGCACGTTCCGTCGGGATGGCCGCTCCGGCGGGCAGGGACTCCAACAGGTCGAGCAGGTGTTGTTTGAGCGCCCAGTACTTCGGCTCCCGCTGTGCTCGCGTGCCGGAAAGCGTCTCCACCATTGCCGACTCCCTCACTAAGACACCTACCCCCCTCACCCTGGAACGTACCCTCCGGATAGTACGTTGAACGTGCTCAGTATTGGTCTAGACCGGTGATCGAGACCTGGAGTGCGTCGCAGGTGAGCCGGCTAGGGTGAAAGCAAGGGTGACGACCGTGAACGACACCGAACCCGGCAGGCACATGGCCGCCGAGGTAGCCGAGCAACCGGACGTCCTCGCAGGCCTGGTCCAGGCACGTTTCGACATCACCGCGGTCGCCACACGGATCGCGCAGACCCCGCCCCGCTTCGTTCTCCTGGCGGCCAGGGGCTCCAGCGACCACGCCGCCCTCTACGCGAAGTACCTCGTCGAGGTGCTGCTGGGCCTGCCCGCGGGCCTCGTGTCGCCGTCGACGACCACCCTCTACCAGGCCGAACAGGACCTCGCCGATGTCCTGCTGATCTCGGTGAGCCAGAGCGGCGGTTCCTTCGACCTGCTCGAAGTCACGCAGGCCGCCCGCGCGCGCGGGGCGCTGACCGTGGCCGTCACCAACACGCCGTCGTCACCGCTGACCGAGGCGGCCGAGCTCGCGGTGGACATCCGCGCGGGCACGGAACAGGCCGTGGCTGCCACCAAGACCTACTCCGCGACGCTGATGGCGCTGTACCTGCTGGTGGACGCCATTCGCGGGGGCGACGCGAAGGACGTCGCCGACATCGGCGAGCTGGCCACCCGCACCCTCGACGACTCCGAGGAGCACGTCGAGCGGGCTATCGGCCGGTACCGCTTCGCCGAGCGCATCCTGACCACCGCGCGCGGCTACTCCTACGCGACCGCGCTGGAAGCCTCGCTGAAGCTGTCCGAGACGACCTACCTTCCCACCCGCGCCTACAGCGGCGCGGACCTCCTGCACGGCCCCGTCGCCGCCGTCGACGCCGGAACCGCCGTACTCGGCATCGCGGGCGCGGGCCACGGCGGCGCGGCGATGCTCGACGTGTTCGACACGGTCACCCGCAGCGGAGCCGACCTGCTGTGCGTCGGCTCGGCCGCACACTCGGTGCCGTCCGCGGCGCTGACCGTGCCCGTCGCCGAGTCCGCCGAAGAGGTCGCACCCATCCTGGAGGTCCTGCCCATCCAGCGCCTGGCACTGGGACTCGCGCTCGCGCGCGGGCTCGACCCGGACGCCCCGCGCGGCCTGCGCAAGGTGACGAGAACCCGATGAGCCTCGCCGTAGGGGTGGACGCGGGCGGCACTTCCACGCGCGCCTGGGTCGTCGACGCCGAAGGACGCGTGGTCGGTACCGGTACCGGCGGAGGGGCGAACCCGAACTCGCACCCGCCCGAGTCGGCCGCCCGGGCGATGACCGAGGCGATCACCACCGCGATGGCCGGGTCCGACCCGGCGGACGTGCGCGCGTGGGTGATCGGCATGGCCGGTCGCAGCAAGCTCACCGATCCCCACATCGCCGCCGTGTTCGAACGGGAGTGGGACACCCTCGGCTTCGTGCACGTGCGGCGTCCGACGCTGGTGTCCGACGCGGTGGCCGCGTTCGTGTCGGCGACCGCGGAACCCCACGGCACCGTGCTCGTGGCGGGCACGGGCTCCGTCGCGGGCCGGATCCGCGACCGCGAGATGGTCGGCACGGTCGGCGGCTACGGCTGGCTCCTCGGCGACGAGGGCTCGGGGTTCTGGCTCGGCAGGCAGGCCGTGCGGATCACGCTCGACGTCCTGAGCGGCAACCACCCGCCGACGCGGCTGGCCGACGCGGTGTTGCACCAGGCTGGGATCGACCCGCAGGCTCCCGACGCCGCGTTCCGGTTGATCACCGCCGTCAATGCCGAATCGCCGGTCCACGTGGCCCGGTACGCGCCGCTGGTGAGCTCCGCGCACGCCGACGGCGACGCCGCGGCCGTCGCGATCGTCGACCAGGCCGCGGCCCTGCTCACCGACACGGCGCTGGCCGCCCGCGACGACGGCGAAACGACCCCCGTGGTGCTCGTGGGCAGTGTCCTCGGGCCGACGAGCCCGGTGGGTGAACGCGTGCGTGCCGCGCTCCGCGCCGCGACGGACGCACCCGTGCTGGGCAGCGACAACGGCGTGTTGGGAGCGGCCTGGCTCGCCGCACTCGACGCGTTCGGCCCCGAGATCCCGCGCCCGGAAACGGGTACGGTGGAAGAAGGCCCCCGGACCTCCCCCTCGCCGGGGGCCGCTCCTCTGCCCTGAGGGTCAACCACGCCCGTCGGACGCACCGGACTCGGCGTGTTCGGTGGGATGCCGCAACCCCGGATGGTCGTCCGGCAGGCACCGGTACAGCACCCAGCCGCTCACCACGAGCGTCGCGAGCACCAGCGGCCACGACAGCACCACGCGGGCCACGCTCAGGGCCACGACGTCACCGGCCGCCCACAGCGCGCCGAACACCGCCACCCGCACGACGTACTGGGCGACCCACACCCAGCTGGCCCTGGCGTAGGCGCGCACGAGCGCGGTGTCGGAACGCCACCGCGTTCGCTGCCCCAGAACGAAGCCGAGCACCACACCGAGCAGCGGCCACCGAATGACGATGCTGATCGTCCACGCGAGCGCGCTCGCGACGTTGGAGAGCAACTGCGGGAGGAAGAAGTCGACCGCCCTCCCCGTGTACAGGGCGATCAGCGCGGCCACGACCACCGCGGCGAGACTCACGAGCACGGCCCCGGGCCGGTCGCCACGCGTCATCCGGACGACCCCGACGACGAGGCTCACGGCCAGCGCCGCCGCCGCGCCCCAGCCGATGGACGACCCTCCGACCAGCCACCCCACCGCGAACGCGACCGGCGGCAGACTCGCGTCGAGGGCCCCTTTCCGGCCCCCGAGCAGGCTGGCGAGCGACTCGCGGCGCGCGCCGTTCGGAGAGGCGTCATTCACGCCTCCAGCGTGCCCCACCCGCGTTCGGCTCCATGCCGCCGGGAGACCGCGGGAACACGAGACGTTTGCCACACACCCCGAAAAGCGCAGGAAAACGGCCCCCGGACAGACGAAACTGGGGGTTGCAGTTCAACCGACGGTGGCGTAAGCGGCCTGCAGAGGTGCATCCTTTCCGGTTGTCTGCGGGATTTTCACTGGGGCTTTACTGGGAGGAGACGTTGGTGACCCATTTCGACAGCTACGTGGCGATCGGGGACAGCTTCACCGAGGGCCTCAACGACACGCTCCCCGACGGCTCGTTCCGGGGGTGGGCCGATCGGCTGGCCGAGATCCTCGCAGACGGGCGCGACGACTTCCGCTACGCGAACCTCGCCATCCGCGGCAAGATGCTCGCCGAGATCATGGAGGAGCAGCTCCCGGTCGCGCTCGACATCCGCCCCGACCTGGTCACCGTGTGCGCGGGCGGCAACGACATCATCGTCCCCGGCGCCGACGTGGACGAGGTCGCCGCGCAGTTCGAGCAGGGCATCGCGAGGCTGCGCGAGGCGGGCATCGAGGTGTTGATCTTCACCGGTCCCGACACGAAGCGGATGTCCGTGATGAGCATCCTGCGCAGCAAGGTCGGCATCTACAACGCCCACCTGTGGGCCATCGCCGATCGCCACGGCGCGAAGGTCGTCGACCTGTGGGCCATGAACGTGCTGCACGACGCGCGCGCGTGGAGCGACGACCGTCTGCACTTCACGCCCGAGGGGCACCGGCGTATCGCGCTGCGCGCGGCCGAGGTGCTGGGAGTGCCCACCGAGAGCGACTGGCGCGAGCCGTGGCCCGAGAACGCCGAGCCCGCCAACTGGCTGACCCTGCGTCGCTCGGACCTGGAATGGACCAAGACGCACCTGCTCCCGTGGATTCGCAGGCAGCTGCGCGGTGAGTCGATGGGTGACGGCATCCTGCCCAAGCGGCCCCAACTCGCTCCCCTGGTCACGTCCCAGGCCACCACGGCCACCCTGCTCGCCGAGCGGCCCGTTCCCCGGCAGCAGTCCCGCTCCGCCTGAGCCCACCCCGGGCCGGCCGATCACCGTCTTGGCGGCGGGTGACGAATCGGACCTACAGTCGCACTATGCCCGCCAAGCGCGTTCTGGCTGTGCTCGCCGCCTCGGCGGTGCTACTCAGCGGTGTCCTCGCGCTCCTGGCGACCCTCGTCGAGGCGGACGGCATCGAGGCCGACCTCGCCGAGCGGTCACGGCAGGCCCTGGCGGAGGCAGGCTTGCCCACCGACGTCGTGAGCTTCTCCGGACGGGACGCGGACGTGCGAGCCCGCACGCCTCGGGAGGCGCTGCTCGCGAGCGCCGTCGTGGCCACCGTCGACGGCGTGCGGTCGGTGGACGTCTCCGAGGTCGCCACGGCGTCTCCGGCCCAGGCGGAGCGCGGTCTGGTCGCCGAGGCGCACAGAGCCGCGAAGGCGGCGTTGCAACGGGCCGTCGACGACGTCCTGACCGAGCACCCCATCACCTTCCGGCCGGATTCGGCCGCGCTGACCCGAGCGGGTGAGGACGCCGTGGCCGAGGTGGCCTCCGTGCTGACGGATGCTCCCCCGGATTGGCGGTTCGAGGTAGGCGGGCACGTCGCGCGGGTACTCGGCTCTGACCGGGAAGGCGCCGAGGAGCTGTCGCACGCACGCGCAGCGGCCGTGGCGGAGGAACTGGTGAACCACGGCATACCGCCCCAGCAGGTCACCTCCGTCGGATACGGCGACACCCGCCCGCTGTCGAGACTCGGCACGTCCGCGATCGACCGGAGGGTGGAGATCACCGTGCGATAGCCGCCCGGCGCCGAGGGTGAACTGGCAGGAGGCGGCCCATGCTGTGGTTGTTCGGTGAGATCTGGTTGTGGTTGTTCGCCGCGTTCGTGCTGGGCCTCGCCCTGGCCGGGGCGACGTACTACGCGATGCGTCGCCGGACGACCGCGGACGGCGACCGGGCGACCGGCCCCACGGCACCGCCGTTGTCCGACACCGAGCGCACCACGCTGATGCGCCGCGTGGACCCGGACCACGACCCCGCGCACGGGGCTCGGCGCCCGCCGTACGGGACCGAGGACGCCCCGGCCGAAGGACGGCTGCACGGTGTCCTGCCGCTCACGCCGTCCGAGTGGCGCGAACGCAACGACTGGCCCGACGAACGTGACATCGCGATCGCCGAGGAGAACCGCCCGCGGCCTCAGGGCTGACGGCACGGGCTGATAGGTTGCCGATTGATTCCCCCGGTTCACGTTCGTCGCCCGAAGGATCGTGCATGCCGCTTCCGCACTGGACGTCGGAGAACGTTCTCCCGCCCGGGCGGCACCAGTCCGACCTCTCCGACATCTACGAACGGCTGGTGTGGGACGCCCCGTACCGCAACGAGCGCGAAATCCTCTTCAGTGCCCTGAGCGGGTACCTGGGCGTGGTGTGCAGGCTGATCCCGTCCGGCCGCGCCTGGATCGGCGGCGGTCTCACCGTGCGTTCGGCCGAGATTCCCCGCGACGTCGACGTGGTGCTGCTGCCCGACGAGTGGGGCGCGCTCAAACGACTCGACGGCCACGCCCGCTCGACGTTCTACGGCATGTTCACGCTGCGGGGCGTGATCGCCGAACAGCCCGCGATGTACCTGGAGCAGGTGCAGCCGGTCAGCGGCCTCGTCGACGGGTTCCTGTGCCACCCCGGTGACGAGGACGTCTGGGAGTCGGTGTGGTCGCACGGTCCCGTGCCGGGCACGGTGAAGGGTTTCCCGGAGGTGGTGTGGTGAACTTCCGGCAGCTCGCCGAGAACGTCCCCGGCGGCACGTGGCTCGACGACCTCGCGAGGGCCTCGGCGCTCGCGGCCCACGCGAAGTTCGAGCGCACGTCCCGGTCGCCGCTGCTGCGTGTCTCGGTGCTCGGCTCGTCGCACCTCGACGCCTACACGTCGTCCGACCTCAGCCGCGCGCTGCAGGACGCCACGGCCAAGATCGGCCACATCGTGCGCAACCCGCAGACCGAGATCACGTCGGTGCAGCCGTCCGACCGCGAGAAGGCGCCCCTCATCCAGCGGGGCCAGGCGGGCAACGCGATGTTCTTCGGCTTCCCCGAGACGTCCGTTCCGGGTGCGCTGATCTCCGACGGCATCGAGACGCTCTCCGAGCGCGCGGTGAAGGAGCTGTGCGACTTCCTGCCGGTGAACGGCTCCGACGACGGCGCACTCGACGCGGTGCTGCTCCAGCGCGACACCGTCCGCAACGCCGTCAGCGACGTCGTGAACGCGGTCATGCGCACGTCCAGCATCGCGCTGTCGCTCACGCCCACGACGGGCGAGGACGTCGCGCGCAGCATGACCACCGAGCAGGCGCGCGTGCTGCAGAGCAGCCTGCGCGAGTCACGCGAGGACGTCGGGTACGAGACGGTGACGGGCAGGCTCGACGGCGTGCGCACGCGTAGGCGGATCTTCTACCTGGAACGCGACACGGGCTCCACCATCCAGGGAGCCGTCGCCCCGGACCTGCTCGACAAGATCAAGGAGAACCTCGACCGGCCGGTCACGGCGCGGCTCCGCGTCGTGCGCACGACGACCATCGACGGCCGCCGCGGCCGGCCCGTGTACGAGCTCCTGGAGATCCGTTCGGAGACGAGCCTGTTCGACTGACAGCGCGCGGTCAGCCGTCGGTCGGCAGATCCCGAACGAGTCGAACCCTCGACGGCCGAACAGCTCGCGCTGAATCCGGACACGAATACGGCCCCGTGCCGCCAGTCCCGAACCTGGCGGCGCGGGGCCGTACCCACGCACATCCACACCGTCGCACACACACGCCGGACTCACCCCGAGCAAGGAGTCACGCCCGATGTCGTGGCGGCGATCACCTCACCAGCCGCGCCGCTGAGGTGCCGCTACGGTAACAGACCGCATCGGGGCGACTACGCTCCACCCCGACGCCGTCCGTCTCCACGTGATCTCTCGAGGGACCCGCGCTTGCGCGATCAGCGGGTCAGCGGCGTGAAGTCCCTCGCACCGATGAACGTCGGCCGCGGGCTCTTCGCGGCGAAGGGCTCCACCAACGTGTTCTCCACGCTGTTGAAGACCAGGAAGATGTTCGACCTCGGGTACGGCGTGATGTTGTTGCCCGACCCGTGCATGATGTTGGAGTCGAAGAACAGCGCCGAGCCCGCGGGCCCCGTGAACTGGTCGATGCCGTGTTCGGCGGCGAGCTTCGTGATGTCGTTCTCGCTCGGGACGCCGATCTCCTGTTCCTTCAGCGAGGCCTTGTAGTGGTTCTCGGGGGTCTCGCCGACACACTGGACGAACGTACGCTGCGATCCCGGCATCACCATCAACCCGCCGTTGAACGGGTAGTTGTCGGTGAGCGCGATCGAGCAACTCACCGCGCGCGGCCTCGGCATGCCGTCCTCGGCGTGCCAGGTCTCGAAATCCGAGTGCCAGTAGAAGCCGTTGCCCTTGAACCCGGGCATGTAGTTGACGCGGCTCTGATGAATGTACACATCGGACCCCAGAATCTGCTGGGCCCGATCGAGGATCCGAGGATCCCGCGCCAGTTCACCGATCAGCTCGCTGATCTTGTGCACCTCGAAGATCGACCGGACGTCGCCGGACTCCTTCTCGGTGACGACACGCTCGTCGGCCTTGAGTTCCTCATCCGACGAGAGCCGTACGAGTTCCTGCCAGTACCCCTGCACCTCGGCAGGGGACAGGAGTCCCTCGATGATCGAGTACCCCTTCGCGTCGTGCGAAGCCAGGGCGGCCGCGTCCATCGGGCCGTCCTGCTCACCGCCCCAGACGGTGGGATCGGTCCGCTCGAGCAGCGCCGCCTCACCTGCGACGCGAGTGGGATACCTGTCGGTCGTCCGGCTCTCCGCGAGAGTCACGTAACTCGCCTCCTCCGAGTGCCACTGTGCTGTTTTCCGGTCGGTTTTCTTGACGTTCCCCGTTCTTTCAGGTGATACCCGTTCGGGGTCCGTAGGAACCGCCTCCACAAGAGACGGTTCCCACGAAACCTGTGGTCGTCCGCTCGTTAGTCCTCGACGACGAGTGGGTACACGCCGTTCTCGTCGTGCACCTCACGGCCCGTGATAGGCGGGTTGAAGACGCACACCGTGCGCATGTCCGTCTTCGGCCGCACCTGGTGCTTGTCGTGCTGGTCCAGGAGGTAGAGCGAACCCGGCTTCAGCTGGTACGTCTCTCCGGTCGTCTTGTCGGTCAGCTCGCCTTCACCCTCGACGATGAACACGGCCTCGATGTGGTTGGCGTACCAGAAGTCGTTGACCGTGCCCGCGTACAGCGTCGTCTCGTGCACGGAGAAGCCGACCTTGTCCTTGGCGAGGACGATCCGCTTGCTGCGCCAGTTCGGCTGCTTGATGTCGGCTTCGGTGTCGGTGACCTCGTCGAGGGTCCGAACGATCAATTTGGCTCCTTCACGAAATGAGATGTGCAACGTCGAACGCGCGTTCAGCGCGACAGCACGGCGCCGACCGATTCCTTGATGATCGACAGGCCCTGCTCGATCTCTTCCTCCGTCGTGGTGAGCGCGGGCAGCAACTTCACCACCTCCCCGTCGGGGCCGGAGGTCTCCATCAGCAAACCACGCTCGAACGCCTGGGCACAGACCTTGCCCGCGATCTCGCCGTCGGGGAACTCCAGGCCGCGGGCGAGGCCGCGACCCTTCGCCACCAGGTTCGACTCCGGGTAGCTGTCGACGAGCTCGGTGAAGACCCGGCCGACGCGCTCGCCCTTGGCCTTGGTGGACTTCTCCAGCTCGTCGTCGCGCCAGTACGTACGCAGTGCCTCGGCTGCCGTCACGAACGCGGGGTTGATGCCGCGGAACGTGCCGTTGTGCTCACCGGGCGACCACACGTCGAGGTCCGGGCGGACCAACGTGATGGCCAGCGGCAGACCGTAGCCGCCGATGGACTTGGACAGGCAGATCATGTCGGGCTTGATGCCGGCTTCCTCGAAGCTGAAGAACGGACCGGTGCGCCCGCAACCCATCTGCACGTCGTCGAGGATGAGGAGAATGTCGTGCCGCTCGCACAGCTCCGACAGACCCTTCAGCCACTCCAGGCGCGCGGCGTTGATGCCGCCCTCGCCCTGGACGGTCTCCACGATGACCGCCGCGGGCTCGTTCAGCCCGCTGCCGGAGTCCTCCAGCAGGCGCTCGAAGTAGAGGAAGTCCGGGTAGGCGCCGTCGAAGTACTTGTCGTACGGCATGGGAGTCGCGTGCACGAGCGGGATCCCCGCTCCGCCGCGCTTCATCGAGTTGCCGGTCACCGACAACGCACCCAGGGTCATGCCGTGGAAGGCATTGGTGAAGTTGATGACCGACTCCTTGCCGGTCACCTTGCGGGCCAGCTTCAACGCGGCCTCGACGGCGTTGGCGCCGCCGGGCCCCGGGAAGATGACCTTGTAGTCCATCTCGCGGGGCTTCAGGATGACGTCGTTCAACGTCTCCAGGAAGTCCCGTTTCGCGACGGTGAACATGTCGAGCGCGTGTGTCACACCGTCGCGCGAAATGTAGTCGATCAATGCCTTCTTCAGTACCGGATTGTTGTGCCCGTAGTTCAGAGCGCCGGCACCGGCGAAGAAGTCGAGGTATGCTTTGCCGTCTTCCGAGTAGAGCCAACTACCCTGAGCCCGGTCGAACACGACGGGCCAGCCACGGCTGTAGCTGCGCACCTCGGACTCAAGGGTTTCAAAGATGCTCACTTGCTCAGTCTCCTGCTATTGAGGAACAAAAAATCGAAGGCCGCGAGATCGGTCACATTCGCGTGTATCGATCACTGTGGTCGCCGGGCGCTCGAAAGCGGGCCGACGCGGAAGAGATCCTCGGGCTCGTGCTCGTCGGGGAAATCGTCCACATCGAACAGCCGCGACCGCTCCAGCGTGGCGTTCCACCTCTTCGCGAACGAGGAGAACAGCCGGATCGACGCCTCGTTGTCAGGCGTGATCGTGGTGTCCAGGTAGCGCACTCCGGAGTCCACGAGCTTGCCGAACAGGTCGTCGAGCAGCGTGCCCGCCAGGCCGCGCCCTCGCTGTGACGAGTCGACGGCGACCTGCCACACCAGCACGGACTCGGGGTCCGTGGGGCGACGGTAGCCGATGACGAAACCAACAATTTCCCCGTCGACGCGTGCGACGACCGACGTGTCGGCGAAATCGACACACCACAGTAGGTAGGCGTACGACGAGTTGAGATCCAACTTCTGCGAATCGCGAGCGATTCGCCACAAGGCCGCGCCGTCCTGCTTGGTCGGCGTTTCGATCACAATGCGGCCCGCCGATTGATTATCGCCGTTGGCACGCTCTGAGTGCTTTCCGGACATATTCAAAGAACGTAACAGAGTGCTTTGCCGGTCTCAGCTCGTCGCCCGGTGGCCCACCGCGGCTACCTGCGACAACACAGAAACATGCGTGACAACACCAACAAAAAGGTTCCGATCATGCTAATCGATGTGCTATAAGCACAGCGCTGGGACCGCTCTATTCGAGCGGGTACCTGAGAGGAACCGTAGTGGCGCCGGGCACAGAACGCGAGCGTCTGTCCGGGTTAGCGTCCCGTCGGGTGACACGATGTCAACGGACGGCTCACGACGGTCGGCGGACCGCCCATCCGAGTCGCTCAACCCCGTTTCGCCGCCGCCTTGGCCGCCTTCTTGTACGAGCGGACCTCCTGCAGCGTCTGCTCGTCCACGACGTCGGCGATGGAGCGCCGCGACCCCTCCTCGCCGTACGCTCCCGCGGCCTCACGCCAGCCCTCCGGTCGCACGCCCAGCTGCTTGCCGAGCAGCGCCAGGAAGATGCGTGCCTTCTGGTCGCCGTAACCGGGCAGCGCCTTCAGCCTGCGCAGCACCTCGCGACCGTCCGGGTCACCCTGCGTCCAGATCGCGTCGGCCCGCCCGTCGTAGTGGTCGAGCAGGTAGCGGCACAGCGCCTGGATGCGCTTGGCCATCGCCCCGGGAAAGCGGTGCACGGCGGGTTGCCGAGCGCACACGGCCGCGAACTCCTCGGGGTCGGCCTCGGCGATGGCGTGCACGTCGAAGCCACCCAGCCGGTCGGCGATCTTCTTCGGGCCCGCGAAGGCCACCTCCATCGCC
>JACYYJ010084394.1_pt2 | contig 24463 bp, 21 predicted proteins | sample 8236861 | NCBI WGS metagenome assembly JACYYJ01 (sample SAMN14103086, study PRJNA606662) | landfill metagenome | isolation source: landfill solid waste | place: India:New Delhi, Okhla landfill site | collected 2017-11-05
AGAGAAAATTTATCCATTTGCATTATTCTCCATTTTTTCTTGTAAATAATGCTCAATCAATTGATCAATTTTTTCATTTGTATATTGTTTAGGGGCCTGAACGGCATGAATGACAAGACCATCTATAAAAGCGTAGAGAAATTCAAGTTCCAAGTCTTGATTATGCTGATGATCAAGGTATCCTAGCTCTGTCATAAGTTCTAAAATGACCGTTATTAATTTTCGAGAATAGCGGTCCATTTTTTCCTTTAATTCAAGAAGTTTAGGATCGTTAAAGGAATTACCTAAAAAGGCAATCCATACCCTTGCTTCCATCATTTCCTCATGACTGGTCGGTATAAGAAATTTCATTAATCTCCTTAGCTTATCTTCTTTTGTTCCAGCAAAGGCATTTGAACGGTCCATTGCACGTTGTTCCATTCGATCTAATACTAATCTCATCGCATAATGAATTAGCTGAGCTTTGGATGAAAAATTATGCTGAATAAGTCCAACCGACATGTTTGCTTCAGCTGCAATATTCTGAATCGAAGCTTTATCTATCCCTTTTTTCAATATTACTTGCCAAGTAGCTTGCGCAATCTGATTTCTTCTCTCAACTATATCCACTTTTTTAGGCATAAGAAAACCTCCTTTTTACAATATGATTATATTATAAAAATTATTCTTTTACAATATGAATATATTATAAAAACAGTTGGTTACTTTTCATGACATATATTAAAAGGGGAGTAAGAATGAGCATGGAACAAAGAAGGATTAGCTCTGTTATTTACAGGAGATTTTTTATACTGCTCTAATTAATATTTTTATGACTACATTATAGAGAAATTGGGGAGGGTTTAATAAATAGGTAAGAATAACAAAGGATCTAGCCAAAAAAAGCTAGATCCTTCCATTTTATAAAGCCTTTAACATAAACAACCTAGCCTGATAATCTCCTGGATGTTCGCGACTCCAGTAATCACTTGCTCGATCAATATAATTACCAGCAAGAATAATCCCGATATTCATCAATTCATCACCATAATAGCTTTTTTCGTTATTTACTTGATAAAGCTGGTTCGGGTCAAGCCCTGTTAGCTTAATGCGCTGATACGGCTCATTTGGCTTAGCTAAAACTTTATAGTACCCGACCAATGCTTCTGTTTTATCCTCACTCACTACCATCCAAGCCGTAATGTTATCATCAAATGGACTCAGTAAACGATGGAATTCCCCATTTCTTATTAGCTTTCGATTCTCTTTAAAAAAGGCAACTTGCTCTCGTACTTGACCTTTTTCTTGATCGGATAGCTTGGTAATATCTAATTCATAGCCAAAGGTACCAAAATAGGCAACAGCTGCTCTAGTATCGATTGGGGTCATTCTTCCGACTTGATGATTAGGGATGTCCGAAACATGGCTACCTATGGAGCTTAAAGGATAAATCATCGAAGTACCGTATTGAATCTTTAACCGTTCCACTGCATCCGTATCATCACTTGTCCATGTTTGTGGAGCATAGTACAGCATTCCAGGGTCAAAACGTGCACCACCACCAGCACAAGATTCAAATAATATTTCAGGATATTTTTCTATTAATCTTTCATATAAATCATACACACCTAGAATATAACGATGGTATACTTCCCCTTGTTGATCAGTAGGAAGTGCCTGAGAAAATGCTTCGGTTATATGGCGATTCATATCCCACTTAATATAAGAGATTTTCGATTTCGAAATGATTTGATCCATTAAATTAAAAAGATGATCCACTACCTCACACCGAGAAAAATCAAGCACAAATTGATTTCTACCATGGGACACCCTTCTGTTAGGTGTTGCGATAATCCAATCAGGATGTTCTTCAAATAGTCTAGTATCCTTACATACCATTTCTGGTTCAAACCAAAGACCAAAGCGCATGTCTAACTCTTCTACTTTTTCAGCTAGTCCTTCGATACCATTCGGTAATTTTTCTTCATATTCAAACCAATCCCCAAGTGAGCTTGAATCATCATCACGCTTACCAAACCAGCCATCATCTAGAACGAATAGCTCTATCCCTAAATCCTTAGCTGTTTTGGCAATTTGTAATACTTTGTCTTCATTGAAATCAAAATAGGTAGCCTCCCAGTTATTGATTAAAATAGGGCGAGTCTTGTCACGCCAGTATCCTCTTGCTAAACGATCGCGATAAAGCTTATGAAAGGTCTGGCTCATCCCATTTAAACCATGATCGGAGTAGACCATAATACATTCAGGAGTCTGAAAGCTCTCACCTGCAGCTAGCTTCCATTTGAATTGAAAAGGATTAATCCCCATTGTTACTCTGCTGACATTATAAGTATCCACCTCTACCTGTGCCAGAAAATTCCCACTATATACAAGACTAAAGCCATATACCTCCCCTTTCTGTTCATCCGTCTGGAATCTCTTAAGTGCTAGAAAAGGATTAAAGACATGGCTGCTTGCACCACGATTACTATAAATGGATTGAATCCCTTTGGATAATCTTTTCTTTTCGAGATGGCCTTCTCTTGCCCACGCCCCTTGTAAATGAATCATTTCGAATTGATCATCTGGTAGATCGAGACTCATGCTCATCGCTTGATCGAGGAAGTAGTCCTCTTTGCCGATATTTACAAATCTAGCATGTCTACTAATCACATTTCGATCCTGATAGATCGTATAGGTTAGCGTTAATTGGCATTGTAATACCTTATCAAACAAATCGATCTCTAGGGTATCTGCTTCTGTCTCTTGTTCCACATAAGTGGCAGGTAGGTGATCAATACTTTTTTTACCCTTTATAACACGATAATCCTGATAGACAAAATTAGTAATATGACTTCCATCTTCTCTCATGATCACATGAGCGGGAAAGCGAAAATCTGTAGATCCAAAGCTAGGATATTCCTGTTTAATATGTTCCATGGAAGAAGTATGATCACCTTCAAACATGTTACAGGAAGGACGTATTTCACGCTCAATTAAATGCGCAAAAGAATCTCGATGATGAATTCGCTTACCATAATATAAATGCTCCAGCTGATGGCTTTTTTCTAATACGCGAAAAATATAACTAATTTGATCATTGTAAAGGTGAAATTCTAAATGACTTTCATTAATAGTTATTGACAATTTAATCCCCCCTTAAAGGTTAACGTTTACTTATTAATATATTAGATAAAATCCGTGATGTCAAAGGTTAAAGAATTAATAGCATTTTATATTAGACAAATAAATAAAAAAAGTTTTAATATATTACTTAATGGATTAGGTTATATGTCGATAATAGTGATTAGGAGGGATAGTGTGTCAAAGGATAATGGGATTTCCTTGGATTTTGAAAAAAGATTTGAAGAACAAGCAGATATAAAAGGGAAGTTATTTCGTACTTTACATGCGTTATATAGAGGTCACTATAAAAAGTTATTTCTCTCTTTTTTATTTTTTTTGCTAAAACATTCACCAGTTTGGATTCTACCTATTGTTACAGCAAATTTAATTAATTTTGCCGCAGCGCCCGAGGACTCTAACATAAGAACACTTTGGATTAATATTATTATTTTAACGGTCGTTATTATGCAAAATCTACCGAGCCAAATACTTCATATTAGTTTTATGAGTAAAGCAATCCGCCATGTAGAGGCAGGACTTAGAAGTACATTGATTCGCAAATTACAGCATCTGTCTATTTCTTTTCATGGTGACTTGCGTTCGGGAAAGCTGCAGGCGAAGGTATTAAGAGATGTCGAAATGATTGAAATCATGTCCAAGCAGATCATGCTCGGTGTCTTACCTGCATTTATGAATGTTATCGTTGCCATTATTGTAACTGCCAATAGAAGCTGGACTGTCACATCGTTCTTTCTTATTGCCATCCCAATTTCGATTGTCATTGTTTACTTTTTTCGAGGGAAGTTAAATAAAAGAAACAGGGAATTCCGCGAACAAGTAGAAGAAATGTCTGGCCAAGTAGCTGAGACAGTAGAAATGATCCCAGTAACAAGAGCGCATGGATTGGAAAAAGTCGAAATAAATAAAATGGATACATTACTTCAACATGTCAGAGGTAAAGGCTATAAACTTGATATAACGGAAGCGATTTTTGGTGCTAGTAACTGGGTTGCTTTTCAGTTATTTCAGGTATTATGCCTATTATTCACCGTTTATCTAGCATATCAAGGGAGAATACCAATTGGAGATGTGGTACTTTATCAAACCTATTTTACACAAATATTGATGTCCATTTCCGGTGTTATCAATATTTATCCACAGCTAGCGAAAGGGTTTGAATCAGTGCATTCCATTTCTGAAATCCTTTTTGCTAAGGAAACACAAGAATATCAAGGAAAAACTAAGTTAAAATCTTTAGAAGGCAATGTGCAATTTGATCACGTTTACTTTAAGTACCGGGATTCTGAACGACATGTATTAAATGATTTTCAATTATCCGTAAAACCAGGGGAAATGATCGCTTTCGTTGGAGAGTCAGGAGCAGGAAAATCTACTATTTTAAATCTAGTAACAGGTTTTTATCGGCCAACCTCTGGGATAATAAAAATTGATGGTATCCCGATGGATGAGATTCATATGAGGAGGTTTCGTAAAAAAATTGCCGTTGTGCCTCAAAACACGATTCTCTTCTCCGGTACGATCAGAGAAAATATAACGTATGGACTAGCGGATGTATCGGAACAAGAAGTTCATCTTGCGGTAAAAATGGCCAACTTAAGTGATATTATTGAGGAATTACCAGAAGGATTAGAAACAAAAATAGGAGAACACGGTGACAGGTTATCTGGAGGCCAACGTCAAAGAATTGCAATAGCGCGTGCATTTATTCGAAATCCTCAAATGATTATCCTAGATGAAGCAACCTCAGCATTAGACAATGTATCTGAGAAACTAGTTCAGGAGGCGATGAAGGAATTAACGAAAGGGAAAACAACTTTTATTGTTGCCCATCGTCTCTCAACCATTCAGGATGCGGATCGAATTGTTGTTATGAAAAATGGAAAATGTGTGGAAACGGGGAGTTATGAGCAGCTTTTGCAAAAGAAAGGGGAGTTTTTTATGATGAAAACAGCCTCTGAGGAAGCTAGCAGCTCTTAGTAAAATCATTAGGGGGTCCAAATGAGAAAGCTAATAAATAGGTTACGCATACCGAAAATGAAATGGAACACTACAATATGGAAGGATAAAAAAATCTCACAAAAATATACGATTCTCTTTAGCTTAGTCTTAGCATTATTTATCCTCTCTTCTGTTATTACGATTGTTTCCGTTAATAGTGTTTTAAAGGAAGCAGACAAAGTGAATGAGAAAAGTGATGCATCGATAGATATTGTCGAAATGGCATCTATTTTTAAGCAAAAATCTATTATTATTTCAGATATATTAACAGAACAGCATCCAACTACTACGGTGGAAGATTATCAAAAAGAAAATGATTCGTTCCTTACATTAATCGATTCAACAGAAAAAGAGCTAGAGACAGACGAAGAAAAGGAAATCTTTGTGAAAGTAAGTGATTATAACCAACAAATGGATGAACTTTTCTTTGAGGAAATCATTCCAAAGACAGCCGAGTACCGTGATAAAGGGGAACGTGTCGATATTTTTGTTCAGACAGATTTACATAATAAAGCGACTACACTAAGAAACTATACGATTCAAGAATTGATGACATTAAAGGAATTAATGTTAAACAATCGAAGTGATTTACAAAAGGATATGGAGAGTAAGTCTACTATTACGATGATTCTAGTCATGCTAATTGTTGTTCTGGTCGTTTTGAGTTCCGTTGTCATTCTTCATATAGTGAATAAAAGAATGTCTTCACGTTTTCGAGATTTAGAGATATTTGCAACAAGGTTAGGAGATGGAGATCTAACAGCAGAGCAAATAACAGTAGAGGGAAAAGATGAGATCGCTACCATCCAGAATACGCTATATCGTATGGCTGATCATCTTCATGGTTCTATCGTACGTCTGTTACAAACAACCGAAACAGTAACACAGATGTCGAATACATTACGCAAAAATGCTGAGGAGACAGCTCAAGTAAATACACAAATAACTTCAAATATGGTAGATGTAGCAAATGGATCTGATGATCAGTTGCAATCCATGAATGAGACGACTATGATCACGGACAATATGAAACAGTCTTGGCAAGAGCTGACAGTTTCAATGGATCATGCTATGGATTTAAGTGAGGAAACGAAGGAAGAAGTAGAAAATGGCGCTGCAAATGTGGAAGATACGATCAAGCAGATGAACCAAGTAAAAGGTCAAGTTGATAAAATAGGAGAAATTATACAATCTTTAAGTGAACATTCTGCGAAAATTAGTAGTATTGTAGAAATGATTCATTCGATATCCTCGCAAACCAATTTATTAGCATTAAATGCATCTATTGAGGCTGCTCGTGCTGGCGAGCATGGTAAAGGCTTTGCTGTAGTAGCAGAAGAGGTAAGAAAACTAGCGGAACAAACGGCCAGTGCAACAGAAAATATCCAGCATTTAATTACGAACTCAACCGTGGATACAGATAAAGCAGTAGAAGTAATGGGTGACAGCATAAAATCAGTGGATGAAGGAGTAATGAAGGTTACAAGGTTTGAATCTGTATTTCGTAGAATGCTCCAATCGATTCACACCCTTATCTCGCATAATCAACAAGTGAGTGATACCATTACCAATACAAATGAAAAGGTAGGAAATGTAAGTAGTGCTGCTAGAAAGGTGCAAAAAATCTCAGAGGCCTCTGCCGAAAGTATGGAAAAAATCGCTGCAGGGTCAGAGCAACAAAATGCTGCGATGCAACAATTATCAGCATCTTCTCAGGAGCTTGCCGCTATGGCGAATGAGTTAGAAGCAGCATTTTCTAAATTTAAAGTATAAAAAACAAGACCTGAAAAGTTAGAATATGAAGCTAACTTTTCGGGTGTTTTTTATGTTCAGTTAAACATTGTAAAAGAATATCTAGAAGGATCGAGTTAGTAGTTGAGGTCACAATTCGGAAGGTTGAACTCACAATAATGAACTTGAAGATCACAAACTTGTCTGTTAAGCACGCAATAAATCTATCCAATTCACAAGGGAAGTAATGAGAGTACAATTCATTCATAGTTGTGAATTCATGCTATCTATTGTGAGGTCAATCACATTAAATGCAATCTTACCTCAATTATTAAGTAGTCAACCTTATTCATTGTGAGATTAACTATTATGATTGTGATTTGATGCTGTTTATTGAGTGGTGAAACCCAACGATTATGATCTCTTGCTTTTAGAAAACAATGCTAGTCCATAGGAACTATTATGGAATAATAAATTGACAAGTTATTATTAGTTAACTATTATTGAATTATTAGGTTATCGATAAAGGAAAGAGAGGTATTGCAACTTGCAACAAATCAAAGCCGAAATTCAACAACACTTGGAAAGTAAAATTCTCCCTTTTTGGATGAATTTAAAGGATGAAGAGCATGGGGGCTTTTATGGAGTAATAGATTATTCCTTAATGGTTGATAGAAAAGCGGATAAAGGTGGTATTGCTACTGCTCGTTTTTTATGGACATTTTCAAGTGCTTATCGTGTAACAAAAAACAAAAAATATCTCCACATTGCGGATCATCTCTATGCTTTTTTACGTGACAAGTTATACGATTATTCCAATAAGGGGATTTATTGGTTAGTAGATTATAAAGGAGAACCGAAGGATACGAGAAAGCATGTGTATGCACAGTCTTTTGCAATATATGCCTTAAGTGAATATTACCGTGCAACGAAATCAGAGGAAGCTTTAAAGCTTGCATTGGAAATCTATGAACTAATCGAAGATAAGGGCTTTGATCCTATCCATAATGCTTATATGGAAGAATTTGATCGCTATTGGAACCCAGTTCAAAACGAAATGCTCAGCGAGAATGGGGTTATCGCGGAAATTACGATGAACACACATATTCATGTCTTGGAGGCGTATACCAATCTATATAAGGCAAAACCGACAGAAGAGTTAAAGCAACGTCTTCTGAATCTGTTGGAGGTACATTACGATAAAATCTATGATCAAGATTCTAAATTTCTCAAAGTATTTTTTGATAAAAAATGGAACGCATTACTTTCGATAAAATCATTTGGTCATGATATTGAAGCAAGTTGGTTAATGGATGAAGCGATAAAAGTTTTGCATTTGGATAATTCAGATTACAAGCAAATGGTACTAGACATTGCTTATAATATAGCGAATTATGCCATGCAAGAAGATGGCTCTCTCATTAATGAACAAATAGAAAAAACCTATGACAAAACAAGAATTTGGTGGGTTCAAGCGGAAGCGATGGTTGGATTTTTGAATGCTTATCAACATACGAAAGATCCAACATTCGAAAAACTGATTAGAGGCTTATGGGGATACACAAAGGAATTTATCGTAGATCAGCGTGAAAAAGGGGAATGGTATTGGTCAGTCGATGAACATGGTACTCCAACGGAAAGGGCAATCGGTGAACCATGGAAAACCTCTTATCATAACGGAAGATTTTGTTTAGAATTTATCGAAAGGATGTCGGAGAATGATTCATGAAAAATATGATGAACTATTAGCGAAACAAAAGAAATTACTGGAAAGAAGAAATGAAATCGATCAGGAGTTTTACAATGGGGTTTATAACCGATATAAATATCCTGTTCTGACTCGTCATCATGTACCATTACATTGGCGATTTGATTTGGATAAAGATACGAATCCTTTTTTTATCGAACGTCTCGGCGTTAATGCGACGTTTAATCCTGGTGCGATTTATTTCGAGGGAAAATATTATATGGTGGTGAGGTTAGAAGGTGTCGATCGTAAATCTATCTTCGCCCTTGCTGTTAGTGATAACGGGATAGATCAATTCCAATTCATCGATACACCATTAGTATGGGATGATGTGGATAAAGAGGAAACCAATATTTATGATATGCGATTGGTAAAGCATGAAGATGGATGGATATATGGTATTTATTGCTCTGAAAGTAAAGATCCGTCTGCTGATGAATTTGATACATCAAGCGCTGTTGCTCAAGCAGGCTTAGTTCGAACGAAAGATTTGAAGGAATGGGAAAGGCTACCTAATGTTCAAACACCTTCCCCTCAGCAACGTAATGTCGTCTTACACCCTGAATACGTCGATGGACAATATGCGTTTTATACGAGACCACAGGACGGTTTTATTTCAACAGGATCTGGTGGTGGGATTGCTTTTGGATTGACGAAGGATATTACCAACCCAGTAATTGAAAAGGAAAAAATTATTCATAGCAAAAAATATCACACCATCTATGAAGTGAAAAATGGTCAGGGTCCTGCCCCTATTAAAACAGACAAAGGCTGGATTCATATTGCTCATGGTGTTCGTAATACTGCCGCAGGATTGCGCTATGTTTTATATACTTTTGCTACTAGTCTAAAGAATCCTACTGAAGTGATCGCCCTTCCTGGTGGACACTTTGTAGCCCCATATGATGATGAGCGAACGGGTGATGTGTCCAACGTTATTTTTTGTAATGGTGCAATCGTGAATGAGAACGAGGAAGTATTTATTTATTATGCTTCTAGTGATACGAGAATTCATGTAGCGACTACTACAATGGACCGATTAATAGACTATACGTTTAACACACCGGAGGATGCTTATCGTTCTTTAGAGAATGCACAGCAGAGAAAAGACTTAATCTTAAAAAATGAAGTGCTACTGAACAAGTAATGATGTAACCTAACAGCTGGGTCTGGATGCCTATCCAAATCCAGCTCATTTTATCACAGTTTTATTTGACAGGCCCCTACTTTCAAATTCAAATATAAAGAAGATTGCCGCTTTGAGGAGATAATTTATATAGAAATAAGTCCAGGTACTTTACTGTCAAACCAAAATAAGTAATAATTAAGTAAAATAATTAAGTAATGAGGCTGGATCAATGGTAAGATAATTCTTACAAGGGGATTGTTCAGTTTGAATGATAAGGTTGGGGTGGATAAATTGAAGACAAATGTGACAATGAAGGATATTGCAGAAAAACTAAATGTAAGCAGTGTTACCGTTTCAAAGGCGTTAAATGATAAAGACGGGGTAAGTGATGAATTAAAAGAAAAGATTAAAGCCTTAGCAGACAAAATGGGTTATCGCTATAATACAATGGCAAAATCAATGAAGGACGGGAAATCCTATAACGTATGTGTGATCATTCCGGAACGTTTTACTGGTATGACACAATCCTTTTACTTAAAAGTTTATCAGTCGATTGCACAAATATTAGAAGAAAGAGGCTATTATGGCATTATTCATATTTTGCCATCTGACGATGAAGAAGGTTTAAAGCTTCCAAGGATATATCATGAAAGGAGAGTGGATGGTTTTATTCTACTCGGTCAACCTTCTAAGGAATATATTGAGTTGATGCAGAGTGTTGATATGCCACTCGTGTTTTTAGATTTTTATGATGAAAATGCGGACGTAGACGCCGTAATTACCGATAACTTTTATGGTGCCTATGAATTGACGAACTATTTGATTCAGGCAGGGCATCGCGAAATTGCTTATGTCGGTAATTTGTTCTCCACAAGCAGCATTCAAGATCGTTTTCTCGGTTATTATAAATCGTTATTAGAACACAAAATTCACTTGAAACAAGAATATGTAATAAGTGATCGTGATGACCGTGGAAGCTTTATTGAATTCGATTTACCAGAAGCATTACCAACTGCGTTCGTTTGTAACTGTGATCAGGTTGCCCATTTGTTAATGGAAAGACTACAAAAAAATGGCTTTAAAATTCCTGAGGATTGTTCGGTTGTCGGATTTGATAATGATATTTATGCGACATTAACATCACCTAACTTAACAACAGTGGAAGTAGATATTGATGAAATGGCGAAAAATGCGGTGAAATTTATTTGCGAGAAGATGGATGATGAAACAGCAGCATTCGGAAGAGTTGCAGTAAAAGGTAAAATTATTTATCGAGATTCTGTCCAAAGACTAGGCAAATAAAAAATGTATATTTACCGGTAATGGACCAAGGTTGAAGCCTTGGTCTTTTTTCCACGTTAGAAAAAACATAAAATTTTTGCAAGAAGTAATGCGACGAAGCGAAAATTTTGAAGTCCAAAGTATAAGAAAAACTAACGCACCCGCTAAAGGACGAGCGAATGCGAGTTTTTTCTAACATATCGAATCGTAATCGATAAATATATCGGCGCCTTTTATATTCAACAAGAAGAGAGGGGAGTATTGTGGGAGACTCTATTATTCGACTTTTTCAGTTTATTTATAAATGGATACTTATTAGTTTTTATTATTGGATTTACTTGCTAAAGGGTGGAATTATCTATAGCTTTATTCCAGCAACAGCCTCCTTGTGGATGGCAAGTCAACAGATGATAACAAATAAGGAGATGGAAATAAAGGATTTATTTAAAGAGAATTATGCGAACTACAGTCAATCACCTCTTATTTCTTTTATTGCGGTTTTTCTGAACATTTTAGTTAGTATTGCGTTATTTTTTATTAATCGTTCACATCATATGTTTAGTTTGGCAATGGTGATTATTTGTGTTTATTTGCTTGTTCTAATTAACTTAAATATTGTTTACACAATCTATTATTTGATATTTGAAAAGCAAACGATCCGATACTCTTTAGCACTTGCTTTTGTGACAGCAATAAAGCATCCAATCCGTTCCTTAGGTATTTTACTTATTTTCCTCTGTCTGTCGCTTTTAGCATGGTGGAATTTAATCGCCTTTTTGGCATTTGGACCAAGTCTATTTGGGATCAGTATTCATCTTCTGTTCCAATTGAAAAAGCTATAGCCTAAAAACCTCGGTTTCATTAACCGGGGTTTTTTATAATGCATAAAGTAAGAGATTAAGTAAATAATTTTTTAAAAACTATTGACTAGTAACCGTTTGCACGTTATTATTAAGTTATTGTTAACTTAAACGTTAACTTAAATAAAAGGGAAAGGGGTCAAAAAACATGAGTAAGAAATTAGTAATGTTTTTTGCGACACTGTTAGTTGTACTTATCGTTGCTGGCTGTTCCTCAGATAAAGAAGAGGAAGCTTCTGGTGACAACTCCTCAGGTGATCCATTATACGAGACATGGAAAGAAAAAGATCCTGAAGAGATTGAAGGGGATTTAACAGTTATTACACATAGAACGGACATTGTGGATACCGTTTACCAAGATTATGCGAAGAAATTTAATGAAAAGTATCCAAATGTAAATGTAAGCTTTGAAGCACTAACGGATTACGGTGGAGAAATAATGCCACGTATGAATACAGAGGATTACGGAGATGTTCAATATTTACCAGTACAGGTTCCGATTGAAGATATTCCGAAATTCTTCGAGCCTATGGGTACGTTAGAGGAAATGAATGAAAAATATTTAGGTGTTGAGGAACGTCAAGTGGATGGAACCGTATATGGTATACCAATCGCCTTGACTTATACTGGAGTCGTTTATAACAAAGCGGTATTTGAAGAAGCAGGAGTTACAGAATTACCAAAAACCCAAGATGAATTTATTGCTGCGTTAGAAAAGGTAAAAGAGAACACAGATGCCATACCATTATATACAAATTATGCTGCAGGTTGGCCGTTAACACAATGGGAAGGAGCGGTAACAACAACAGCAGGAAATGTAGATTATTATAATGTGGAAATGCTAGAAGATCCTACTCCGTTTGATAAAGGAGATCCACACTACGAGCATTATAATCTCATGTATGAAGTAGCAGAAAAAGGCTTAATTGAAGAGGATCCACTTACAACGGATTGGGAAGCATCTAAGGTTAGAATGAATAATGGTGAGATCGCGACAATGGTATTAGGCTCTTGGGCTATTGAGCAAATCAAGGGTGCAGGAGACAATGGTGATAATATTGCCATGATGCCATTTCCGACAGATGCAGAAAATACAATTTTCTCATTAGGTGCAGATTTAAACATTTCCATTAACAAGCATAGTGAAAATAAAGAAGCCGCTTTCGCATGGGTAGACTGGTTTATTCATGAGTCTGGATACTCTGTAGAACAAGCTGGTGGAATTAGTGCCTCTAAGGATGTACCTTTACCAGATGAACTGAAAGAAGCAGAGGAAGCAGGAGCGCAATTCTCTATGTTAACTCCAGCACCTGAGGGTAAAGAAGGATTACTAGACGAAATAGATAAAGAATCAGAAGTTGGTTTGTGGTTAGAGCCAAACAAAAAAATCCTTATTGAAGCAGCAATCGGTAACAGAGATGAATCCTACGATGATGTCATGAAGAGCTGGAATGAAGACTGGTCCAAGGCGTATGAAAAAATAGTAGGGGAGTAAGAAAATAAATCAAGCGCACTGTTCACCAGTAGTGGTGAATGGTGTGCTTTCTCTAAAGACAGAAGAATGAAAATCCTAGAAAGACATAAAAGTGAAAATTAAATGAAATGAGGAAATATTGCTTCCAATTTCCTTTAGTTTTTACTAGGAGGTGCGACAATTTATTATGTTCTCTAAATTAAATTATAAAAAACAACGCATGGTCATTATTGTAACATTCCTCATTGTACCATTAACCCTATTAGGTACTTTTTCTTTTTTACCTGTTGCCAACATGTTTTGGTATAGTTTTACAGATTGGAATGGATTTAGTGAGAAGAATTTTATTGGGCTAGAAAATTATATTACCGTTTTTACGGATCCAGAATACTTCCAAGTATTTACCGTTAGTTTATACTATTTTGTTGCTACTTTTGCGCAAATGGGATTAGCCTTATATTTTGCAACGATTTTGAGCTTTAAAGTACGAATGAAAAATTTCTTTAAAGGGGTTATCTTTTTCCCATATCTATTAAATGGTGTTGCGATTGGCTTTATGTTTCTATTATTCTTCCAACCAGATGGAGGATTAGATACGGTGCTTACATTTATCGGATTAGGAGATCTTACAGCACACTGGCTCGGGAATCCAGATATTATTAATATTTCCTTAGCAGGTACTTCTGTATGGAGATATATGGGATTCAACTTCATTATTTTTCTTGGCGCGATCTCGTCTATCCCGAACGAAATCTACGAAGCAGCTGAGATTGATGGGGCAAACCGTTGGCACCAATTTCGGTATATTATTTTACCAAGTATTAAGATAATCGTTTCTCTAAACTTAATTTTGGCAATTAGTGGAGCATTAAGTGCATTTGAAATTCCTTATATAATGACTGGTGGCTCAAATGGAAGTGCAACATTTGTTATCCAAACAGTGGACACTGCCTTTAAGTATGGAAAAATTGGATTAGCTTCAGCGATGGCGGTTATTTTACTCTTTATTGTCGTTATCGTAACCGCAGTACAACGAAAATTCTTCTCGGAGGAGGATTAAGATGAAAGCGAAAAGTGTTGCAGGAAGTGTTTTTAAATATGGGTCTTTAATTATTGGGGCAATTGTAGCGATATTACCAATATTAATTGTATTATTTGCCGCATTTAAAACAGGCACGGAATATACAAGTACTGGGCCCTTAACACCTCCAAAAGATTGGACGAATTTTGATAATTTCACACGAGCTTTTACAGAAGGTAATATGCTGACAGGGTTCAAAAACACGGTCATTATCCTACTTGTTTCAATCGTTGGGACCACTTTAATTGGATCAATGGTGGCCTTTGTTCTGAATCGATTTAAATTTAAAGGAAGTAAGCTAATTTTAGGCGCATTTTTACTTGCCACTTTAATACCAGGTGTTACGACACAAGTAGCTACCTTTCAAATTGTAAATGGATTAGGCTTATTTAATACAATGTGGGCAGCAATTGTGTTGTATCTTGGGACAGATATCATTGCCATTTATATTTTCTTGCAATTTATGAATTCGATATCGGTTTCGTTAGATGAATCAGCAATGCTTGATGGAGCGTCTTACTTTACGATTTACCGGAAAATTATTTTACCACTTTTAACACCAGCAATCGTGACTGTCATTATTGTAAAGGGGATTAATGTATACAACGATTTTTATACCCCATTTCTTTATATGCCAAAGTCAGAGCTGCATGTGATCTCTACAGCTTTGTTTAAATTTAAAGGACCATATGGTTCGGAATGGGAAGTTATTTGTGCTGGTATTATGTTAGCTATTATCCCAACCTTTATTGCATTTATTTCTTTGCAAAAGTACATCTATAATGGCTTAACATCAGGTTCTGTTAAATAAAGGAGAGAGAAAAATAATGGAATATATAAAAGGCTTTACGTTTGGCTGGGGGGCAAAGCGTGGCGATTTTAACAAGGAAGAGGCAAGGCAATCTTTAAAGCTAATGAAGGAGCGCACTGCTAGCAATTATGTAATCTTCGCGCTAGCAGCTACTCAAGAGACCGCTTTTTCAACAAAAGTCATTTACCGGGGACAGCATATGGTAACTGATCAAGAATTAGAGGAGATGATTGACTATGCTCGAACACTTGATTTAAAAGTAATGCTCAAACCGACTGTCAATCCAGCGGATGGTATCTGGCGCGCGCACATTAATTTCTTTGATATCGATGTGCCTTGTGAGCCGAAATGGAGTGAATGGTTTAGAAGTTATACAGACTATCAATTACATTATGCTAGGATTGCCGAAAGGAAAAAAGCAGAAATGTTGATTGTTGGTTGTGAAATGGTACAGACAGAGCGTAGAGACGAGGAGTGGCGTCAATTAATTCAGGATGTGCGAAGAGAGTATTCAGGTCTTATCACCTATAATACGGATAAATATCAAGAAGGTAACGTAGAATGGTGGGATGCCGTTGATGTTATTTCTTCCAGTGGCTATTATCCATTAGGAGATTGGGAACATCAGCTTGACAGGATTGAACAAATAATCAAACCATATAATAAACCGTTCTTTTTTGCAGAGGCTGGCTGTCCTAGTAGAAAAGGTTCGGCTAAAGTTCCTAATGACTGGTCATTAGATGGGGCGATAAATGAAGAGGAACAAAAATTATTTTATCAGGATATGTTTGAAAAAACACGAAAAAGAGATTGGGTAAGAGGTTTTGGATTATGGGATTGGAAAGCTATTCTTTATCCAGAATCAGAAGCAAGCAAGGACTCGGATTATGCAGTTTTTGGGAAGTCAGCAGAAAAAATAATCAAGGAATTCTATCAATCGATATAAGAATATTAGAATGGGGTTCTCACTGTCTGTTAGATGGTAGGACTTCCTTTTATATATTATAAAAAATGTATAGGTAGAGGTGAACCATGAAAACGATTAATTTCAATCAGAATTGGAGAATGAAGGGATTAGAAGAGAAAAGCTCGTACTCGATCGACTTACCAGCATCGGTGATGAACACATTGTTAGATAAAGGAGTAATTGATGATCCTTTTTATCGAGATAATGAGGANNGTTGCAGACATTTTCTTAAATGGTCATAAGCTCCTTCACACTGAAAACATGCATCGAATTTATCGATTAGAGGTGAAACATTTTCTAAAAAAAGGACGCAATACAATAGAAGTTATGCTCTATTCACCTATTCATTATATTGAGAAGAAACAGCAAGAAGATCCATTAGTAGGTGTAGACCATGCCCTGGAAGGCTATCCTCACTTAAGAAAAGCACATAGTATGTTCGGATGGGACTGGGGACCAAAGATTCCTGACCTTGGAATTTGGCGTGATGTTGAAATGGTTATGTGGAATGAGAACAGAATAGAGGATGTATATATTGAACAAGAGCACCATGAAAAGTATGTGCAGGTAGATGTAGTAACTGAAATCCAAGAAAAAGTCGATCCAGATCTGTCCCTAATCGCTAAAATTACTTCTCCAGATGGTAATCAGTCAGAGCAAGTAGTCCACAATCTTACAAGGAAAGAGAAACTTTCTTTTACGCTTGAAAATCCACAGCTATGGTGGCCTGCTGGATATGGAGAACAGCCATTATATCAAGTAGAAATCATTCTTAAAAAACAAAGTGAACAATTAGATAGAAGAAAATACTCCATTGGTCTAAGAACCATAACCGTAAGGCATGAAGAAGATCAATGGGGTAAATCCTTTGAGTTTGTTGTCAACGGCTATCCAATTTTTATGAAGGGAGCAAACTACATACCAGAGGATAATTTGTTACCAAGAACCTCCAAAGAAAGAACTGAACAGCTAATAAAGGATAGCGTTGCAGCGAACTTTAATATGATACGTGTTTGGGGTGGGGGACACTATCCAGAAGATTATTTTTATGATTTATGTGACAAGTATGGACTGATTGTTTGGCAGGATTTTATGTATGCATGCAGTGTTTATCGACTAACAGAGGAATTTGAACAAAACATTCGCGAGGAAGCGATCGATCAAATAAAACGAATTCGTCATCATGCTTCTCTTGGAATTTGGTGTGGCAATAATGAGGTTGAAGAAGCAATGGAATTTTGGGGTTGGCCAAAACGATCGGATTGGCGCAGAGATTATATTAAGCTATTTGAAATCATCTTACCTGATATTGTGAAAGAGCATGACCCGCAAACCTTTTATTGGTCCTCTTCACCGTCATCTGGTGGAGGCTTTGACAATCCGAAGAATCCAGATGTTGGAGATGTACACTATTGGGAAGTCTGGCATGGCGAGAAGCCATTTACCGAGTATCGCAAGTATCATTTCCGTTTTTGCTCTGAATTTGGTTTTCAATCATTCCCTTCAATAAAAACAGTGGAAGCATTTACAGAGGCAGAAGATCGTAATATTTTCTCAAGGGTAATGGAAAAGCATCAAAAAAATGATGCGGCAAATGGGAAGATTTTATTTTATCTATCAGAAAATTTCCTTTATCCGAAAGATTTTGATGCTTTGCTTTATACTTCCCAGCTGTTACAGGCAGAAGCCATTAAATATGGAGTAGAGCATTGGCGCCGAAATCTAGGACGATGTATGGGATCTTTATATTGGCAGTTAAATGACTGCTGGCCAGTTGCTTCATGGTCTAGTATGGATTATTACGGAAGATGGAAGGCACTCCATTACTTCGCCAAAAAATTCTATGATCCGATTTTATTATCATTAGAAGAGGGCGGCGAGGATGTAAAAATTTATGTGACGAATGATCAATTACAGCCAATTCATTGCCGTATTAGCTGGAGACTTCGTGATCATCAATCACAGATTTTACAAGAAGGAAGTGTGACTGAACGAATAGACGCATTAACAGCCAAATCGTGTCAATCACTCGATTTTTCGGAAATATTGACAGAGGAGCGAAAGCGAGATTGCTATCTGGAAGCCATTCTATATATAGATGATGCCTATTATAGTGATGCTTCTGTTATTTTTACAAAGCCAAAGCATTTTGAGTTTTTGAATCCAAAGCTTGAAGTAAAGGTTTCCGAAAATGAAGAACAATTCGTGATGGAAGTAAATGCGAGTGCTTACACCAAATATGTCGAGCTTTTATTAGAGCAGGATGGCCCTCTTTCTGACAATTATTTCGATTTATCCGCAAATGAGCCAAAAACGGTAACCATTGATAAACATTCAATGTCAGCGCCTGCAACAGTTGAGCAGATCACGAAAGGTCTCAAAGTTCGAAGTATTTACCATATCACACAAGACTAGTAGTAGAATGGCGGTAATAATATGAAAGAATTGTTTGTTAAGGGAATGACCTATGGCTGGAACACCTCACGTGGCGCTTATAGGACAAAGGAAGCTATCGACTCTTTACAAAAATTAAAAGAAACAGGTAGTGAATGGATTGCTTTATCCTTCTTTGCATTACAGGATACGTACTGTTCAACGGATATTCAGTTTGATTATAGTCATACGATGACAGACAGAGATATTCAATTTGCAGTCGAGCAAGCCAAAAAACTAGGATTGAAGGTTTGTCTGAAGCCAGTAGTCAATTGTCGTGATGGCATCTGGAGAGCAAGAATTGGATTTCCAGAGGAAGCGACAGATAAATGGGAAAAATGGTTCCGATCGTATCAGAGTTTTCTAATCCACTACGCCGAATTAGCAACAGAGCTAGAATGTGAGATGTTCTGCATTGGTTGTGAGATGATTCAAACAGAAGGACAAACAGCTTATTGGCGGCAGCTGATTGAACAAGTTCGTGCAATTTATCATGGCCCCATTATTTATAACGCCAACCACGGGAAGGAAGATGGCGTGGAGTGGTTTGATGCAGTAGATATCATCGGAACGAGTGCCTATTACCCCGTTGCGAAAACGCCTGGTGATTCTGTAGGAAATATGGTCCAGGAATGGCAAAAGATAGCGATTAAATTAGAAAAGCTGCATCAAACCTTTCATAAACCAATTTTATTTATGGAAATAGGCTGTCGAAGTGCATTCGGTTGTGCTACAATGCCTTGGGATTTTGAACATAAGGATCTGCCCTTTAGCGAAGAGGAGCAGGCAAATTTCTATGAATCTGTCTTTCAAGTATTTTGGAATAAGCCTTGGTTTGCAGGCTTCTTCTGGTGGGATTGGAAAGCAAAGCTTTACCCAAAGGAGGAGGCAAAAAAAGATCTCGATTTTGATATATATGGGAAAAAGGCAGAAAATATTGTGAAAAAGTGGTATAGTAAACACAATATAACAACCCATCAGTAGTTTATTACTGGTGGGAATCTTATCTTGATGAAGGAGGGGCTTTGATTGAACCTAGGTGGGAGAATCATTTTGATAGGGGATAGTATTACTGAGTGGGGAAGGCACGAGGATCCAGAGGGGATAGGTAAGGGATATGTTCGTGTGATCCATGATTATTTTAAAATAACTAAGCCTGATAGTAAGATAGAGATAGTGAATCGGGGAGTTGGTGGAAACCGAATCAATGATTTAAAGAGTCGTTGGGATCAGGATATATTGGAGCTGAATCCAGATACTGTATCCATCTCCATTGGAATTAACGATGTTTGGCGTCAGCTCGATCATCCAGAATTAGAACAGATTTATCCAGACAGGTTTGAAGCTATTTATCGTCATCTATTAAAACAAGTAAAGAATCATACAAACGCATCACTGATCTTAATGGAACCAACTATTATTGAAGAAAGTCTATTATCCGAAGGGAATAAGATGCTAAAACCATATGTGGATATTGTGAATAGATTAGCAGAAGAATATCATGCCATATTAGTGCCTACACATCAAGCTTTTATGAAATATCTACATACAAACAGTGGTTATAGACTAACAACAGATGGGGTGCATTTAAATAGTGCAGGTAACCTTTTAGTCGCTCAACAGTGGATGAAAGCGGTAGAAAATTAGAAACCATTTCTTTAGATGAAGAAAGTTTTTGAAAGCGATTTAAAATATTGTGCCTTTTTTAAGGTGAATATGATATAATGAAACCGGTATCCTATTCAAGTCATTTTACTAATAATGTTTAAGGGCTTAGTGGCTATAAAGTGTAGTTTTCTAGACAGATTCTAGTAGATGCATTGGTTAAAACGTCACTTTCCCTTCCTATATAGGAAATCGGTTTCCTTAAGAGATTTTGAGAGCAATCGGATACTAAACATTTGATAAGCCTCTTCAATAATCAGTGGAGGAAGTCTACTAATATTATCGGTTGGATCCTGAGCATTTGCCAAAGCATGCAAGATATGTTTTAGCAATTTGTTCATTATATAAATAGGGAGGAATAGCATTATGGCAATTATTCAATTTCCAAAAGGTATGAAATGGGGAACAGCGACAGCATCCTATCAAATCGAAGGTGCAACAAATGAGGATGGACGTGGAATTTCGATTTGGGATACATTTTCAAAGACTCCTGGAAGAGTAGTAAATGGGGACAATGGAGACATAGCATGTGATAGTTATCATCGATATGAAGAAGATGTGGAATTAATGAAAGAGTTAGGTATTGATGTTTACCGATTTTCAGTAGCTTGGCCACGAATTTTCCCAGATGGAACAGGGGAAGTGAATCAAAAAGGACTGGACTATTACCATCGTTTAGTTGATAAATTGTTGGAAAATGGTATTGAACCAATGTGTACATTATATCACTGGGATCTACCACAGGCATTACAGGACAATGGTGGTTGGAATAATCGAGAAACCATTGATGCATTCGTAAATTATGCAGAGCTGATGTTTAAGGAATTCGATGGCAAAATCAAACATTGGCTTACTTTAAATGAACCATGGTGTATTTCGTTTCTTTCGAATTATATCGGAGTACATGCACCAGGAAATAGAGATTTGCAGCTTGCTACACAAATATCTCATCATCTACTTGTCGCACATGGACGTACAGTGAAAAAATTCCGTGAGATCGGCATTGAAGGACAGATTGGATTTGCACCGAATACGACTTGGCTTGAGCCATATAGTACTCGCCAAGAGGATATTGATGCATGTAACCGAGAAATAGGCTGGTATATTGAGTGGTTTATGGATCCTGTGTTCAAAGGAACATATCCGAAGTTCATGCTTGATTGGTTTAAGAAAAAAGGAGTGGAGCTAGAAATACAAGATGGTGATATGGAAGATATTCATCAGCCAGTTGATTTCCTAGGGATCAATTATTACACAGGACATATCGCTCGTTATAAGGAAAATGAAGGTCTTTTAGACTGGGAATTGGTTGAAATGAATTATGATCGTACAGATATTGGTTGGCCGATTTTTCCTGAAGGCTTTTATAACGTGTTAATGCGAATTAAAGACAGCTATGGTGACATTCCTATTTATATTACAGAAAACGGCTCCTGCTACAATGATGAGCCTGAGAACGGTCGAGTGAGAGATAGTGGGCGAATTCATTATTTACAGCAGCATTTAACGGCATTAAGTCGTGCGATTGCATCAGGTGTGAATGTTAAAGGTTATATTACGTGGTCCTTAATGGATAACTTTGAATGGGCTGAAGGCTATACGATGAGATTCGGAATTGTCCATGTTAATTATCGTACATTAGAGCGAACGAAAAAAGACAGCTATTACTGGTATAAGCAAACAATCGCAAATAACTGGTTTGAGAAGTGAGGGAAAGCTACCATTTGGTGGCTTTTTTTCTATGGTAGGGATGAATTCAGTAGATAGCCTGTTTTCTTCCCCTTTTCAAGCTCTTTCCTTTCGTTTAAAATAAACGAAGGAGGATGAAGAATGGATATTAAACATTTGCAGTATTTTTTAGAGGTAACCAAGACTAGAAGCTTTACACAGGCAGCCGATAATCTTTACATAACTCAACCAGCCTTGAGTCGAATTATTAAATCTTTAGAAGACGAACTAAATACTTCCCTCTTCGTCCGTACCCGGAAAAAACTCTTACTAACGGATGCTGGAGAGGTTTTACTCCATCATGCAGAAGAAATAGCTCAAAAAATAGAGGATTTGGAGAGAGACCTAGAAGAGCTTCATACTTTAAATACTGGTCATATCCGCATCGGACTTCCGACCGTCGTGAACTCCTTCTTTTTTTCAAAATTAATAGGTGCTTTTCATACAGAGTACCCCGCCATTACTTTTGAAATTGAAGAAAACGGATCGAAAATGATTGAAGAAAAAATTATTAATGGAGAATTAGATTGTGGCGTCGTCGTGCTGACAGATCATCATCAGTCCTTCGATTTCTTTACCTTTGTCAATGAATCATTAAGAGCAGTAGTTCCTTCTACTCACCCGCTAGCTAATAAAGATAACATTACCTTATCAGAGTTGCAGGATGAGGCATTTATTATGTTTAACCAAGATTTTGAATTAAGAAATATTATACTAAATGCTTGTAAACAAGTAGGCTTTCAGCCGAGGATTACTTCTGAAACCTCACAGCTCGATTTTATCGAAGAAATGGTTGCCTCCAAAGTTGGGATAACCTTATTACCAGAGAGTACAAGTAATGATTTAACAAGTGATGTGAAGACCATTCCGATTACAGAATCGTTGATGGAATGGAATTTGGCCTTCGTTTGGAAAAAAGATGCTTACCTTTCGCAAACAAATAAAAAATTCATCAGCTTTGCCAAAAATAAGCTCGTATAAATCTGTTATTGAATCCTTCGATTCAATAACAGTTTTTTTTGTGTTCGCTTCCATACGATTTTGTTATATAGATGATAAGTGATCGGCATTGTACTTATCGAAATAGTTGGCGTTATAATCATAAATGGAGCGAGGATAGAAGGATAAAAATAGGGGATGAGTAAAATGGAATCAAAGAAAATGAAAGATACTCGTGTTGTCCAAACAGATCAAGTTCTTATAAATGATTTAAATAATTATAACTCCTTATTCGGCGGAGTTCTGATGAAAAAAATGGATGCCTGTGCCACTTTATCGGCAAGAAGGCATTCTCGCATTAAGGAATGTGTTACTGCTTCAACCGATTCAGTGAATTTTATCGCACCGATTTTTCAATCAGATTCAGTTTGTATTGAATCATTTGTCACTTATACTGGTAAAAGCTCAATGGAAATATTTTGTAAAGTCATTGCAGAGGATTTAGAAACAGGTAATAGGCGCTTTGCAGCAACTGCCTTTTTAACGTTTGTTGCATTAGATGAAAATAGAAAGCCAGTGAAAGTTCCACAAGTAATACCAGAAACAGAAGAAGAGAAATACCTATATGAAACAGGCAGTGAACGTGTAAAAATTAGAAACCTAAAAAGAGAACAAAACAATGCATTAGTGGCGAAGCTCTTAATTGATAAACCTTGGGACTAATAGGATGGAGGAAGAAATCATGATTGTTACTTCTAGTTTTCAAGAATTGAAGGATGCTAAAGGATCCATTAACGATTTACAAAAAAATTATCCAGTACAATATCAACAACTTATCAATGCAATTAAATTAACAAGACAATTGCAATACGGACTACAATATTTTGGTTGTTTTCTATTGGATGAAGATTGTCAGGATTTTACCCCTGAACCAGAGGAAAGCTATGTGCTTTCCATTTATCAGGATGAAATCAATAAACTGAAGCAAGATCCAAGTTTTTCTGTTGTCAAACAGTTATTAAAGAAACATCAAGCGATTAGCTATGAAAATGTTTGTAGACTAGCAATTGGTAGTAGTCCAGAGTTTTTGGTAGGACCAGTTGTAGTGAAATAATGAATAATGACAAAATCCCTCATTCCTTTGCCTTAAAAAGGGTGGGGGATTTTTTATTGAATTGCTATATTTCGTCAAAAGTATCAATGTTTTCACAATTTTCGAGTTAAAATAGCCAAAAAGATTGGACATCAACCGAATTCTATATAATAATGGTAGGAAATCCAATAGTAAAGGAGATGGAGAGAATGGATTGGATGAATGTAGTCATTGAATATGGAAGGATTATTTTATTTGCACTTATTACACTTATTGTCGGACTAGTTGTGATTAAATTCATTGTTCGGATTGTAGGAAAACAATTAGAACGCTCTAAATTAGATGAAAGTTTAAAGCCATTTCTGCAATCATTAGTTAGTGCAATTTTAAAAATTTTACT
>JACYYJ010130625.1_pt21 | contig 24428 bp, 24 predicted proteins | sample 8236861 | NCBI WGS metagenome assembly JACYYJ01 (sample SAMN14103086, study PRJNA606662) | landfill metagenome | isolation source: landfill solid waste | place: India:New Delhi, Okhla landfill site | collected 2017-11-05
AGGACAGAAAGGCACACTGATGCCGGTCAACGAGACGCTGTCGCAGTACAGCGACTGGTCGTACACCACCACGGTCGTGGTGTACGTGCTGGCGATGATCTTCTTCCTCGTGGAGCAGGCGTTCGGCAAACGCGGTGTGCGCGCCGCCGAACGCACCCGGGAGAGGCAACTCGCGGGAGTGGGCGCCGGCTCCGCCTCCACCACGTCGTCGCGGGAGTCCGGGACGGGCGCGAGCGGTTCGACGACTCCGCCGGCCCGGACCCGCATCGAGCGCATCGGCCGCATGGGGGCGGCGCTCACCATCCTCGGGGCTGCCCTGCACCTCGCGGCGTTCGTGCTCCGCGGGCTGGCCACCAGCCGCTTCCCGATGGGCAACATGTACGAGTACATCATGGCGATCACGCTGGTCACCGTGATCGCGTGGCTCGTGATGATGGCCCGGCACCCCATCCGCCACCTGTCGGCGTTCATGCTGCTGCCCGTCGTCATCCTCATGTTCGTCGGCGGCACGATGCTCTACGCCGTCGCGGCCCCGGTGCAGCCCGCGCTGCAGTCGTACTGGCTCGTGATCCACGTGAGCGCGGCCGCCGTGGGCTCGGGCATCTTCCTCGTGCCGGGCGTGGCGAGCATCCTGTACCTGATCCGGTCCGCCTACGACCGCGACCCCGTGAAGTTCGGCAAGCTGGCGCCGAAGCTGCCCAGCGCCGAGGTGCTCGACCGGGTGGCCTACCGGACCACCGTCTTCGCGTTCCCCGTGTTCACCTTCGGCATCCTGTGCGGTGCCGTGTGGGCCGAGGCCGCCTGGGGCCGCTTCTGGGGCTGGGACCCGAAGGAGACCGTCGCCTTCGTCGCCTGGGTCATCTACGCCGCCTACCTGCACTCGCGGGCCACGGCGGGCTGGCGCGGCACGCGCGCCGCCACGATCAACGTCGTCGGGTTCGCGGCCACCGTGTTCAACCTGTTCTTCGTCAACCTCGTCTCGACGGGGCTTCACTCGTATGCCGGAGTCAGCTGACGTTCCCGCTTGACGGCGGTTACCGTCTTCCGTGTGACGCGTGAGGGGGACGTTGGCCCACCCAGCCAACCCATCGGAGGACTGACGCGGTGACCACACCCAACGAATCCGGCGGGCAGGATCATCCGCTCTATTCCGAGGCGAGCACGGACTCGACACCCCACCCGGCGCAGGCGGCCTGGCAGCAGGGGCCGTCCGGCCCGTGGCAGGGTGCCGTGCCGCCCGGCGTGCCGCAGGCCCACTACGGCGGCCAGGGACCGCCCGGGCTGCCACAGCCGCAGTACCCGGCAGGGCAGCAGCCCTATCCGGGTGTGCCGCACGGCTTCGACAGTGCGCAGTTCGTGCGCAAGCCGAAGCGCGAGCCCAAGTCGGGGTGGCGGCGGGCCGTCTACGTCGCCACCGGCAAGCTCGTGAACCCCGGCGAGGGGCCCGCCGACCGCCGCCGTCGGGAACTCGTGTCGCGCGTGAACCAGCCGCTGCGCGGGTGCCACCGCATCGCGATGCTGAGCCTGAAGGGCGGGGTGGGCAAGACCACCATGACCACCACGCTCGGCTCGACGTTCGCGTCGCTTCGCGGCGACCGCGTGATCGCCGTCGACGCGAACCCGGACGCGGGCACGCTGGCGCAGAAGATCCCCATCGAGACCACGGCGACGGTGCGGCACCTGTTGCGCGACGCCGACCGCATCGTGCGCTACAGCGACGTCCGGGCCTACACCTCGCAGGGGCCGAGCAGGCTGGAGATCCTGGCGTCGGACACCGATCCCGCCGTCTCGGAGGCGTTCTCCGAGCAGGACTACCTGCGGGTGTTGTCGGTGCTGGAGCGTTTCTACAACGTCGTGCTCACCGACTGCGGCACCGGTCTGATGCACTCGGCGATGAAGGGTGTGCTCGACTCCGCCGACACGCTCGTGGTGGTGTCGTCGAGCTCGCTGGACGGCGCCCGCAGCGCCTCGGCCACGCTCGACTGGCTGGAGGCGCACGGCTACGGAGACCTGGTGGCCCGGTCGGTGGCGGTGATCAACTCGGTGCGCCCGCGCGCGGGTTCGGTGGATCTCGACCGGCTCACGGCCCATTTCGCGGCGCGGGTGCGCGGGGTGGTGAGCATCCCGTTCGATCCGCACCTCGAAGAGGGCGCGGAGATCGACCTCGACCGCCTGTCGCACGAGACGCGGTCGGCACTGCTCGAACTCGCCGCCACGATCGCCGACGGCTTCGGCAGCGCGGAGCTGTCGCCGTTGCGGTGACGCCACCGCGTCCTGCGCCGTCCTATCAGCGTCGAGCACCCGAGGATGCCCCGGGCGCTCGTGGGTGTCGTCGGCCGGACCCGATCAGCTGGACTCGTCGTCCTTGTTCTTCTTCTGCTGCTCGGCGATGCGGCGCAGGAACTCGGGGTCGTCGTCCGGTGCGATGGGCTTCTGCTGAGCGGTCACCCCGACACGTTCGGCGCTCAACATGCGCCACAGGAGAAAAGCGACAGTGGCGGCGCCTATCGCCGCGAGCAGGTAGATCATGCTCGCTCCCTTCGGTGTGTCGCGCGGGTAACCCACCCTACTGCACCCGAGATTAACCCTTTTGTCCATTGCGCTGTCCGGGGTGTCCTTCGTGAAGCAGGGGGACCGGGTGGCAGACGAAGGACACCCCGCAGCGCGGGGGGTCAGTTCCGAGGACGTTCACTCGCGTCCGTGGTCAGCTCGGCCAGGAGCTGGTTGACCTCGGATTCGCGGAAACGGCGATGGCCCCCAGGTGTGCGAATCGATCCGATCCGACCCGCGGTCGCCCAACGCGTCACCGTTTTCGGGTCCACTCGGAACAATGCGGCGACTTCGCCCGGCGTCAGGAGCCGGCCTCCAGTGCTCGCGGTCACTCTTCGCCTCCTTCACTACTCGGAGGTCACAATCGTGTCACTTCACCCTGTGGGTACTCGAACGGTTGTCCGTGAGTAAAGAGGTAGTAAGGGACAAACGGTGCTGTTCGGGCGCCGGTGGGGTGGTTCGGGACACGGCGTAGCCTCGGGTGGTGTGAGCGACCGCCGATCCGACACGCTTGTCCGTGACCTCACCCTGTACGTGCTCGTCCGATTCGCGCTGGTGGCGGTGATCGCGGGGATCCTCGTGATCTTCCAGGTCCCTCTGCTCGTCGCCCTCATCATCGGGCTGGTCGTCGGACTCCCGCTGGGCCTGTTGCTGTTCCGATCGCTCAACGCTCGGGTGACCGCGGGGCTCGCCGCCCGCAACGAACACCGGGCGCGCGAACGCGCACGCCTGCGTGCCGAGTTGCGCGGGGAACCGCTCCAGGAGGACCCGGTGACCCGCGAGGACACCAAGACCGGCGAGGACGTCCCGGAGTCGCCCGAGAAGCCGGAGCCCGAAGCCACGCCCGAGTCGACGGACGACCGGCCGGGCCCGGGCGAGCGCCCGGAGGGTCGATGAACGACGCGTGGGTGCGCGAGGCCGTCCGCATCATCGAGGCCGACGCCAACCGCAGCGCCGATACTCACCTGCACGTCTTCCCGCTGCCCCCGGAGTGGGGCATCGACCTGTACCTCAAGGACGAGTCCGTCCATCCGACGGGCTCGTTGAAGCACCGGCTCGCCCGGTCGCTGCTGCTCTACGGGCTGGTCAACGGCCGGATCGGCCCCGACACGGTGCTGGTGGAGGCCTCCAGCGGGTCGACGGCGGTGTCGGAGGCCTACTTCGCCCGGATGCTCGGGTTGTCGTTCGTCACCGTGGTGCCACGCAAGACGAGCCGGGAGAAGATCGACCTCATCGAGTTCTACGGGGGCCGGTGCCACTTCGTGGACCGCCCGCCGGACATGTACACCGAGGCCGAGCGGCTCGCGGCGGAGTGCGGCGGCCACTATCTCGACCAGTTCACCTTCGCCGAGCGAGCGACCGACTGGCGCGGGAACAACAACATCGCCGAGTCGGTGTTCACACAGCTGCGCTCGGAGCGGCACCCGGTGCCGTCGTGGATCGTGGTCGGCGCCGGCACGGGAGGCACGAGCGCGACGTTCGGGCGGTACGTCCGCTACCGCAGGCACGACACGAAGATCGCCGTGGTCGATCCCGAGAACTCCGCGTTCTACGGCGCGTGGCAGACGGGGGCCCGCGACTACCAGACGGGCATGCCGTCGCGGATCGAGGGAATCGGGCGTCCCCGGGTGGAGCCGTCGTTCGTGCCCGAGGTGATCGACGAGATGATCCAGGTGCCCGACGCCGGGTCGCTCGCGGCGATCCGGTTCCTCCGCAGCCACACCGGACACTGGGCCGGCGGTTCCACGGGCACGAACCTCTACGGTGCGTTCACCCTCGTCTCGCGCATGCTCGCGCGCGGGGAGCGCGGCAGCGTGGTGACGTTGCTCTGCGACGGCGGGGAACGCTACGCCGGGACCTACTACGACGACGCGTGGCTGGCCGAGCGCGGGTTGGACATCGAACCGCACCTCGCGGCGTTCGACCGGTTTCTGGAGACCGGGGTGTTCCCCGGCTGACGCGGGCCGCGTGCGCTCAGCTCGCCAGCGCGAGCGCGGCACCGGTGAGCACGGCCCACGCGAGCATCGCGAAGCCGGTGTCCCGCAGCACCGGGATGAGCTGCAGTCCGGTGTGCCCGGACGTGACGGTGCGCACCGGGACCACGAGCAGGGCCACCGTCAACAGGCCCACGAACGCCGCGGGATGGACCAGACCCAACGCGATGCTGACGAGCACCGGCACCGTGACGAGCACGAGGTAGAAGCGGCGTGTGCCGGTGTCGCCGAGCCGCACGGCGAGCGTGATCTTGCCCGCGACCCGGTCGGTGGGGATGTCGCGCAGGTTGTTGGCCACGAGCACCGCCATCGACAGGCAGCCGACGGCCACCGCGCAGCCCAGCGCTTCCCAGCTCACGCGCCCGGCCTGCACGTACACCGTGCCGAGCACGGCCGCCAAACCGAAGAAGACGAAGACGGCGACCTCGCCGAACCCGGCGTAGCCGTACGGCCGCGAACCGCCGGTGTAGAACCACGCACCGGCGATGCAGGCGGCCCCCGCCAGCAGCAGCCACCACTGCCCGGTGACGACGACGAGCACGAGCCCCAGCACGGCGGCCAGTCCGAACGACGTGAGTGCCGCGGCCAGCACGGCCCTGGCCGACGCGGCACCCGAACCCACCAGCCGCAGCGGACCGACCCGCTCGGCGTCGGTGCCCTTGACCCCGTCGGAGTAGTCGTTGGCGAAGTTCACGCCCACGATCAGGGCCAGCGCGACGAGCAGCGCCAGCAGCGAGCGCCACCACGACAGCGCGTCGAGCTGGGCCGCGGCTCCCACCCCGGCCAGCACGGGCGCGACGGCGTTGGGCAGCGTGCGTGGCCGGGCGCCCTCGATCCACTCAGCGACGGTTGCCATGCGGGTCATTCTTCGGCATCGGCCGTGCCGTGATCGACGTGGCCGAGCAGAAGGCGGCGCAACGCACTCCGGTCGACCTTGCCGGGGCCGATCAGGGGCAGCTCGTCGACCACCAGGAGTTGCTTCGGTGTCGCGGCGGCGCCGAGGTCGGCCCGCACGGCGTCGCGCACGGAGTCGAGGTCGAGCTCGTCGGTGGTCGCGACCACGGCGGCCACGCGCCGACCCCATTCGGGATCCGGCAGCCCGACGACGCCGGCGGCGCGGACCCCGGGATGCCGGAGCAGCGCGTCCTCCACCTGCCGCGCGGGCACCTTCACCCCACCGGTGTTGATCATGTCGTCGAGGCGGCCGAGGACCTGGAGCCTGCCGTCGTCGGTCCAGCGTCCGACGTCGCTCGTGCGGAACCAGCCGTCGACGAACGCCTCGGCCGTCGCGGCAGGGTCGAGCCGGTACCCGTGGGCCAGCACCGGGCCGGAGACCTCGACGCGGTCGTCGGCGCCGAGGCGGACGCGCACACCGTCGAGGGGATCACCGTCGTACACGCAGCCGCTGGCCGTCTCGCTCATCCCGTACGAGGGGATCACCGACACGCCCGCGCGCTCGGCCCGGCGGCGCAGCTCGTCGGGGTAGGCGGCGCCCCCGAGCACGATCGCGTCGAACCTCGCCACCTGCGCGCCGCCCGCGTCGAGCAACCGGGACAGCTGCGTCGGCACCAGCGCCGTGTAGTGCGGCCCGGGGGAGGACAGGACCTCGCGGGCGGCCTCGTCGAACGCCTCGGGCCGGAAACCGCGGCTCAGGTCGACGACGCCGGGCGTGGTGCCCGCGAGATGCGAGCGCACGAGAACCTGCAGGCCGCCGATGTAGCCGGGCGGAGTGGCCAGCAGCCACCGGCCGGGACCGCCGAGCCGCGCGTGGGTGGCGTGGGCGGAGGCGAGCAGGGCGCGGGCCGAGAGCAACGTGCCCTTCGGGCGTCCGGTCGACCCCGAGGTGGTGATGATCACCGCGGTGCCGGGTTCCACCGGCTCGTCGGGGCGCATGGCGGCGCGAACGGAGTCGGCGGCCGGGTTGCGCGGATCGAGGGGCAGCACGGCGGGACCGCCGTCGAGGGCGTCGAGCACGGCACGGGTGAGTTCGGCTACCGACTCCACGCTGCCGTCAGACCGGATCACCCGCATGCTTTACGGTCCTTTCACATGGGAGCCATTTCCGGCGTACTGACCTACGTCGCGTTCACCGCGCTGTTCTTCTACATCCTCTACTTCGTCGTGAGGGCCGCCGTGCGTGACGGTGTCCGGGCGGCGCGGCAGGGGCAGGGCGGGCCGACGTCGCCCTGACGCCCTGACGCCCTGACGCGCGGACACGCGTGCGGGAAGTGCGGACACGCGTGCGCAGGGCGCGGACACGATGTCGGGCGGGGTTGGGCCTGCTCAGTAGTAGTACGGGTAGTCCGACCAGTCCGGGTCTCGCTTCTCCAGGAAGGCGTCGCGGCCCTCCACCGCTTCGTCCTGCTGGTAGGCCAGCCGCGTCGTCTCGCCCGCGAACACCTGCTGACCCACGAGGCCGTCGTCGATGAGGTTGAACGCGTACTTGAGCATGCGCTGGGCCGTGGGGGACTTCCCGAGCACCTCCCAGGCCCAGTCCAGTGCCTCGGCCTCCAGCCGCTCGTGCGGCACGGCCTTGTTCACAGCGCCCATCGCGTGCGCTTCCTCCGCCGTGTAGGGCCGGCCGAGGAAGAAGATCTCCCGTGCGAACTTCTGCCCCACCTGCCGCGCCAGGTAGGCGGAGCCGTAGCCGCCGTCGAACGAACCCACGTCGGCGTCGGTCTGCTTGAACCGCGCGTGCTCGGCGGAGGCCAGCGTGAGATCGCACACGACGTGCAGCGAGTGCCCGCCACCGGCGGCCCAGCCGGGCACGACCGCGATCACGACCTTCGGCATGAAGCGGATCAGCCGCTGCACCTCCAGGATGTGCAGCCTGCCCGCGCGGGCGGGATCGATCGTGTCGGACGTCTCGCCGCTCGCGTACTGATAGCCGGAGCGGCCGCGAATACGCTGGTCGCCACCGGAACAAAACGCCCAACCGCCGTCCTTGGGAGAGGGACCGTTGCCGGTGAGCAGGACGCAGCCCACGTCCGAGCTCATCCGGGCATGGTCGAGCGCGCGGTACAGCTCGTCCACGGTGTGCGGGCGGAAGGCGTTACGCACCTCCGGCCGGTCGAACGCGACGCGCACGACGCGCTTGCCGGATCGGCTCTTCCTCGAACGGTGGTATGTGATGTCGGTGAAGTCGAAGCCGGGGACCTCGTCCCATTCGGCGGGGTCGAACAGCTCCGAAACCTGGGTGTGGGGCACGCCTGGGAGAATAGGCCGTGTGCTTCCTCTGACCGACACCCCGGCGCGGCGCCGTCGTCGTGAGTCGTTTCGCGGCGTTGCCGGGGACGGAGTCGACGTCGTCGAGGGGGCCCGCCGGTGAATCCCTCCACAGCGCAGGCTCGCGTGCTCGTGGACGAACTCGTGCGCAACACGGTGTCCCACGTGGTGCTGAGTCCGGGCTCCCGCAACGCCCCTCTGTCGTTCGCGCTGCACGACGCCGCGGCGGCGGGCAGGCTCACGCTGCACGTGCGCATCGACGAGCGCAGTGCGGCCTTCCTGGCTCTGGGCATCGCCGCGCGCACGGGCAGGCCGGTCGCGGTGGTGTGCACGTCGGGCACGGCGGCCGCGAACTTCCACCCCGCGGTGCTGGAGGCCGACCGGGCGGGGGTGCCGTTGATCGTGCTGACGGCCGACCGGCCGCCGGAGCTGCGGGCCGCGGGGGCGAACCAGGTCGTGGAGCAGCGCCACCTGTACGGCGGCGCGGTGCGCTACTTCGACGAGCTCGCCGTCGCCGAGCGCAAGCCGGGGCAGAACGCGTACTGGCGCAGCCAGATCTGCCGGGCCTGGAACGCCGCGTACGGCGAGTGGCGGTGCGGGCCGGTGCACCTCAACATCCCGTTCCGCGAGCCGCTCGTGCCCGAGCCAGTCGGCACCGCCGGGGCCGACTGGCCCGAATCCCTCGACGGCAGGCCGCAGGGTGCGCGGTGGACCGAGCTGCCCGATTTCGGCGCGCTCCCGTCGTTCGTGGTGCCGTCGGCCCGGCACGGCCTGGTGATCGCGTGTGACGCCGGGGTGCGGGCGGCCAGCGAGTGGGCCGAACTGCACGGCTGGCCCGTGATCGCGGAGACCGGTGGCCTGGGGCTCGGGGGCACGACGGCGATCTCCGCCGGCGTGTGGCTGCTCGGGTTGGAGGAGTTCGTCGCCGAGCACAAGCCGGAGCAGGTGCTGTGCATCGGCAGGCCCACCGTCTTCCGGCAGGTGCAGCGCGTGCTGTCGGACTCGGACGTCGAGGTGCTGCTCGTGCGGCCCGACTCCGACTGGCCCGCCCCGGCGCACAACGTGCGGCAGGTGGGGCAGTGGTTCGACGAACCGGCGAAGCCCGCCGACCCGGAGTGGCTGCTGCGCTGGCGCCGGGCCGACGCGGCCGCCACGGCGGCGGTGCGGGAGACCCTGGCCGACGCGCCGTGGCCGAACGGGCTGAGTGTGGCGAACGAGCTGGTGGAGAACCTGCCCGAGGACTCCCTGCTGGTGGTGGGTTCGTCCAACCCGACGCGGGACGTCGCGCTCGTCGGCGGGTGCAGACCGGACGTGCTGGTGCACCGCAACCGCGGGGTCGCGGGCATCGACGGCACGCTGTCCACGGCCTCGGGCGCGGCGCTGGTGCACCCCGGGCCGTCGTACGCCTTCGTGGGCGATCTGACCTTCCTGCACGACGTCAACGGCCTGCTCACGGGGCCGGCGGAGCTCCGCCCCGATCTCACGGTCGTGGTGCTCAACGACGACGGCGGCGGGATCTTCTCGTTGTTGGAGCAGGGCGAGGAGGAGCATCGGGGCAGCTTCGAGCGGATCTTCGGAACTCCCCACGGCGCCGACCTGTCCGCTCTCTGCGCGGGATACGGGGTGCCGCACACGCTCGCCGAGTCGCGGGCGGCGCTGCGTGAGGCGCTCCGGCCCGCTCCCGGGCTGCGCGTGGTGGAGGTGCGGGTCGACCGTTCCCGGCGCCGGGACCTGCACGCGGGGCTGCGGGCCGCGGTGGCGAGGGCCGTCGGCACCCGGTAGGGGACACGCCACTTTCGCCCGTGTTTCCACGGTGGTCGGAGCACTACCGTTCGTGAGCATGCGCAAACGAACACGTGTCTACGCCGCCGGTGTGGCGACGAGCCTGGCAGCGGTGCTGACGGCCACCACGGCGAGCGCCGCGCCCGCGCCCGGAACGCCCGGGGTCGGCGACCCGTACTACCCAGGCGACGGCAACGGGGGCTACGACGTCATCCACTACGACATCCGGCTCACCTACGAGCCGGGCACCGACCACCTCTCCGGCACCACGACGATTCTCGCGACGCCCACGGCGGAGCTGTCGAGCTTCAACCTCGACTTCGCCCTGGACGTCGAGTCGGTGCGGGTGAACAACCGCCCGGCGCGGGTCGATCGTGATCCCGCCGACCCGACCGAGGTCGTGGTCACCCCGGCCGCCGAGCTGGCGCCCGGTGAGCCGATGACGGTCGTGGTCCGCTACGCCGACACCCCGTCGGAGGTGGAGGTGGACGGTTTCACCGCGTGGAAGCGCACCGACACCGGGGCCCTGGCCGTCGACGAGCCGCACGTCGCCGAGTGGTGGTACCCCTCGAACGACCACCCGACCGACAAGGCGACCTACGACGTGTCGGTGGCGGTGCCCGACGACGTCGCCGCCCTGTCGAACGGCGTGCTCACGGGACAGAGCAAGACCCGCGCGGGATGGACGCGCTGGAACTGGCGCAGCGCCGAGCCGCAGGCCACGTACCTGACGTTCCTCGCCGTGGGCGACTACGACGTGCGTTCGTCCACCACGCCGAGCGGGCTGCCGAGTCTCAACGCCTACGACGCGGGGCTGGGAGAGATCCGCCCGGCGGCCGAGGCGAGTGTGGAGCGCACCCCCGAGGTCGTGGAGTTCCTGGAGGAGCTGTTCGGGCCGTATCCGTTCGAGGCGCAGGGCGGCGTGGTCACGCACGGCCTGGGCTTCGCGTTGGAGACGCAGACGCGGTCCGTCTACGACGCCGGGTTCTTCAGCCGGGGGTCGAACATGTCGGTCGTGGTGCACGAGAACGCTCACCAGTGGTTCGGCGACTCCGTGTCGCTCGGGGCGTGGAGCGACATCTGGCTCAACGAGGGCTTCGCGAGCTACGCCGAGTTCCTGTGGTCGGAGCACGCCGGTGAGGGCACGGCCGCCGAGCTCGCCCAGTACCTCTACGACTCGATCCCGGCCGACGACCCGTTCTGGCAGGTGCTGCCCGGTGACCCGGGGGCGGAGAACCAGTTCCACGCGGCGGTCTACGACCGCGGTGCGCTCGCCGCGCACGCGCTGCGCACGACGGTGGGCGACGAGGTGTTCGTCGAGATCCTGCGCACGTGGCTCGACACCTACCGCGGTACCCACGCCACGCTGGACGACTTCGTGGCGCTGGCCGAGGAGCTGTCGGGAACGCAGCTCGACGAGGTGTTCGACACCTGGCTGTTCACGAAGGGCAAGCCCGAGGTCGGACCGAACGGCGCCTCGGCGGACTCGGCGGCGAGGACGACCGCGGTCACCGAGCCGGAGTCGTTCCGCGAGATCTCCTTCACGCACGAGCAGCTGGCGAAGCGCCACTAGCTCGGTCGATATGCTCGCCGTGTGAACCTCGACGGCCCCGAGTCCACCCAGGAAGCACAGGCGCCCGAGGCGCGACGCGCGCACGCTCTGCGCCTCGGTGCCTGGGGCGTGCTCGGGGCCGCCTCGGTGATCACGTTGCTGGCGGTACTGGTGGTGCTGGGCGCGTTCCGCAACGACCAGGTGATCGCCGAGAACCACGGCACGGCCACGGCCCTGGTCGAACAGGTCATGTTCGACCGCACGCTCATCCGCTACGACACGCCCGACGGGGTGTCGCACAGCCCCGAGAACGGGGTGCTCTACCCGGACGGCCTCACCGCGGGGCAGCTCGTGCGCATCGAGTACGACACCACCGACCCGGAGCTCGCCAAGGTCGCGGGGCGGACGTGGTTGCTGACGCTGCTGCCCGTGTCGACGACGCTGCTGTTCACGTGGCTCGTCGCCGGCCCGCTGGTGTGGTTCCTCCGCTCGCGCCTGCGCACGCTGTCGGCGTCGTCCGGGCCCGCGCGGACTCCCGAGACGTCGGTGCCGCGCCAGGGCTGACCCGGCCGCGCGACCACCCGCACGACCAGCCGGAACGACCTTCGTGAACCGTGCCGAGGCGGGCCCGCGCTTCGGTCGCGTGCTGCTCGGCCTGCGGGTTCGTACGTCGGCCGAAGGGGCCCGACTAGACTCCCGCCATGGCCCGAGCGAGCCTGGACAAGGACCCAGCCGATGTCGCCGCGATGTTCGACGGCGTCGCGAAGCGTTACGACCGCACGAACTCCGTGATGACGTTCGGCTTCGACCGCCGGTGGCGGGTCATCACGGGCCGGGTGCTCGACGCCCGTCCCGGCGAGCGGGTGCTCGACCTGGCCGCCGGAACCGGGGTGTCCACCGAGGAGTACGCCAGAGGCGGCGCGTGGTGCGTCGCGGCCGACTTCTCGCTCGGCATGCTCCAGGGAGGCCGCGACCGCGGACTGCCGATGGTGGCCGCCGACGCGCTGAAGCTGCCGTTCGCCGACGAGTCCTTCGACGCGGTCACGATCTCGTTCGGCCTGCGCAACTTCGTCGACACCTCCGCGGCCCTGACCGAGATTGCGCGGGTCGTCAAGCCCGGCGGCAGGCTGGTCGTGTGCGAGGTGTCGACGCCCACGTTCGCGCCCATCCGGTTCGTCTACCGCAAGTTCGCCCTGCGGCTGATGACCTGGTTCGGCAGGCGGGTCTCGTCGAACCCGGACGCGTACGTCTACCTGTTCGAATCCATGCTGACCTGGCCGAACCAGCGGCGGCTTGCGGAGATCATCGCCGACTCGGGGTGGCGCAGCGTCGAGTGGATGAACCTCACGTTCGGCGTCGTGGCCATCCACCGTGCATGGAAGGCGAAGAGCGCCTCGTAGACTCGCCGCATGACTCACGACGCGGAGGTCATCGTCGTCGGTGCGGGCCCGGCGGGCTCCACCGTCGCCACCTATCTCGCCCGGGCGGGCGTCGACGTGCTCGTACTCGAGAAGACGAGCTTCCCTCGCCCGAAGGTGTGTGGTGACGGACTCACGCCCCGCGGCGTGAAGCAGCTCATCGACCTCGGCATCGACACCAGCCAGGAAGCGGGCTGGGTGCACAACCGGGGCCTGCGCATCCTCACCGGTGAGCTGACGCTGGAACTCGACTGGCCGGACCTCACCGCCTACCCGCCGTACGGTGTCTCGCGCACGCGCCAGGACTTCGACGACCTGCTCGCGAAGACGGCCGTCAAGGCCGGGGCGCGCCTGCTGGAGCGCACCACCGTGACCGGCGCGATCACCGACGAGCGCACCGGCCGGGTGGTCGGCGTCGAGGCGAAGCAGGGACCCGAGCGCAAGCCCGTCACCTACCGCGCGCCACTCGTGCTGGCGTGCGACGGGGTGTCGGCGCGGCTCGCACTGTCGGTCGGCATCCAGAAGAACGACAGCAGGCCGATGGGCGTCGCGGTGCGCCGCTACTACCGCAGTCCCCGCCACGACCAGGCGTACATCGAGGGGCACCTGGAGCTGTGGGACCGCAGCGACCCGCGCAACCCCGCCCTGCTGCCGGGTTACGGCTGGGCGTTCCCACTCGGCGACGGCACCGTCAACGTCGGTCTGGGCATGCTGTCGACGTCGAAGTCCTTCCGCAGCATCGACTACCGCGCGCTGCTGCGGTCGTGGCTCGACTCGACCCCGGAGGAGTGGGGTTACCGCGAGGAGAACGCGGTCGGGCGCGTCGGCGGAGCGGCCATCCCCATGGGCTTCAACCGCACACCGCACTACCGCGACGGCCTGTTGCTGCTGGGTGACGCCGGCGGCATGGTGAGTCCCTTCAACGGCGAGGGCATCGCGGCCGCGATGGAGTCGGCGCGGTTGGCCGCCGACCACGTGGTACAGGCGCTCGCCCGCCCGGAGGGGCCGTCCCGGGAGCGGGCGCTACAGGGCTACCCGCGTGCGGTGGCCGATCTGATGGGCGGCTACTACCGCCTGGGCAACCTCTTCGCCAAGGCCATCGGCAACCCGAAGGTCATGCGCGCCGCGACCAAGTACGGCCTGCGCATCCAGCCGCTGATCCCGTTGGTGTTCAAGGGCCTGTCGGGTTGTTACGACCCGAAGGGCGGCGACGCCGTCGACCGCCTCGTCGCCACGCTGTCACGGCTCGCGCCCGCGCCGCGCTGACGGTCGGCGGAGGCGGTCCGACACGTCCCACGCCCCAGTGGGAAAGATCACAGTACGCCCGTACTCCTATGTGGCGGGGGCCACGTATCGGAGTGTTTTGTGCAGGTCGCACAGGGTGTCCACCGAGGGGCCAGAACGCCCTTGACGTCGCCGTACCGCATCTGGTTGCGCCGGGGGGCTAGCGACAAGGTGTGAGTTGCGTCTTACACTGCACCCATGTTTTGTGAAGGGCTTCACAACCGCGTAGGGCGGCTTGTGAACGGCTTCACAAGCCGGGTTGGTTGCGCCGTTCGTGACAGAGGTGGTCGAGAACACAAAGTAAGGCGGTCCTTACCCACAGCGGTGTGGCGTAGGTCCCTTAGAGTCTCGCCACGACAGTCAGTTGTCGACCATGTCCGTTACGCAGCGGCGCGTGAAAGGATGGTGCCGCAGTGATTCCCTCGATCTCCTCGGTGTCCGCGGTAGAGGTTCTGGCGCAGGGGAGCGCGGATTCCGGCCTCGGCGTTTTCCTCCCACTCGTCCTGTTGCTCGCGCTCGCGCTCGCGTTCGCGCTCTTCTCCGTCCTGTTGGGACCGTTGCTCGGCCCCAGCCGGTACAACAAGGCCAAGCTCTCCGCCTACGAGTGCGGTATCGAGCCGTCCCCGCAGCCGCTCGTGGGCGGCGGCCGCATGAACATCGCCTACTACGTCACGGCGATGCTCTTCATCCTCTTCGACATCGAGATGGTGTTCCTCTTCCCCTACGCCGTGTCGGCGGACTTCCTGGGGCTGTGGGGAGTCGCGGCCGTCTCGGTGTTCATCGCGACGTTCTTCATCGCCGACATCTACGTGTGGCGGCGCGGCGGGCTGGATTGGAACTGATCGAACCATGGGTCTCGAAGAGAAGCTCCCGAACGGCATCCTGCTGGCGACGCTGGAGGGCGTGGTCAACTGGGCGCGCAAGAACTCGATGTGGCCGGCCACGTTCGGTCTCGCCTGCTGCGCCATCGAGATGATGACCACCGGCGGTTCGCGCTACGACATCTCGCGGTTCGGCATGGAGCGCTTCAGTGCCACGCCCCGCCAGGCCGACCTGATGATCGTCGCGGGCCGGGTCACGCAGAAGATGGCCCCGGTCCTGCGCCAGATCTACGACCAGATGGCCGAGCCCAAGTGGGTGCTCGCCATGGGCGTGTGCGCCTCCTCGGGCGGGATGTTCAACAACTACGCCGTCGTGCAGGGCGTCGACCACATCGTTCCGGTCGACATGTACCTGCCCGGATGTCCGCCGAGGCCCGAGATGTTGCTCGACGCGATCCTCAAGCTCCACGCCAAGGTGCAGGACGAGCCGATGGGTCCGCGGCGGGCGGCGCTGCGGGCCGAGAGCGGGAAGCAGACGGAAATCATCCCGTCGTCGATCAAGTTCGCGAAAAAGTGATGGGCATGCCTGACGAGAAGCCAGAGACCGGCGGCGAACTGTCGAGCGCCGAGCACAGTGAGCAGGGTCTGCGCCCCCAGGGCTCCGAGCCCGCGCGTCCCGTCGAGCCTGTGGTCGCGGGGCGGGAACGCCACGGCATGTTCGGGGTCTCCGGGAGCGGTGACACCTCGGGTTACGGCGGCCTCCGGCTGCCCGCGTACTCGCCGCCGCCCGCCGAGCGGCCCTACGGCGGCTGGTTCGACGAGTTCGCCGACGAGTTCTTCGCGGCGTTGTCGGACAACGGGATTCCCGCCGAGGCGATCCAGCAGGTGACGGTCGACCGCGGCGAGATCACGTTCTACGTGCAGCGCGAGCACCTCGTGGCGATCTGCCGGACGCTGCGCGACGACCCGGGCCTGCGGTTCGAACTGTGCGCGTCGGTGTCCGGTGTGGACTACGGCGTGGACGTTCCCCAGCGGCTGCACTCGGTGTACCACCTGCTGTCGATGACGTACCGGCGGCGGATCCGCCTCGAGGTCACGCTGGACGTCGACGACCCGCACGTGCCGTCCGTCGTGGACGTCTACCCGACGGCCGACTGGCAGGAGCGCGAGGCCTACGACATGTTCGGCATCGTCTACGACGGCCACCCGGCGCTGACCCGGATCCTCATGCCGGACGACTGGGAAGGCCACCCGCAGCGGAAGGACTACCCGCTGGGCGGCATCCCGGTGGAGTACAAGGGCGCGGAAATCCCGCCTCCCGACACGCGGAGGTCCTACTCATGACCACGAGCGACCGCATCGCCGACGCGAGCACCGGCACGGACACGACGGCCGAGGGCAGCACGGGCGGTGCCACCGACACGCGGTACGCCGAGCACCGCGAGACCACCGAAGGTCGCGTGTACACGGTCAGCGGTGGCGACTGGGACGACGTCCTCTCCGACGCCGACCAGGCCGAACGCATGATCATCAACATGGGGCCGCAGCACCCGTCGACCCACGGCGTGCTGCGACTCGTGCTGGAGATGGAGGGCGAGACCGTCACTCAGCTCCGGTCGGTGATCGGCTACCTCCACACCGGTATCGAGAAGAACACCGAGTACCGCACGTGGACCCAGGGCGTCACCTTCGTGACGCGCATGGACTACCTCTCGCCGCTGTTCAACGAGATGGGCTACTGCATGGCGGTGGAGAAGCTCCTCGACATCGAGGTGCCCCGCCGCGCGCAGCTGCTGCGGATCATGCTGATGGAGCTGAACCGCATCGCCTCCCACCTCGTGTACATCGCCACGGGCGGCATGGAACTCGGCGCCACCACCGCGATGACGCTCGGGTTTCGTGAGCGCGAGGAGGTCCTGCACCTGCTCGAACACCTCACGGGGCTGCGCATGAACCACGCGTTCATCCGGCCCGGTGGGCTCGCGCAGGACATGCCGGAGGACTTCGACGAGAAGGTCACCGAGTTCTGCAAGGTGATGGACAAGCGGCTGCCGCTGTACGACAAGCTGTTCACCGGACAGCCGATCTGGCGCAACCGCCTCAAGGGCGTGGGGTACCTGCCTCTCGACGCCTGCCTCGCGCTGGGCGTCACCGGCCCGGTGCTGCGGTCGGCGGGACTTCCGTGGGACCTGCGCAAGGTCGAGCCGTACTCCGGCTACGAAGAGATCGACTTCGACGTGCCGACGTCCACCGACGCCGACTGCTGGGCGCGCTACCTCCTGCGCGTGGAGGAGATGCACCAGTCGTTGCGGATCGTCCGGCAGGTGCAGAAGATGCTGGAGCCGGGCCCGGTGATGGTCGAGGACCGCAAGATCGCGTGGCCGGCGCAGCTGTCCATCTCCAGCGACGGACTGGGCAACTCCCTCGAACACGTCCGCAAGATCATGGGCCAGTCGATGGAGTCGCTCATCCACCACTTCAAGCTGGTCACGGAGGGCTTCCAGGTCCCGCCCGGCCAGGTGTACACCGCCGTGGAGTCGCCACGAGGCGAGCTCGGGTTCCACGTCGTGTCCGACGGCGGCACCAGGCCGCTGCGTTGCCACGTGCGCGAACCGAGCTTCGTGAACCTGCAATCGATGCCTGCCATGGCGGAGGGCGGCCTCGTCGCCGACGTCATCGCAGCCATCGCCTCGATCGACCCGGTGATGGGGGGAGTGGACCGATGACCACACCGTCGCAGCAGCCGTCGCAGACACCGAAGCCCGGTTCGCAGCCGGCCGAGCAGACCTACGCGGCCGCGTCGGACGACGTGGACGTCACGACCATCTCGCCGGTGAGCGACGACGGCGAACGGCTGCGTGAGACGCCGCCCGCCGACCCGTTCGGGCCCGACATCGACGCCGAGGCGAAGGAACTCGCCGCGCGCTATCCGCAGTCGCGCTCGGCGCTCCTGCCGATGCTGCACCTCGTGCAGTCGGTGCAGGGGTACGTGAGCCAGGAGGGCATCGCGTTCTGCGCCCGGCAGCTCGATCTCAGCGAAGCCGAGGTCAGCGCCGTCGCCACCTTCTACACGATGTACAAGCGCAGGCCGTGCGGCCAGCACCTGGTGAGCGTGTGCACCAACACGCTGTGCGCGGTGCTCGGTGGCGACGACATCTACAAGAAGCTGTCGGAGCACCTCGGCGAGGACGGCAAGCCCCTCGGACACGAGGAGACGTCGGGTGAACCGGGTGAGACCGGCTCCATCACGTTGGAGCACGCCGAGTGCCTGGCGGCGTGCGACCTCGGCCCGGTGCTGCAGGTCAACTACGAGTACTTCGACAACCAGACGCCCTCCTCGGCGGTCGAGCTCGTCGACGCGTTGCGGCGTGGCGAGAAGCCGCAGCCGACACGCGGCGCACCGCTGACGGACTTCCGTTCGGTGGAGCGCCAGCTCGCCGGATTCTTCCCCGAGGAAGAGGACGTGTTCCGATCCGATGTGGACGCTCCTTCGCAGGCCGTGGAGACCTTGCGAGGAGCGCAGCTCGCCGCGGATCGCGGGTGGACGGCGCCGGTGATGCCGGAGAACGCCCCGTTGCCGGAGGTGGAGGCGAAATGAACGACGCTGCTTTCTCACGTTCGTGGAGCCGACCGGGGTGGGCCCCCGCTGTGGCAGATGCGTCTGCCGCAGTAGGGGAGGGTGTCCCGCAGGGCGAGGTGGAGGCGAAATGACAGCGGATGCTTTGACCCCGGTTCTGACGAAGCGGTGGCTCTCGCCGCAGTCGTGGCGGTTGGCGACCTACGAGAAGTTGGAGGGCTACACGGCCCTGCGCAAGGCGTTGTCCGGTACCCCGGAGCAGCTGGTGAAGCTGGTCAAGGACGCCGGGCTGCGGGGTCGCGGCGGCGCCGGCTTCCCGGCGGGCGTGAAGTGGTCGTTCATGCCGCCGAACGAGGACAAGCCGCACTACCTGGTGATCAACGCCGACGAGGGTGAGCCGGGCACGTGCAAGGACATCCCGTTGATGATGGCCGACCCGCACTCGCTCATCGAGGGTTGTGTGATCGCCGCCTACGCCATGCGGTCGCATCACTGCTTCATCTACGTGCGTGGGGAGGCGTTGCACCCGATCCGCAGGCTCAACTCGGCCGTGCGGGAGGCGTACCAGGCGGGTTACCTCGGCAAGAACATCCTGGGTACCGGTTACGACCTCGACATCACGGTGCACGCGGGCGCGGGTGCCTACATCTGCGGTGAGGAGACGGCGCTGCTCGACTCGCTGGAGGGTCGTCGTGGTCAGCCGCGGTTGAAGCCTCCGTTCCCGGCGGCCGCCGGTCTGTACGCCGCACCCACCACCGTGAACAACGTCGAGACGATCGCGAGCGTTCCCTACATCGTCAACGGCGGTGCCGACTGGTTCCGGAAGATGGGCACGGAGAAGTCGCCCGGCCCGAAGATCTACTCGATCTCCGGGCACGTGGAGAAGCCGGGTCAGTACGAGGCCCCGCTCGGCACGACGCTGCGGGAGCTTCTGGAGCTGGCGGGCGGCATGAAGGACGGCATCCCGCTCAAGTTCTGGACTCCGGGCGGGTCGTCGACACCGCTGTTCACCGCGGAGCACCTGGACGTGCCGCTCGACTTCGAGGGTGCGGCCGAGGCCGGGTCGATGCTGGGCACGACCGCCGTGATGGTGTTCAACGAGACGGTGTCGGTGCCGTGGGCCGTGATGAAGTGGACCCAGTTCTACGAGCACGAGTCGTGCGGCAAGTGCACGCCGTGCCGCGAGGGCACCTACTGGCTGGCGCAGATTCTGGAGCGCATGGTCGAAGGCCGGGGCACCGAAGAGGACATCGACACGCTGCTCGACGTCTGCGACAACATCCTCGGCCGGTCGTTCTGCGCGCTCGGCGACGGTGCCACGAGCCCCATCACCAGTGGCATCAAGTACTTCCGCGACGAGTTCGTCGCACTGTGTGAGAAGAACCGGGCGAGCTCGCCCGAATTGGTGGGAGCATCATGACCATCGCACCCGAGGCCGCCTCGAAGGACGAGATCCCGGTTCCCGAGGGCCACGTCAAGCTCACCATCGACGGTGAGGAGGTCGTCGCCCCCAAGGGCGAGTTGCTGATCCGTACCGCCGAGCGGATGGGCACGGTCATCCCGCGATTCTGCGACCACCCGCTGCTCGACCCGGCGGGCGCGTGCCGCCAGTGCCTGGTCGAGGTGGAGATGGGCGGGCGGCCGATGCCGAAGCCGCAGGCCGCGTGCACGATGACCGTGGCCGACGGCATGGTGGTGAAGACGCAGCGCACCTCGCCCGTCGCCGACAAGGCGCAGCAGGGTGTGATGGAGCTGCTGCTCATCAACCACCCGCTCGACTGCCCGATCTGCGACAAGGGCGGCGAGTGCCCGCTGCAGAACCAGGCGATGGCGCACGGGCGGCCCGAGTCCCGCTTCCAGGACCGCAAGCGCACGTTCCCGAAGCCGTTGCCGATTTCGACGCAGGTGCTGCTCGACCGCGAGCGGTGCGTGCTCTGCCAGCGGTGCACGCGGTTCTCGTCGCAGATCGCGGGCGACCCGTTCATCGACCTGCTGGAGCGCGGTGCGCAGCAGCAGATCGGCACGTCCGAGACCGCCGACGTCCTCGGAGGCCTGACGAGCGAGAATGAGGGACGCGCTCGTCGAGGCCGACCGGGTGCGGGTGTCCCGCAAGAAACGTCCGCATCCAGGACCAGCGGTGGCACGCCGTTCCAGTCGTACTTCTCGGGCAACACCATCCAGATCTGCCCGGTGGGTGCGTTGACCAGCGCCCAGTACCGGTTCCGCTCGCGCCCGTTCGACCTGGTGTCGTCGCCGAGCGTGTGCGAACACTGCTCGGTGGGTTGTGCGATGCGCACGGACTTCCGGCGCGGCAAGGTGATGCGTCGCCTCGCCGGGGACGACCCGCAGGTCAACGAGGAATGGCTGTGCGACAAGGGCCGCTTCGCGTTCCGGTACGCCGGGGCGGCCGACCGCATCCGCCACCCGCTCGTGCGCAACCGCGACACGGGCGAGCTGGAGCGGGCCTCGTGGACCGAGGCGTTGCAGGTGGCCGCGGAAGGGTTGGCGAAGGCACGCGACGGCCGCGGAGCCGGCGTGCTGCCGGGCGGCAGGCTCACGGTCGAGGACGCCTACGCCTACAGCAAGTTCGCCAGGGTGGCGCTGCGGACCAACGACATCGACTTCCGGGCCCGGGCGCACTCGGCGGAGGAACTGGACTTCCTCGCCTCGCACGTCCTCGGCACCACGCCGGAGAACGGAGTCACCTTCGACCAGCTCGAAGCCGCGCCACTGGTGTTGTGCGTGGCGTTCGAGCCGGAGGAGGAGGCTCCCGTGCTGTTCCTGCGGTTGCGCAAGGGCGCCCGCGACAAGGGCACGAAGCTCGTCCACATCGGTCAGTGGACCACCCCGGCGGTGAAGAAGACCCTCGGCGAGTTGCTGGCCTGCGCGCCGGGCGCCGAGGCGGGCGCCGTCGACGCGCTGGCGGAGCACGCTCCCGACGTCGACGAGCAGCTGCGGGCGGAGGGCTCGGTCGTGCTCGTCGGCGAGCGGGCTGCCGAGATCCCCGGCCTGTACTCGGCGTTGCACCGGTTGTCCGAGCGCACGGGAGCCCCGATCGCGTGGGTCCCGCGGCGGGCGGGCGAGCGGGGTGCGCTCGAAGCGGGTGCTCTGCCGACGTTGCTTCCCGGCGGGGCGGCCGTCACCGACGACGCCGCCCGCGCGACGCTCGAACGCGCGTGGAACCTCGACGCCGGATCGCTGCCCGCGCAGCCGGGTCGCGACACGACGGCGATCCTCACCGCCGCCCGCAACGGCGACCTCGACGGTCTGCTGGTGGGCGGTGTGGAGCTCGCCGACCTGCCCGATCCGGAGCTCGCGCTCGAAGCCGTGCGCCGCTGCGGCTTCGTGGTCAGCCTCGAACTGCGGCCCAGCGAGGTCACCGGCCACGCCGACGTGGTGCTGCCCATCGCGCCGGTCGACGAGAAGTCGGGCACCTACCTCAACTGGGAGGGGCGCAGGCGCGAGTTCTCGGTGACGCTGGACGGCACCGGCGCGCTGCCCGACTGCCGGGTCCTCGACACGCTCGCCGTCGAGATGGACGCGGACCTGTTCACGCAGACGCCCGCCGCCGCGGCCGGCGACTTCACCCGGAGCACGAACGACCTCGCCGGAGCACCGCACGCGGCTCCCGACGTGCCGAGCCCGTCGGTGGCGTCGCCCGAGCCGGGGAAGGCGCTGCTCGCGACCTGGCGTCAGCTCCTCGACGACGGGGTGCTGCAGGACGACGAGCCGCACCTCGCGGGCACCGCGCGCCGGGTGGTGGCGAGGATCCCGCGCTCCCTGGCGGACTCGCTCGGCGACCCGGCGTCGGTGACGGTGTCCACCGACCGCGGCGCGGTGACGCTGCCCGCGGAGGTCGCCGACCTTCCCGACGGCGTCGTGTGGCTGCCGGGCAACTCGCCGGACTCGAAGCTCCGAGCCACGCTCGGGGTCGGACACGGCGCCGTGGTGTCGATCGCTGCCGGAGGTGAACGGTGAGCCCAGCGACCTCGATGGTTCCCTTCCTCGCGCAGGCCGAAGAGCCGATGACGAGGGCGGAACTGCTGGCGGACGACCCGCTGTGGTTGATCCTGCTGAAGGCCGTCGTCATCCTCCTGATCGGTCCGATCCTGACGGTGTTCCTCATCGTCATCGAGCGCAAGGTCATCGGCCGGATGCAGAACCGGCCCGGCCCCAACCGGGTCGGACCGGGCGGTTGGCTGCAGTCGCTCGCCGACGCGCTCAAGCTGCCGTTCAAGGAACAGATCATTCCGGACACGGCAGACCGCAAGATCTACTTCCTCGCGCCCGTCATCACCGTGGTGCCCGCCCTGGTCGGGCTCGCGGCGATCCCGTTCGGGCCCGAGGTCACGATCTTCGGCGAACGCACCGTGCTGCAGCTGATCGAACTGCCCGTCAGCGTGCTGCTGGTCCTGGCCGGCGCGTCGGTCGGGGTGTACGGCATCGTGCTCGCCGGGTGGTCGTCCGGCTCGCCGTATCCGCTGCTCGGTGGGCTCCGCTCGGCCGCGCAGGTGATCTCCTACGAGATCGCGATGGGACTGTCGATCGTGGGCGTGGCGCTGTACGCCCAGTCGCTGTCCACCGGTGAGATCGTGGACGCGCAGGCGAGCGGCTGGTACTTCTACCTGCTCCTGCCGAGCTTCGTCATCTACCTGATCTCGATGGTCGGCGAGACGAACCGGGCGCCGTTCGACCTGCCCGAGGCGGAGTCGGAGCTGGTCGGTGGTTTCCACACCGAGTACAGCTCGATGAAGTTCGCGATGTTCTTCCTCGCCGAGTACACCAACATGGTCATCGTCTCGGCGTTCGCCACCACGCTCTTCCTCGGCGGCTGGATGTTCCCGTTCGTGGGCCTCGACTCGCCGCTCAACCAGGGCTGGTGGCCGGTCCTGTGGTTCTTCGGCAAGATGGCCGTCCTGCTGTTCGGCTTCGTCTGGCTGCGGGGCACGCTGCCGCGGTTCCGCTACGACCAGTTCATGAAGCTCGGCTGGAAGGTCCTCATCCCGGTCGGCCTGGTCTGGATCATGGTCATCTCCGCGATCAGGGCGCTGCGCACCGACGGCAACGTGTCCACCACGCAGATCCTCGTCGTGGGCGGGATCATCATCGCCGTCCTGGTGCTGCTCACCCTGTTGCTGCCGGAGAAGCAGGCCCCCGAGTCGGACGCCGTACCCGTCACCGGCAGCGACTACCCGTTGCCGCCGCTCGACCTCGCGGTGCCCACGACGACCCCGCGTCAGAAGGCGTTGAAGGCGAAACAGCGCTCGGCCCGCAAGTCCGTCGAGAACGGACAGTCGGAGGCCGAGAAGGCCGACGAAGCCGAGCGGGCGGAGCCGGCGTCGGTCACCTCAGGTAAGGAGAACAGCGATGGGGATGTTTGATCCCATCAAGGGCTTCGGTGTCACCTTCGCGACGATGTTCAAGAAGGTGGCCACGGAGGAGTACCCGGAGATCGGGGCCCCGGCCGCGCCGCGCTACCACGGCCGCCACCAGCTCAACCGGCATCCGGACGGGCTGGAGAAGTGCGTCGGCTGCGAGCTGTGCGCCTGGGCGTGCCCCGCCGACGCGATCTTCGTCGAGGGCGGCGACAACACCGACGAGGAGCGGTACTCGCCGGGGGAGCGGTACGGCAAGGACTACCAGATCAACTACCTGCGGTGCATCGGCTGCGGCCTGTGCGTCGAGGCGTGCCCCACCCGCTCCCTCACGATGATCAACTTCTACGAGCTGGCGGANNGGTGACGACGAGCAGGACTACTACGTGAGGGGACCCGAGCTCGCCCGGCAGCGCGGCGTGCCTTCCGGCGAGGTGGTCGAGACGTCCGGAGAGAAGGCAGCACAATGACCACCGGGATGACGCTGACGGCGTTGACCGCGCCGCTGACGAACACCGTGCTCGCGCAGGCCGACGCCGGTGTGTCCACGGGTGAGGCGGTCGCGTTCTGGATCCTCGGGCCGCTGGCGTTGGCCGGGGCGCTCGGCATGGTGTTCGCCCGCAACGCCGTGCACTCGGCGCTGTGGCTGGTGCTGACGATGCTCTCCCTCGGGATGCTGTACCTCACCCAGGGGGCGCAGTTCCTCGGCTTCACCCAGATCATCGTCTACACCGGCGCGATCATGATGCTGTTCCTGTTCGTGCTCATGCTGGTGGGGCGCGAGTCGTCCGACTCGGTGGTCGAGGTGCTGCGAGGACAACGCCTGACGGCCGGTCTCGTCGGGATCGGC
>JACYYJ010111808.1_pt5 | contig 24370 bp, 27 predicted proteins | sample 8236861 | NCBI WGS metagenome assembly JACYYJ01 (sample SAMN14103086, study PRJNA606662) | landfill metagenome | isolation source: landfill solid waste | place: India:New Delhi, Okhla landfill site | collected 2017-11-05
TCGCGGTCGGCACCCAGGACGTCGGGCAGCGGCCCGGTGACGAACGGCGCGGCGTCGGCCTCGCCCGCCGCGGGCAGGCCGCTCACGCCGAGCGGGTTCGACGTCGAGAACGTCCCGGACGCGTCGATCACCGCGCGGGCGAGGACATCGGTCACGTGGCCCGAGGCGTCCACCGTCCGCACCCGGTAGCCGCGGCGCTCCCGACCGAGCGACCGCGTCTTGTCCGCGCCGTCCCGCGCGACGGCGAGCACGCGGGTGCCGGTGCGCAGCCGGGACGCGATTTGCGGGGTCGCGGCCAGCGGGGCGAGGTAGCCCTCGACGAGCTCGCCGCCAGTCGGCAGGGCGTCGGCGTCGGGCGCGGTCCACCCGGTGGGCTCCAGGAGCCGCCGTGCCGCGGCGTCGACGTCGTATCGCCACGGCGAGAACAGGCGCACGTGCCCCCACGACGCGACGGCCGTGCCAGCGCTCTCGCCGGCCTCCAGCACCAGGGGCTCCAGGCCGCGCTCCAGGAGGTGCGCCGCCGCCGCCAGGCCCACCGGGCCCGCACCGACCACGACCACCGGGAGCTCGCTCCGCACCGTCTCGACCATCTCGTGCTCCTTCGTGTCGATCCGCTCGTATCGATGAACTTCGATGACTCAACGGGTACAACGTATCCACGTTCTTCGATGCGTGGCAAGATGGAGGCATGACGACGATCGACCTGCCGCTGACGCCCGTGTCCCCCGACGGCGGCTGCTGCGGCACGGCCGCTCCCCCGGTGGACGTCACCGAGGCGCGCGACCTCGCCCGCACGTTCAAGGCGCTCGCCGACCCGACGCGCGTGCAGCTCCTGTCGATCGTCACCGCGCACGAGGGCCACGAGGCCTGCGTCTGCGACCTCACCGAGCCGGTGGGCCTGGCGCAGCCGACCGTCAGCCACCACCTCAAGATCCTCGTCGAGGCGGGCCTGCTCGAGCGCGAGCAGCGCGGGCGCTGGGCGTACTATCGCGCGGTGCCGGGCGCCGTCGACGGCGTCGTCGGCTCGCTGTCGTCGCTCACGCCGGGGACGGCGCCGACCGGCGCGTGAGGAACAGCACCGGGATCAGCAGCAGCGACAGGACGCCGCCGCCGAGGGCCAGGGTCGCGTAGCTCGACCCCGCCATCACGACGCCGGACATCGCGCCCCCGCCCGCGCCGGCGAGCGCGATGAGCACGTCGACCGTGCCCTGGGTACGGGCGCGGGTAGCCGGCGTCGTCGCGTCGACGATGAGCGCCGTGCCGGCGATGAGGCCGAAGTTCCACCCCAGCCCGAGCAGCGCGAGCGACAGCACGAGCAGCACCATCGAGTCGCCCGGCGCGACGGCGCCCGTGATCCCCGCGAGCAGCAGCGTCACGCCCGACGCGACCGCCATCGGCACCCGGCCCGACCCGGTCGACCAGCACCCCCGTGACCAGCGACGGCAGGAACATCGCCGCCACGTGGATGCCGATGACGAGGCCGACGTCGCCCAGGTCGTGGCCGTGGCCGCGCATGTGCACGGGCGTCATCGTCATGATCGCGACCATCGCGATCTGCGTCAGCACCATCACCGTCGCGCCGACGACGACGCCGGACGGCACGCGCCGCGTGCCGGCAGCCTCGTCTTGCGCCGACGGCACGCCGTCGCCCGCGCCGTCGGCGCCGGGCGAGGCGGCCAGCTCCTTCGCGACGAGGAACGGGTCGGGCCGCAGGAAGGCGAACAGCGTGCCGCCGGCGGCGAGGAAGGCGACCGCCGCGAGCAGGAACGGGCCGGCGAGCGCGGGCAGCCCGAGCGACGTCGCGAGGCCGCCGAGCGGCTCGACGAGGTTCGGCCCGGCCACCGCGCCGAGCGTGGTGGAGACCATCGCGACGCTCGCCGCCGTCGCGCGCCGGTCCGGGGCGGCGAGGTCGGTGCCCGCGTACCGGGCCTGCAGGTTCGTCGACGTGCCCGCCCCGTAGACGAACAGCGACACCAGCAGCAGCGGGACGGCGCCGAGCGCGGCGGCCGCGACCACGCCGACGGCGCCCAGGCCGCCCGCGGCGAAGCCCAGCCCCAGGCCGAGCCGGCGGCCCGCGCGCTGCGTGACCCGCCCGACGAGGAACGCCGCGAGCGCCGAGCCGAGCGTGAACAGCATCGTGGGCACCCCGGCGAGCCGGTCCGTGCCGAGCATGTCCTGCGCGAGGAGCGCCCCGACCGTGACGCCCGCCGCGAGCCCCGCGCCGCCGAGCACCTGGCTCGCGACGACGACGGTCAGCGTGCGGCGCTGCAGCGTGCGCAGCTCGTCGGGCGACGGCAGCACCGGGAACCTCCAGGGTCGGGTCGTGGGGCACCGGCAGCGTAGCCGCCCGCCCAGACCGCCGAACATGCACGTGCGCACCTTCTGGGGGCTCAGAACGTGCGCAGCTGCATGGTCGGCAGCGGTCAGACGGTCGTGACGGCGTCCGGCGGGCGGGCGCCGTCGGCCCACGCGACGCCGAGCCGCCGTGTGGTGCGGGGCTCCAGCGGCACGTAGACCGGGTCGGCGGCGTCGGGCCGCTCGGGCCGGGGCAGCACGGCCACGCCCATCCCCGCGGCGACGAGGCCGCGGATGGTGTCGACCTCGCTGGACTCGAACGCGACGTCCACCTCCACCCCGGCCGCGCCGAGCATGCCCTCGACGACGCCGCGCAGCTCGGTGGTGCGCGAGAACGCGACGAACCGCTCCCCCGCCAGGTCGTCCACGCCCACCCCGGTGCGCCCCTCGAGGCGGTGCCCGGGCGGGACGGCGACGCACAGCACCTGCTCGTGCAGCAGCCGCCAGCCCGTGGTGCGGGCGGGGGGCGGGGGCGTGACGAGCGCGAGGTCGAGCACGTCGTCGTCGAGCCAGCCGAACAGGTCCTGCGCGAAGCCCTGGCGGAGCTCGAAGCGGCGGTCGGGGTCCTCACGACGCAGCTCCGTCACGACGCGGGGCACGAGCCACCGCGCCACGGACTGCAGGAAGCCGAGGCGCACCGTGCGCGCGCCGAGCGCCTCCTGGCGCACGTGCCGGCGCGCCACCTCGATCTCGTCGAGCACGCGGGCGGCGTCGCCGCGGAAGCTCACGCCGGCCCGGTTGAGCGCGATGCGGCGCCCGTGCCGGCGGAACAGCTCGACGCCGAGCCCCACCTCCAGCCGGGCGAGCGTGCGGGAGACCGTCGACTGGTCCACCCGCAGCAGCGCCGCCGTGTCGCGGGTGCTCTGCGTCTCGCACAGCGACAGGAACACCCGCAGGGTCTGCTCGTCCATGTCATCCCTCCCACCAGGCAGCCAGATGCGATTCTGGCATCAGACCCGGCGTTCGGATCATTTGGCGCATCGGAACGACGGGCGCATCGTGGACCGGTGACCACCGCCCCGCCCGCGCCGACCGCTCCGACGTCGACGCCCACCACCGCACCCCTGGAGGGCCACCGCCCCGGGTCGCGGGCGTACCGCCGCACGCTGCTCGGGCTCGCGGCGGGCGGCCTCGCGAACTTCTCCCTGCTCTACTACGTGCAGCCGCTGCTGCCGCAGGTCGCCGCGCACTACGACGTCTCGGCGGGCGCGTCGGCGCAGGTGCTGTCGGTGACGACGGCGGCGATGGCGGTCGCGCTGCTGGCCGTCGGCCCGGTCGCGGACCGGTTCGGGCGGGTCGAGGTGATGCGCTGGTCGCTGCTCGCGTCCGGCGTGCTGGGACTGGCGAGCGCCTTCGCCCCCACGTGGGGCAGCCTGCTGGTGCTGCGCGGCCTGGCGGGCGTGGCGCTGGCCGGCCTGCCCGCCGTCGCGCTCGCGTACCTGCGCGAGGAGATGCACCCGGGCGCGCACTCCCGCGCCAACGCCGCGTACATCGCGGGGACCGCGGTGGGCGGCGCGGTCGGGCGGCTCGTGCCCGGCCCGCTCGCCGCCCTCGGCGGGTGGCCGCTGGCCACCGAGGTGCTGAGCGTCACGACCCTCCTCGCCGCCGTCGCCCTGTGGGCGCTGGTGCCGAGGTCGGCCCGGTTCACGCCCCGCCCGCTGCGGCTCGGCAGCGTGCTGACCGGCACGGCGTCGGCGTTCCGCGACCCGGTCGTGGCGCTGCTGTGCGCCGTCGGCTTCGCGAGCATGGGCACGTTCGTCGGCGTCTACAACGCGGTCGCGTTCCGGCTCGAGGCGCCGCCGTTCTCGCTCGGGCACGCGGTGACGCTCGTGTACCTGGCGTACCCGGTCGGCATCGTCACGCCGTCCGTCGCGCAGCTCCTGGCCCGACGGCGCGGGCGCGGCCCCGCCGTCGTCGGCGGCCTCGTCCTGCTCGCCGTCGGGGTCGCGGTGACCGCGCCGCCCTCCGTCGTCGCCGTCGTCGCCGGGCTCGGGATCCTCACCGTCGGGTTCTTCTGCGCCCACTCCCTCGTCAGCGGCTGGGCCGTGGACCGGGCGCACCGGCAGGGCCGCGGCACCGCCCAGGCGTCCAGCGCGTACCTCTTCGCGTACTACGTGGGCAGCGCCGTCATGGGCGCCGTCGCGACGCACGTGTGGGAGGACGCCGGCTGGACCGGCGTGGTCGTGACGGCGACGGCCACCACCGCCGTCGCCGTCACCGCCGCCGCGGTCGCCGCACGCCTCGACCGGCGGCCTACGGTGTGACCATGCCGCACGCGATCGCCGACGACTCCGCCGAGATCGCCTACCAGGTACGGGGCGACGGACCGCCGCTCGTGCTGCTGGCGGGGCAGGCGAACTCGCACCGCTGGTGGGACCCGGTGCGCGACTCGCTCGGGGCCGGGCGCCGCACGATCACCCTGGACTGGCGCGGCACCGGCGCGTCCGGCCCGACGGACCGCGAGCTCACCACCCGGCGCCTCGCGGGCGACGTCGCCGCCGTCCTCGACGACCTGCGCGTCGAGCGCGCCGACGTGTACGGCACGTCGATGGGCGGCAGGGTGGCGCAGTGGTTCGCCGTCGACCACCCGCACCGGCTCGGGAGGCTGGTGCTGGGCTGCACGACGCCGGGCGGCGCGCACGCCGTCGAGCGCTCGCTCGAGGTGCGTCGCGCGATGGTGCAGCCCGACCGGCGCGCGGCACGGCGCGCGCTGCTCGACCTCATGTACACGCCCGCGTGGCTCGCCGCGCACCCCGGCCCCACGACCGTCGAGGGCGACCCGTCGATGACCCCGCAGGCGCGCCGCGACCACCTGCGCGCCAGCGACGGCCACGACGCCTGGGACGCGCTGCCCGGGGTGCTGGCGCCCGCCCTGGTGCTGCACGGCGCGGACGACGCGCTCGCCCCGGCCGTCAACGCCGAACTGCTGGGCGCACGGATCCCGGGGGCGCGCGTCGAGGTGCTGCCCAGCCTGCGGCACGCGTACTTCCACGAGGGCGAGGCGGTCGCGACGCCGCTGGTGCGCGAGTTCCTCGGGTGAACCCTCCGGCGAACCCCTGAGCGCGGCCCTGAGCCCGGCGTCCACCCCGGGTCGTACGCGGCGCCCCCGAGGTTCCGCTCCGGGGCCGACGACGACACCACCTGCACGTTCGTAGCGTCGAGGACATGACGCAGCACGAGAACCACCACGACCACCGCCGCACCCATCACGCCGACCGCACCGACGTCTCCACCGTCACCACCTCGCCCGCGCGGCGCTACCGCGGCGTCGGCGTCCTGGCCCTCGCCTCCGTCGTCGCCGTGACGACGACGGCGTGCGGCGCCATCTCGGAGGCGCTGCAGGACCGGGGCTCCGGCCACACCCGGGCGTTCACGTACGACACGGGTGCGGACGGCAAGGCCGACGAGGGGCTGCCCTCCTGGGTGCCCGACGACGCCTCCGACGTCCGCGGCGTCTTCCGCACCACCGGCGACGAGATGATCCTCACGATGGACGCCGACGTGACGTCCCTGCCGGCCGACTGCACGTCCGTCGACGCCGGCCACCCGCTCGTCGCGAAGCCCACGCGCGGCACCCTCACCGCCGACGACTACCGCACCGGCTCGACCCTCAAGGCCGGCTGGTGGACCGCCGGCCAGGAGCAGGACGCGTCGCTGCAGTGCGACGGCTGGTGGGTGCGCACGAAGGACGGCGCCCTGTTCGCGTTCCACCCCGAGCTCAAGGCCGTGCAGGTCGAGGAGCAGCCCGACCCGGCGTGACCGGGACGACGCCACGGGCCGGCCGAACTTCACCCGCCCCCGGTCGTCCGGGCAGCGGCGTGGACGGGACGACGGACGGATCCTGGAAAGGTCCGGCACCCTCGTGGCGGCTCCCCACGCCCGGGGACCGGCGATCACGAGGGAGTGGAACGGCGATGGTCACGACTCGGCGCGGGTTCTCCAGCTTCTCGGTGGACGACCTCGACGCGGCACGCAGCTTCTACGCGGACACCCTCGGGCTCCGCGTCACGACCCTGGACGAGGGCATGGGCCTGGTGCTCCACCTCGACACGAGCTCACCGGTGTTCGTGTACCCCAAGGAGGACCACACGCCCGCCGCGTTCACCGTCTTCCACCTCGCGGTGGACGACGTCGACCCGGTGGTGGACGACCTCGTCGCGAAGGGCGTGAGCCTGGAGCGCTACGAGGGCTTCGACCAGGACGAGAAGGGCGTCGCCCGCGGCTTCATGGAGGGCGGCGACGGCGCCTGGTTCACCGACCCGGCGGGCAACGTCATCGGCCTGATGGACGGCGAGGGGGTGCGACAGCTCCTCGACGAGGTCGGCGGCTGAGCCGCCACATGCCGCACCACCCCCGCCGCCGTCGTCACTCGACGGTGACGGACTTGGCCAGGTTGCGCGGCCGGTCGACGTCCTCGCCGAGGGCGACGGCCGCGTGGTAGCCGAGCAGCTGGGTAGGGATCGTCAGCAGGATCGGGTCGAGCTCCACCTCGTTGCGCGGCACCTCGATGCGCGCCGTCGCGGCGTCCCCGAGCTCGACGCCCGGGTGCGTGATCGCGACGACGGCGCCGCCGCGCGCGCGGATCTCCTGCGCGGCGGTGATGTTGCGCTCCAGCAGGTCGTCGGCGGGCATGATCGCGACGGTCGGCAGCTCGGGGCTGATGAGGGCGAGCGGGCCGTGCTTGAGCTCGCTGGTCGGGTACGCCTCGGCGTGCCGGTAGGTGATCTCCTTGAACTTCTGCGCGCCCTCGCGCGCCACCGGGTAGCCCCGCACGCGGCCGATGAAGAACAGGCTCGGCGCCTCGGAGAGCTCCTTGGCGGCGCTCGCGAGGTCCTCCTCGTCGGCCAGGATCTGCGCGATCTGGCCGGGGATCGCGCGCAGGCCGGCGATGATCCGCTTGCCGTCCGCGAAGGACAGGTCGCGCACGCGGCCCAGCGCCAGCGCGAGCAGCGCGAACCCGACGCCCATGTGCGTCAGCGCCTTGGTCGACGCGACCGCCACCTCGGGCCCGGCGTGCAGGTAGATGCCGCCGTCCACCTCGCGGGCGATGGACGACCCGACGGCGTTGACCAGCCCGACGACGGTGCCGCCCTTGCGCTGCACCTCGCGGACGGCGAAGAGGGTGTCGGCGGTCTCGCCGGACTGGCTGACCACCACGTACAGGGTGGACGGCTCGATGATCGGGTTGCGGTAGCGGAACTCGCTCGCGGGCTCGGCGTCCGCGGGGATGCGCGCCAGGTCCTCGATCATCGACGCCCCGAGCTGGCCCACGTAGTACGCGGAGCCGCAGCCGAGGATCTTCACGCGGGCGAACCGGCGCATCTCGCGCGGGTCCAGGTTGAGGCCGTCGAGCTTGGCGGTGCCGAACCGGTCGTCGAGGCGGCCGGACAGCATCCGCTCCACCGTCTCCGGCTGCTCGTGGATCTCCTTGTGCATGAAGTGGGCGTGGCCGCCCAGCTCCAGCTCCTCGACGGTGAGGTCGATGGTGACGGCGTCGCGCGCCGTGTGCTCCTCGTCGTTGGTGAAGGTGCGGAACCCGTCCGCCGTCACGGACGCGAAGTCGCCGTCGTCGAGCAGCACGACCTGGCTCGTGTGCCGCACGATCGCCGCCGCGTCGGAGGCCACGAACATCTCGCCGTCGCCGACGCCGAGCAGCAGCGGCGAGCCGTTGCGGGCGACGACGATCCGGTCCGGCGTCTCGACGTCGAGCACCGCGAGCGCGTAGGTGCCGTCGATCTGCGCGACGGCGGCGCGCACGGCGTCCTCGAACGCCGACCCGGCCTTGAGCTCGCGCGCCACGAGGTGCGCCACGACCTCGGTGTCGGTGTCGGAGGTGAGCTCGATGCCGTCGGCGGTGAGGCGCGAGCGCAGCGCGTGGAAGTTGTCGATGATGCCGTTGTGCACCACGTGCACCCGGCCGTCGTAGGAAGTGTGCGGGTGGGCGTTGCGCTCGCTCGGCTCGCCGTGCGTCGCCCAGCGCGTGTGCCCGATGCCGACCGTGCCGGCGAGGCGCGCCGGCAGCGCCGCCTCGAGGTCGCGCACGCGGCCCTTGGCCCGCACGACGCGCGACGGGTGCGCGCTGGAGCGCGGGTTGAGCACGGCGATGCCGGCCGAGTCGTAGCCGCGGTACTCCAGCCGCGTGAGGCCCTCGACGAGGACGGGCGCTGCCTGCTGGGGGCCGACGTAGCCGACGATTCCGCACATGGGTGGTTGCTCCTAGCCGTTGATGATCAGCCGTAGATGACGCGACGGACCTGACGCTCGCTGAGCTCCGGGGCGGCCACGAGGCGCTCGCGGAGCTCGGCAGCGATCTGCGCGTAGATCTCCTCGTTGCGGCGCCCGTAGGTGCGCAGCGAGGCGTGCCGACGACGGACGAACTCCTCGACCGGTTCGCGGTACCAGGCGAGGACGTCCTCGACGACGCGCTCCGCCTCCGCCGGGGAGAGCCCCGTGGAGGTCGCGATGCGGGCGACGAGATCGGCGTCGGTCACCGGGACATCATGCGCCCCTGCCCCCCGACATGCCAGATCCTGCCCGAAATCGGGCAGGATCTGGGTGGCGCTGCGGTGACCTGCAGGTGTCAGTTCGTCGGCACCTTGCCCTCCGCGGCCTCCTGCGGCGTGACCGACCCCTCCGGCGCGCACGCCACGTCGTACAGCCGACGCCCCGGGAGCCGGTACTCGCTCGGGTTGCCGGGCGAGTGCTCGCGCACCACGGCCGCACCGACGCGGGTGTGCTCCAGGCAGGCGGCGGCGCCGCACGTCGAGCAGGTCGCCACCCCGGTCGTCTCGCGCTGGAAGCGCGTGGCGCACTCGTAACAGTTCATCGGACTCTTCCTCCTCGACCCTGCGACGAACCCTCAGACACGGTCAACGTACGTCCGGCCCGTGGCGCTCGCAGGTGCTCGCTACCCGCGCACGGCCTCGCCGTAGGCGTGCGCGAACCGCTCCAGCTGGTCGAGGAACGACGCGGCGTCGTCGCCGAGCGCGGCGAGGCCGTCGGCGTAGGCGCCGAGCGCCAGGCTCGTCGCCTCCTCGAACCGGGCCCGCCCCTCCTCGGTCGGCTCGTGGAGCCGGGCCGAGCGGCCGGGCGCGGTGGACCGGTGCAGCAGCCCGGCGGCGAGCGCCGCGTTGACCTGGCGGTTCACGGTGGACTGCTCCAGCCGCAGGGCGTCGGAGATCTCGCGCAGCGTCCGGGGCCGGCCGTCGGAGAGCAGCCACAGGAGGCGGCCGTCGGCAGTGCCGAGCGGGCTGCGCTGCTCCGCCAGCCGACGGTGGAGGTCGAGCCGGAAGAGCAGGCCCGCGACGCGACGGTCGGGGGTCAGGTCGGGGCCGGCGCCGAACGGCGCGGAGGGGGTGGGCGACGTCGCGGACGACGGTGTCGCGGTCGGCATCGGGATCCCTTCGAGGGTTGAGGACGGTCGATATGCAGGTAGCATACACACGGTCTTATGTAAGTTACACATCCCGAGGTGTGCCGTGAGCTCTTCCCCGTCCCCCGCCCCCGACGCGCCGCCGCGCACCGACCGGCGGGCCGTCGCCGTCGTCGTGGTCGTCTGCTTCAGCAGCCTCTGCGCCGCGCTCATGCAGTCGCTCGTCATCCCGATCCAGAGCGAGCTCCCCGAGCTCCTGTCCACCTCTGCCAGCACGGCGTCGTGGGTGGTCACCGCCACCCTGCTGGGCGGCGGCGTCGCGATGCCCGTGACCGGCCGGCTCGCCGACCTCTACGGCAAGAAGCCCGTGCTCGTCGCCTCCGCCGCCGTGCTCGTGGTCGGCTCGCTGGTCTGCGCCGTCTCAGACTCCGTGGGCCCCGTGCTCGTCGGCCGGGTGCTGCAGGGCGTCGCCATGGGGTACATCCCCGTCGCGATCAGCCTGGTCCGCGAGATCGCCCCGCCGCACCTGCGCAACACCGCGGTCGCGGGCGTCAGCGCCACGCTCGGCGTCGGCGGCGCGCTCGGCCTGCCGCTCGCCGCCTGGATCGCGCAGGACTTCGACTGGCACATGCTGTTCTGGGTCTCCGTCGTCCTCGCCGTCGTCATGACGGCCCTCACCGCGACGGTCGTGCCGCACGTGCACGACGCGCACCCCGGCCGCCTCGACGTCGTCGGCGCGATCGGGCTGGCGATCGGCCTGGTCGGCGTGCTCGTCGGCGTGTCCAAGGGCAACGACTGGGGCTGGGGCTCCGCGAGCACCCTCGGCATGGTGGTGGGCGGCGTCGTCGTGCTGCTGCTGTGGGGCTGGTACGAGCTGCGCCACGACGACCCTCTGGTCGACCTGCGCACCACCGCCCGCCGTCCCGTGCTGCTCACCAACCTCGCCGCCGTCCTCATCGGCTTCGGCATGATGGCGCAGTCCATCGTGGTGCCGCAGCTGCTCGAGATGCCCGAGGCCACCGGCTACGGACTGGGCCAGACGATCCTCGAGGCGGGGCTGTGGATGGCGCCGGCCGGCCTCATGATGATGCTCTTCACGCCGGTCTCGTCCCGCCTGCTCACCCGCCTCGGCGGCCGCAGCACCATGGCGATCGGCGCGGGCGTGCTCGCGCTCGGCTACGTCGTCGCCGTCTTCCTCATGGACGCGCCGTGGCAGCTCATGCTCGCCTCGTGCGTGGCGTCCGCGGGCGTCGGCATCGGGTACGCGGCGATGCCCACGCTCATCCTCACCAACGTCCCGGCCGCCGAGTCCGCCGCGAGCGTCGGGCTCAACAGCCTCATGCGCTCCATCGGCACCACCGTGGCCGGCGCCGTGATGGCGATCGTGCTCACCAGCCGGACCACCGTGCTGGCGCCGGGCACGCCGCCGATCCCCACCGGCGGCGCGTTCCAGCTCTGCTTCGTCATCGGCGCCGTCGCGGCCGCGGTCGGCGCGGCGATCGTGCTGTGCATCCCGCGGCAGAAGGCGGCCCGGGACGACGGCCCGCGCCTGCGGGCGGTCCCGGACGCCGACGACGAGCCCGCCCTCGTCGGCTGACGCGCTACAGGCCCGCGACCGCGACGACCGTCACGAGGACCACCACGAGGGCGATGCCCGCCGCCGCCACGACGTGCACCGCCGGGCGGCGGCGCAGCACCGCGACGAACTCGCGCAGGTACGCGCTGGGGAAGAAGTAGCCCGCCGTCGGGGCGCCCACCGCGTGCACGTCGAGGCCGAGGTCCATCGCCTCCATGGCCGCCCGCGGCGCGTGGTAGTTGTTCGTCGCGACGAGGTACGGTCCGTCGGTGCCGTGCTCCCGCAGGACGGCGACGCCCAGGGTGAGGTTCTCGCGGGTGGTCCGCGCCCGGTCCTCCACGAGCACGCGGTCGGCGGGCACGCCGTGGTCGACGAGCCACTCCCCCATCGCGACGCCCTCCGGCCGGTCCTCGTCCGCGCCCTGCCCGCCGGAGGGGACGATCGGCACCGGGACGCCGTCGGACCCCAGCCGGTCCGCGGCGTCCCGACCGGCCGTGAGGCGGGCCGCGAGCAGCGGCGGCACTCGGCCACCCACCACCTTGGAGCCCAGCACGATGACGCCGCGGGCGGGCACGCGGGCCGCGTACCGGCGGTACAGCAGCGTCTGGGTCACGAACCCCAGGAACACGAACCCGAGCCACGCCGTGCCCAGCGCCAGCCCCACGACCAGCCCGACCGTCCAGGGCACCCGCAGCAGGAACGGCGCGGCGACGACGAACGGCGCGGCCAGCATGGCCACCCCGACCAGCAGCGACAGGAGGTTGCCGAGGCTGCGGCGCTCGCGGCGCACCATCGTCAGCCCGTTGACCACCAGGAAGACCGGGAGCACGAGGAGCCCCAGGCCGAGGACGCCGAACAGGAGGAAGGTGATCAGCCCCATGGCGGTGGTGCCGCCGGGCACCAGCGCGACGAGCTGCCCCAGCAGCCCCACGCCCGTGTAGACGACGGCGAGGGCGAGGAACCCGTTGCGCAGGCGGCGCCGGTCCACTCGCAGCGAGTGCACCAGCCAGGCGACCCACAGGCCGCAGATCACCGCCGAGACGGCGACGGACCAGACGGTGGCGTTGACCTCGGCACTCACGTCCGCAGGATAGGGGGACCGGCCGCGATAAAGCCTGGGTGCGCGGGGCGCGTCGTGGTCGGATGCGGAGATGACCTCCCGCATCTCGCACACGACGTTCGACTGCCGCGACGCCTACGCCCAGTCCGAGTGGTGGAAGCAGGTGCTCGGCTACGTCGACGTGCCGGGCGACCCCAACCTGCCCGGCCACGAGGAGTGCATGATCGTGCCGCCCGCCGGCCACGACGCGCCCGCCGAGAGCCACGGCCGCCTGCTGTTCATCGAGGTGCCCGAGCCCAAGACGGTCAAGAACCGCGGCCACCTCGACCTGCGCCCCACCGACCGCACGCAGGCCGAGGAGGTGGAGCGTCTGCTCGCCCTCGGCGCCACGCAGGTGGCGGACCGCCGCAGCCCGGAGGGCCAGGGCGGCTGGGTGGTGCTCGCCGACCCGGAGGGCAACGAGTTCTGCATCCTGCTCAGCGAGCCCGAGCGGGCCGCGGTGCTGGCGGCCCGGGAGGCGTGACCCGGGGGCGCGGCGCGGCGGCGCGGGCGGCGAAGGCCGCCACGACGAGCAGCACGACGACGGCGAGCATCGCGAGCCGCAGGCCCAGGTGCTCGCCGAGGAAGCCGAGCAGCGGCGGGCCCACGAGGAACGCGAGGTAGCCGCTGGTGGCGACGGCGCTGACGCGCTCGGCGCCGCGCTCCGGGTCGTCGCCCGCCGCGGAGATCGCGACCGGGAACCCGAGCGAGGCCCCGAGGCCCCACAGCGCCACCGCGACGCCCGCCACCACCGGGCTCGGCGCGAACACGACGGCGAGGATGCCCGCGATCGCGCACACGGCGCTCACGGACAGCACCGCGGCGCGGCCGAACCGCTCGACCACCGGCCCGCCAGCGAACCGGCCCACCGTCATCGCCGCGGCGAAGCCGGCGTAGACCAGCGACCCGTGCGTGGCCGACATCCCGTGGCCGTCGACCATGAGCAGGGGCAGCCAGTCGTTGGCGGCGCCCTCCGCGAACGCCATCGCGAGCACGACGACGCCGATGAGCACCAGACGCCCGTCGCGCCACACGCTGGGCCGGCGCGCGCGTGGGGCGCTCTCCCCCGCCTCCCGGACCTCCTCGCGCCCCGTGCCCGCCGGGATGCCCGGCATCGCCCAGGCCACGAGCGCGGCCATGACCGCCGCCATCGCGAGCAGGTGCCACACCACGGGGAAGTCCAGCGCCGTGAGCGCGATGCCCACGAGGGCGCCGACCACGGTGCCGAGGCTGAAGCTGCCGTGCAGGGCGGGCAGCACCGGCCGCCCGGACTCGACCTCGAGGGCCGCGCCCTCGATGTTGAGGCCGATCTCGCCGAGCCCGCCGCCCAGGCCCACGAGCAGCAGGCCCGCGAACGCCCCCGCCGCGAGGCCCGCGGCGGCGGCCAGGCCGATGACCACGACGCCGGCCACTACCAGCAGGGAGCCGACGAGGATCACCGGGCGGGCGCCCCGGCGACGCACGACCCGCCCCGCCGACAGCACGCCCGTCATCGAGCCGACGGACAGCCCGAAGAGGACCAGCCCCATCCCCGCCGTGGAGGCGCCGAGGGCGTCCCGGACGTCGGGCGTGCGCGTGATCCACGACGACATGCCGAGCCCGACGAGCAGCGTCAGCGAGAACAGCGACAGGCGACGGCGGAGCTGGTCGGGCATGCGGACGATCGTAACCGCGATCCTCGTATCGATTCGACCGCGGGTGAGGTCTCGCAGTCGCCGCGCGCCGGGGCGCCGCGCCGTCTACTTTTCCCGCAGGGGCGCCCGCCCCGGCGGCGCGGGAGACGGGGACGGGCATGGGCGGCGACATCGACGGCACGGGCACCCCGGGATCCAGCTCGGCCTGGCAGGACTTCTGCGAGCGCGGCGGCCTCTGGCGCGCGGTGCTCGCGGCGGCCGTCTACCTGGCGCTGTACCTCGGCGGGAGCTGGGTGGTGGGCGCGTGGTTCGCCGACGCGGTGGACCCCGACGACCTGTTCGCCACCCCCGCCGGGGTCTTCGTCGCCCTCGCGCTCCCGCTGCTCGTCGGCGCCGTCGTGCTCGTCGTCTTCGTCGCGTCGCTGCGGTGGTTCCCGGTGCTGTTCGGGCCGCAGCCCGCGGGGCGGGGCTGGATGTGGGTGGCGCCCGCGCTCGTCCTGGCGCCGGTGCTGCTGCGCGCCCTCGGCGTCGACTACGGCGCGTACGCGTCCGGCGTCGTCGCGACGACCCTGTTCGCCGGGCTGCTCGTCGGGTTCGTCGAGGAGGTGCTGTGCCGCGGCGTCGTGGTGACCCTGCTGCGCCGGGGCGGGTCGTCCGAGTGGGTCGTGATGGTCGTCTCGTCCGTGATCTTCGCGCTGCTGCACTCGGCGAACGCGCTGTCGGGGATGGCCCCGGCGACGGTCGCCGTCACGGTCGTGTACACGTTCGGGTTCGGCGTCGCGATGTATCTGACGCTCCGGGTCACGGGGAACCTCGTGTGGCCGATCCTGCTGCACGGCCTGTTCGACCCGATGCTGTTCCTCGCCACCGGCGGGATCGACGAGACCACGACCGTCACGCCGACGAGCCCGCTGCTCGCGCTCGCCACCCCGACGAACGTCCTCTTCATCGCGCTCGGCGTGGTCGCGCTGTTCCTCGCGCGCGCCGTCGACGTCCGCGCCGCCGGGCGCGACACGCCCCGGCCCACGACCGCCTGACCCGGGCGCTCTGCTAGGTTCGCCGGCATGTCTCCCACGGTCGTGCTGGTCCACGGCGCCTTCGCCAACTCCTTCTCGTTCGCGCCGCTGCAGGCGGAGCTCGCCCTGCGCGGCATCCGCTCCCTCGCCGTGGACCTCCCCGGCCACGGGTTCGCGGCCACGTTCCCGGTGGAGTACCAGGCGCCGCAGGACCTCGCGGGGCTCGCGTCAGCACCCGGGGCGATCAAGGGCGTGACGCTCGCGGACAACGCCGCGCACGTGATCGGTGTGCTCGAGCGGGTGCGCGAGCACGGGCCGGTGGTCCTCGTGGGGCACAGCCGCGGCGGCGTCACCCTGACCGCGGTGGCCAACGCGCGCCCCGACCTCGTCGACCGGCTCGTGTACGTGGCAGCGTGGGCGCCCGTGGACCTCGACGCCGCGGCCTACAACGGCGAGCCGGAGATGGCGTCGGTCGATGCCGGCGCGCTCGCGGCGGCGCTGGCCGCGAACCCCGCCGACGTCGGCCTGCTGCGCTGCAACTTCCGCACCGCCGACCCGGACGTCGTCGCCGGCCTCAAGGCCGTGTTCCTCGCGGACGGCACCGACGACGAGCTCCGCGCCTTCCTCGCCACGTTCCAGCCCGACGAGAACCTCGACGCCGGCTCCCCGGACGACCGTGCCCAGGCCGCGAGCTGGGGCACGGTGCCCCGCGCCTACGTGCGGCTGAGCGAGGACGCCAGCATGCCGCTCGCGATGCAGGACCGACTGATCCGCGAGGGTGACGCGCTCACGCCGGACAACCCCTACGTCGTGCGGACGCTGCCCTCCAGCCACCTCAGCTGGCTGGTGCACCCCGCTCCGGCCGCCGACGTGCTCGCGGAGCTCGCGGCTCGCTGAGCGGCGGGTGCAGCACCAGCACCACGACGACCGCCACCATGATCACCGCGGTGAGGGTGACCGGGATCGGCACGACCGGGTCGAGCAGGACCAGCACCGCGCCCGCCGGGAGCGCCACGTTGACGACACGGTCGGCGTTCTCGCGGATCGCGATCCACCAGATGCCCAGCACGAAGACGGCGATGGGGATCGTCACGGTGAACGACGCCCCGACGTCGGACAGCGCGGTGTGCCCGGTGAGCGCGTCGATCTCCACCTCGATGCCCGCCGAGAAGGCACCGGCGGCGGCGAAGACGAAGTAGTGCACGTAGCCGTACCGCAGCGACCGGCTCAGCCGGCCGTCGAGGGCGTGGTGGTGCGGCGGCCAGAAGTAGACCCACCACAGGGCGGCGGTCACGACGACGGTGAGGACGGCGATCGAGACCAGCGAGCCGAGGTCCTGCTGGTCGTGCAGCGCCTCGATGATCGCGTTGGACGACGCCAGCAGGCTCTCGCCGAGCAGGATCAGGGTGAACAGGCCGTACCGCTCCGTGATGTGGTGCGGGTGCCAGGGGGTGCGTCCGCGCCGCTCGGCGACCACCGGCACCGCCAGCTCGGCCGCGGCGAGCACCACCCACACGATCCCCTGCGCCCCGGGGGGCACCGCGAGGAAGGCCAGCCAGCACACCTGGACGACGGCGATGCCCGCGGCATACGCGCGCGTCGCGGCGCGGGTGGGCCCGTCCGTGCCCGACGCGCGCAGCCACTGCGCGATCATCGCCACCCGCATGACGACGTAGCCGGCGACCACCACCGTGAAGTCGCCGTCGACGAACACCGGCTCGATCCCGGCCGCGAGCACGAGCACGCCCGACATCTGCACGATCGTCAGCACGCGGTAGAGCCAGTCGTCGGTGTCGAACGACGTGGCGAACCAGGTGAAGTTCATCCACGCCCACCAGATCGCGAAGAACACCATCCCGTACGACGCCAGGCCGCTGCCCACGTGACCCTCCGTGAGGGCGTGGTGCAGCTGCACGGACGCGACGCTCACCGCGACCACGAAGACGAGGTCGAAGAACAGCTCCAGCGGGCTCGCGGTGCGGCCGGGCTCCTGCGGGTCGCGGGCGGCCATGCGCACCAGGCGCGACCGGGGTGTCTCGGGCGTGCTCACGCGAGTCATCGTGCACCCGCCGCGCCCGCCGGGCCACGGGTCGCGGGCCCGGATAGGCTGCCGGGGATGTTCTCGGACCGCAGACGGCGGCGCGCCGCGCGCCGGATCAGGCCCGGGGACGGGCACGCGCTGCAGCGCTACCGGTGGTGGCAGCCCCTGTCGCGCACCCTCTTCCACCTGGACCTCGTGGGCGACGGCGGCGCCCCCGAGAGGTGGTCCGTCGACGTGCGCCTGTGGGGCGACTCCGACGATGGCGACGTGCGGGCCCGGCTCTATCGCGACGGCGTGCACGTCGCGACGTCGAGGCTCCCGGCGGAGCTCCCCGTCACCGGCGGCGTCGTGCAGGTGGCCACCAGCAGCTACGGGCTGCGCCGCTGCCACTACGTGACCCCCGACGGCCGCGAGCGCCAGCTCGAGCCGGACCCCGCCTCCGCCGAGGGGCGCCGCGCCCGCCTGGAGCGCGACCGCCCCGAGCTGAGCCGCACCGTCGGAGCTGCCTCCTGGGCCGTACTCGCCGTCGCGCTGGTGCTCGGCGTCCCGCAGCTCGTCGAGCAGGTCTCGCAGATCCCGCCCGTGGCCGAGCACCTCGGCACGTTCACGTCGCCGGTCCGGCTCCCCGGGGCCGTCAACGTCGCACTCCTGGTCGCGACGATCCTGGCCAGCACCGAGCGCGCTCTGCGGCTCCGGTACCACTGGCTGCTCGACGGCGGGTTGTTCGAGGGCGAGGAGTAGCCCGCCGCGAGGTTCTGCGAAGACGCCGTGTAGCGATCCATATCTATTGACTTTCGATAGGTGTGAGCGCCACACTCGTCCGCATGTCCCGCACCCGGCGCCTCGTCGGACCGCTCCGCGGCCTGCTCGTCGCCCTCTTCGCCGCCCTCGTCGTCACCCAGGTGCTGGTGCTGCCGTCGCTCGCCGCGACGACCGCCCAGAGCTTCCCCGAGGTGGAGCCCCTGCGCTGGCCGCTGCTGGTCCTCGCCATCACCGCGCTGGCCTGCATCGAGGTCGTGATCGTGTGCACGTGGCGGCTGCTCACGATGGTGCGCGACGACCGGATCTTCTCGGACCACGCGCTCGTCTGGGTCAACGGCATCGTCGCCGCCGTCGCGGTCGCGTGGCTGCTCGATCTCGCCGCGCTGGTGCTGCTCCTGACCGCCGACAGCGGAGGCGCCGGCCCGACCCTGGCGCTCCTGCTGGCGCTCGTCGTGGGCGCCGCGGTCGGCCTGCTCATGGTGGTGCTGCGCGCGCTGCTGCGGCAGGCCACGGAGCTGCGCACCGACCTCGACGGGGTGATCTGATGCCGATCGTCGTCCGCCTCGACGTGGAGCTCGCCCGGCGCAAGCTGAGCGTCGGCGAGTTCGCCGAGCGGGTGGGCCTCACGCCCGCCAACGTCGCCGTGCTCAAGAACGGGCGCGCCAAGGCCGTCCGCTTCGCCACCCTCGAGGCCATGTGCCGGGTGCTCGACTGCCAGCCGGGCGACCTGCTGGAGTGGGTCGACGACGAGCCCGACGGCGGTGCGCACGATGCGGGCTGACGTGCTCGTCGTCGGGGCCGGCCTGGCCGGGCTGTGGACGGCGACGGAGCTCGCGCGGCGCGGGCACGACGTCCTCCTCGCCGACCGGCGCACCCGCCTCGACGCCACCGTGCGCACCACGGGCATCTTCGTGCGCCGCACGCTGGAGGACTTCGACCTGCCGCCCGAGCACCTCGGCCCGCCGGTGCGGCGGATGGTGCTCTACCCGCCGTCGCACCGGGACCCGGTCACCCTCGACAGCCGGCACGACGAGTTCCGCGTGGGCGACATGGCCGCGCTGTACCTGGAGCTGGCGGCGCGCGCCCGGACCGCCGGGGTGCGGCTCGAGCTCGGCACCCGGTACCTCGGCTCGCGCGGCGACGCGCACCTGCTGCACGGCCCCGAGGGTGCGGTCGAGGCGAGCGCGACGTTCGTCGTCGGGGCCGACGGCGCCCGGTCCGCCGTCGCGCGGGAGCTGGGCCTCGACCGCAACCGCGAGCTGCTGGTCGGGGCGGAGGAGGTCTTCTCCGTTCCGCACCGCGCCGCCGTCGTGCCCGCCTTCCACTGCGTGCTCGACCCGCGCCTCGCGCCCGGTTACCTCGCGTGGGTGCTCGACGACGGCCAGCACGCGCACGTGGGTGTCGCCGGGTATCCCGACCGGTACCCGCACGGCCTGCGCGACGCGCTGCGCCGCTTCGCCGCCACGGCGCCCGGCCTCGAGAGTGTGCCGGTGCCCGACGCCGTCGAGCGGCGCGCCGGTCCCATCCCCGTGGGCGGGCTGCTGCGCCGGATCGCCGGGCCGCGCGGCCTGCTCGTGGGCGACGCCGCGGGCGCCGTCTCGCCCCTCACCGCGGGCGGCCTCGACCCGTGCCTGCGCCTGTCCGCGCACGCGGCCGACGTCCTCGACCGCGCCCTGCGCGCCGGCGACGCGGAAGATCGTCCTCGCCACACCTGGCGTGCGGGGCTAGATTCCCCTTGTGCCGCCGGTGGACTCGCTCCTCGCCTTCGCGCTGGCCTCGGTCGTGCTCGTCGCGATCCCGGGGCCGAGCGTGCTGTTCGTCATCGGCCGGTCGCTGTCGCTCGGGCGACGGGGCGGGCTGCTGAGCGTGGTCGGCAACGAGCTCGGGTCGCTGGTGCCGATCACCCTGGTGGCGCTGGGCGTCGGCTCGGTCGTGGCGCAGTCGGTCGCCGTGTTCACCGCGGTCAAGCTGCTGGGCGCCGCCTACCTGGGGTACCTCGGCGTCCAGGCGATCCGGCACCGCCGCGAGGGCGCCGACGCCGCGGTCGCCCCGCGGGTGCGTCCCGCGTCGTCGTGGACCACGCTGCGGCAGGGCTTCGTCGTCGGCGCGACCAACCTCAAGACGATCGTGTTCTTCGTCGCCGCGCTCCCCCAGTTCGTCGACTTCCACGCCGGCGTGGTGCCGCTGCAGATGCTCGTGCTCGGCCTGGTGTTCACGCTCATCGCGCTGGTGCTCGACGGCACCTGGGCGGTGCTCGCCGGCACGGCGCGCGCGTGGTTCGCGCGGTCGCCGCGCCGGCTGTCCGCCGTCCGCGCCACCGGCGGCGGGATGATGCTCGGCCTCGCCGGCACGCTGGTGCTCACGCCCGCGAAGGCCTGAGCGCCGGCCTGGCCCCGCGAGCCGCCCCTGACCTCGTGGCCTGGCAGGATGGCGGGCACTCCCCACGAAGGACGGACACCCATGGCCTACTTCCGCCGCACCGGCGCGACGACGTTCCAGCCCACCGAGCACGTCGGCGGCGCCTGGAAGACCGACGAGCAGCACGTGGCTCCCACGCTCGGGCTGCTCACGCACCTCGTGGAGGCGGACCGGGAGAAGCGCGGCCGCGAGGACCTGGCCACCACCCGGCTGACGTTCGACATCTGGGGCCCGTACCGCCTGGAGGAGATGACCGCCGACGTGCGCGTGCTGCGGCCGGGACGCGGCGTCGAGCTGGTCGAGGCGTCGGTGGCCTGCGCCGGCCGCACGGTCGTGACGCTGCGGGCCTGGCTCACCGCCGTCGGTGACACGACGGCGCTGGCGGGAGGCGCGCCCGCGCCGCTGCCCGGGCCCGACGCGACCCCTGCGTGGGACCCGGCGGCCGACTGGCCGGGCGGGTTCGTCGAGTCGATCGAGGCGCGCCGCGCCCTGGCCGAGCCGGGCCGCGGTCACGTCTGGGTGCGTACCGGGCACGCGCTCGTCGAGGACGAGGACGTGAGCGCCCTCGCCCGCACCGTCGGGCTGTTCGACCTCGCGAACGGGATGACCGTGCGGGCCGACCCGCGCCGCGTCGCCTTCCCCAACGTCGACCTCTCGGCGCACCTGCACCGCGCGCCCGAGGGCGAGTGGCTGGGCCTCGACACGAGCGTCGTCTTCGGCGCGACCGGTGCCGGCCTCACGTCCAGCGTGCTGCACGACGAGCGCGGCGCGTTCGGCGCCCTCGCGCAGGGGCTCGTGGTCCGGGCCTTCGACGCGCCGTGACCCCGGCGCGCCCACCTTCTCGATGACGGGCACTCTGACTGCGGGCGTGCCGCCGGCTCGCCGACGGCCGCGACGTCCGCCTGCCCGCGTCCTGCACCGCGCTGGTCGGCCGGTCGTGGCTGGCAGCGACGCACTGATCAACGGCACACGCGCGCGGCGTGTCGTCGCGGCGATCAGGTTGTCTCATCGGGCACTGTCAGCGGATCCGGAGTCACGACCGCTGAGCGGGCGCCGTTCCCGCCGAGCACGCGCGTCGCGCCCGGCCGAATCCGGTGCACGAGAGCAAGAGTCGCTCCCGTTCCGCCGACATCACCGAAAACGCCAACGTCCTCCGGTCGACGGCACGCCGCGTGACACGCCGTGCGGCGACGTCGACGACGTCGGCGACAGGTGACCGCGGATCGGCCGGCCGTCAGGCCGGGGCGTCCTCGCGGGCGTCGTCGACCTTGCGCCGCGCGAGCTCGACGATGCGCCCGACGTTGAGCGTCCAGCCCACGCCGAAGACGTGCGGGCTGAGGATGTGCTCGCCCTCCGGGTCCCAGACGCGCTCGCGGACACGCTCGACGGTGGGGACGCGGAACTCGTAGGGGACGAACCCGGCGACCGTGCCGTGCCAGGTGCGGTCCTCCTTGTCCTTCTGCAGCTCCTTGGTGACGGCCGCGACGACCAGGCCGACCACGATCAGCTGGAAGAGCCCCGGCCCCCGCCTCCGGCCGCGGCCCGCCTTCCCGTGCTGGATCTCCTGCTTCGTGCCCATCTCGGCCTCCGCTCGTCGGGTGTCGGTGTCCTCACCCATCGTGCACCAGGCGGACGTCGTCAGCGCGAGGGTCGGGTGAGCAGCACCGCGACGGCAGCCACGACGCACACCACGGCGGTGGTGAGCAGTCCCACGGAGAACGACGTGCCCGCCGCGATGAACCCGACGACGAGCGACCCGAGGCCCGTGCCGGCGTCGAACCCGATGTTCCACACGGCGCTGGCGGTGCTGTGCTGCCGGGCGGGCACGGCCGCGAACGCCGCGACGAGCGTGAGGTTCTGCAGGCTGCCGTAGGAGACGCCGACCATCGTCATCCCCAGCACGAGCAGCACCGGCCGGGGGCCGCCGTCGGCGATCGCCCCCGCGCACACCGCCAGCCCGGTGGCGCAGAAGGCGAGCAGCGGCGCGAGGAAGACGCGCGGGCCGAAGCGGTCGGCGAGGCCGCCCACGCCCCAGCGGGACAGCGCCGTCGCGGCCGTGAAGCCGAGCAGCCCCGCCACCGCCGCGCCCGCTCCCCCGGCGAACTGCGGCGCGAACGTCAGCAGCGCGCCGCCGGGCGTCGTCACCGCCAGCAGCACGAGCGACGGCATCACCAGCGCGAGCAGGACGCGGCCGCGCCCCGGCCCACCGGCGTCGACGGCCTGGCCGGCCGGGGCGACGTCGGCGCCCGCGTCGGCGTCGAGGGCGTCCAGGCGACGCCCGAGCAGCGCGGCGAACGGCACCGCGAGCACGGGCAGCGCGCCGAGCGCGAAGACCACGCGGAAGTCGAGCGTCTCGGCGATCCACGCGGCGCTGGGGACCAGCACGAGCTGCGGGAACGCGATGGACAGCCCGTACAGCCCGATCGCGCGGCCGTGCCGCGGCCCGTCGACGAGGGCGGCCACGGCGCTCGACCCGCACACGGTCAGCACCGCGAACCCCATGCCGCGCACCGCCGAGAGCCCGAGCAGCCACCCGAGCTGGTCCGTGGCCATGAACAGCAGCGACGGCGCGCCGAGCAGCACCACGCCCACCGTCATCGTGAGCCGCCACCCCACCCGGCGCAGCAGCCACGGCACGGTCGTCTGCGTGAGCACGGTGGCGAGCATGAGCACCGCGTTGACGAGCCCGGCACCGCCCTCGCTCGCGCCGCCGCGCACCGCCCACAGCGGCGCCGCCGGCAGCAGCAGCGCGTACCCCGAGAAGCCCAGCGCCGACATCGCCAGCAGCGGCCGGAACCCCGGCACGCGCGCGACGGACGACGAGGGCTGAGGAGCAGGACGACGCATCGGGCGAACCTATCGCGCCCTGAGCCATGGGGGATATCCTGTTTGTATATCCCAGGAGGTGCGCATGCGCACGACCGTCTTCCGCAACAACCGCACTCAGGCCGTCCGGCTCCCGAAGGCGGTCGCGCTCCCCGACGACGTCCGCGAGGTCACCATCCGCGTCGTCGGGCGGGCACGTGTCATCGAGCCCGTCGGGTCCGGGTGGGACACCTGGTTCGAGCACGGGCTGCGCGCCGAGCCGGACTTCCTGGAGGCGCGCGACCAGGGTGTCGCCGACGAGCGGACGAGCCTGTGAGCAGCCTCTACCTGCTCGACACGAACATCCTCATCGCGTTGCTCCGCGACGAGGGCGACGCGGCACGACCGCGGCTCCGGGAGGCCGAGGGACGCATCGCCGTGTCCACGATCAGCGAGATGGAGCTGGAGTACGGGATCGAGCGCTCCCGAGACCCCGGACGCAACCGCCAGGCCGTCGACGAGCTCCTCTCCCTCGTCGAGGTCGTTCCCTTCGAGACCACCGCCGCCATGCACGCCGGGCGGATCCGCGCGGTGCTCGCCGGCCGAGGCACGCCCATCGGCCCCTATGACGCCCTCATCGCGGGCCACGCCCGCTCCCTCGGGACGGTCGTGGTCACGAACAACGTGCGCGAGTTCGCCCGCGTGCCGGGCCTCGAGGTCGAGGACTGGCTCGCCACCCCGAGCTGACCACGGTCAGCCCCCGACCAGCGCCTCCCCCAGGGGCGTGCGCTCGTGCAGCACCCGCGGGCCGTCGCGGCGCGAGTCGACGAGGCGGGCGGCGCGCAGCAGCGCGAGGTGGTGCGACGCCGTCGACACGGCGAGCCCGCCGGCGGCGGCGACCTCGCTCGTGGACAGCGGCCCGCGCAGCGCGAGCAGCACGCCCGCCCGGCCGGTCCCGAGCAGGTCCGCGAGCGCCCCGGACGTGTCGGGGACGTCGTCGGACCAGCGCTCGGAGATCCCCAGCGCCGGGTAGAAGAGCGTCGGCTGCGCGGGCGGCTCGGTGACCACCGAGCAGCGCGGCGCCATCACCGACGGGACCAGCACCAGGCCGCTGCCCGCGCAGTCGAGCACCTCGTCGTGCAGCCGTAGCCGCACCCGGACGGCGTCGGGGGCCCAGGTGACGGCCTCGTGCAGCGTGTCGACCATGGTGCCGAGGCCGTGCGTCGTGACGCGGCGGGAGCGGGAGCCGATGTCGGCGCGCAGGATCCGCTCGAGCTGCGGCCAGGACGGCG
>JACYYJ010109795.1_pt3 | contig 24289 bp, 21 predicted proteins | sample 8236861 | NCBI WGS metagenome assembly JACYYJ01 (sample SAMN14103086, study PRJNA606662) | landfill metagenome | isolation source: landfill solid waste | place: India:New Delhi, Okhla landfill site | collected 2017-11-05
CTCGACTACATCTTTCATCCCTATCAGAACCCAGGTGTCAAAAACCTACCCTCGAGCGTGGTGACATGGCTCCGCGAGCGAGCCGCCGGGCTCGGCAACGACGCCGAACCCGAGTCCGTGTCTTTCTGTTGGCAACCCACAGCCATTGAGCTTCGCGAAGCGAGCGCTACTCCGATCGGCGATTGCGTCGTCAGCGAGGTCCAACTGTGAGTCGCCTACTGGACTCATTGCGGCGGTATGTCGACTGGCTGAGCGACACGTACCAGGCGAGCGCCAAACCGCTCGCAGTCCTGCGGATCGCATTCGCCGTCTACATCGTCATCCTGCCGACCGACTACACGTGGGTCGCACGAGTGCCGGCGGAGTTCTTCAACCCGCCACCTGGCTTCCCATCCATGCTCAGCGAACCACCGTCGCTCGAGTTCCTCGTCGGTCTGCAGGTTCTTCGCACGCTGATCGCGGTCTGGCTGGCGATCGGATGGCAGACCATCGCTGCGNNGTCGCCATGTCGGTCACTCTGCTTTTCGGAAGCGGGATCGTCCACTCCTTCAGCAAGATCGATCACTTCATCCTGTTCGAGATCGCACCAATCGCGCTCGCTGCTGCCGGATGGGGTGCGGCCTTCTCGATCGATGCTTGGAGGGGCCGACGGACGGTTCGCGGGTTCCCGGTACTTCTCTGGGCCATCGTCGTCGCGTTCGCCCTCCTGACTGCTGCACTGCCGAAAGCCTTCAGCGATTGGTTGTCCCTCTCGCATCACGGCTCTCTCGCATTCGTCGCGAAGGATGTCGCTGATGACATCGCGCCTGGCCCTCTTGCCCATTTCATGGTGGACCTCGACGCTGGTTGGCTGTGGAAGATCCTCGACTTCGTCACGGTGTTCGCTGAGGCATGGTTGATTCTGGCGCTCCTGCTGCCCGGATTGTTCCGGATCGGCATTCTGCTGATCGCCTGCTTCCACGTCGGTGTCTACCTGTCGCTCGGTATCGACTTCTCCCTCTACGTGTTCGTCTACGCCGTGTTCTTCTGTCTGCATCCCGCGGGGTGGTTCCCAGAGATTGGGCTCCTGGCGAGGTATGTCCGGTCACGCCGAACGGCTCCCGCCCGGATGAGCCAGGGGACGTAGGTCAAGCAATTCCGTACGTCGTTGCGAGCGCATCCATCACAGACGCATGTGTTCCCGCGTCACGCGCATCGACGTAAACCGGCGAATGGGCGACATCGGCAGTGTCGTTGAGGTTCGCGAACGTGACCGAGTTATTCGGGTCTACGGCCGTCCCATGCCGTAGTACGTCCATCCGGCGGCGCGCCAGGCGGCGGCATCCATGCAGTTGCGTCCGTCGATGAGGATTCTGCCGGTGACGAGGGATGCGGCGTGCTCGGGGGAGAGCTGGCGGCGGTACTCGTCCCATTCGGTGACGACGACAACGGCGTCTGCTCCGCGCAGGGCGTCGTCGCGGTCGTCGACGTAGTTCAGTTGCGGATGCTGGCGCCGGGCGTTCTCGAGCGCCTCGGGGTCGGTGACGGTGACGTCGGCGCCGAGTCCTCTCAGGCGCACGGCGACGTCGAGGGCGGGGGAGTCGCGGATGTCGTCGCTGTGCGGCTTGAATGCGGCGCCGAGCACGGTGACCTTCTTACCGACGACGTTGCCGTCGAACGCGCTGACGACGAGCTGGGATGCGCGCTCGCGGCGACGCAGGTTGATGGCATCGACCTCGCGCAGGAACGAGACGGACTCTCCGCGCCCGAGCTCCTCTGCGCGGGCGGAGAAAGCACGGATGTCCTTCGGCAGACATCCGCCGCCGAAGCCGATGCCGGCGCCGAGGAACCGTCGTCCAATGCGCACGTCGTGGCCGATGGCGTCGGCGAGCTGGGTGACGTCGGCTCCGGTGACTTCGGCGATCTCGGCCATCGCGTTGATGAACGAGATCTTCGTCGCGAGGAATGCGTTCGCCGAGACCTTCACGAGTTCCGCGGTCGCGAGATCGGTGACGATGAACGGCGTCCCCTTCTCAACGGCGGTGTAATAGACCTCCCGCAGCATATCCGCCGGGTCGCCACCGTCGGTCGCTGAGCCAGGGCCCACGCGCACCGAGGCTCCAGGCAGCGCGTCAGCGCTGTTTGGAGAGGGCGTGGGGATCGAAGCGCCCGACCCCACGCCAACGACCAACCGGTCCGGATCAACGGTGTCCTGCACCGCCCACCCTTCGCGCAGAAACTCAGGGTTCCAGACGAGCGTCGCCCCGGCGGCTTCGATCCGCGGGGCGAGCTCTGCCGCCGTGCCGACCGGCACGGTCGACTTCCCCGCCACGATGTCGCCCGGGTTCAGATAGGGCAGGAGAGCGTCGACCGCGGCGTTCACATACGTGAGGTCGGCGGCGTATCCGTCCTTCTGTTGGGGGGTTCCCACGCCGATGAAGTGCACCTTGGCGCCCTTGGCCTCTGCCATGTCGGTCGTGAAGCGGAGTTTGCCCGACTTGATGCCCTCCGACAGGATCTCTGGCAGTCTCGGTTCGAAGAAAGGAGCCTCGCCCGCTGAGAGCGACGCGATCTTGCGCTCGTCGACATCGATGCCGATGACCTCGTGGCCGATGGATGCCATAGCCGCTGCGTGCACGGCACCGAGGTAACCACAACCGATGACTGAGAGTTTCATAGGGCTCCTATTCCTGACGTGTACACATGCTTATCAGACCGTCATAAACTCAAGCGCTTAGCCAGGGAGAACCAGGCTGGCCGCGTCGTTGCCATACACGAACGAGGCAGAGCGATCACCACCGATAGATTGAAATCATGACATCAGCGGCTCTGCTGCGACGACGAGCCCAGAAGACTCGGCGCCTTGGCGTCGATTCGTGGGTCTGGATCGGTGTGATCGCAATCACACCATTGCAACAGCTTTTCTACGAGCTCGTGTCGCCACAGGTCAGGTTGGTGCCGCTGCTCGCCGCCATCTTGAGTCTCCTGCTTGCGCGCGTTGCGATGACCAGAATGCAAGGCGCGCTCACGGTGACCGCGATACTCGTCGTCCTTGGAGGGCTTGCCTCCGGCGCGAACAGCGATGTCGCCGAGAGCGTCAGCGTGGCGGTGACACTTGCCCTGTTGATCGCGCTAGCGCCGGCGGCGATTCTCTTCCAGATTCGCCGGTACCCAACGTTCCTGCGGACGATGCTCGCGATCGTACTCACTGTTCAGACAGCTTCGGCTGCGGCTGGAATCGTGCAGCTCGCCGGCGTGCCGATACTTGGCGTCATCGCTCGCGATGGGCGAGTGAACGGGCTCGCGTATCATCCGAACGTTCTGGGGCTGATGGCAGCTCTGGCAATACTCGTGATGGTTGATCTTTTCCGTCGCAGAGTCGCTTCGCGCGCGTTGCTCGTTGTTGCGATCACAATCAACGCTGCCGCCCTGATAGCCACCGCGAGCTTGAGTTCCCTCCTCACTCTCGCCGTGGGGCTCGTGTTTTTCGTCGCGCGCTTGTCAATCCAAGCTCGTTGGTGGTGGGCGGCGATCGCCGCTGCTGCTCTCACCGTGGGGCTGATCGCGACCGGTGGAAACCTCGAAGCGCTGCTTCCTGACGCTTTCATTGACCGAGTGGATCAGGTGACGGGGGCCGTCGAGAGCGATGTCGCATCGTTACAGGTTCGACTTCAGACATACCAGCACGCGATCAATTACATAATCGGCGATCCATTCGTCGGTGTCGGCATGGACGCAACGAACCAGGGCACGATCAACCCGAGTCTTGCCGTCCACAACTACATCCTGAGAGGCTGGTATCAGGGTGGAGTGTTGTTGTTGATCGGATTCGTGTTGATCACCGTCGCTCTTCTAGTTCTCGCAATTAGAGGAGCGAGATTGACGATGCTCACGGCGCCCTCCGCGATTATCGCTTCGCTGCTGGCGTTCGGAATGACCTCCGCCTTCTACACCCAGTCGCACTATTGGCTCCCGATTCTTCTCGCTGTAGCGGTGATCTCAGTTGCTCTCGACGAGGAGGGAACGAACCCTCATCCACAGCGTCATCCCCGTAGGCTCCCGCGAACCAACAACCGAAGCGTGCTCCGGATGTCAGCTGATCGCCAAGCAAGTACAGCGATCCAAGCGACTACGCCAACAAGGCCCAGCGTGACGGCCAGCCAGTCCTGGGATACAAGAGAGCAAACGTAGGCGAAGACGCCCACGGGGATGATCAGCGCTATGAACCCGAAGGCGACTTCTCGCAGTTGGGGTTTTAGGTCTGTGCCGCATACCTTCGCGCAACGCAACGCTGCGAGTAGCCAATACAGTGCGTATCCGACCGAATGTCCCACAGCTACCCCGACACCGCCCCAGGGGAGCCCTCCGGCCATGCACAGCACGATGACGGGCTGAGCCCACAACGCAAAGCGGAACTGGGCACCGGTGTTCTCTGTTGCGAGAAAAACCCAGAAGTTCGCCTGGTTGAGCGCCTTGAACACACCTCCGACGCAAAGCGCCTGGAAGATTGGTATCATCGCGCTCCACTGGTCTCCGAAGACGATGAGAACGAGTTGCGGCGCCAGCCCGAACGCGAATGCGTAACCGACCCCGAGTATGAGCACGTTGATACGGATGATCGACCGTAAGAACCTGTTGAGGGCTTCCACATCCCCAGAGACGCGTGACAACACCGGCACCGCGACCCGTGTTAGAGGTGCGGCGAGCTGGTTGATCGGCAGCATCAGTAGTTGAAACGCGCGACTGTACAGGCCCAGCACCCCTGTGCCCCAGGTTGCTCCCAGCATGATGTTGTCGCCATTGCGAGCTGCGTATGCGATGAGCTGAGTGCCGAAGAGGCCACCACCGTAATTCGCAAACGAGCGAATCTCACCTTTTCCATTAGGGAGACCTGGCCACCAAACAGATAGTGCCACGGCAGTCGCGAGCCCCAGGAAGTGGGTAGCGAGTTGCTGAGCCACCAGCGCCATCGTCGTCGGAGCAATGGAAGCCCAGACAACTGCGACACCTATTCCGAGGATCGGAGGGACCGACTCGACGATCGCGAGTCGCCCGAAGTGCAGCTTGCGATTGATCTCCGCCCTGAACTGAGCTGATGCACCGTTCAGCAAGAACATCGGGGACGTCCACAAGATGAGGTTCTGGAGATCGGGCTCGCCAAAGACCGTCGCGATCGGGCCGGCCAATGCTATGACTAGCATCATCAGCGTCAGCCCCAGAGCGCTATTGATCCAGAACAGGTTGCTCTTCTGGTGCTGACTGATCGTTGTTGATCGCGCGGCGGCGGTTGTCAGTCCGAAATCCCGCAGTAACTCACCCAGCGCCGCCACCGACAGTACGATTGCCATCAAGCCGAAATCGTCCGGCACTAGCAATCTCGACAACACGACCGTACCGCCAAGGTTTGCGACTACACGAAACAGCTGTCCCACCGTGACGAGTTTTGCCCCACGTCGTCCGTGGCCACCTAATTCTTCGCGAGTCTGTGACATCGTTACGCGCGCGGCCGTCGCGAAGCCACCAAGTCCGCGCGGGTCTGTGTTTCCTCTATGCGGACTCTCGCCTGTTCCACGCGGAACTGTAAAGCCGCGGACCAGCCGTCGATATCGTTCTTTGTGACGACTGGCAGTTGAGCGGCGGGACATCCCTCGCCCCGGCCGACAAACATCATGTCCACAGCATCGAAATGGCCTCCGACCTTGCCGCCGCTCGACTCGACCCAGCCAAGTGGCACCGCTCCTTCGGTCGCAGCAACGATAAGACCGTGAAGACGGTCGCCGACGGCGAGCAAAGTCTCACGGTAGACGGCACGCACGTGGTCCTCATGGTTTTCGTGAGTCTGTGATTCGTCGAACTCGATGACGTCCCCACCCATTATGTCGGCGAGGTGCGCCGCGAGTCGGTTGTCGCGACGTACGTGCGCCACGAAAACGGGGGTCAGTTCAAGTTCGCCCGCGAGTCGCTTGGCCCAAGCCATCCATGCGGCTGACGGTTCGGTTCGGTCACCGCGCAGGACGAACGCGAGTCGGTGCCGCGTGGCGGGGCCCCGCCAAGTATGTACCTCGCTGCCCAACGCAAACGCCCAGTCGGGAGCTACGCGTCCTGCTTTCAGTAGCGAAACTGACTGCGCGTCGCGAAACGTGGAGAGGTCTGCACGTCGCGCGAGGAGGCGATACGGGATCGACCAGATGGTCCTTTCGCCCGGTACCCCGGCCCCCATCCATACAACTCGCACATTCGGCAGGAGCGACAGCGTCCACAACGCACCGATGCGCAGCGCTCCCCGTCGCGACACCTTGACTTCTCCTGCATTGGGGACGAGGAGCGTAGGCGCCTTCAGTCCACGTCTTGCTGCCGCTAACACCCACTTACGGAATGACCGATATGTCACATCTCGTGGGTCAAGTCCGAGTCCTGTGTCGAACGTAGGAGTGGATGGCCCGTGAAAAACGTGCAACGTCGTACCGCGTGACCTGGCGTCCGCAAGGCTAGGACGTCGAAGAAGAGAATCTCCGATGTTGTCATCCTGCCCCGCTGCCCATTCGAAAACCTCAGAGACTGTCGCCGGCGGCCCCCCTACCGAGCGACGCCGTTCCAGTAAGGACAGGCCTCCCTGCACGTAGGCGATGGCCAGCCGTGAGGCGGCGGCGAGGGGGCGCCCAGCTTGTTGGCGGGCACGTGCGATCCTGCGATTCGCCGCAGCGCGTCGTCTCAACTTGGCCATGAGTCGAATCTCGATGCCCCATTCGCGCGCGTAGTGCTCACGAATCTGCTCCTTACACTTCAAGGCCTTGTGCGCGGAGTGCACGGATTTCCCCCCGGACATCTCATATCGCATTGACACTTCGTCATGCCGGAGGATGGCACCGACGCGTGCCAGGCGGACGAGCATCTCATAGTCCTCCGCGAAGCGGGGCTGCAAAGCTGGTGGGACGAGCTCGCCGGTCTCGCGGAGCTTCTCAGTGCGTATCACCGCGGCTGCCGGGGGCCACGCGCTGTATCCCTTCTGGAGAAGTGACTCGACGCTGATCCCGGAGTACGTGGAGGGTAAGAGATCACCGGCACTATCGCCTGCGAACGCTATGACTCGCCCGCCGGCGGCTGAGGCATCGGGCGACTGCTGTAGTAACTCCATCGATCGGTTGACACCCGCAGGCAGGAGCAGGTCGTCGGCGTCGAGGAACACGACGAACTCCGTCTCCACGTCTACGAGGCCTCTCGCACGAGCGCGTGAGGCACCCATGTTGGCTTGTCGTATCACCGTCGCGCCCGCGGACTCCGCTTTCAGCGCAGTGGAATCTTGAGATCCGTCATCCACGACGACGACGCGCGTGCCGCCGGCTTCGAGCGCCGACCGCACCGCTTCGGCGACGGTCAGCTCCGCGTTGTACGCCGCGATGATGACAGTTAGGCCCGCTATCTGACGCTGATCGTTCACGCAGTGCGCCCCCATTCCCGTACCCGCTCGACGATCTCCGACCGAGCAGCGACGATCCGCTCGGATGCCGCGCCGATGCGCGTTTCGTACTCGTCGCGGGTTGCGGCGTCGAACAGCAGGGCGCGCGTCTGCTCCGCGACGCGAAAAGCGTCGAACCGGTTTACGCTATGCACCCAGGGTGCTATGCCGAGGTCTTCAAAGGCACCGAACCCTTTTCTCTCATACGCAAGGTGAATGACGTAGTGACCGGCTGCGAGAGCCATCAATGCAGCATGCAATCGGACCGCCACGACGACACGTAACGGTCCCTCTGATGCCATCAGTTCGGTCCGTTCGATCGAGCGGACCGGCGCAAGCGTAGCTGCCGCTGCACGATCGTCATTCCCGCCGGTTGTGCTCTGAACGTACCCGTCGTAGGAATCGAGCAGGTCGGCTAGGTCATAGATCGGAGGGCTCACCCGTCCTCGCACCGCGCGGATCGAGAGTACTGGGGTGGAGTCGACCTCGTTTTCGGGTCGACGACCGTTCACGACGCCGGCAGCGGCCAGGTCCGGAACACGTTCGACCGTGGGACCGAAGAATTCAGTGACGCTGCGGTCGTCGCGAAGCATTACTTTGTCCACACCGCTGAGCCGACGGCGCACCCAGTGTTTTGTTCCGAATCGTGCCGGTCCGACGCTCTGCGGCAAATACAGGGTGGGGATGCGTGCCTTCGAAGCAGCCACCAATTGCGGTCCGTGGACGAGGGCAGCCTTCAGCGTTTCCACCATCGTTCCTGCGCGGAGATATCCCCCGCCGACGCCGATTGCCATCGCAAAGTCGTCGATCTGGCGAAGTGCATCACGCGCACGTGGGTTCCAGCCGCGTTTCGTTGGTATGGCTGGGAGCGCGGATACGTTGAGGTCCGAGAAGGTTTCCGGATACGACGCCAGCAAAGTGATTGGTGTCTCACCGAGGGCTTCTTTAATGATCGAGACCGTCTCCCTGACAAGTAAACCGTCACCGGCGTTGTCCGCCGAGTAACCGTGCAGAACAAGCACGCCAGAAGTAGCCGCTTCGGACGACACCAGCGAGCCCTTCGCTGACGTCAGCGCCGCGATGATCCTACTGCCGGCGGCGAGGTCTTCGAGCCGACGTGCCGCCAGAGGTAGCTCTTCGAACCAAGCGGCGCGCGTCTCCTCTTCACGAGCGAACCTATTCACCGCATCTGCTATTGACGCTCCCTGCGGAACAAGGAGAATCCCACCCTCCGCCGCGAGGTCCTGGAACGCGGGTATGTCGCTGGTGATTGCGCCCCGTCCGCGCTGTCGACCTTCCCACAGAAAGACGGGGTTGAGTTCGGATCGGCTCGGCATGAACAGTACATCGCACCAGTCGATGTGCGGCGTCACGTCGTCGACCTCACCGATGAGCGTCACGGAATGCCGCTCATCGACACGGGCGGCAGCTTCGCGTATCCGTTGCTCGTCCGGACCGGATCCGGCAATGCGGATATCTAAGCTCGGGCCCACGCCGTGCAATAGCGCATCCAGTTGGTCGAGGCCTTTCTGCGAGGTCAGGCGGCCCGCGAAGAGGAGCCGGACTCGACTCAACCCTCCGGCCGGGGGTGCGACCGGGGCTGTCGTTGTAGGCGCCAACGGATTCGGTTCGTAGACCAGTCGCTCCGGCTCCGCGAATCCACGAGAGGCCAGTTCGCTGATTGCGCGCTTCGAGGGGGCCGTGATGAGTGACGCTCGACTGACCGCACGTCGTACGAAGAAATCCTCAAGCTTGCCGAAGGCTCCGCGGGAGTCGGAGCTTGGTAGCTGGTGGAAAGTGGCGACAAGTGGTCGATCGGGATGGATGAGCGCGGCCGGCCGCAATCCCAGGACTAAATGGCTGCCACGCATGAGGGAGTAGACGGCGTCGGCATCGAGAAGATGCCGTTCAAGCGCTCGCGCGGCCGCAATCGCGCCCCAAGGAGACTTCGGGCTATTAAGTTCTACGATCTGGGATACATGGGGTCGAAGCGCATCAACGCCTGTGCTGCCCGCGAAGAGAACGATAAGTTTCGTCTGGACCCCGCTTGCAGCCAGCTCCTGGAGTAGCGCGGTCACGGCAGCCTGTGCGCCTCCGCCGAAGAACCATGGGGCGACAATCGCGACATTTCTGTCATCGACCGGAAATGGACTGTTTGGCACACTCATTCAGGACGTCCTTCAGTTCGTCGAATCGTAAAGGTCGATGAGGGCGCGCCGCTGAGCCTCTCGGCTCATCTTTTCATTGAGGTTGCGCGAAGCCGTAACTGCGGCGTCGTGAGCACCGGTGCCGTCGAGAATCCGCGAAACAAGTTGAGCGGACGACAGCGGGGACGTGGCCGACGGAATCCCGAAACCGTCGAAAGCCGGTAGTTTCCTAGCGGCGACCGGATGTTCGAAGGCAGACGCGTCAAGAATGCTCAACGGAAATCCTTCGTACCTTGCGGTGTGGAAGTACAACGCGGGGCGAGCCAGGACCCTGGCCAACCCCGCCTTGGATAGCCAACCAGTGACTTCTACTCCAGCATCCTCGAGTCGATGTCTAGTCGATCGATCACCGTCACCAACCCATAAGAAATGGATCCGGGCTGAGAAATCGCGCGCATGGCGCGCCATCTTTGCGAAGAAGTCGGGATCTTTCTGCGCGCTGAGTCGACCAATCATCATCACGGTCCGGTCGGTCTTGAAGCCAGTCGGGCCGTTCTCAGCCGTCGGAAGGACGGAGGCAACATTGGGAAGGAAGTGAGTTGCGACCTTCGAACCCAATGAATGCGCCAAGGCCTCCTCATGTGGAGAGAGAACGACTGTCTTGACCGTTCGCGAAGTGAGCATTTTCTCGGCGAGGCGAAAGGCGTAACGGATAGGCCCCGGCTGCGCCATGTCATCGAATTTGTAGCAGTGAGGTTCGTAAAAGACTGGCGCATCGACACGGGTGACGCGGGTGTACACGCCGGCCCAACTGGAGTGTGCATGGACGATATCAGGCTTCAAACGATGGACAGCTCGCCGAACCTCGGCGATTGCCGCCCATGGTGCTCGCGGCATGCGGTGGAGACTTCGGTAGCCGCTCGCATGGGTCGGCTCCTCGTCGCCGCTCCACACGAGGTGGTGATCCACGTCCGGAGCAAGATCGACAAGAGTATCCACAGCTTTGCTTACGCCACCCGCGTAGCATTCGGTGACGTGAAGAACCCTTCTCCTTTTGGTCATGCGTGCTCTCCGAAATATGTCATTGATTCAGGTCGGTCTTTGGCCGCTGCGCGACTGTGGTGAGGAACTACAGCGCTCGCGTGTCTTTACATCGCCGTGTTGGCGGGGAGGAGCGCTGCTCTGAGGGTGCGCATCAGGATGACGACATCGGTGAGCATGGTCCAGTTTTCGACGTAGGAGAGGTCTAGACGAACGGACTCCTCCCAGGACAGAGAGGATCGCCCGCTGACCTGCCAAAGACCGGTGATGCCGGGCTTCACAAGGAACCGACGGTGCACGTGATTCGCATACTGTGTAACTTCGTTTGGGAGAGGTGGGCGCGGACCCACCAACGACATCGATCCTCCGATGACGTTAAACAACTGCGGGAGCTCGTCCAGACTGAAGCGGCGCATTACACGACCGACGCGAGTGACCCGCGGGTCGTTCGACATCTTGAACAGGATTTCGTTACCTGCGTTCTGCTCGGCACGCAACGCCTCCAGTTGTCTTTCCGCGTTGACAACCATCGAGCGGAATTTCAGCATCTGAAACTCCTGCCCGTTAAGCCCGACGCGCGTCTGTCGAAACAGAACTGGCCCTCGGCTCGTGGCCTTAACCATAAGCGCCAGCGCGATCAACACTGGTGAAATCAAGACGACTCCTACCGCCGATAGGACGACATCCATCAATCTCTTCACGACGCGTTGTCCTGAGGTATACCGGGGCGTCTCCACATGAATCAGAGGGAGGCCGGATATCGGGCGGGTATGTATACGGGGGCCAGCGATGTCGGTGATATTCGGTGCGAGAATCAGGTGCTGCCGTCCCGCTTCGAGAGCCCATGAAAGGCGCTTGATCCCGCCTGGCGGGAGGTCGCCACTGCTAGTTACGACGACCGTGTCGGCGGACGTTTCGTGAAGCGCCTCCTCGATCGTGTCCACAGAGCCGAGCACTGGAATCCTCGTGTTCGGGATCGTTTCGATCACTTGTCCAGTAGGCGTACATGCACCCACGACGTTGAATCCCGCGTCAGTCGAACGCTGCAGGTCGTGGGCGATATTAGCGATCGAGATCGGAGAGCCGACCAGAAGGACTCTTGCGGAGTACCCGCCGCTTCGCCGCTGCGAAACAAGCCAGCGGCGCCAGACCCATCGAACGTACATAAGTGTCACGACTCCGATGGGAAGACTGATCAGCAAGTATCCCCGCGCGACATCGATCTTCGTCAAGAACGCGATGATCGCGATCGCTCCGAAGAGCGAAAGACTGGCCCGCGCGATGCGAACGTACTCGGTCGGACCCGTGCCTATTACCCGGTGGCTGCGGGAGTCAACGAGGTGCAGAGCCCACATCCAGACAACGATCAGCACCGCGGAGAACGCCCAGTATGAGACGGCAGGGAGGCCTTCTAAGCTACCCGTCGCCAGCCGGACCTCCCGAAACCCAAGCCATGCGATCTGGGTGCCGTAGACGACCCAGATGAGTACGATCAAGTCGGTGATCCATAGGTTGCGTGCGTACCGCTGCCGCCAGTGCAGGCGGGAGACCTTGCTCTCGGCCTGCGACGTCGTAGTCGCGTCGAATCGATTAGTCGACGTCAAAGCGGTTCCCTCAAGGTCTGGTCAGATGTGCGATCCCCAAGTCCCCATGCGGAGAGTATCAGGTCTAAAGCACACGGATGTTACGTACCTCGTGAAGCGACGAATTCTGTTGAAGTGCCCGACCAGATGAATATGTCTCCGCCTGAACCAGCGATTGCGGCCGGCGTGTCAAGATCCTCAACGTCGGCGCATCCGACATCCTGAGCGGCCTCGCCCGCCGACGTGTAGCGCGTCACCGCAACGTCTTCGCACTGCTCCGAGACGTGCGCGACGACAACCTCTCCACCGTCCAGATTCACGGCCACAACATTCGTCGGGGGGAGCGCCTGCCACTCGGCATCCTGATCAAGCACATAAGCGGTGCCATCACACACCGCCGCGAGCGCGTTTTCCGCGGCGTGAAGACTACGGGCTTTCGCGCAGGGCGCCGCGATCGAATCGTCCTGGCGCACGATGATTCCTGCGTCAGCAGGGTTCACATACTGCGAAGCGGCGAGCACATCGGGGTAGGACTCCCAGAATTGCCCCTGCGTGAACGTCCGCAGCGCGTGTAGTTCGCAGTCCTCGCCCATCCTCGCGATGATCTCAGCCTGTCCGTCGGCGAATGGGCTCAGCGAGACGAGCTGGCCGATTCCGAGATAACGTGGCGTAACGTCGGTCCAAGTCTCGCCGCCGTCCGCAGACCGTTCTAGCACCGGTTCAACAGCCCCGCACTGCCCCGCGATTCCGCGCCACAGTGATCCGGCACTAGCGGTGAGGAAGCGTTCCTGCGACTGGTCATACGACGCTACCGTTGCGCTGGTTTCGCTCGGCGTCGGCGAGGGTTTCTCTCGTGCTGGCTGGGTGAACGTTGGAATTGTAACGACGCCGCCATCTGTCGTCCGTGCCCGTACGTGATCGAGCGCAAGTAACGTGAGTATGACTGCAACAATTGCGAGTACGGCGACGATCACGCCGGCGAGCCACCGTGACGTGAAGGACACCGCCCTTCTAGCTGCCATCGTCAGGCTCAGCCCGGATTGAGTAGGTCGTCGAAACTCGTCGAGTGGCCTTCCTGCTGCGCGGAACGACGGACGCCGGCTCCTTGCTCGCTGACGGGACCCGCGTTCAGTCGCTTCGACTTAGGTTTCGCCGGCTTCTTGGAATCGGACGTATAAGCGCCGTACCCGTATCCGTAACCGTATGAGTAGGCGTCGGCGCCCTTGGTGGGCACCATGGTCAGCACCACACCGGCGATCTTCGAGCCGACCGTCTCCAGCGCCTCGAGCGCGCCGTCAAGTTGATGAGTGGTGGTCTTGCCGACCGCGACGACCATGATCGCGCCGGATGTAGAACGAGAGAGCACGGCGGCATCTGTGACCGGGAGCAGCGGAGGCGCGTCGCACAGCACCACATCGAACTCCTGGCCAAGTGCCTCGAGCAGCTTGTGCATCCGGTCTGAGCCCAGCAGCTCGCTCGGGTTCGGTGGAATCTTGCCCGCCGGCAGTACATAGAGAGAACGCCCGCCCCAAGGCAGCAAAACATCGGCAACGCGTACGCGACCGATAAGCACATCGGTGAGACCGGTGCCGCCCTCGACGCCGAGGTACTCCGCGACCTTCGGCTTGCGCAGGTCGGTGTCGAGCAGAGCTACGCGCTTGCCGCTGTCGGCGAGAGCGATGGCAAGATTGATCGTCGTTGTCGACTTGCCCTCGGTCGGGATGCTGGATGTGATGACGAAAGTGTGGCCGCCGTCCATTTCCAGGAACTGCAGGTTGGTGCGAAGCGCTCGGAATGCCTCCGACCGCGGATTGTGCGGATCAGCCTGCAGGATAATCGGTCGCTCTTTCGTCTTCGGGTCATGCGGGATTGCGCCTATGAGCGGCCGATCCGTCAGCGCCTCGACATCGCGGGGTGAACGTACGCGGTTGTCGAGAACGGCGCGCAGCACGGCGATGCCGACGCCCAGCGCCAGCCCAACGAGCAGACCGAGAGCCAGGTTCAACGGAACATTTGGGCTCACGGGTGCAAAGGACGCGAGAGCATCGCGAACCCGCGTGAGTTTGATGGGACTGGCGTCCTGCCCGGCCGGAGTGTCAATGCGCTCCACGGCCGCCGCCAGGCTCTCGCCCAGCGCGTTCGCGATGTCGGCAGCCTGCACCGGATCCGGGTCCTGAACGGTGATCTCGATGAGCGTGCTGTTAAGGGGACTCGACGAATCGACCTTTTCGGCGAGCTCCCCGGCAGAAGTGTTGAGACCGAGCTCTGTGATGACCGGATTCATCACCACGGGCTCACGCACGAGACTGACGTAGGTCGTTATGCGTGATTGTGCGAAGTTTGAACCCTGCTGCAGCTCGCTCGCGGTTCCGCCGGCCTGGGACTGCACGAACACGACCGCCTGCGACTCGTACATCGGCGTGCGCGTCAAGGAGTATCCCGCTGCCGCCGCGAGGCCGATGAGCGTCGTCGCCAGAATCACCAGCCAGCTCTTGCGGAGGATGCGGATGTAGTCGCTGAGCTCCATGGTGCCTCTCGTCGGTTCTCGTTACGCCGGTTCATTGTCCCACAGCCGGTTCACGATCCCGTTCCGTCGCTACGCTGTTGTGTGATGTCTGCCTCCGCCTCTTCCGCGTCGACTTCTTCGTCGACCCGCGCAGGCGATCGGGCACGTCGGCACCGACCGTGGTGGCGAGGCGGATCATCCATGCAGCGGTGGAACGCCGAACTGCTCGGCTGGTCGCTGCTGGGACTCGGGGCGGGAGCGCTCGCAGGCTTGTGGCTGGGCGGCATCCTCGGCACCGTTGCGCTCTGGGTGGCACTGCTCGTGCCCGTCGTGCTCGCGTATCGTCGCGGCATCCCGCGTGGTCTGCTGCGGATTCGCGCGGTGGACGCGCTCTACGCGGTCGTACTCGGCGGCGCTCTGCGCGTGGTCCAGGGGTGGCTCGCAGTCGTGTTCGGGGGATCGGGGGCGCTGCCCTCTTACCCTTCACTCGATGGGGGACTCCCCACCTTCTGGTGGCTCGAAGATCTACTGGGCGGCGCGCTGGTTGCACCGGTGGTCGAGGAATTCTTCTTCCGCGGACTGGTGCTCGTCGTGATCTTCACCCTGGTGCGGCGATTCGCCGGCAACGATCGTGCCGGCGTCAGTCTCGGCGGATTCGTGGCGGTCGCGGCATCCGCTGGCTTGTTCGTCGTGACTCACTTCCTGACAGGTCCGCTGTCGGCCGGAGCCTCCGTGAGCCTGGCGCTGGTGGGAATCGTGTGCGGTCTGCTCGTCGTCTTCACCGGGCGGATCTGGCCAGCAGTGCTCGTGCACGTCGTCTACAACGGGACGGGCGTGCTGCTTACTGTGGCGGGGACGCTGATCGGGTAAGAACGCCCTTCTGCGTCGACTCNNCTTCTGGGCGCGGACGGGTGGGGGCTATCTCCCGTGTCGGGGACGGCTCCACGCCGCTAGCATCGCGACATAGCCCGAACGGAGCTACATCAACGCATCAGCCGGTTGGGGATCGTGCTGGTCGCGTCGGGCTGAGTGTTCCGTTCGGGCTGCTCGCCGCATGGGCTACAAGCGCGGCGAGGAGACTTAGCGGCATAGCGCCGTGAACGGAACGGTCGCCGTTATCGGCGAACGCGCAAAAGGACTCGGCTCCGGTGCATCCCCCTCAGCACCGGGGTCGAGCTCCGGTGTGCCAGCGTGTCTGGCTCGAGTCGAGCGAGCGATGGCACACGGTGAGGCCGACGAGGGGCCAGCCTCACCGTGCTAGTGACGCAGAGGGCAGCGGCATGAACGCGGCCCCCAGAATGCGCCACCATCTATAGAGACGTCCCGCACGGTGTTCTATTACGCGATGAGCTCCGCTCCGTAACCGCTGTTGCACCCCTCGCGCAAGCCCCTCAGCGCGTGGCGATCACCGTTCTAGCCTGCTGGTAGCGACTAGGAGGAGACAGAATGCCTGAACCGCGAGCTCCCGACGGCAAGAGCGACAACATACCGATCCCGCAGGACCCGAGCGGCGAAGCCCGTGAGCAGCTCGAAGAGAACGATGAGCATCTGCGTGAAGGCGACGAGCCGACGCCTGACGAGACCGTACCCAAGACGTAGCGAAAGGCGATGCGCGACATGACAGACCCCAACACACCTCCCGACGAGCAGCCGACGGATGCCGAACACTCCGACGTGATAGACGAAGAGCGGCGCGAGAAGCATGACGAGGATGAGCAAGCCAATCACCTGCTGCACGATGACGACCTGCCAGACCCCGCGATCGAGCCGTAAGCGCCTTACCGACTTCTGCGGCCGATATCAAGGCCCCCACGCTCTCGGCCAGCGGCGCATATCTTGACCTGGAACGGGTGCCCGACTCCGGAGGGGCGTTGCCCGTTTCGGAGTCCGTCCGCCGCGAGTTGTCTCCCCCAGGTCATGCCCGGCGGGCGGACTCGCACGCGCGATCCAGCCGCCGGCTGACTGAGTTTTCCACAGATTATCGTATCTAGGTTCGAATGTCGGTGGCGTCTGAGAATATGAAATATGCCAACTTTCACAGACGTCGCGGCGCTGATCCCCACCCTGTGTGGGACAGGCGCAGACGTCGGTGATGCGCAGGCGGCGCAGGCGTCGTTGATGTTGATGACGGATGCCGACGTCGTGAGGGTTCTGCAAGAGACATCAGTCCTCGCGCGGCAGGTGGAGAAGATCCAGGTTGCCGCAGCGGGTGTGATCGCGGTGCGTTCGAAGCGCGAGCGCGGGCACTCGGGACTCTCGGCGGCGCGCGGGCACCGGTCGGCGGTGTCTTTGATCCAAGACCTCACGGGGTCGACGAAGACAGAGGCGAATCGCACGGCACGGGTGGGCGAGGCACTCGTCGACGAGTCGGATGCCGGTGGCACTGGTTTCGGTGAAGAAACTGCTCGCGGAGAGGGGCCTGCATCGAGCTCGCAAAGCCCTCGTGATGAGCGGCCCGATTCGGGTCCGTGGTTCCAGCCCTTGCGGGATGCACTGCGGCAGGGCGTGCTGACGTCGGCGCAGTTCGACGCGATCCGTCGTGGATTGGGAGAGCCGCCCGAGATCGATTCCGATCAGATGGATGCTGACGCCCGGGCAGATGCGCGCCACCACGCTCATGCGGCCTGGGCGCAGGCAGCGCGGCAGCTTGTCGACGAAGCCGCCGAGCGCACCGTGGAGGAACTGTGGCAGCAGGCGCGCACGGTTCGTGACCTGCTCGACGCGGAGGGCGCTGAGGAGCGGTACCTCGCGCGGTTCGAGAGCAGGTCGTTCCGCACATACCGGGATCGCGACGGGCAGAAGCGCGCCAGCATCGCTTTCGATGACGAAGGCGATCTGTTCATCGAGACGATGATGGCAGCGGCTCTCCGTCCGCGCCGCGGCGGCCCCAGATTCGTGGATCCTGACGAGAAGGAGCAGGCGGCATCGCTGGTCGATGACCCACGCACCAACGAACAGTTGAGCTATGACCTGATCATGGATGTGATCCGGGCCGGCGCCCTGGCGGATGCCGAGAGCGTGTTCGGCACCCGCCAGGCCGGCGTCCGGCTCGTGCAGGTGATCGATGCCGACGGCAGCCGCGGCCCCGTGGCGCACAGCGAAGACCATCTGGTGTCTCTGCCGGGAGCTGTCGCCGATCAGCATCTCTGCGATACCGGATTCGTGCCCGTGGCTGTCGATTCCTGCGGAAACCCGCTCGACGTCGGCCGAGAGCAGAGACTTTTCACGCCGAAGCAGCGCATCGCTCTTGCGATCCGTGACGGTGGATGCCGCTGGCGCGGCTGCGACCGTCCGGCGTCGTACTGCGAAGCCCATCACATCGATGAATGGGACAAGGATCAGGGCCGCACGGACATCGACCGCGGGATCCTGCTGTGCCGGTACCACCACATGACCCTGCACCATGGCGGGTGGCGGATCACCCGCAGCGGCAAGGATGACTTTATCCTCCATCACCCGTCGGGAGAGACGTTCCCGATGCGACCGCGCACCGCGCTCAGCTACGCGTGGGGCGGGATCGATCCGCCGCCCAAACGCTTCCGACCCGTCGCGTGACCGGTGCCGGTCGCGGTGTCCGGTGCTGCCGTGCAGTTCTCTGCCGTGCTCATCGTGCTCTTCGTGCTCTTCGTGCTTTTCGTGCTCTTCACGCGCTTCGCGCTCATCGCGCTCTTCACGCTCTTCGTGCTCTTCGCGCTTCGCGCTCTGAACAGCGCCGAACGAAAGATGCGCTGGCCCAACGCGAGCCGGTACACGTCGGCCTCAGCCGAGGACGGACCGCATCACCCGCGCCACCTCGTCCACGGCCGGCACCAGCTGCGCCGCCGACTTCTCGTACGTCTCGCGTGAGCGCCGATACGGGTCGATCACCTCGTCATCCTGCGGCGGCGCCGGCGACACAGCGCCGCGCTGCTGGGTCACCAGTGCGGTGGCAGCCGCGAGGCGTGCGCGGGGGCTGTCGCCCGCGGCATCCGCTGCGCTCTTGATCTGATCGTCCGTCAGCTCGTGAGCAAGCCGGGCGAATTCGCGGATCGTGAACGTCTGGCGCAGCATCCGCGGGGCGAGCTCGACCGCCGCCGTGCGATGCTCGCGTGACATCGTGAGGATGAGATCGGCGTCCTCGGCGATCGGCTCGAGCAGCCACCGCGCTCGGTGACCTTCGACCTCATCCTCGGAGGCGCCGAACTCGATCGCGAGATCTCGCGCGTCAGGCGTCATGGGCTTGTCGATGAGCGCGCGCGTGCCGGCACTGTGGATCCGCACCGCTGAATCGCCCAGCTTTGCGCGCAACAGCGCTTCGGCCATGGGGGAGCGGCAGATGTTTCCGGTGCAGACCATCAGGATCCGCACCTCCTCCGCACCGGCGTGACTCCGCAGCGTCTCGGCCCGCCGACGCAACTCGCGTCGGGTCATGCCGGAGTGAAGCGGGGACGTCATGAATCAACCATACGAGCCCGGGTACGTTACCCCTCCGACCGCGTCGGCGGGTGGGGAGTCATCCCCGTTTCCACGCACGATGTCCGATCGCTACGCTCCCCTCAAGGATCGGAGTTGCAATGGACGCAACCGGGTGGCTGGGGCTCCTGGTGACCGCATGGCTCGTGCTGAGCATCCCGTTCGGGCTGCTCGCCGCCGGGCTGATCAAGCACGGGCACGACGGGGAAGCCTGACATCGAACCGCGGTGCAGTGTGGCCCGCGATCGGATCGAGGTCAAGCCCCTCATCACCGTGCGGACGCGGACGTACTGTCGTCGGACCGACCGAGAGGAACGACGATGAGCGACCCCAAGAACACGCAAGGAACACCCGGCGCCGACGAGGAAGCCGACACGGCCTCCGGCGGCGCACCCGAGGACACCGACTCAGCGGACACCGACTCAAAGGACACCGACGAGGTGCTCGAGGAAGAGACCACCGACGACGAAGGCAGACCGCTCGAGAATCCCTCCGGAGGCTGACCGGCCTCAGGCGGAGGCCGCCCTCCGACTCTTCGACACCCTCAGAGGTCGCCAGATGCGCACCGCGCAGCATCCGACGATCATGCCCAGCGTGTTCGCGATGACGTCCGACAGCGTGGTCACGCGACCGGGGATCATCGTCTGAACCAGCTCGATCGCCGCGCTCGCCGAGAACCCGAGCAGCACGATCCACCACGCGTTCGTGCGCGGCCAGGCGGCGGCGACCAGCAATCCGAACGGCACGAACAGCGCGACGTTCGCCGCGAACTCGAAGAGCGTGTACGTCGTCAGCGAGAGATCGAGACGCTCGGCGACGAACCGCGCAAGGCGGAACACGATGCCCGTCACACGCGACGCCGCGCTGTCAGGCAGCCACACGATCAGCGCCAGCGCGATCGCGTAAGGGACAAGGAGCACGCGCGCCGCGATCGCGAGAGCGGACGGGCGGGGCATGGGCCCGAGTTTACGCGGCTCGCTAGAGTGTGACTCATGGGAACGGGGGGAACAGCGTCGATCGACGTGCCCGCCATCCTCACCCGGCCCCGCCTGCTCGCCGCCCTCTCGTCGATCGCTCCGGTCGTCGCCCTCGTCGGCCCGATCGGCGCCGGCGCGACCACGCTGCTCCGGCAGTGGGCGGCACAGCATGAGAACGTCGCATGGGGTGCGCCCGGCAGCATCCCCGGCCCTGACGGAAACGTGCTCGTCATCGACGATGCCGATGCGCTCACTCCCGAGGATTGGCAGCGACTGCGGGATCTGCGCGCCGCTCACCCCGCCCTGCTCATCCGCATCGCCGTGCACAGCACGCGGTCTCTGCCCGGCGGCGACGACATCGAGACCGTACGGGACCTGCTGTTCACCGCCGCCGAGACACGCGATTACCTCGCGCAGCAGGGGTCGAACCTCGCCCCGTCAGACGCGCATGTCGCTTCCGGGGGGCTGCCCGCCGCGCTCCGCGCCGTCACCTGGCTCAAGGCCATCGGCGGCCCGGTCATGGACGAGGTGCTCGCGGCCCTTCCGCCCGGGCCGCTCGCCGCCGAGCACGCCCGGCTCGCGATTCCCGAAGTGCTCACCCGCGAGCTGGTCACCGCCCTCGGCGGGCCCGACGATTTCATCCCGCAGGCGGAGCGTGCAGGCCTCGGCGCCTGGTCGGCGGATGCCGGCCACCCGCTGTTCGTTCTCACCGCCCCGGTGCGCGCCGCGACGCTGGGCTCGTTCCCGGCAGACGATGCGGATGCTGTGCGTGACGATGCCGCGCGGATGCTGCTGGCGCAGGGCGCCTGGTACGGCGCACTCGTCGAGGGTGCGGCATCCGGATCCCTCGCCGTCGTCGACGCTGCCCTGCGAGGCGGCGGGATGCCGCTGCTCACCCTGCACGGTGCGCAGATCGCCGCGCGGCTGCACCGCCTCCACCGGTGGGAGCTGCGGCACTGGCCGGTCACCGCCTTCGCCCTCGCGCTGATCTACAACGCCCGCCACGAGTACCGGCTGCGCGCCTTCGAACTGATGGGCGCAGCTCTTCTCGGCGCCGGCGCCGCCCCTTCCGGCTCCAGCGAGCGGGCGCTGATGCGCGTCGTCGAGTCGGTGCTGCAGCGCCTGATCGGAGTCGGAGACGGCGGCGTCAAAGCCGCCAGGGCGGCGACGCGGATCCTCGACGAACTGCCGCCGCAGCAGTCGCGCGCGATCGAGGGGCTTCTCGGCGACCTCCTCAACCACTCCGCGATCAGTCTCCTGAACGGCGGGCAGCCCGAAGAGGCCGTCACCCAGTTCGAGCGCACGCTCGGCACGTCGCCGAGACCAGGCCTGGAGCTGATCTCTTTCGGAGGCATCGCCCACATCCATGCCGAAGCCGGCGATCTCGGCACCGCCCAGGACTGGGTCGACACCGCGCTGCAGCGCACCTGGGATGACAGCATCCTGGACGATTACGCCGGCAGCCTGCTGCGTATGGCGCAGGCGCGGCTGTTCATCGAGAGCGGCGACCTCGACCGCGCCGATGACGCACTGGGCACCGTCTGGCACACCATCGACACGATCGAGCACTGGCCGATGCTCGCCCACCTGCGCGCGCTCGTCGCCATCGGCAGGGGAGAGGCGGATGCCGAGGTCGAGAGGTTCCGCGCACTCCGCCGCCGCCGCGGATCGCGCGTGTCGCGCGTGCCCACCCGGATGCTCGATCTGACCGACTCGTCGCTCGCGCTCGCCGCAGGAGACCTCGACGGCGCCCGCGCGCTCAGGGCTCGTCCCGGTGACCAGCTGCCCGTGCAGATCGGCGCCGCGCGCGTGCTGGTCTTCGACGGGCACTTCGAGCGTGCTCGCACGATGCTCGCCGGCATCCCGGTGGTCAGCCCACGCGACCGGGCGAGTGTCGCCGTGTTCGACGCCGTCGTGCTGCGCCGGCTCAGACGCGACGACGAAGCCGCCGTCGCCGCTCGCCGCGCGCGCACGATCACCGACGCCCACGGATTGAGCGCGCCCTACCTGCTCGTCGCAGGCGAAGACCGCGAACTCTTCGGCGATGTCTTCATGTGGCCGGCGCCGAACGTGCGATACGCGGATGCCACGCCGCCGTTGACGGTGCGTGAGCGCGTGATCCTGCGCGAGCTCGTGCACAGCGCGAGCGTGACCGAGATCGCTCAGCGTCTGCAGGTCTCGGCCAACACCGTGAAGTCGCAGCGACGCAGCCTCTATCGCAAACTCGGCGCGAGTTCGCGCGACGAGGCGCTCGCCATCGCCGGCGCGCACGGGATGCTGAGCGGATAGGTCTCGTCGACCGACCGCGGGCTCGCGCATCTCACGGGGCGCTGCCGGTCTGAGCGATCCTGGGTGAACCGCGGGGTGAAATCGACGTGAAGCGCGGGTTCGCGTGCCTCGTGAAGGTCAACCTGTCAGCACCCCTCGTTTGCCGGTGGGGACCGGGTACGAGGTGCAGGCTGCCAGGGCGCTCCCCGCCCTCCATGTCCTGGCAGCCCGAGCCTCACCCTCTGCCACTCCCCGCCGCGCAGAGGGTGAGGCTCGTCCCTTCTCATCTGCGCATCGCTTCTCAACGGCGTGTCGCGTCTCATCTGCGCGTCGCGTGAACCTCCGGGGTGAATCCGAGGGTGAAGTCGGGTCATCCCGAGCGTTTGACCCGTATGCGGCTGGATATCGTCGCGTCGGCAGTAACTCGACTGCTGCGCGCTCTCATATCTGATTTGACGCGCGCCTGGGGAGCACAGAGGAGTCATTCACGTGGATCAAACACGCCCGGAATCACCGCGGCGCCGACGCGCACGCCTTGCCGTGAAGGGAGCCCTGGCCGCGACTCTCGCCGCAGCGATGGCTCTCGGGGGAACGACCGCCGCGAACGCTGTCGAATCGGACGTGCCGGTGGCCCCGAACCCGCCGCTGGCCGAGCACTGCTCGATGGATCTTGCGATCAGCATCGACCTGTCGAACTCCGTCACCGATGAGCAGCTCTCGCAGACTCGTCAAGAGCTGAGCGGGCTCGTCACCGCGCTCGAAGGGTACCCGGTCAAGTTCGCCGTGCACACCTTCGCATCGAACGCGCCCGCGACGTCGGCATCCGCGAACGCGCCGCTGCCGCTGACCTCGGTCTCCGACGCCGCGGGTGTCGCAGCGATCAGCTCGTACGTCAACGGCGTGCAGCGTCCGGCAAGCCAGCAGGGCGGCACCAACTGGGACCGCGGTCTCGCTGCCGTCACCGCATCGGACGAGGACTACGACGCACTGTTGTTCCTGACCGACGGCAACCCGACCCAGTACGCCTCCAACCCGGTCAAGGGCCCGGGCAGCAGTACGAACGCGGCGGTGATCAACGCGGCGGTCGAGAGTGCGAACGCGCTCAAGGCCACCGGCACCCGGATCATTCCGATCGGCGTCAGCGACAACCTCTCGGGTGGGGCCCTCGAAGACTTCCGTGAGCACATCCAGCAGATCTCCGGGCCGGCCGAAGGCAGCGACTACTACGTCGCGGGATTCAACCAGCTTCAGGCGACCCTGATCAACATCGTCAACGAGAAGTGCGCGTCGATCGATCTCGAGAAGACCGGGACGCTCGCGCCCGGTGACATCGGCGTCGAGGGCGACACCGTGAACTACGAGTTCACGGTCACCAACGATGGAACGGTCGCCCTCACCGACGTGCTCCTCGCCGACCCCAAGCCGGGCCTGTCGAGCATCGAGTTCGGCGTCTGGCCGGGTGCACCCGGAGTGCTCGAGCCCGGGCAATCGGTGAGCGCCTCGGCGACGTACCAGCTGACGGGCGCTGACATCACGGCCGGCGAAGTCACCAACACGGCAACCGCCACGGGCGCGCCGCCGGCAGGTGAGCACGTCAGCGACGAATCGCCCGCACTGGTCGAGCTTCCCGAACTCCTCCCTGGCATCTCGCTCGTCAAGACCGGCGTGCTCGAGGGCGACACCATCGCGTATGAGTTCACGGCCACCAACACGGGCAACGTGACGCTCACGAACGTGTCGATCGCCGATGAGCTCGAGGGCCTCTCGGAGATCACCTACGGCGAGTGGCCGGGTGCTGCGGGGACGCTCGCTCCCGGACAGTCGGTCACGGCCGCGGCGTCATACACGCTGACGCAGAGCGACCGGGATGCCGGCATCGT